>Ga0180220_1000547_pt1 | contig 39446 bp, 44 predicted proteins | sample eDN5th37CBELigBY_FD_151335 | JGI IMG/M metagenome (GOLD analysis project Ga0180220, IMG submission 151335) | Enriched backyard soil microbial communities from Emeryville, California, USA - eDNA 5th pass 37_C BE-Lig BY (version 2) (version 2) | ecosystem: Environmental > Terrestrial > Soil >... | reverse complement strand
GAACGCCACACTTCGCCATGTCTTCTGGCGAGCCGGATGCATAACGAAAGGTGCATGTCCGGTTCTGCGAGGGGTGGTGAGAAACGGACCGTCGCGAGACGGCACCGCGCTCGCCACCTACTCTACACTTTAAGCTCCTTCTCTCGGACGACTTTCGCGAGCGCTCCGGCAACGCCCAAAGGAATGCGCTTCGCGCCTTCCGCGACGCCGTCACGGAAATCTGGACAGCCGCGGGTTTCGCCATCATCAGGTGCAGTCCGCAGGACGGCTATCGCTTTCTCGACTATGAGATGAGCTATCCGACGATCCTAGACACGCATGGCGCGCTGCGACCGCATATCCTGGCCCAATTTTCTGCGAAGCCACCGCGCCTTCCAGTCGTTAGGTGCGGATTCGGGTCGTTCATTTCGCAATTTGAATGCAACGAATTCGAAGTCCAGGATATTGCGTGCATCGATCCGATCGAGACGGCGGCGGACAAGCTGAGCGCCTTGTCGTGGCGCCTGCCCTTGCGTGACCGGTCTCATGGCAATGATGATCCGGCGATCGTCAGGCATTTTCACGACCTCGCCGCGCTAGAGTCCAATTGCTGAGGCTAGCCGGGATTTCCCCGCGTTACTGCGAACCGTTTTGGAGGACGACAGGCACCGCGGAAAAGGGGCGCTCGCGGACCTGTCCCCACAGGAACGCCTCAATGCTATGCTCTCGGCGCTTACCAACGACCCGCTCTATGAAGGCGAGTATCGGCGCTTCGTCGGCGGGATGGCATTTGCAGGCGAAGGCGATATTCCAAGTTTCGCAGAGAGCGTCGCAGCGGTGAAGCGGCTCTGCGATCGGCTTGAATGAGCTGCGGCCCGCCGCCGTCGATGTGACCGCCGGAATTTTGAAGGTGGCATGGACAAAAGGTTCGCGCGCCTGCCGGTTGGCGAACTCACCTTGCGCACTACCTATCTGGGATACCCCGAGCGAAATCGGCCTGCTCGTCAAGGCAAGTCCCGCTGGACCGATGGGCGGCGCTCAGGGGGCGGATCGACAATTTCATCAAGTCGGTGCTGGCGACAGGGCGCGCGCTGAGCGAAAAGCGAGGCCGCATTACGCTGACGATCGTCAATCCTGATCAGTATCGCGATCAGATCATCAAGCTGATAGCGGCGGAAGCGCTGAAGAGTGCGGCGGCATTCGCACCCGGTTATGGGGTCGAGGTTGCAGGGCTCAGCGAGCAGTTGATCTGGGCGCAGGCGAGCGCGACCGAGGTGTTTCTCTACATCCCATATCGCTTAACGATAAGGCCCAAGAAAACGGGCCCACCGGTGTGGCCGGTGAGCCCCTGGTCCTTGGGAATGTGCGGGCCGGTAGAGCAGCGCCGTGAGGGCGACCGGCCCGGTGCTGCTAGGGCGCGAGGATCGCGACGGTGAGGTAGAGCAGCAGCGGCAGGCCGAAGCCCAGCAAAGTCAGCGCCACAAAGGCGACGCGCGTCCACAAGACGTCGAAGCCGAAGTTGTCGGCCATCCCGGCGCAGACGCCGAAGACCATTCCATTGCGACGGTTCTTGCGAAAACCCTGTTTCATTTCTTTCCTTTCGATCCCGGCGCGAGCACCGGCGTCATTGTGCGAACCGGCCGCTGGTCAGATGACCAGACGGCCGAATTCGGCAGCATTCGGGCCGACAGCGGCCAGGAACATCAGCGAGCAGTAGAGCGAAGCAACCGCGGCGATCGCATAGCTCTTGAGCGATTCGGAGTTGAAGTGAGCCATTTTGAAATCCTTTCTTTTCCTCCCATCCGGACCATCCGGCTGGATGCCAACACCATTGCAGGAGGCGTGCCAATTTCATTCAGGCCCAGTTAACCGCCGTTTTTTGGGCTTTGGAATATTATTACGTTGTGAATTTTGCGGTGTGATGGGGAAAATTGCCGATGAGAGGAAATTTTTGCGGAAACCTCCTGGCCTCGGCCCTCTCGCGCGCTCGATAGGCGCATCGCAGCCTCGGCGTTGCGCGCGGCCGGGATGAAGGCATCGGCGCGAATGAGGGATTTCCCTCGGTGGCGGAAATATCCTAGGCGCTCTTACGATGACGCTCACTCGCCTCTCGCTCACGGATTTTCGCAATCATGCGGGCGCCGACATGAGCGCCGGGCCGGGGCTAGTCGCGCTCCACGGCGACAATGGCGCGGGGAAAACGAATATCCTCGAGGCGATTTCACTCCTGGCGCCCGGTCGCGGGCTCAGGCGCGCGCCGCTTGCCGAGATGGTGCGTGACGGCGCGAGCGGGGGGTTTGCAGTATTCGCCGAGGTCCTCGCAGGCGAAGGGCTCGCCCCGGTCGCGCTCGGCACCGGGATCGAACCCGCGCATCCGGGGCGCCGGCTCGTGCGGATCAACGGGAGCGCGGCGGCTGCCACCGCGCTCGGCGAATGGCTCGCCGTGCTCTGGCTCACCCCAGCGATGGACCGGCTGTTCGTTGAGACCGCGGGGAACCGGCGGCGCTTCCTCGACCGGCTCGTTCTCGCACTCGACCCGCGACAGGCGCAGCATGGCAACCGCTATGAGGCGGCGCTGCGCGCGCGCGGCAAGCTGCTCGCCGATCCTGCGGGCGCCGACGCGCGGTGGCTCGCGAGCCTCGAGGCGCAGCTCGCCGAGCATGGCGCGGCTATCGATGCTGCACGGCAGCGCACGCTGGCAGCGCTTTCCGCCGAGCTCGCGCAGCAACCTGATGCCCCCTTTGCGCGGCCCCTCCTCACGCTCGTCGGCGGCGACGGGACGATGCGCGCCGGGCCGTGGAGCGAGGAGGCCTTGCGCGATCTATTCGCCGAGCGACGCCGGGTCGACGCGGCGGCAGGCCGCGCGACCGCCGGGCCGCACCGCGATGACCTCGCCGCGGTCCATGCCGCGAGCGGACGCGCGGCGGCGCGCTGCTCGACCGGCGAGCAGAAAGCGATGCTGCTGTCGCTCGTCCTCGCGCACAGCGACTGCGTTGCGCGCGCGCGCAGGCGTCGGCCCGTGCTGCTCCTCGACGAGGTGGCGGCGCATCTCGACCCCTCACGCCGAGCGGCGCTCTATGAGCGGCTCGCAGGGCAGGGCGGACAGGCGTGGCTGACGGGCACCGAGGCGGCGCTGTTCGAGGATATGCCAGGGTCGGTGAGGCGGTTCCGGATTGCCGGGGGGCGGATTTCGGCGGGGTAGGCGAGCGATTGGTCCCGCAATATACTGCGGCCCATCGTGCAATGCGGGAGAGAGAAATGCGCCTAAGCTCGGCCCTGCTGATAGGAGCCATGCTTTTCAGCGACGCTGCCGCCAAGCAGCCCGCGGCGGACACTCGCGATGTCGAAGTTTTGGGACGGCTTGAGAATCTGTATGATTATGAGCCGACGAACCTTCCCGACGACCTGCTGGGCCACGGCCGGATGACAGCGAAATTTTATGTGGCGCGAGTTTTGCGCGGTCCGCGGATTCCGCCTGCGGTCACCGTGCAGTATTTCGGGCACACTTTCATCAAGAACGGAAGAATGCGCCTGAAGCTACGGCGCGATGGCGATATTTACCTTGTCTGTGCCACCACTGGGAGCGTCGGGTTTCAATGCCCTTGATACAGGCGACCGACTAAAGAATCTCCCGCACCAGATCCTGCGGGCGGCAGAAGCGGACGCCCTTGTCGGTTTCGACAAACGGGCGGTTCACATAGGCGGGATTGGCGACCATCGCGGCGATGATCTCGTCCTCGCTCGCATCTGCAAGGCCGCGCTCTTCGGCGTCGGTGCCGCGAAGGCGGAGCGCCTCCCTGGCGGTAAGGCCGGAGTCCCTAAAAATCTGCCGCAGCTTGTCGGCGGTGTAAGGGGTCTTGAGATATTCAACGACGGTCACCTCGACGCCCGGCGTTTCTTCGAGGATTGCGAGCGTCTTGCGCGAGGTGCCGCAAGCGGGATTGTGCCAGATAGTCGCTTTCATGTGGACGCTCTATCCTTCCGTCACGGGCGGGGCAAGGGCCGGGCTGGTATGCCGTCCGCCCATGTAAACCCGTTGTTCATGGCGATTATGGCACAACACCCCGCATGACGAAGAAGATGCGTCTTGCCTTTTTAGGGCAAGTTGCGGCTATTCTCCCGACGAAGGACCGCCAGAGGCGGCATGCGGGGTTGGGTTGCAAGTGAAGAAGATGATCGATCGCAGGTCGATGCTGGCGGGGCTCGCAAGTGCGGGGGTCTTGGCCGCGGCCGACGCGCGTGCGCAGGTCCCGGGCTGGATTTCGCAGCACCCGCAGGCGCCCACCGCGGCGCCCGTTGACTATCTCGCGGTCGCGCGCGCGCAGCTTGGGCGCGAGGGCAATCGGATTGCGGTCACCGACCGGGTCGGCATCGTCGATTTCGGGCTTCCCTCCTCGCGGCCGCGCTTTGCGCTCGTTGACATGATCGCGGGGCGGATCGATCTGTACCCGGTTACCCATGGCCGCGGTTCGGACCCGCAGCATGATGGCTGGCTCAAGAGTTTTTCCAACACGCCCGGCAGCCTCGCGACCTCGCGCGGCGCGTACCGCACCAGCGACTATTATTGGGGCGCAAACGGATCGTCGATGCGCCTCGTCGGACTCGACCCCGACAACAGCAATGCCGACATGCGCGCAATTGTCGTTCACGGCGCCTGGTACGCCAATCCGTCTCTCATCGCGACGCAGGGCAAGCTTGGACGTAGCGAGGGCTGCTTCGTCTTCGGCGAGGAATTGCTGCCGCAGATTCTCTACAAGCTCGGTCCCGGACGGCTGTTGTTCGCCGACCGGCTGAGCGCCCCGCCGCCCCAGCCCGTGCTGCCGCCGCTGCCGGGGACGGAGAATATAGTCCGCACCGGCACGGCAAGCGGGGCATTGCCGGGGACGGCCGACTAAGGCGTCGCTTGGCTGACGAGGCTGCCGCGAACAGGCCGCTCAGCGCTCCTCAGCCCTGTGCCGGATCGAGCGCCCGGCTCCTGATGATCGCTTAATAAATCCCTGACATCCCAGGCGCGGCCGCGCGCGGCGCGCTCGCGGGCGCCGCTGATCGCGTGGCCGTCACGGTGGGGACCACCTGCGGAGGGGTGGGGGAGACCAGCACCGCGGCGGGCCGGCCGGGCTTGGAGAAGCTCGCGACGACGGGAGCGTCGCGGCCATAGATATCGGCAAGCTTCTTCACGCCGCCCTTTCCATCGGGCACGACGGTCCAATAGGCGACATAGACGGGGAAGGGCTTGTCGAAGCCGAAGCGCGTCGTCTTGCCGCTGGCGATCGCCTCGCCGAATTCTTCGGGCGACTTTCCTGCGAACATCACTGCCATCAGGCCCGAGAAATGAAGCGCCTTTTCGGTGCGGATACAGCCGTGGCTGAACGCGCGCTTCTCTGCCGCAAAGGCGCCCTTCGACGGCGTATCGTGAAGGTAGATGGCGTGCGGGTTCAGCATCTCCATCTTCATCACGCCGAGCGCGTTGCCCGGCCCCGGCTGCTGGACAACCGAGAGCGTGTTGCCCTTTCCGGTCCAGGTGTAGCCCTGCGCGCGGGCGCGGGCGGGATTGCTGGCGATGGTCGCGCCAATACCCTCGTTGATGATGCTCCGCGGGAGCGTCCACGTCGGGTTGACGATGATGCCGGTCGCCAACGGGTTGAGCTGCGGTGTCGGGGTCGAGGGCTTGCCGACGACGGCCTTGTGCGTCGCGATCACGACGCCCTCGTGGACGACGCGCGTCATATATTCGGGAACATTGCTGACGACATAGCCTGCGCCAAGGTCGCGCGGCATCCACCGCCAGCGCTCCATGTTGACGCGGATAACATCGGCTTCGGCGGGCGTCTTGGCCGAGGCGAGCGCGGCCTTCAGCAGCGCGAAGGTCGGGTGAACGGGGTTGAGCCCGCCGAGCACGACGGGAATATCGTTCGCGGTCAGTGCATAGCTCAAAAGCGGAAGCAGCGGGGTGCTGTCGGCGTCGCTGTCGGTCATGAACCACTGCTTGCGCGCGGCGTTCGGTGTGCGGCCGTCGCGCAGATGCGTCGCGAGCAGAAGGAAGCTGTCGGTCGCCACCTTGTCGAGCAGCGCCTGGTTGCCGCTGGCGAGCGCGGCCACGATCCCCTCGGGATTATAATCCTTCGGGAAAAGTCCCTCGCCTTCGACCGCCGCGATGAAATCGAGCAGCGCGCGGGCATTGTCTTCGGACCAGCTCGGCAGATTTGCTTCGGCAAGCGTTTCAACGACGGGGGCGTCGTCGGTGACCTTGTCGGGCTGGAGGATGACCGAATCCTCCTTGACGTCGGTCGGCGCGGTCTGCGCAAGGACCGGGACAGCCGCGAGTGCGAGCGGGAGAAGGAGCGCCGCAGCAGACGCGGAAAAGGGAGAGATTTTGACCATGGCGCTTGCCATAGCCAAAATGAAAGGGGTTTGGAAGGCGCGCCGACAGCGCGTGCGGCGCGTTTTTGCGAGCGCAGCGGAGCGAGCAGGAGAGGCCTAACCGCTTTGGATTTCTTCATTTCGCCCTTGGCGCGGGAATGGCCCTTGCGGGCTAGGCGGCGCCGTCCTGCTGCGCGAGCCACTCCTCGAGCCATTTGATCGTATAGTCGCCGTCGATCACGTCGGGCGCGGCAAGCAGCGCCTGGTGGAGCGGGATGTTGGTCTTGACCCCGCTCACCACCATTTCCTCAAGCGCACGGCGCATCCGCATCATGCAGCTTTCGCGCGTGCGGCCGTAAACGATGAGCTTGCCGATCATGCTGTCGTAATAGGGCGGGATCGCATAGCCTGCGTAGAGCCCGCTATCGACGCGGACGTGCATGCCGCCTGCGGGGTGATATTGGGTGACCTTGCCGGGTGAGGGCAGGAAGCTGCGCGGGTCTTCGGCGTTGATGCGACATTCCATCGCATGACCGCGAAATTCAAGGTCCTCCTGCCGCACCGACAGGCCGCGCCCATCGGCGATGCGGATCTGTTCGCGTACGAGATCAAAGCCGGTGATCATCTCGGTCACCGGATGCTCGACCTGGATGCGGGTGTTCATCTCGATGAAGAAGAACTCGCCATTTTCCCACAGAAACTCGATGGTTCCCGCGCCGCGATAGCCCATCTTGGCCATGGCATCGGCGCAGATCTTGCCCATGCGCGCGCGTTCCTCGGCCGAGATGACGGGCGAGGGCGCTTCCTCGAGCACTTTCTGGTGGCGCCGCTGGAGCGAGCAGTCGCGCTCGCCCAGGTGGATCGCATTGCCCTGGCCGTCCCCGAATACCTGGAACTCGATGTGGCGCGGGTTACCGAGATATTTTTCCATATAGACGGTCGGATCGCCGAACGCCGCCGCCGCTTCGGACGAAGCCTGGCCCATCAGGCTTTCAAGGCTCGCCTCGTCGGGCACCACCTTCATGCCGCGTCCGCCGCCGCCCGAGGCGGCCTTGATCAGCACCGGATAGCCGATCTCGCGCGCAAGCCTTTTCGTCTCCTCGCCATAGGTGACGGCGCCCGGCGAGCCCGGGACCACCGGCAGGCCGAGTTCGACCGCGGTGCGCTTCGCTTCGACCTTGTCGCCCATCGTGCGGATATGCTCCGCCTTCGGGCCCACGAAGATCAGACCATGCGCCTCGATGATCTCGGCGAAGCGGGCGTTTTCGGACAGAAATCCGTAGCCTGGATGAATCGCGTTGGCGTTGGTGACTTCGGCGGCCGAAATGATCGCGGGAATATTGAGATAGCTGTCCTTTGCCGCGGGCGGGCCGATGCACACCGCCTCGTCGGCAAGGCGGACGTGCATTGCGTCGGCATCGGCGGTCGAATGGACCGCGACGGTCTTGATGCCCATTTCGTGGCACGCGCGGTGGATGCGCAGCGCGATCTCGCCGCGATTGGCGATGAGAAGTTTCTCGATGCTCATGGGCTGAATCAGCCGATAGTGAACAGCGGCTGGTCGAACTCGACCGGCTGGCTGTTCTCGACATGCACCGCCTGAAGCGTGCCCGACCTCGGCGCGGTGATCGGGTTCATCACCTTCATCGCTTCGATGATGAGGATGGTGTCGCCTTCCTTCACCGCCGCGCCTGCGCTCGCAAAATTGGGCGCGCCAGGCTCGGGTGCAAGATAGACGGTGCCGACCATCGGCGAACGAACTGCATCGGCAAAGGCATCGGCAGCGGGCGCTGCGGGAGCTGCCGCGGGAGCGGCCGGCGCAGCCGGGGCTGGGGGCGCAGCGGCGGCGGGAGGGGCGTATGCCATCGGTGCGGCGGCCGCGGTCAGGGTGCGCGCCACGCGCACCTTGCGATCGCCATCCTCGACCTCGATTTCCGAAAGCTGCGTGTCGTCGAGCAGTTCGGCAAGCGCGCGCACGAAGGCCGGATCGATGTTGATGCCCTGCTCTTTATGGTCACCCATATGTATTTTCCTGTTGTTGCGGCGCCGGATCGGAGGCGCCCTGACCCCTATTTATGATCGCGCCTCTTGTCAGAAGCGCGCGGCGGCGTCCAGCGCCAGCGTGTAACTCTCGGCGCCGTGCCCCGCGAAATGAGCGGCCGCTGCCATCCCCACATAGCTGATATGACGAAATTTTTCGCGCTTCATCGGGTCCGAGAGATGAACCTCGATCACCGGCACCTTGATCGACTTGATCGCGTCGTGGATCGCGATCGAGGTGTGGGTATAGCCGCCCGCATTGAGAAGCACGGCTTTCGCGCCGGCGACATAGGCCTCGTGCAGCCAGTCGATGAGCACGCCTTCATGGTTCGTCTGGCGGCATTCGAGCGAAAGGCCGAGCTTTTCCGCCTGTGCCTCGAGGCGGGCGTGAATGTCATTGAGCGTGTCATGGCCGTAAATCTCGGGCTCGCGCGTGCCGAGCAGGTTGAGATTGGGGCCGGAGAGGACGTAGACGATGGGCTTGTCGGTCAAAAGGCGGGCTTTCGGTTGCGGCAAATCACGCTCCCCCTATATGGGCTGCTTGGCAAAAGGCAAAGCAAGGGTGCAGCGGTGATTTCGATCGTCCTCAACGGCGAACAGCGGCAGGTGCGCAGCGGCAGCATTGCCGATCTCGTCGCCTCGCTGGGACTCGATGTGAAGAAGGTCGCGGTCGAGCGCAATCGGGAGATCGTGCCGCGCTCGACGCTCGCCGATGTCGCGCTCGCCGAGGGCGATGCCCTGGAAATCGTCCATTTCGTTGGAGGCGGCTGATGGCCGCTGCGAGGATCGTACCCAATCGCTACACCGGCGATGCCGGGGCGGGGGCAAGCTTCTTCAACGATGTGCTGGGGCTCGAAACCGCGATGGCGATGGATTTCATCACCATCTATCGTTCGCCCGCGCAGCCGATGGCGCAGATCAGCATCCTCAGCGAAGACCCCTCGGGCCTGCGTCCCGCCTATTCGGTCGGGGTCGACGACGTCGATGCGGTCCACGCCCGCGCCATCGAGGCGGGGCACGAGATCGTTTACGCCCTGCGCGACGAGCCCTGGGGTGTGCGCCGCTTTTTCGTTCGCGATCCGCTCGGCGACATTGCGAATATCGTTCAGAATAAGGATCGAGTGTGAGCAGTATCGACAGTTGGAGCGTTGCCGGGCGGACATTCACCTCGCGGCTGATCGTCGGCACCGGGAAGTACAAGGATTTCGAGCAGAATGCGGCCGCGGTCGAGGCCTCGGGGGCCGAGATCGTCACCGTCGCGGTGCGCCGGGTCAATGTGTCCGATCCAACCGCGCCGATGCTCACCGACTATATCGACCCCAAAAAGATCACCTACCTGCCGAACACCGCCGGCTGCTTCAACGCCGACGACGCGATCCGCACGCTGAGGCTCGCGCGCGAGGCGGGGGGATGGGACCTGGTGAAGCTCGAGGTGCTCGGCGAGGCAAAGACGCTCTATCCCAATATGCGCGAGACCCTTGAGGCCACCGAAGTGCTCGCCAAGGAAGGCTTTTTGCCAATGGTTTATTGCGTCGATGATCCGATCGCGGCGAAGCAGCTCGAGGACGCCGGTGCCGTTGCCATCATGCCGCTTGGCGCGCCGATCGGGTCGGGGCTCGGCATCCAGAACCGCGTCACGATCCGCCTGATCGTCGAGGGCGCCTCGGTGCCGGTGCTTGTCGATGCTGGCGTCGGCACCGCAAGCGACGCGGCGGTGGCGATGGAACTTGGCTGCGACGGCGTGCTGATGAACACTGCGATCGCCGAGGCAAAGGACCCCGTTCGCATGGCGCGCGCGATGAAGCTCGCGGTCGAAGCGGGACGCGATGCCTATCTTGCAGGGCGGATGGGCCAGCGCCGCTACGCTGATCCATCGAGCCCGCTCGCCGGGTTGATCTAGATTAATTTTCGCCTTTTTGGATGGGGCGCCTGGTGGGAACACTGACGGCCCGGACTCGTTGATCTGTCGTGAGGCATGTGCCTCGTTCCAGCCAAGGAGATCTCCCCGTGGGTGAATTCAAGGACAAAACGAAAGGCCTCGCCAACGAAGCCGCCGGCAATGCCAAGCAGGCGGTTGGCGACGCGACAGACAATGAGCGCCTGCGCGCCGAAGGCGCAGCGCAGGAACGGAAGGGCGAAGCCCAGAACCTGACCGGCAAGGTGAAGGGCGCGCTTGGCGACAAGATCTGACGCGGCCTCCCTCGATTGAAAATAAAGGCCTCCGGCAAAGCTCGGGGGCCTTTTTCATGTAGCCTGTCCGATCAGGGCAGCCGCCGGAGGGGCGGCGGCGTCCAGCGACCATCGAGCGCTTCGCGCCGCGGCAGGTAGAGGCGCAGGTTCATCGTGAAGGGCCCGTCGGGGGCCGGCAGCCAATTGGCCTCCCTTTCAGCGCCGGGGTTCTCGTTCTGGATAAAGAGATCGAGCGAGCCGTCTGCGTTGAAGTGAAGCTTGTCGCGGTCGCCGATCGCAAAGCGGTCGATCGGATTGGCTACGAAGAACTGGTCGGCCCCATACATGGTCAGCGACCAGAAGGCGTCGGCGGGCGGGAGGTTCTCCTTGTCAAAATGAAGGACATAGCGCGCTGCGCCGGTGAGGAGCTTCCCCTCGCCATCGAGCGGAACCATCGGATAGATGGCCTCTTCGGGCGGCAAGGCGCCAAGCCCCGCAAAGCCTATGAAGGCGCGCTGGAGATAGTCGTTCCCGTAGACGCCGAGCGCATTCCCGAGTGCGACCCAGCCATTTTTGGTGAGGCTGAGGCCCCGGCGCCTTTCGGCGATGCGCCGATAGGCATCGGCCGCGGCGCGGGTGAGCCCGCGCTCGACCGCAGGGTCCGCGGCGGCAAGATCGAAGCTTTGCCCCGGCACCAGCCCGATACGCTCCATGCGCAGCAGCATCGCATAGTCGCTCGCGTGCGGCGGGTTGCGCTTCAGCGTCTCGGCAAAGAGCGAAAAAAAAGCGGCGGGCGTCATCCGCGCGACCTGATCGGCGGGCGGGGTCTTCATGTCGACACCGGGGTCGAAGCTCACCTCCTGTGCGGGGCGGGATTTTCCCGATTGCGACAAGGGCGCAGCGGCGAACCCGGCCTGCAGCGCATGCACATGATCATAGTCGGCTGCGCCATTGGTCTGGATACGCCCGATGATCCATCCCTGCTCGGTGGGGCTGCGGAGCATCCGCACGCCCTTGGGGAGCTTTCCCGCCCAGCGCGGGCCGACGAGCGCGACGGTGCCGCCGCCGTTTCCCGTCGTGCGCGTGCCGAGTGCTGCGAACACTTCGGTCCACATGTCCATGATGGGGACCACATGATAGCGCCCCCTGGTATCCGGCAGCGTCAAGAGCAGCGGTTCCTTGCCGACATCGAACCAGAGGGTCGAATAGAGGGTGTCGGCGTTCGGCCGCACGACATCCTTGAAACTTGCGTCGGGGTAGGCCTTCATGTGGGCGAACTGATTCATCGGCGCGCGCATGCGGTCCCCGCCGGCATTGGTCGAGACGCGGCGCGTGACCTCCATGAGCACCATCGGATAGGCGTAGGTATAGGCCTCAAGGCCGATGGCGTAGGCGTCTTCTTCGGTCACGGGCGCTGTCTCAGGCGCGGCTTTCACCGGTCCGGTGAGAAGCGCTGCTGCCATCGCGGCAAGGGCAAGAAGCATTTTCATGGCGCATGGGTCTCCTCTCGGGCCTCGCGTACACGCCCTTCACCGCCAAGTCTGTCAGCGAGCCGACAATCTCTACTGGGAATCTATCGCGCACCCCCTAAAACGGCGCGGGAAGGGGAGTGGATATGCGAGCGAGGCTCGAGGCCGACCGATCGCAGGGCCGTTGGGGCAAGGAGGAGCGAATAGAGGCGCTTCGTCTTTGCCCGCTTTTTTGCAACTGGCCCGAGGCGCGGCTTATCGAGCTCGGCGCAGTCGCCCGCGCCCAATTTTACGCGCGCGGCGCCGACATAGGCGCGCAAAGGGCGCAGCGCCGCGAGGTGATTGTCGTCGCCGAGGGCGGCGTCGAGATCTGCAGCGCTTCTGCCGAGGGCAAGCGCTTCGTCCTCGGTCTTGCCGGCGCGCCCGACGTGCTTGCACTGGTGCTGCTTTTCTCGAAGGTGCGACTGCCTTACGAATTCCGGGCCTATTCCGAGAGCGTGCTGCTCCACCTGCCGTGCGATGCGCTGACCGCAATCCTTGATGCTGAGCCTATCCTCTGGCGCGACGTCGCACTCCTCCTTTGCACCCGGCACGGCGACAGTCTGCGCCTTCTCCACGACCAGACGCTCGGCTCGCTCGAACAGCGGATGGCGGCGACGCTGGCTCAGCTTGGACGGATTCACGGCATCGCGGCGCAAGGGGGCACCGAAGTCGGGCTCCGGCTGCCGCAGGAGCAACTCGGCGCGATGCTCGGGGTCACGCGGCAGAGCGTCAACCGCGTGCTGCGCGGCATGGAGCGCGCCGACTTGATCGCGATCGATTACAACCGCATCACGATCCGTGACGTCGCCGCGCTCGAGGCAATCGCGCGGGAGGGCTAATGCCTCAGCGACCGCCCGAGGCGACGATGTCGACGTCGGTCATTCCGCCGTCGCGGCGCAGCATCACGACATAGGCAAGATCGCCCTTGGTGCCGCCGAGCATATGCTCGTTGCCGCGCACACGGTGATCGCTCGTATAGCCTGCACGCACCGCCATCGTGTGATAATAGTCGAGCACGCCCTGGATCGATGCGGCGGTCTGGAAATTGACAACGCGGATGTTGCACTTGCCGCCGTCGACGCCCGCCGCTTCGCGCAGCGTCGCGCGCGGATAGACCGGGAAGGCCGCGGGCATGCGGTCCGCCCAGCCGTTGGAGTAGGTGAGCTTCGCATCGCAGCTGCCCTTGGTCTGCTCGCGCGCGAGCGCGCCGATGGTGACGGCGCGCTTGGAAGCGCAGTCGCCCGCGCAGCCTTCCTCCATTGGGAGCGCCTTGGGTGCGGCGAGGAGCTTGCCCGCTTTCATCGCCGCTGCCGCCTCGGCAGCGGTCGCAGCCTTGCCGGCAGCGACGCCGGGCACGCCGCCGTCGACCGGACGATTGCCCGGTCCCACCGCGTTGCGATTGGCCTGCCCTGCAAGCTTGGGGTCGACCATGATCTTGTCTTCAAGCGCGCCCTTGATCGCGGGATCGGCGCCCGTCAGCCCATCGTCGAGCGGCGCGAGATCGGCCTTTTCGGGATTGTCCCGGCAGCCGGCGAGCCCGGCGGTCGCGATCAGCAAACCGGCAACGAGCCATTTTCCCCGCAAGATCATCGCTAACACTCCCTTAATCTTTCATCCGGACTAGCCGAAGTCTGGTTAAGAAGATGTGAGGAAAAAGCGTTAACCGGTAAGGCTTTGTTAGCCGAAAACTGTCTCGGAGCGAGACGCCTTCGGGCTGCAGCGGATGAGGCGCGAGGTTTCGACCGCGGCCTGGCGGTGGACGACCGCTTCCCGGTAAACCGGGTCGGTGACCATTTCCATGAAGGCGCCGCTGCTTGGATATTCAGCGATGAAGACCGCGTCCCAGCGCTCGCCGTCGGGACCGATCACCATCGCCTCCATCGTACCGCGCCAGACAATCCGGCCCCCGACGCGCTGGAAGATTGCGCCGCTCTCGGCGCCATAATGGCGATAGGCCTCGGCGCCCGTGAGATCTTGGTCCGCGAGCGGATGGCCGGCGGGATAGGCGGCCTTCTTGCGAAACCGGACGAGATTGAGCATGTGGATCACCGTGTCGCGTGGCAGCGCCTTGAAGGCGTCGAACTGCGCGCGTTCAGGGTCGACATGATGGTCGGTCATGGCATGAGTTCCTTGCGCTTTTGCCGCCACTGATCGGCGCTTTGCCTCCAGGCATCGACCGGCGCGTCCTCGAAGGGGGCGGGAAGGCGGGTCGGGCCGCTATTCGTGGCGCCGAGCCGTTTGGCGAGCGCCTGCGAGCGGTGATTGGCAGGATCGATACTGTGCATGAGCTCGGGCCATTTCAGAAACTCGACCGCAAAGTCGCACGCCGCAACCGCGCCTTCGAAAGCATAGCCCATGCCGGCGAATTTGGCGCGCACCCCATAACCGATTTCGGGACCCGGCCAGCCGTCGGGTTCCCAGGGGCCGAGCCGCCCGACCCATTCGCCCGTCGCGCGCTCGATGACCGAGAACATCGAATAGCCGCGGATGTGCCACGCGCCGGCAAGCGTGCACCAAAGCCGCCACGCCTCTGCGCGCCGACAGGTCCCGCCGATGAAGCGCATCGTCTCCTCCTCGGCGCACATCTCGGCAAAGGCGCCGAAATCCTCAGCGGCGGGCGGGCGCAGGATTAGCCGCTCGGTGACGAGAAGAGGTCCATTGAGCATGGCAGTCCTTTCGGCGAGGCGGCGAGGTGAGCCCCGCTTCTGGGCGAAGAGGAAAGCAGGGGCAAGGCGCAATTGCGCCGGCGTGCAACAGACGAGGGCGCCGTCCAAAGACGACGCCCTCTCCATCACGCGGTGCGGGTGGAGGGGTCCGAACCCCGCACCCGTAACGGTTTTGTGCAGCTTTTTAGCGGCAGCGATATTTGTCGCGGTCGATCTCGCGGCCGAGAAGCGCGCCGCCCGCGGCGCCAATTACCGTCCCAAGCAGCTTGTCGCCGTCGCCAGCAATCTCGTGACCGGCAAGGCCGCCGACAGCGCCGCCGATCAGAAGGCCCGTGGTGCCATTGTCCTTCTTGCAGCGATAGCGGCCGTCGCTCCCGCGCCAGATGCGCGTATTCTTGTTGACGCGCTGGTCGTGCGCATAATGGCGGCGATCGCGCTTCTTGCGATAGAAGCCTGCGTCCTGGTCGGCCTTCATGAAAACATGGCCGGGCGCCGGGGCGGCGGGCGAGACGCCGGCATAGGCGGGGGCAGTGGCGGCAACGCCGATCGCCGCAACCGCTCCGAGCAGGCTTTTGGTGAGATTACGCATCATAAGTCCTTTCCTGGTTCGACGCCTCGATGCCTGACGGTATCCGGCGTTTCGCTGTGAGAACGGCTCCAAACTGAACTGCGTTGCATGAACCCTAGGCAACAAGATGAAAGGAGCGCTGACGGCGACGAACCGATAGGGTCTTGCCGTGCTACCGATGAAGTGCGACATTGGATCCATGCTCAACTTCGCATCGATCGTCGTCGGCGTTATCGCATTGATCCTGGCCATTCCCGCCTTCATCCCGCTTCTCGGCTGGGCGAACTGGATCGTCGTGCCGATCGCGGTTGTCGGGCTTGCGCTCGGCGCGATGTCGAACCGGACCAGCGGCCGCAACCTCAATATCGTCGTGATCGTCGTCGGCGTTGTGCGCCTGATGATCGGCGGCGGTCTTTTCTGATACTCTCGCTTTTCCAAAGAGCCGCATCATGAACGACCCAAAAGCTCCTCCGGGGAGGAATCAGGGTGGGCTGCCCTACGCGCTGGCGGCTTACGGAATCTGGGGTTTCGTTCCGCTCTTCTTCAAGCTGCTCGAGACCGTGCCGCCGGTCGAAGTGCTCTCGCAGCGTATCATCTGGTCGCTCCCGCTTTGCGTCGTCATCATGCTCGCGCGGCATCAGATCTACGACTTTCTGGCGGCCCTCAGAAATATGCGCGTTCTAAAGCTGCTGCTCGCCAGTGCGCTGCTGATTGCGCTCAACTGGCTCGTCTATATCTACGCGATCTTCACGGATCATGTGCTTGCCGCGAGCCTTGGCTATTATCTGAACCCGCTCGTCAATGTGATGCTCGGCATGCTCGTCCTCGGCGAGCGACTGAGCAGGCTCCAGATGCTCGCGGTGGCGATTGCCGGGGTAGGGGTGGCCATCCTCCTCGGCGGCGCACTCGATACGCTGTGGATCAGCCTGACGCTTGCCTTCAGCTTTGGCCTCTATGGCCTGATCCGCAAGATCGCACCTGTCGGCTCATTGCCGGGCCTTGCGATTGAAACGACACTTCTGCTGCCGCTCGCGGCCGCTGCCGCGCTCTATTTCATCTGGATCGGCGACGGTGCCGGTTTCGGGAGTGATACAGGGATCAGCTGGCTGCTTGCAGCGGGCGGCGTCGTCACGGCCGTGCCGCTCCTCCTTTTTGCCACTGCCGCGCGGCGGATGAGCTATGCAACGCTCGGCTTCGTCCAGTTTCTCGCCCCCACGATCCAGTTCCTGCTGAGCCTTTTCGCCTTTGGCGAGCCGCTGAAGCCCGTCCAGTTTCTTTGCTTCCTGCTCATCTGGACGAGCGTCGCGGTGTTCAGCTTCGACATCTGGCGCAAGCTCCGCGCCGAACGAGCGATGGGCGCGGCCTGAACCTTCAGGCGTCTTGCCGGGCGAGGCGCCACGCGAGCGTCTCGCCGGAGTGGAAGGGCACGACGTCACCGATCCGCTCTGGAACGACGGCCGCGCCGCGCTCGAGCGTAATGCGGCCCTCGTTGAGCGGGAGGCCGTAGAAGCGCGGGCCATGCTCGCTGGCAAATCCCTCGAAATGGGCGAGCGCCCCGTCTTCGTCGAAGGCCTGGACATAGCTTTCGAGCGCATAGGGCGCATTGAAGATCCCTGCGCAGCCGCACGCGGCTTCCTTGGTGTGGACCGCGTGCGGCGCGCTATCGGTGCCGAGAAAGAATTTGGGCGACCCCGAGGTTGCGGCGGCGCGGACGGCGAGGCGGTGATGCTCGCGTTTGGCGACGGGCAGGCAATAGGCGTGCGGCCGGATGCCGCCGACGAGCATCGCATTGCGGTTGATATGAAGATGCTGCGGGGTGATGGTTGCGGCGATGGTCGCCGGCGCGTCGGCGACGAACTGCGCCGCCTCTGCCGTGGTAATATGTTCAAGGACGATCTTGAGCGCGGGCAGCGCCTTCGCCAGGGGCGCGAGGGTTCGCTCGATGAACACGGCCTCGCGATCGAAAATATCGACCTCGGCGTCGGTGACCTCGCCGTGGACGAGCAAGGGCATGCCGACCGCCTGCATCCGCTCGAGAACCGGCATGATGTTCGCGATATCGGTAACGCCGTGCGCGCTCCCGGTGGTGGCATGCGCGGGATAGAGCTTTGCTGCCGTGAAGACGCCCTCGCCATGACCGCGCACCAATTCGTCAGCGTCGCTCCTGTCGGTGAGATAGGCGACGATGAGCGGGGTGAAATCGAATTCGGCGGGGACCGCCGAACGGATGCGATCCCGGTAGGCAATGCCCTCGGCGACCGTCGTCACCGGCGGCGTGAGGTTCGGCATCACGATCGCGCGCGCGAACTGGCGCGCGGTATAGGGCGCGACATGCGCCAGCATCGCGCCGTCGCGCAGATGGACGTGCCAGTCGTCGGGGCGGCGGATGGTGAGGCGGTCGGTCATAAGGAGGCCTTGGGCAGATCGTGACTTGGCTTTGGCTCGCGCGTCCCTAGATTATCGGAATGGCCAATACCACCCTCAACGATCGCGCCCTCATCCGCCTTTCGGGCGATGATGTCCAAGGCTTCCTCCAGGGACTTGTCACCAACGATGTCGCGGGAAATTTGCCCGTCTGGGCGGCGCTCTTGACGCCGCAGGGGAAGGTGCTTTTCGACTTCCTCGTCTGGGGCGACGAAGATGATCTGCTACTCGATTGCGAGCGCGATTCGGCCGAGGAGCTTACCAAGCGCCTGACCATCTACCGTCTCCGCCGCGCGATCAGCATTGTGCGCGAGGAGGAGCTCGCGGTGCATTGGGCACCGCTTGGCGACGTCGGCGTCCCCGACCCGAGGCTCCCCGCGCTCGGCCGGCGCTGGCTCGCGCCGCGCGGCGCGGGCGAGGGGAGCGCTGATGCGAATTGGCGCGCACACCGGCTGTCGCTTGGCGTCACCGAAGGGCGCGCCGAGCTCGGCGATGGGACAACGCTCTGGCTCGAATGCAATGCCGCTGAGCTCAATGGCGTGAGCTTCACCAAGGGCTGCTATGTCGGGCAGGAAAATACCGCGCGTATGAACTGGCGGCAGAAGGTCAACCGGCGTCTGGTCGTGGTGTCGCTCGCCGCGGCGGAGCCCGCGCGGCAGATCATCGCCTATCCTGATCTCGGCTGGTCGGTCGAGCATCGCCGCATCGAGACGATTGATGCCGCGAAGGCGCCGGAATGGCTCCGCGCAGGGCTCGCTTCGCCGGCTTCGTGACGCACGCGCCCCCGAATGATATCATGCGGGCCATGCGCGCTCTTCTGGTCTCCTCGGCGTTCCTCGCCGCTTTCGCCGCACTTCCCGCCATGGCGCAGGATTGTACGGCCTCCGCTCCGCGGGTCGAAGTAGGAGCGCCGCTGGTGCCGATAGAACCCGCACCCGCCACCGCGCCTGCGAGGCTTGCGCCGCTCGCTGCGGACTCGCCCTGGCTGCCTCGCTTCGCGGCCGCGGCGGACGAGCTTTTTCCAGCGCTTCGCTCGCGCGAGGCCGCGCGCTGGGAGCCGCTTCTCGGCGGACGCTGGCTGGGGGCTGCAAAGCGCGAGGCTGTCGCGGCGCTGCTTGCCGACCGCTGCGCTGCGTTCGCGCCGCTTTTCGCAGCCTCGGGGCCTATCGAACGCAGGATTTTCGGCTGGAGCGTCCCCTCAAGCTACAGCACCGCCGACCGCGCCGAGATCGATGCGAGGCCCGAGGCCGAGGCGCTGGTCTGCTGGGCGGCGGGGGTGGGCGGGGCGCAGCTCTGGCCGGAAACCGCAGCCGAGGCGGACAATAGCGCGGGGCGGCCCTATGCCTGCGCGCGTATCACCTATTCGCTGCGCGGCGGGGTGCCGAGCTGGCGGGCGTTCGTAGAGCGCGGCTGATCTCAACCCGTCTTAACCCTTCTCCAACGCGCCGCGTGCGAAAGGCAGCCTATGTTGGGGCGATTTATCGGTATCGCCGCGGGGATCGCGGCCGTGTCGGTCGGCGTGGCCGGGATTGCCAGCCGCTCGGCTCCTGATCGCGTGCCATCCACGATGGACGCGGGCGATGAAAATTCCAATTGGACGACCGAAAGCCGCGAGCACGGTGGTTGGACTGCCGCCTCTCCGCGGGAAAGCGCAGGCGAGGTCGAGCTCAGCCGCGCCGGGGATTCGCATTTTTATGCCGATGCCGAGATCAACGGCCGTCCGGTGCGAATGATGGTCGACAGCGGGGCTTCTATCGTTGCGCTCACGAGGGACGACGCCGAGGCGGTCGGCATCGATGTCGATCTCCTGCCCGTTTCCGGGACCGCCCGCACCGCGGGGGGCGAAGTGCCGATGCGCACGCTCTTGCTTAAAAGCGTCGAGGTTGGCGGGATCGAGATTCGCGGGGTGCCGGCTGCGGTCATCGATGCCGATATGGGCGTGTCGCTCCTCGGGCAGAGCTATCTTGCGGAACTCGGCGCCGTCACAATCGAGGGCGACACGATGATCCTGCGGTGAGGAATCGCCCGCTCGGTGTCCGTCAGGCGGGCCAGGTCAGAAGCGCGCGGGCGCCCTCATCGAGTTCGATCGATGCTGGGTCGGTGAGCAAAATGGCCTCGCCGAGCGTGAACGCCTCTCCCTCGGCGCGGCATCCCGGCGAAAGCGGGACGAAGGTGGCCTCGCCCGCGATGCGCCCGATCATTTCCGGATCGAATGGCCCGGCCAGATGGGCGAGGTGAAAATAAGGACCTTCGACCAGCATCCGGCTCGTCTGCGGGTCGACCAGCGTATCGCGCGGGTCGTGAACCGGGCCCGGCGTCGCGACCTTTAGCCCTTCGTCGAGATGCAATTCCCGCGGGCGACCATAATCATAGAGCCGATAGGTGCAGTCGACATTCTGTTGCACCTCGACGACGATCAGCCCGCCGCCGATCGCGTGGATTGTGCCCGCGCGGTTGTAAACGAAATCATTGGGTTTTGACGCGCGCCAGTCGATCATGTCGGTGATGCTGCCGTCGAGCGCTGCGGCACGCAGCGCCTCGCGCGTCGTCTCCGCGGTCAGCCCGACGCCGAGCTCGGCCTCGGGATCGGCGGAGAGAATGAGCCAGCATTCTTCCTTGCCGCGCGGATAGCCCGCTGCGCGCGCGGCCTCGTCGTCGGGGTGAACCTGAATCGACAGCCGCTCGGAGGTGAAAAGAAATTTGACGAGGGTCGGCGCCTCGTCTCCTGAGGGATGGGCGAACCAGATTTCGCCGATCCGCCGGCCTCCAAAGTCACCGAAGGTGGGGGGGATGTCGGTGCGGCCCCAAGGCTTTTCGACGATGATCGTTTCGAGGCGGGTCAACATGGGGCCAAGATTGGATGCGGGCCCTGGTAGGTCAAGCCCTATGGGTCAAGCCGCCCGATGAAGACGATTGGAGTGCCCGCCGCTCGGCTGGTCTAGCCAGAGCCCGCGCGTGTCATAGACGATCTTGTCGGCGCGCTCTTCGAGCGGGATGGACTTGAAAAGGTCATGGTCCACGAGGACAATCAAGAGCTCGCATTCAGACAGAGCGCTGTCGAGGTCAATGAGGCGCGCGCCCGTGCCAGCAAACTCCATTGGCAGGCCCCGTGCATAGGGTTCGACTATATCGATCTGGGGGCCGAAGCGACGCGCGAGCGCCGCGGCGACCTCCAATGCGGGGCTTTCGCGGAAATCGTCGATATTGGGTTTGAAGGCGAGACCAAGGCACGCGACGCGCGCATTGGGATGTTGCGATACGAGCATCTCGGTAGCGCCGATCACATGTGCGGTCTTGGCAATATTCACCTCGCGCGCCGTGCGTATCAGGCGGCTGTGCTCGGGCGCTCCGTGGACCAGGAACCAGGGGTCCACCGCGATGCAGTGGCCGCCGACGCCTGGGCCCGGCTGGAGAATATTGACGCGGGGATGGCGGTTGGCGAGCCGGATCACTTCCCACACGTCGACCCCGAGCGCCTCCGCCATCATCGACAATTCGTTGGCAAAAGCGATGTTGACGTCGCGGTAGCTGTTTTCCACCAGCTTAACCATCTCCGCAGCGCGCGCCGTCGTGGTGACACAGGCGCCGCGCACGAACTGGCGATAGAAGGTCATCGCTCGGCGCGCGCAGCGCGGCGTGACGCCGCCGATGCAGCGATCGTTGTCAACCAGTTCGACAAGGATGCGCCCCGGCAGAACGCGCTCGGGGCAATGGGCGATAAAGATGTCCGCGGCGCCGCTGCAGCGCCCCGGCACTTTGAGATCGGGGCGGAGGTCGGCGATCAGATCGGCGACCTTTTCGGTTGTGCCTACCGGCGAGGTCGATTCCAGGATGACAAGATTCCCCGCCTCCAACGCCGGCGCGATCGCGCGTGCAGCATCAAGGACAAAGCTGATGTCGGGGCGATAGTCGGCATCGTGCGGCGTCGGCACGGCAATGACGAAGGTATCGGCGGCGGCCATTGTCGTCGAGGCAACGAGTGTGCCGCGCGCGACCACACCCTGCACAAGCCCGTCAAGGTCGACTTCCTCGATGTGCACCTTGCCCTTATTGATGGTCTCGACCACCGTGGCGCTGACGTCGATGCCGGTGACCTGACAACCTGAACGGGCGATCAGGGCGGCGGTGGGGAGGCCGATATAGCCGAGCCCGACAACAGTCACCTTTTGTTCGATATTAACGGCCACGCGCGACAATCTCCGCAATCTGGACGCCGGCGGTCCCGTCTCCAAAGGGGTTATGAGCGCGGGCCATGGCGTTGTAGGCGCCATCATCATCCAAAAGGCTGAAGATTTCGGAAACGATATGGTCGCGCCTCGTGCCGACGAGCCTTGCGGTGCCCGCCGCGATGCCCTCCGGGCGCTCGGTAGTCTCGCGCATCACGAGCACGGGCTTGCCGAGCGAGGGAGCTTCTTCCTGCACGCCGCCGCTGTCAGTGAGTACAAGATGGCATTCGGCGAGCAGCCGCACAAAATGCGGATAATCGAGCGGGCCGATGAGTGCGACGTTGCCGAGAGCGCCCAGGATTGGCTCCATCGCGCTGCGGACCCGAGGGTTGGGGTGGACGGGAAAGACGACCGCGACGTCGCTCCGCGCGGCTATGGCCGCAATGGCCTCAGCGATCGCCTTCATGCCGTCACCGAAATTTTCCCGCCGGTGGGAGGTTACCGCGATGATCCTCTTCCCTCGAAAGCGCTCGATCAGCGGATCGAGGCCGGCGGCGAGCGAAGGCTCTTCGCCGATGCGCGCCCTCGTCGCGAGGAGCGCGTCGATAACAGTGTTGCCCGTCACGTGGATATGGGCTGCAGGCACATTCTCTGCGCGCAGGGCAGCAGCCGCAGTCTCGGTCGGTGCGAAATGAAGATCGGCGACAGCTCCGGTGACCTTGCGGTTCACCTCTTCGGGCCAGGGGTGATAGATATCACCGCTTCGCAGCCCCGCTTCGACATGCCCCACCGGAATCTTGCGAAAATAGGCTGCCAGCGTCGCAGCCATTGTCGTCAGCGTATCGCCGTGAACGAGGATGCGGTCGGGCCTTTCGGTATCGAAGGTTTCACCGAGCCCCGTCACGAGGCGCGCGAGCAGCGCGTCGAGCGTCTGGTTTGCCTGCATCGCGTCAAGATCTATGTCGGGCGTGATGCGGGCGATGTGGAGCACCTGGTCGAGCATCTCGCGATGCTGCGCGGTGACGCAGACACGCACGTCCGCGTCATCACGGCCTTGCAGCGCGTGGATGACGGGGAACATTTTGATCGCTTCCGGACGCGTCCCGAAAACAGTCATGATTCTCATAGGTTGTGTCCGCGCTTGTGGGTAAGGACGCACTAAGCGCAAATACTTGCGACACCCTTAAGTTTGCCGAGGCTATGAAAAATTCCGCTTGGGGCGCCGTGCACTGCAACGCTATCGCGCGTCCCGCGTATATTGCCACGGCCGATCGGGGGGGCTAGGGCGAGTATCGCCTGCAAGGCCCTGTTTTCGGCCATATGTCTTGTTGAGTAACGGTAGATCGGTCTGTTTGTTCATGTTTTGGAAACGTAAAAGCAAGCCTGCTCAACCAGCGCGCAGCGGCTTTTCGGTCCCCGAAGGGCAGCGCGTCTACGCGATCGGTGACATTCACGGTCGCGACGATCTCTTCGCAGGAATTCTCGATGTGATCCGCGCCGACAATGCCAGACGCGGCGCGGCGCAGGTGACAATCATTCTCCTCGGCGATCTTATTGATCGCGGGCCGCAATCGGCTGAGGTCGTCGAGCGCGCTATGCGGCTACGCGAAGAATTTCCGGATACAAGATTGCTTATCGGCAATCACGAGGAGTGTTTCCTTGCTGCGCTGAGTGGCGATGTGCGCCGCCTGCGTTATTTCATGCGGATCGGTGGAGACACGACAGTAGCAAGTTATTGGGGCGACGATGGAAAGCTTGCCGAGGCCAGCTTCGAAGAAGTGGCTGAACGACTGCCAAAACTCGTACCCGCCGAGCATGTCCAATTCTTGGGCATGGGCGAGGATATTATTGAGGTCGGCGACTACGTATTTGTTCATGCCGGAATTCGCCCGGGGGTTCCGCTTGAAAAGCAATCCCTCTCCGACCTCCGCTGGATACGCGATGATTTCCTCGATAACCTTGCCGATCATGGCAAGATGATAGTCCACGGCCACAGCATCACGGCAGAGCCCGACGAGCAGGCAAACCGGATCGGAATTGATCTGGGCGCATTTAGCAGCGGCGTGCTAGGCGCTATCGGACTTGAGGGGCGCCAGCGCTGGTTCCTGTTTGCACGCGAGCAACTGATTGAGCGGGCGGCGTAACTCAGGATTTCTGCCTGTCGCGATTGTTGCGCCGTCCGGCTATAGCAACTTGTAAGGGAAGCGCGCACCGTCTAAGCGCTGGCCCACTGATCAAGCGACGGGACACTTGCTTTCTTCCTTATGAATTCATTTCTTAATCCTGAAATGTCTCGCAGGCACGAACGATCCAATCGCGATCGTCACTCGCCAGCGGGCGCCCGCTTGTCCACATCCACTTGGGTGATGCTTTCGTTTATTGCGTTCGTCTTTCTGCTTGGCGGCGGCAGTCGGAGTGATGTCGTCTCGCTCCCATGGTTGCGCGGTGGAGCGCTGCTGTTCGCTTTCTGGGCGGCAAGCCAAATGAAGCAGGCTGACTGGCACCGCATTCGTGTGCCGCTCGTTCTTTTGCTCGGATTGATAGCGTGGATGGGACTGCAGCTCGTTCCCTTGCCGCCTGGTATCTGGCATAGCCTTCCAGGCCGCGAGGTGATCGTGGAAATCGATCACCTCCTGAATCAACCTGATCTATGGCGCCCCTTATCGCTGGCGCCTTCGCAGACTTTGAATGCCCTGCTCGCAATGACGGTGCCATTGGCGGGATTGCTGTTGGCTGCCTCGGTGCCTTCAGACGAATATTTCGATGTGATGTTGGGCCTCGTGGCGGTGGCCTGCGTTAGTGCCCTGCTAGGCCTCGTTCAAATCATCTCAGGCGCGACAAGCCCAGCTTATCTTTATCGCATCACGAACCAGGGGGACATGGTTGGATTGTTCGCCAATCGCAACCATCACGCTGTATTCCTTGCGTGCGTCACGCTGCTTGTCGCCGCACTTCTCCGCGATGAATTCATGCGCAAGCGCAAGCGCGTCGCACTGGTAGGCGGCCTCCTATTCGCGGGTGTGCTCTTAACCTCCATGACTGTATTTATCGGATCCCGCGCTGGTTTTGCGTCTGGTGTGGTCGCCTTTGCAATTGGATATGTCATGATCGTGCGCGCATGGCGGAGCGAGCCCTCAGGTCGGTCGGTCTCGCGTGAGGGAACGGGGGGCAAGCGCTTACCGTCGCCTGCAAGGAGGGTCCTCCTTTTTGCGCCGCCGATATTGCTTTTGTCTTTTTTTGGTGCGGCTTTGTGGCTGACAGACCGGACTACAGCGCTTAGCCGCCTCACTGAAAAGGATGTCGCGGATGATCTGCGTGTTCAGGCGTGGTCCACCGTGCAGGCGATGATCGATACGTATTGGGTGTGGGGTGGTGGTTTCGGCTCCTTCCAAGGTCTATATCGAGTTTTCGAGCCCGACGCGTTGCTGCAACAGGCATATTTCAACCATGCCCACAATGATTGGGCTGAGCTCCTAATCACGGGCGGGCTTCCGTTCGCGCTCGTCGCGCTTGCTACACTACTCTGGTTTGGGCTTGCATTTGTGCGGGGCGGTACGAGCAATCTTGTTAAGGGGCATCGCGGCGATGTCCGCCTTCCCATTTTAGTCATCGTGCTGATTTTAGGGGGGGCAAGCCTTGTCGATTACCCTCTGCGCGTTCCATCACTCCAGGTGATGGCGATAGCTCTCATTCTATTTCTATGTTGCCCAAAGCCCATGATAACGTCGCGAGATTCGGCTTGAAGCGCGAACTGCTCGCACTATAGCCTCCGATATATTTCAAACAGGATCGAAATGCCGCTCAAGTTTTTGTTCCGCGCCAGCGCTCTTACCGCTTTGGTCCTGTTCGCCGGATGCACACGTAGTGTGCCACCTGTGGCCAGTTCACCGGATAGCCCGGTTTCCATCCTGCAAACGCTGCCGGAACCGGAAGCGCAAGACGTGGTGCGCTCTACGCGTCTGGCATTCGTCGGTCCGTTCAGTGAACTTCGCGTCGAGGTTTTCGGAGTTCCCGACATGCAGCGCGACATCATGACGGACGGAGAAGGAAACTTTGCATTTCCTCTCGTCGGGACAGTGGCTGCCGCTGGTAAGACGCCCAATGATGTGGCGGACGAAATTCGGAGCCGGCTCGTCGGGCGTTACATTCGCGACCCTCAAGTCACGGTCAATTTCAAGTCGTCGGCAAACCCGTTGGCCGTGCAGTCCATGTCGGTGACGGTCGATGGCCAGGTTAACAGGCCGGGAGCTTACCCAGTTGTGGGCCGTGTGACGCTGATGCGGGCGGTAGCGCTAGCCGGTGGTGTAAACGAGTTTGCCAAATTGGAGGATGTCGTCGTGTTCCGGAATGTCGGCACAAACCAATATGTCGGCATTTATAATCTGGAAGGTATTCGGCGCGGCAATTATTCCGATCCGGAGATTTTCCCCAATGATGTGGTCATCATCGGTGATTCACCGGAACGTCGACGCTTCAAGGATATCCTTCAGGCGATGCCGGCCCTACTATCCCCGATTATCTTGTTGGCCAGAGAACTTTAGGCGTAGCTGGGGCATATCATGGAAAATACGGATAAAGACCGTAGCGCGCTTCTGGCTGCTTATAGGATGCACCCCGAGGACGTGGAAACGGGTGAAGCGTCGCCCGCAGGCGGTCTTGTTTTAGAGAAAGCCTGGGCGGCGCTTCTTGGTCACCGCAATCTCGTTGGGTGTGTCATCCTTGGGATGGTTTTGTTGGGGTTGCTGGCAACATTCCTCGCAACGCCCCAATATATGTCCTCCACGAGGTTGGAGATCCTCCCGGATTCGCCTGTTGCAACTTCGGTCGAAGGGCAGCGGGACAAGGAACTGATCAATGAGATTTCGTTCTACAATACGCAATATTCGCTGCTGAAGGCGGAATCCCTAGCTGATCGCGTGGTGCGCGCTGGAGGGTTAGCGACGGACAAGGATTTTCTGGCGGCGTTTGAACTGGACAATGTTGATGCGTCCATGACAAGCGTCGAGCGCCAGAAGCGATCGAAGCAGATCCAGCAGATCCTCCTTGATCGGGTGGAAGTGTCTCCAACCCGTAACTCCAGCCTCGTTGATATTAGCTTTACGACGCCTTCGGCGAGCTTGTCGGCAAAATTGGCCAATCTATGGGCAGAGCAATTTGTGCAAGCAAGCATTGACAGGCGGTTTGCGGCGACTTCCGACGCGCGTAAATATCTGGAAACGCGTCTCGAGACCTTGCGCCGCAATTTGGAAGCATCCGAACGCGCGCTGATCAACTACGGCACCGAAAAGGGGATCGTAACGATCGCATCTCAAACGGATGCGAATGGGCGAACTCAGACCCAAACTTTGGTCAGTGCTGATATCGCCGCCGCGGCCACCGCGCTAGCCCAAGCGCGGGAGCAGCGCATCAACGCCGAGTCCGAGTTGTCGAATACTTTGACAGGTAGCGCAGCGGTCAACGCTGCGGCACTTGGCAACATGCGCCAGAAGCGCGCAGAAATAGAAGCGGAGTTAGCGCAGCAGCGGTCAATTTTTGCGGACGATTATCCTCCGGTTGTTTCTCTCCGGGCCCAACTTGAAAGTCTTGACAGAAGTATCGCTGCTGAGACAGCTCGCTCTGTCTCCGGTGGCCGCGAAGCCTATAATGCCGCCCTTAAGCGAGAGCGGGCGTTACAGGCTGAGCTGGACGAACTCACCCGCAAATATAATGGGCAGCAACGCGAATCGATCGAAATGGCGATCCTTCAGAGAGAGGTAGATTCGAACCGTCAACTTTATGACGGCCTCTTGCAGCGCTACAAGGAAATTGGCGTCGCCGGCGTCGGTACAAACAATATTGCCGTTGTCGACCGGGCGTCTGTACCTGATAGGCCTTCTAGCCCGGTTCTTGTCCTCAACGTTGCTTTAGCTTTGCTGCTGGGCATCTTGCTGTCGGCTGGTTTGATCTTCGTGCTGGAAACAATCGACAGCTCGATCCGAGACCCGCAGAGTGTAACGGCCAAGTTCGACTTGCCGCTCCTAGGGGCTATCCCGGAGATCGTCGATCAGTCGATTATGGACGCCATAATGGACAAAAAATCGTCGGTATACGAAGCGTACTTCTCGCTGATGACCAACTTGAGCTTCCTGACGGCGCATGGCGCGCCGCGGTCGATCATGTTCACATCGACGCAGCCAGCCGAGGGTAAGAGCAGCTCATCAGTGTGTCTGGCATCGGTTTTGTCGGCCACCGGAAAGCGAGTGGTTCTCGTTGACGGCGATATTCGCAGTCCCTCCCTGCACAGTTATCTGGACCTCTCCAATGGCGTCGGCCTCAGCCATTATCTGTCGGGGGATGATAACCTGGACGCGATGATCATCGACGTACCGGAACGCGGCTTCTCTATCATCACAGCAGGCAAGATGCCGCCTAGCGCCGCTGAATTGCTGGGCAGCGACCGGCTGGATCGACTCATAACGGAGCTCAGCGAACGTTTCGATCACGTGTTGATCGATGCGCCCCCGCTTCTGGGGCTGGCGGATGCGCCGCTTATTGCGCGTCGCGTCGAAGGCGTGCTGTTCACGATCGCCGCCAATTCGACGAAGAGCCGGGCCATCGGTACCTCGCTAGTGCGACTGCGGATGTCGGGCGCCAAGCTTTTCGGTGCCATTGTTACTCACGTCGGGTTGCGGAACCGGCTCTACGGCTACGATAGCGCCTATGGCTATGGTTATATCTATGGCGAGCGCGAGGCGAAGCAGTGAGGCGCATGCGCCCATCTTTCTTTTCTACGCGCAGTGGTATGAGTGGGCAGCAGGCAAATTGGTGGCTTGGCCTAGGCTGGGTGTTGGCGATCTCCGCTGCCCTTGTAGTCGCTTTGTTAAGTTTCGCGATTGTCTATGAAACTAATTCTCCTGCAAGAAGCGTCTCTGTTCCCATGCCGTCTTATGCTGCCGCTGAAGGAAATTTGGCGTTCCAGACATATAGCGCACGGTTAGCGAGCGACGCGGGCACGCGAGTCAGTCCCCTTGAAATTTCTTTAGCGCGACAGGCCTACCGCAAGGATCCGCTTGCGGTGCCGGCCTTGGGAATTGTCGCGCTGTCGATGACTGACGAGGCCGAAACGGACAGGCGGCGGCTGCTGCTGCAAAAGGCGGGCGAACTTAGTCGCCGCAGCGCGCTCGTTGGCTATGAACTTATAAAGGATGCCGCTCTGCGGCGCGATGACGTGGCGTTTTTCCAGTGGCTATCGCGATCCATCAAGACAAACAGCAAAGCAAGGGCGACCTACTTGGCAACGCTTGCGGAAGCCACGTCGCGTGATGGAGCGGTTGCGGCACTCGTTCCGATAGTCGGACCGGCCCCCAGCTGGTCGGAAGCTTATTGGCGCGCGATTGTTAATCGTCCTTCCAGCCTAGCCAATGGCGCGCGGCTGCGAATTGCCGTCACCAAACGACCCTGGAATCTCGACCGCGTCATGGTGACGGACCAGCAACTCATTCAGCAGCTTGTTAGTGCAGGCGAGTTTGACCTGGCACAGCAACTCGTGGGAGCGCTGCGACCAGTTCCGAGTAAGAGTGAGACTGCCAATCTCCTCGGCGAGGCAAGTCTGGCGCGTCAGCCAGACTTGCCACCATTCGATTGGGATCTGACATCGCTTGGCTATATGGGAGCGGTTGTTGAGCCTGAAACTGAGAGCCTTGCGATTTCGGCGATTGGCGGGGCCCGCGGCGTTGCAGCCAAACGTTTGATTTATGTCGAGCCAGGCGATTATACTTTTGGTTGGACCCTGTCGAGGACCGGCGAAGCGCTTGCCAACGCGCTCTCGGTTGAAGTCGAATGTGCCGAAAGCGAAGCCAGGGCAGCGAAGCCATATACGGTAAGACTTATTGATGGAACGCAAAGCGTTCAGCTAATGGTGGCGAGCGGTTCATGTCGCTGGTACTGGTTCTCCATTCGCGCAGACATTTCCGACGGCTCGGCCGGTTTCGACGCTCGGTTGCGCGGTTTGTCGCTTGCTCGAAACCATACCTAGGGCTTCGGCCACAAGTCGACTGAGTCAGGACAAGGCATGGCAAGGAGGATACTGGTCACAGGCAGCGCGGGGTTCATTGGATTTCACCTTGCGCGGCTGTTGCTGGCCGAGAGTTTTGAAATTCTCGGCTATGACGGCATGACGGAATATTATGACGTTAGGCTCAAACAAAAGCGGCACGAGCTACTGGCGAGCCATGCAGGCTTTCGCGCTGTTGAAGGCTTGCTTGAGGACGAAGCTAGATTGAACGCCGCGGCTGACGATTTTTGTCCAGAGTTGATCGTTCACCTCGCTGCACAGGCTGGCGTGCGTTACAGTCTCGAGAACCCGCGAGCCTACATCGAAAGCAATGTCGTAGGGACCTTCAATGTCATGGAGGTGGCGCGGCGACTGGGGGTTAAGCACCTGCTAATGGCCTCAACCTCGTCGGTATATGGCGCGAATGATGAAATGCCGTTCGTCGAAACGGAGAAAGCTGACACGCAACTAACGATATATGCAGCGACAAAAAAGGCCAACGAGAGCATGGGGCACTCCTATGCACATCTTTGGAACCTGCCGACCACGATGTTCCGTTTTTTTACCGTCTACGGCCCTTGGGGACGGCCAGATCTTGCCCTTTTCAAGTTCGTTGATGCCATTCTTGATGATCGTCCGATCGATATTTACAATCACGGAAACATGTATCGCGACTTCACCTATGTCGACGATTTGGTGCGAGGCATCCGCCTCCTCATGGATGCCGTGCCCCCTCAACCAATGGATAGGGCGGACGGTGCTCTCGGAGATAATCTTTCACCGGTCGCACCGTTCCGCATTGTCAATATAGGCAATTCAGAAAAGATAAGATTGCTCGACTTCGTAGAAGCTATTGAGGATTGTCTGGGGAAGAAGGCAATCCGCAATTATATGCCTATGCAGGCTGGGGATGTGCCGGCGACGTGGGCTGATGCCACGCTGCTCGAAAGCATTACCGGCTACCGGCCTAGGACCGACGTACGCGAGGGCATAGCGCGCTTCGTTGAATGGTTTAGGACATATTACGGAAAATGAGTTCTGCTCATTGAAATCGAGACCGCGGGCCGTTCCTCCAACGCGATGAGCTGAAAAAATGCGAGATGACTGCGCCTTGAAGCAGTGTAACAGCGGAAGAGCCCGCACGATCCCAATTTCTTGAGGAAGAGACTTGACCAAGATCCTTATTCTGCACGGTGTGAACTACTACAACGCTGGGGACCACGGTATTGTCTTATCGATGGTCCGGGCGCTACGGGAAGCCATTCCAGGGGTCGATCTCAAAGTCTCCTCGCCATTCCTGGCAAACAATCGCACTGAGTCGGAATTTGTCAATAAAGTAAAGAGTGGATTTCTTGATATTTATCCCGAAGAAATACCTGATCTATATCAGGTACCGGTCGGAAAGAAGCGCAGGATACATATTATTTACTATGCATTGAAGATCGTATTATTTGCTGCATTTATGACGATATTGCCCTTTTTCGCAAGGCCGTACCTTGCCCGCGCGAGCAAGTTCGGCTCAGCGGTACTGGATGCGGACATCGTCTTAAGCAAAGGTGGTGGCTTTCTCTTGGACCGAGGCACAACGTACAGCATACCTACCCATCTGATAACGATATGGATCTCGGTTCTTCTTCGTAAGAAAACGATAATTTATGCGCAAAGTGTAGGTCCATTTGAAAAGTATATTGGCAGGCAAATCGCTAAATTTGTTCTTAAGAGGGTTACATATATTTTTGCCAGAGATAAATATTCGGAAGAATATTCTGTAAATGTACTTGGCGTTAGATCCGAAAAAGTGATCCTGACGGCGGATTCCGCTTTCGAGCTTTCTTCCGCTTTAGATGAGGGCGAACCCAGCTTGAAAGTCCTGGCCCCTCCGGCCGCGCCGCGGGGCCAAATCTGCATCACACTCGTTTCGCCGCTCTATTCAGGTCTGAATGAACAGAAGGCAGAAGATACTTACTGTGAAACGATCGCCAGCGTTGCGGAATATATCGCCGATAGAGGGTATAAGATCATTTTCATTCCGCATCTTGAGTCCGGGGCGCATAGCGACAGGATTCTCGCTCAGCGCATCCGCAGTCAATGTTCGGCTCGGACGCAGGCGGTCACTGAAGTGCTGCCTCCCATGAATCCCCTCAAGATCATCAATCTAATGGCTCAATGCGATCTAGGGTTATGCTCGCGCATGCACTCGATGATCTTCGCCATCGACGCCAAGCTTCCGTTTGTGGCGCTCTCATATCTTCCGAAATCGGAATCTATGCTAGAAGAAGCAAATCTCATCGACTGGAAGCTCTCGCTCCCCGAACTAGCCCAGGGAAGCGTATCTGATTCGAGCGGCGCCATAGTCGCAAAGCTTGAAGCGATGATAGCGCAACTCCCTGAAAACCAGGCGAAGGTTCGTGCGGCACAGGCGCTCTTCGCGGGGCGAGCTCGGACAAACATTCAACTTCTCACTAAAACCCTCTCGGGATTGCCCTAGAGTTTGCATTTGAGTGTGCTTTCGCGCACGCCCTGCAACTTAATTAATCAAGGCGCCAAAGTGAACGATAAATTTGCACAGCTCCGTGAAGAGGTAAAAAACTGGCCAAGACATGCTGTCATTCGCCAGAACCTGCAATGTTTTATGCCAGATTTCCATGAGGAGCAGAGTAAATATTGGTCATCTATGGCTGGTCTGAATTCTATATTCTCGTCTATGGGAATAAAGTTTAGAACCATAAAATCAATACGTAGCTATCCATATGTAGATAGCAATATTGATATTATTGTGGAAAAAAGCGAGTGGGTCTCATTAAGTAATCAGGTTGTCCAACGATCCTGGCGTAAGCCGAGGTTCAAGGAGTTTCTAGAGCAGACCTTGGTGGAACCCTACAAGCTGAAATATCAATCTGTCCTTGGAGATCTGGCCGCCGCCCATTTCTATGGCGGAGTACGTTGGCGCTATGTCAAGCCGTTCAATCTCAAGGGGATTGATGGCGATCACCTATGGCATGAGCTGCCCGAGGAATATCGACGCCTCGTGCAGTCCCCGGACGATGGAAATATCCTCGTTCCTACTGAGGAGTTCGATATGGTGATCCAGGCGGCGCACGTCACGATAGAAAACTACCGCCTGACGATCGGAGAGTTGTTTCATATCCGCGACACGCTGTCGAAGCCGGACTTTAATCGCGAGCGCATGGAGGCGATTGCGCGCACTCTGGGACTCGATTATTGCGTTGCCGCTATCTGCAATATCGCATCCTGCTATTTTGATCAGCGAACCGCAGGGCCTTTTCCACAAAAGCCAATCTACATTCCCTTTCGAGTCATCTTGGGTTCCCACTTGCGCTATGGCCTGAAAACCGGTCCTCTGGGCCTCATTCGGGCGATGGCATCATTGACGTGGTATCCGATTATGCGGATAGGTCGGATCATGCTGGGTCGCTAGATCCGTGTACCATCCGAGCGTTGATTAACCGTACGCTCGCAGCTGGTGCAGGTCCGATCGCTCGTAACCCATGCTCTGGGCGGATCAAAATTTTATGGTGGCGACAAGGTTCATGGCAGAGGTTAGAAACTGGGCGGACCATTTTGTGAGCAGGATCTTTCCCCCTCGCACTTTTGTCGAGGACAGCGCGGTGCGAGCCGAAGTTTAGAAGGGCGTTCGCCTGATCGCTTTCGGCCCGTTGAATTTAGGCAAGCGCAAGAGGTAACGAGTTAGGAGCCTTCGCTGATTATGTTACCTTTTTTCCTTATTTCTTCGGTGTTTGCAATCCTGATCCTCTTGCATCTGATCGGGAAGAAATTTGGAGACGCAGTACTTTATGTGACGCTATTTAGTGTCATCTTGAAGATAGCAATCGGAGTTCTCAACAAGACCCATGGCCCTCTTCCCGGCGCCGATGTTGATGCGGTTGCGTTCGAAACAGTAGCTCTTGGTCTATCTCAGTACTGGTCTTGGACCGGAATAGATTTCCTTGATTTAACTGACAGATATTCATATTCTAATGTTCTAGCTATTCTGTTCTATGTCGACGGTTACAGTATTATTCTTGTGCCGTTATTTAATACAGCGCTGGCTACTTTTGCATCGTATAATGTGTTCCTTATCGCGAACACTCTGAAAATTGACAAAAGAAAAATATTCCTGATTGCGCTCATATTGGGTCTGAATCCAATTATAATATTGTACTCCGCTGTTCCGATGCGTGAGGCGCCGATATACGCAGTTATTACATTCTTTTTTAGAGTATTGCTTTCGCAACCGCGTCAGGTGAAGACTATATGGCACCCTGCGCTCCTCTTATCTATTGTGATAGCTTCATATCTGCACATTGCCTTCGTTTCATTGGCGCTCGTTCTTGTTCTATACGGTTTTAATGCTTCGCTTTCGATTAAGGGCATCCTTCATCCGAGAAATTTGATAGCTGCCATACTTTTAGCATTAATTTTCAATTTCGCGATCACATCCGAGGAGTTTAAGTCTCTTCCTCGCGTAGCAAAGCTCCTGGACTCTGATACAGGTTCGCTAACTTACGAATCCCTCGAGGCTGCCCAGCTAAGCAAGTCCCGCGGTGAGGGCGCATACACTTACCCCGAAATAAGCACCGGATTGTCGATCGTCGATATGACGATTGTGGGTACCTACATGACCACCCGTCTGGTGTTTTCGCCGTTCCCGTGGGAAATCCGAAGCGCAAGCGGGGCAACGATCATTAAGGTCATCGATCTCTCGCTTCAGGTCTGGCTGAATTTCTTGGCAATCCGCAACCTAAGGCGCCGAGACGGCCGCGATAAAATGGTTTTTCTCTATATGATGTATCTACTTTTGAGCCTACTCTTTGGGCTGAACACCGTAAACGACGGTGTTGCCCTGAGGCATCGCACAAAATTGGTTTGGTTTGTCGCCTTGGCGGCGTTCTCGCCTCGCTTTTTGCCCAGACGCATGCTGATGACAAAACGGGTGAGCGCGTAATGGCAATGGTAATTGCGATCACAGGGATCGACGGGTCCGGGAAAACAACGACCGCAAAAACGCTGACGGATCGCCTCAGGGACGAAGGTTACTCCGTTCAATACCGGCATCAGTTTAACAGCATTTTTGCGCGTGTGCTTAATGCAGTGCGGGCCAAGAAGACCAATGTGCCGCTGGCAGAGGCGTCCAAGAGAGAAGCTGATAGCGAAAGTGTTACGAACGATAGGAACTCTGCGATAAAGAAGTTAACCGCATATCTGTTTCTGTTTTTTCAGGCTTTGTCTGCTAATCGCGCACGTCTGGCAAAGCATGATTTTTTAGTTTTTGATCGCTATTTTTACGACGATTTTGTGCGCTTTCGCCAGAAGTATGATATTGCCGATAACTATTTTTTCCTCGTCGAAAAGCTGGTGCCGCGTCCCGTCCTTCTCACGGACCTCGGTGGAGATGTCCACGCAACCTATAGTCGACAAGTCGACATCGATAGCTCATTCGAGAAGTACGTCGAGAAATTAAGAATCCACAGGGCTACTGTCGAAAATCTTAAGCGTCTCGGCCTTCAGATAGTGTCGATTGATACCACGAAGCACGCTCAGGCCGAGGTCGTGACTCAGGTTATGAATGCACTCAAGGGCCGAACAATCCGATGATCATTGCCAATGCGATGCGCGTTCTGGATCAAGCTAGGCTACGCCGCGGTGCGGATGAATGCGATGAGATCGGACGGACAGTCGTGTCGAGGGCAGCGGCTCATATGGGTGCGCGCTTCTTGAGTGTCCAAAGGACCGTTAACAATCGAAACAGTGTATGTTTTCGAGTATCGGATAACACTCAAACATATTTGCTTAAGGTGAATAAGAACATCGGATCTCAGGCGGTACGGGATGCAGCCTTGAGAATGAACTCAATCGAAGCCGCGGGACCGCAGGACGAATTTCGGGTTCCAAGGTCTCATTATATTGACGGTGAGTTCGATGCGGCATTGATGGATTTTGTTCCCGGCAAGAGGCTCGATCTGATGCTCGCTCAAAGCAGCGATCCAGATACGATTCGAATGTGTCTCAAGAAGGCCGCGATTGTGCTGAGCCGCATTCACGCTTTGCCTCATGACGAGCGCCTGGCTGCAGATACCGATTTGCCCAAACTCGTTCGGGAGGTGGCAGGGGCGTTTCCCGCATTCTCGAGGCAGAATGGGCCGCACCTGGCTCAGACGGCCAATCTTGATGCGGGCTGTTCCGTTTCGATACACGGCGACTATTCGCCGAAGAACCTCATTTTAGGCGCGAACGGCACGTTGTTCGTGATCGATTTTGCCGCTCCTCAAGATTCTACATCCCCGCTGCGGGATATCGCCATTTTCGCCGTCGGAATGGCGCGATCCCTCGCTCTTGGTCGGCGTTGGCGGCTGGGCGGCTCGGCGCGGAGGATTGAAGCTTTACTGGAGACATTCCTAGATGAATATTTCGCGCACTCGCCACAGGTTGCACAGCACAGCGACGTGTTGAAAAAGCAATTGGTTTTGTTTGAATTGGTACGGCTCGCCGAGACGAAGGTCTGGTTGGACGGTTACAGGGCTTTCGACGAGGCAATTTTCGGTTGGCTGAAGTCCAAACTCGGACACCAGTTTGTCAGCTCGCAGCTGCGGCGACTCCAGATGCGTATTGAATGAGCGCGGAGCTCACTCTCTCTCTCTCTTCGATCCTGCGTCTTCTGGTCATATCCACGTTTGAACCCGAGGTTCAAAATTAGTTCTGATATCAGCAAAGAAAAGTAGCTTCTTTATGTCATACACCGTCGCAATCGTAGGCAATGCCGCTTTCACGATGCAAAAATTCCGCGGGCAGATGATCTCCTTTTTGGCTGAACGCGGTGCCACCGTCTATTGTTTTGCTCCGGATTATTCCGCCGGGAGCAGGGCGGCCATCGAAGCGCTGGGCGGAACGCCCGTTGATTTTGCTCACGACCGAACCGGTATTAGCCTTTTCGGAGCAGTTGCGTCTGTTTGGGATTTGGCGAAGAAACTTCGTCACCGCAAAGTTGACCTTGTCTTTTGCTACTTCCTCAAACCTGTCATCGTTGCCAACCTCGCGGCGCGGCTCGCGAGAGTGCCTCTCGTATATTCGATGATCGAAGGTCGGGGCATGATTTTCAGCGATTCTGCGTCGACGACACTCAAGCATGGAATTCTGAAATTCGGAGTCACCGTGGCTCTCGGGATGACGCTGCGCCTTTCACGCAGAGTATTCGTCTTGAACCAAGAGGATTTGAAATTTGTCGAGTCGCTCGTTGGGCGACAAGACGATCGTGTGGTCCAGCTCAACGGTATCGGCTTGGACACTGATTATTATCGCCCACTGGAGGAATACGACAAACCTGTTCGCTTTATTTTTTGTGGCCGCTTGCTCAAGAGCAAAGGGATAACAGAGTTTGTTCAGGCGGCGCGGGTTATGAAGCCGCTAGGATATGACGTCGAATTTATGGTGATCGGCGATGTAGACGAGAACGCAGATTCCGTGTCGGAATCTCAGATGGTAGAATGGTCCGAGCAGGGAATTATCGAGTGGTTGGGATTTCAAAGCGATACGCGCCCCTTCTTTCATCGCCATGCCGTCCTGATCCTGCCTACATATTATCCGGAGGGTCTACCCAGGTCGATACAGGAGGCTTTCAGCATGGCCTGTCCGGTTATCACAACCGACGCCCCCGGGTGTGGCGAGCAAGTTGACGAAGGGGTCACGGGCTTTGTTATCGAAAGCCGCAATTCCGACGCGATCAAAGACAAAATGTGCTATTTCGCTCAACACAAGGGCGATATCGTTGCCATGGGGGACGCGGCTCGGCGGTACGCGGTGACTCATTTTCAGAGCGAAGTGATTAACAGGATCATTTTCCAAGATATCAGACCGGTCCACCAATCCTAGTTCTCACGCCGGCCAGCCGCCGATCTTTTCAGTCTCGATTGATGAAAAGTCATCAGCTTAAAGGGCCATCCTGTTTGCAATCCATCGGACGATCTCAGAGCGGATAAGAGTAAATCTATGGATTTTAGGATCAACAAGAGCGCAATAACCGCACGCGTAAAGGCGAAGTCGGTATATATTCTGGCCCTCCTAGATCAGATTGTCTTCGGAGCTACAGCTTCCATTAACTTCATTGTTCTAGAGAACCTGATTTCAAGAGACACATATGCTCTCCTAGCTACTTTGTATTCGTTCATAGTGTTATATCAATTGGTATCTAACGCTATGTACATGGATGCGTTTGTCGTTAACCTTCCTCAGGTTGGAATAGATTTATACCGACCTTACTTTATTTATATTCTGAAATTATTTTTGCTTGTATCGCTCATTTCTGGATTTGTTTTCGGTAGTGCATACTTGATGTATGCCGGAGTTTCCGCCAGAAGTGTGTCAGATTTCGTTTTATTTTGTTCTGCTGCAACTTCGTTTTCATTGATGATGTTTGCGCGACGCCTTTGTTACTCGGTTCAGTCTATTGGCAAATCTTTCTTGGGTTCTTTAGTCTATATATTGCTTTACGCCGCCTTCATCGCGGGCGGATACTATCTTGAGATTTTGAGCCTCGAGTATATCTTCGTGAGCCTTGCTGCCGCAACGTTCGGCAGTTTTCTTTTGGTTGCGGCGCGTTTGGGCGTGCTAGGGAGGCTTCGCCTAGGTGCCGATGCGGGCCTCGATAGGGCGCGCTTAAGGGGTTTCCATAGAGAATATGCGGGAATGGGATTTGTTGCCGGTACATTAAAGTGGATACCGGATAACCTCCTATTTTCTCTTTTGGGCGTTTGGAGCACGTTAGACCATGTAGCGACCTACCGCATGGCGACAAACCTTCTGATGCCGTTTCGGCATTTCATCGCTTCGTTAGTGAATGTGTTGCTTCCAAAATATTCCCACCTTGCGGTTGATGGGCGGAGCGCCGAGGGCTGGCGCCACGCTTTGGGATTCATTTTCTTGTTCCTAGCTGTCAGTGGCGGCATGTTTGCAATATTTTGGTTCTTTGGTCGAGAAATTCTCGATCTCCTATATCGTTCTAACATTGAGCCTGTTTTGAATGTGATATTGGTTTTGTCCATAGTTCCTGCGTTCTCCGCTGCTCAGGCAATTTCCGGAACTTTCTTAAAATCTACTGGAAAGATAAAAGGAGTCGTCTTGCAGTCTATGGTGGGAGCGTTTCTGACCATATTATTGGGTTGGCAACTCTCCACCAGATATGGGGCCATGGGAGCTGCCGTCACGCTAGTTATCTCAATGTTTGCTATGTCCGTATTTGGAATAATCTTGGTTTTGCGTTCGCAGGGGCGAAAGGCGGCATAGTATGAGGTGGATACCTCGGAACCTGTCGGGCAACGGAGCCGGGCCTCTCGCTGATTCGATTTACGCCAGCAAGGGCCTCAGCAAATGGTGGTTATGACAGAGGTCGGGTGAAGCGGCCCCCAAAATGACCGGACAGTTCCTCACACTTATGTAAGAGTGAGGCATATGACCGACAGTAATCCCAGGAGCTATGTGCATGCGGAGGTTCTCGGAGGGGTTCAGCGCCGTAGGCGG
>Ga0180220_1000546_pt1 | contig 39512 bp, 62 predicted proteins | sample eDN5th37CBELigBY_FD_151335 | JGI IMG/M metagenome (GOLD analysis project Ga0180220, IMG submission 151335) | Enriched backyard soil microbial communities from Emeryville, California, USA - eDNA 5th pass 37_C BE-Lig BY (version 2) (version 2) | ecosystem: Environmental > Terrestrial > Soil >... | reverse complement strand
GGGCGGTCAGTCGTAGTACGGGGCCACGCCGTCGGCGATTTCTTGCAGGGTTCGGCGGTCGACGCGAGGGCGGTCGCGGATGATGTCGCTGATTTCGCCCCGGCCGGGGGCTCCGCGGAACTCGCGCTCCAGCTTGCGGACGGCCTCCATCCGCTTGTCGTCGTCGGCCTTGCGGTCCAGGTCGATGTGCTTGTCGCGGTCGGTCATGGGTGGCGTTCTCCGCGTCCAGCCGAGCTTGTCGAAAACCGCCTTGATCTCGGCCTCGACCGGCTTGAAGTCCTCGGCGGTCCAGTGGTGGGGGCTGTTCTCCCCCTCGCGCGTCCTCTTGTCGGCCAGGTCTTTCTTCAGGGCCGCGGAACCGCCGTCCCGGCAGACCCAGAACGAATAAGCCCGCGCCCACAATTCCTCGGGCGACAAAAGGTATTCGGCGTACTCGACCGCGTCTTTGGCGAGTTCGATCCGTTTATTGTACTCTTTCCAAAAGTCTTCGTCTCCCTTCCCGGCCTCCTCCAGCCGGGCCTTCTCCTTTAGCAGCCGCTTCAGCTTTTCGCGCCACTTGTCGAGGCGATCCTCGATCCAGGCGACGGTTTTCGACTTGCGGACGGCCGCGTCGAACTGCGCCAGGTCGGGATTCACGCCGTCGAACACCTCGCGCTTCGCCCGCCGGCTGATCGTGGCGTCGATCCAGTGGCCGAATTCGTGGGCCAGCGTGTGGCCGGCGAAGGCGACCTCGGTCCGGGTCGTGACGAGATCCTCCCGAGAGCTGTAGAACCCAAAGACGAACCCCTTGCCCTTGAACCGCCGGTCGTCGACCTCGGGCCGGTAATCCCGGACCTTCAGCCGGTTCAGCCCCATCTCCGCCGGCATCCCGTGCAGGGTCGCCATCGCCTTCAAGGCGGTGTCGGCGGCCTTCTCCACGTCCTCCGGCGTTCCGGCCAGGGTCACGACCTGTTCGGCGGGCTCGACGACTCCCGGAGCGTAGGGTTTCGGCTTCCGCTTCCGCGGGGCCGGGGTCGGCTTGGGACGCTTCGGCTTCGGGGCTGGTTTCGGGTCTGGTTTCGGGTCCGGTTCGGCCGGCTTCGGCTCGGTCGGTTTCAGATCCGACCCGGTCAGGGTTTGGGACCAGGCCGGTTCCGGGTCCGTGTCCAGGACTTCGAGCACGGAACACGCGCAGTGCGGGTGCAGCGGGGGGAACTTCACCGCCCCGTAAACGGGATCGGGGCTCGTAACCGCGAACGGCTGGCCGAGCTTGACGAATCGGGCCTTCTCGGCGACCGCCAGGCACTCCGGGCAGGCGTCGGACGAAAGGAGCCACTCCCAGCCCCGGACGACTCCGGACTGGACGGCGGCCTGTTCCTGGGCCGCGTGGACGGCCCGGCTGGTCTCCGATTGGGCGATCCGCCGGGCCCGCCAGGTCTCGGCCCCGTCGAAGATCCGGCCGACCCGCTTGGTCAGCTTCTCCAGCGACTCGCCTTGTTCGACGACGCCGGCGTGAAGTTCCTCCCGCGTTTTCTTGAGGGCCTGGTCGAGCGCCAGGCTGGTGGTTGCGTTCGTCCGCTCGCAAAACGTCAGGGCCGCCGCTTCGATCACCGCGGCGGTGTGGGGGTTGACGACCGACCATTCGTCGGGGTCGAGGCCGACCCGGGGGGCGAACTTCGCCGCGGCCTTGGACCAGGTCAGCTTCAGTAGCGGCGTCATCCGTTGGGCCATCGGCAGCGCGCCGCCGCCGAAGTCGTCCAAGGGCGGCCAGGCGTCCGGGAGCCCCGGCCGGTCCTGTTTCCGGCCCGTCCGGAGGAACTCCAGCACGACGGAGCGCTGGCGGCGGAACGCCTTCACCAGCTCACGGCGGAGCGGCTCGCCGGTCGGCAGTTTAAAAGTGTTGGCCTCGCCCCGGAGCCGACGCCGTCGGCGGCCCTTGTCGGTCAGTACCGCCACGCCTTCGCCCCGTCGGTTTCGGATTCGGTTTCGGTCGGTTCGGTCGGTTCGTCGTCGTCGACGCCGGGATCGGTCGGCCCGGCGGCGGCCTGGATCTCGGAGAAGTACACGTCGCCGGAGCCGTCATCGGCGTCGTAGCCGAGTTGCTCTCGGGCCTCATTGCGGGTGATCAGGTCGGCCTTGAAGTCCTCGCGGGTCCGCGCGTGCAGCGAGTCGAGCGACTCTTGCAGCTCCTGGACGTGCGAATAATCGTAGGCGACGACCAGGTCGAGCGGGTCCGACGGCGGGGTGACCCGGCCGCCCACCTGGATCGACTCGCCGGCCAGGCCGTCGCGGACGGCCTCGGCGGTCAGTTCCTGCACGGCCACGATCGTCCCCCAGCTCGTGCGGTTGGCCTCGGCCAGGTTGGCGTAGGTCTTGTTCGGGTCGGACAGGCCGAGCGACATGGCGGCCGTGCCGACGGACGCGGCCAGCCGGGCCTGGGCGGCCTGGGGCAGCTTGTCCAGCACCAGCTTGTCCGGGCTAAACCCGACCTCGACGACCTTGTACCGGCCGGCGAACACGGCCGGTCGGCCCGCGTCGTCGCCGGAGACGGTGTCCATCCACCGATCGGCCATCCGGTCGGCCTGAGCCTGGTCCGCCGGCCCGCGCTCGTCGCCGTCGGGCACGATCGCCACCGACGGCACGCCGCTGTTCTTCAACAGGGCGGCCGTGTAGGTGGACTCGTAATTGATCGTGCAAACTTCGCGGAGGTTGGCCTTGAGGGCGGCCATCCCCAGCCGTTCGTTGCGGGGGTCGATCCCGTCCCGGATGTGGATGATTTCCGAGCGGTCGACGTAGTGGTGGAAGCCGTCGACCGTGATCCGGTAGCCGTCGATGAACTCCGATCGGTCCGCCGGCCAGGTCGGCTCGACGCGGTAGTGCGGGATCCACCAGAGCTGGCAGACCCGGCCGCCGTTGTCGCGGACCTTGTGCAGGTAGGCGTTGCCGTCGACCTTCAGCGAGAGCGCAATCGCTTTCTCCAACGTCCGGCGGCCGTAGTACGGGTTCGGCCGGTTCCACAGGTCGAGAATGCCGTGCCGGGGGAGCTCGACCAGGTTGCCGCCCCGGCCGACCCGGGAGACGACCAGCCGGGGCCGGGCCACCCGATCGCCGATCCAGGCCAGGCCCAGCGCGACGACGGAGTTGGCCCACGGGTCGCCGGCCTCCCGCTCCCAGTCGAACCGGGCGCCGGGAAACAGCAGCCGGACCCGGCCCCAGCCGGTCCCGCCCATGCCGGGCCAGACGCCGCCGGTCAGGCGCGCGAACGCCCCCCGGAGGGACGACGCGACGGCGGAAAAGGAGTTGCGGGGGCTTGGCATGATCGGTTCCGGTCAGGCGGACGGGCGGGTCTTGAGAAGCGCCAGCAGCGATTCGTTGGTCGCCTTCAGACTCTTGATATGGGCCTCGGCTTGCGCGAGCGCCCCGACCGACCCGGTCCCCTCGGACGGCCGGAACCCGAGCGACCAGAGCCGGTCGACCAGAGCCTGAACGTGCTCCCGGTGCAGCGAGAACGTCGGCCCCTCCGGCGGCGGCCCCCCGGGGTCGATCGCCCGCAGCTCGACCGGGGCCGCAACGGCCGCAAGGCCGGCGTCGTCGGGCGAGCGCTCGGCGAGGTAGAAATCGACGCCGTTTTTCATCGGGCTGTCATGCGCGACCAGACCGATTCGGCGATACGCGGGGAGAATGAACACGGATCGGCTCCGGTGTGACGGTCGGACGGACGGTCAGGCGGACGGACGGAAGCGGCCGGAGACCGCCTGGCCGTCGGGCCGGCGGTCGGGTTCGGGACCGCAGCGGCAAAACAGTTCGCGGGGCCAATGGCCGTTGGGCAACAATGGCCGTGGCGGGGGCGGCGGAGGCGGCGGCCGTCGGGACCGGATGACCTTCCTGAGCCGCTCGTGTTTCGGCTCGGCTTCGAACCAGCCGTCGGCGATCAAATCCGCTTCGGTCGGCCCCATCACCAGATCCCCCGGAACGATTTCACTTCGCTCGACCCGTAAACCGCCAGGGCCAGGGCCATCACGCAGTCATCGTGCATCCCCTCGGGGGCCGACGTGCGCCAGTTGCGCGCCTTGGTCATGACGTACTCGTAAGCCACCAGCTCCGCCTCTTGCTCCGGGATGTCCATCAGTCTCAGGGCGCCGCGCTCCAGCGCCATCGCGAGCCCGTCAATCAACGGCCCCTTCGACGCGGCGGTGAAGACGTAGGGCTCGACCCGGAGGCCCGCGTCCCGGAGGCGTTCGAAGATCGGGTCTCCGACTCCGGTGGAGTCGACGAACACAGTGGCCCGGTACCGCTCGGCAACGGCCCGGATGGCGGCGATTTGCCGTTCCCATGAAATCTGGTTGAACCGCTCGAAATAGACCTGCCGGCCGGTGTTGTCGACCACGCACAGGACCGTGAAGTCCTCCAGCCGGGCCAGGTCGACGCCCAGCGCGTACGCGCCGACGTTCCGGGCCGGCTCCGGGACCGTCCGGCCCCGGTCGATCGCGTCGGTAACGCAGCGAAACACGCCGCCGGCGTCCTCCAGGAACCAGGCCAGGAACTCTTGCTGAAAGACCCGTTCGGGCAGCTCCCGGCGGGCCTGTTCGATCTCGGCCGGGTCGATCCAGGGGTTCTGGACCGTCGGCAGTTGCCAGGACTGGTAATCGGGCTGAAGCGGGTCGGCCCCCCGGGTCCAGAGCTTCCAAAAGAAGTCCCGGCCTTTCGGGGTGGAGTAGAAGTCGGCGTCCCCCTTGAAGTCGGCCAGGGTCGGCCGGATCGCCTGTTGCCACGCGACCTCGAGATGGCGGGCCTTGGCGGCTTCGTCGACCCCGACCCGCTTGTACTTTCGGGACCGGCCGGCGTCGTGGTCGTCGAGGGTCCAGAAGTCGATCCGGCCGCCGCCGACCAGGTGGATCTGACGGTCGGTCGAATTCGAGCTGGTGGTGACCGGCTTCAGGATCCGGCGGAAATCCTCCCAGGCGGCCAGCAGGTACTTATAGTTCGGGGCGAACCAGGCGGCCGGGAACCCGGCCAGGGCGGGCTCGACCAGGCGGTTGACTCCGATCGTCGTCTTGCCCCACCGCCGGCCGCAGGCGTGGATCCGGTATCGGGCCGTCGACCGGAGAACCTCAGTCTGGCCCCGGTGCGGCCTCGGCAGCGTGAGGCGGATCTCCGTCTGCATACTCGACGACAACCTTCACTTCGCCGGAGTGCTCCGTGGAGACCCGTTCGCGGAACTTGTTCGGTCGATGGGCCTTCAAGAGGAAGATCATCAACGTATCGGAATACTCGCGAACGAATCCGGCCCGTTTCCCCCTGTAGAAAACCGGCTTCCGGGTCCCGTCCAGCGCCCGCCGACGGGCCTCCGCCTCCAGGGCGTCGACGGCCTGGTCGAGGGCGGACTCCCAGGCGGCCCGGAACTCCTCGTCTCGGTTGCGGTGGTCGTAGGCGGTGTCCCGGTGGATCCCGGCGATCGCGGCCGAGGCGGTGACGTTGGCGGTCTCGGCCAGGGCGTCCAGAAACCGGACCCGCCAGTCTTTTTCAGGCGTCGGAATCGTCGGATCGACGGTCATGATTCGGGCTCGGCCGGATGACGGGATGCCGGGTCAGAGGATCGTGCGGAGTCGGCGGTGGCGGGTCGGGCAGGCACCGCTCAAACACGCCGATCGCCAGGACCGTCGCGCGACCGGCCACGAAAAGCGGGAACACGATCAGCAGGAGAAGCGCCGCGAAGGGCAGCGCGCACAGCGTGACCAACCCCCGGACGACCGGGGCCAGCCTCGCGGGCGGGACGGGGACGGGGACGGGCCGGCGGGGTGGGCCAGTGCGGCTCATGCCTTGGTCTCATGGATCCGGGGCGGCCGGCTCCGCGCGGCCAGAACGGCCTGGCCGGCGATCGCGTCGAGAAACTTTTGCTCGCGCTCCATCGCCCGCCGCTCCTTCTCTGTTTCCAGGTTCGCGCGAGCGATCTCCGCGCGGCGGGCCAGGTACCAGCCGAGGGCGGTCGACAGAGCCGAGCCGAGCGTTACGATCGCGCCGACGGTCGAGGGGTTGCGGGCCCACTCCAGGAGCGCGGTCAGCGAAAACCCGCCGGCGGCTCCGGTGGTCGCATAGAGGGGATTTTGCATGATCGGTCGGCTCCGGCGGTTCGGGCGGTCGGTTCGGCGGCCCAGCTCGGCCCGGCCGCCCCGGGGGAGGAAGTGAAGCCCCGAAACGGCGGGCCGGGCGCGGGCGGGAGGATCAGCGGACGGGGCGGTACCCGGGCGGGCACGGGGCCCCCGCGGGGATGTAGTAGTACACCGGCTCGGGCTGCTGTACGTACTGGACCGGCTCGACCGGCGGCGCTTGAGCCGCCGGCTGAACGGCCGGAACCGGCGCCGCCGTTGGCGCCTTGCCCTCGGGCTCGGGCAACCAATCGGGACGGGCCGGTTCGGGCGGTTTGGGGGCGGGTTTGACGGGCTCGACCGGGGCGACGGGGGCGGGCGCGGGCGGCGCGTCGGGCGACCAGGCCGGGAGTTGCGTCCCCGCCAGCAGGGCCAGAATCGCCAGCAGGGCCGTGATCCAGGGCGACCGCTTCGGCTCGGCCGGTTCGGGACCGGCCGGCGGGGCCGGGGCGGACGGGCCGGCCAGCAGGCTCGCCAGGTCGATCGGGCCGGCGGGCGCCTTGAGCCGCGCGGGCCCCTCGATCACCAACAGCCGGCCGAGGCCGGGGATCGCGTATTCGCCGGGCGGTACCGGGATGTCGGTCGGATCGGGCACGGTCGGGCCTTTCCGGCGGGCGCGCGACTTACGGGCCGGCCGGTCTCCGAGGAAACCGACCGGCCCCGCGCGTCACGGGGAGTGTGGGGGGATAGAGGCGGTTACTTGAAAAGCACCGCCCGGACGGCGCAATCCTTGGCCTCCAGCAGCTTGCGGAGGGCGGTCGTCTTCTCCGGGTTGTCCGGGAGCGTCAGGTCGATCTCCCGGGCCAGCTCGCCGAACGGCTGGCTTATCACCCGAAGATGATCGGGGAGATGCTCGTAGGCGAAGAACTGCCGAAGATAATGGCGCTTGTCCATGCGGACTCCAAAGCAACCGGCCGGCGGGCCGACCCGAAGGCCGACCCGCCGCGCCCGGTCGCGAGGGTATGGAGGGGTGGCGGGGGCGGTCCATGGCGCGCCCCCGCCAAGGGGCGTGCTTCGGGAGTTTGGAGGCCGCCGCCGCCGTCGCCGGCCGGTCGGGGGCGACCCTGCGAGGGCCGGCGGCGGCCTCCAAAAGCCCGAAGCGGGCGGGATTTAGGCGGCCCCCCGCCGGGCGGCTCGACGTTCCCGGCGCGTCTTCGCGGCGGTCTTCGGAGCGGCTCCGGCGGGGGGCCGTGGCTCGGGCTTGGGGTCGGTTCGGGGGTCGCGCTTCAAGTACGGATGGCCGTCGAACCCGGACTGGTGGCAGCCGTCGACCGGGCAGTACAGGCGCGACCCGGCCGGGATCGGCCCCTTGTGCGCGCACGTCGATTGCGGCGTGAACGGCGCGATCGGAAACAGCGGCGTGATCCACGCCAGCCAGGGCGGAACGTCGGCCTCGTAGCGCGCGGCGGCCTCGGCCTCGCGGGCGGCCTTGAGCCGCCGCTCGACGTGCCGGGCGGTCGTGCGGTGTTTCCGGGCGATCTCCGCCGCGGTCGAGCCGGATTCGAACTCGCGCAGCCACTCGTAATCGCTGGCCATCAGCGCGGCGCCGCGCAGCCGCTCCGGCCGGTCGGCGGCCACGGGATCAGGCCCGGCGCGGGTGGAGCAGCGACTTGAGCCGCCGCGCGACCCGCAGGTGATAGGACACGGCGGCCCCGGCGGCGACGGCCCCGGCCGAGTCGGTGGGCGAGAGCGGCAACGGCCCGCCGGCCAGGTGGTTGGCGATGACCGCGACAATGGCGGTCAAGAGCGGCCACAGGTCTTTGGCCAACGGCCCCAATTTCTTCGCGGCGCTCCAAACGGCGAGCGCCGTGGTGATCCAACCCATAAGTCCCCCCTTGCGCTTGTGTCCCCTCGGTCGCGCTTCGCGCGCGTCCTAGTCAGTAATGCCACATCTTTCCCGATCCCGCCCCGGCCGGGCGGGCCGCCGGGCCGGGGAAACCGCTTCGCGGCCGGGGCCCGGCGCGGTTTAAGGTCGGAAAAATTTCCGACCTTACGCGGCCGGCTCCCCCACCCGTAGAGACAGCCAAAGCCCGAAGTCGGGATCGAACACGGCGGGGCAATCGGGCCGGTCCCGGCTCAGCCGGTACTCGATCGGATCGACCGACCCCGGAAACCGGACGGTGAAGCCCCGGCGCCAGCGGGGGAGCGGTTTGGGCCGGTTCGGATCGGCCCGGGGCGGCCAGGCGGACGGGGGCTCGTCGGGGCGGACGACGCGCAAACGGGGCGCGGAAGAACGCGCGGAACGACGCGCGGGGCGGTCGGCGTTGACCATCGGGGTGACTCGCGGGGTGTGCGTCAAAGTCGCCTAACAACGTACAACCCATCTTACCATGCGTGTCCACCGAATCGACAAAGATGTGGCATTACTAGGTAGGGAAAGCGCGCCGCGCCGGTCGGCGCGGCGCGCGCCCCGATCCCGCCCCCAAACCACCTCCCGAATTGCGTTGCCAGCCGGCGACGAACCGCCCGTCCGCCGCTCCCCGGAGCGTAGCCAGCCGGCGACGGCCCCGCCCGTCGCCAGTGGGCAACGCTTTTTCACGTCCGTCCGGTCAAAGAGAGGTTTCGAGCCGTGTCCGAATCCGCCGTGATCTACGTCCGCGTCTCGACCGACGAACAGGTCGAGCACGGGGTCAGCCTCCGCGCGCAAGAGGAGGTTTGCCGCCGGTTCGCCGAGGCCCAAGGGTGGCCGGTTATGGCGGTTATCCGAGAGGAGGGAATCTCCGGCGGCGTCCCGCTCGCGGCCCGGCCGGGGTTGGTCAAGGCGATCGAGGGCCTCGGCAAAGGCGACAGGATCGTCATCCTCAGACGGGACCGAATCTTCCGGGCGGATCCCTATGACAACGCCGTGATCGAACGGGCCGTCGCGGCGCGCGGGGCGCGGGTCGTCTCGACCCAGGGAGAGGGAACGGCCTCGGATTCCTCCGGGGACATCTTCACCCGTCGGATTCTCGACGCCGTCGGCGAGAACGAGCGGCTTCGCCTCCGGGAGCGGACCCGCGAGGCCCTGAACTCGAAGCGCGCGGCGGGGGAGAGGATCGGTCAAATCCCCTACGGGTTCCGATTGGCGGCCGACGGCGTTCACTTGGAACCCGACCCGGCCGACGCCGGCCTGGCCGAAACCGTCCGCCGGCTCCGGGCCGAGGGGAGCTCCCTCCGGTCAATCGCCCGCGAGCTGGCCGCGCTGGGGTATCGGGGCAAAAACGGGGGCGGGACCGTCCCGCTCACGACGATCCGACGAATCCTTGGGAGTCTCAGCCCGTGTCCAAAGACCTGATTTCCGACCAGCTCCGCGCCGCCCTGGCCGCCGACAAGCGGAGCCTGTACGCGATCGCCGCCGCCGCGAACGTCCCCCGGTCGGCGGTGTGCCGGTATGCCTCCGGGGAGCGGTCGATTTCGCTCGAAACGGCCGCCGCCCTGGCCGAGGCCCTCGGCCTCCGGCTGGTCCAGAACCGCCGGCGGACGGCCCGCAAAACCTGAACCCCACCCCTCCCCCGCGGGGCGGGGCGGCCAAGGAACAGTTCGGGGCCGAAGTGTTCCCAGCGTCTCGCGCAACGAACCGGGGCGCGTCTTGCGCGGGCGCCGAAACGCGGCTGGACGGAATCACCCCGGAGTACCGATAAACCGGGCATACGGGCGGGAGCCCGGAGAAGCGCAAGGGAGTGTGAACATGTCGGCGCGTAAAACAAAAAAACGCCAAGGCGCCGAAGCGCCTGGGCGTTGCCGCAAGACCATCCATCTGCCGGCCGAGCAGGCGAAGCTACTGGCCGCCGTGGCGGGTTGGCTGGAAATGACCGAAAGCGACTTTGTGAGCGAAGCCCTAACCCCAGCGCTGAAAGGCTGGTACGTCGCTAACCGACCAGGCCGGCAGCCCGGGGAGCCGCCGTCCGAAGGGCCGCCTTCATCGCCTCTCGACGGGTCCGGGCCACCGCCTCCATCCCCAGGATAGAGGCGGGCGTGAATCCCGCGTCGAGCATCCCGCCGATCCGGGCCTTCAGCGAGCCCGGACATTCGGGCCGGGCCGCGTGGGCGGCCTCCAGGATGTCGAGAATCTCCCGGTCCCGGACCAGGCCCAAATACTCGGCCCGGCTGATCCTGACCTCTTCGCGCGTCAATCCGTCCATGCTATTCTCCGTGGGTTCGTTGGTCCGCTTGGGTAAACCTTCCCGGTCGGGTTGCCGTCCCGATCGGGCAAGATGGGGCAGGGGAGTGGCCCCCCCGGCCCGAATGACCGGGGCCGCCGCCTCGGCTTTTCCGCATGGACGCGGGGTCAAGTCGGCGGCCCAAGTCGGTCGATTAGGAGACCACCGCGGCGTCGCGGTCGTCTCCCTTGCACGCTTCCAACGGCCCGGCGGGCTCATCCCCCGTCGGGCCGTTGCGGTTTCGAACGGCCCTCGGGCAATTCGGGCGGAGCTTCCATCGGAGCCAGCCCCGATTCGTTCAGGTAAACCCAGGCGCGTGGCTCCGACGATCCGATCAGGTGAACCCAAAGGTCCACCTGATCCCCGGCCGGAGTCCGCCCGGCCCACCGCCGGCAGAGCACGCCGTTGACCAGCTCGATTTCGTTCGTCGCCTCGATCGTCAGCTTGCAATACATCACGGCTCCTTTATTCGTGTTCGTCCGGCCGGAAGATCGACGGCGGGGCGGTGACGGTATCCGAGGCGTCGTCGCTCAGTGCGTCGAGAATCGCGTTGTTCCGCGCCAGCGCGGCTTCCGTCGCCCCGGCGGTCGAGTCCCGAAAGAGAATCATCCCGGCGGCGGCTTCGGCGGCCCCCGCCTGAAACCCCGCGGTGAACGCGACCTCAAGCAACGCGCCCACCCCATCGCCCGGGCCGACTCCGCCGAACGCCTGGTCGCTGAACTCCTCATAGCGCCGGCGGATCATTCGGTTGATCACTTTCCACCTCCCTCCCCAAGCTTGCGGTGGATCTCCGCGAGCGCCTTTTCGGCCACCCGCTCGGTTTTGCGACTCGTCTCGGCGGAAAACCGACAGCCGGCCAAAACCCCCGCGGCGAACGCCGTCGCGAGCAAGTCGCTCCACGCCGGGTTTGGATGTTGCTCAAACGTCTTCCCGACATACTCGTCAAAGCATCTCGATGCATAGTCGCCGAACGCGCCGGCCAAGTCGTCTTCGTCCCGCTCCCTCTCGTTCACCATGCGAACCCCCGCTGAACCAGCTTGTCGTTCGTCTCCGGAATCGGCTCCGGCTCCGGCGGCGGGACGGGGGCCTCGTCGGCCCAGGGCACGTCCGCCGGCTTCGGTTGCGGCCAGGCCCGCGACCACGCGAGGCCCGGCGGTCGGTAATCCGGGAACGGCCCGGACCCGACCCAAAAATAGGCTCCCTCCCCGCCGCCGTTGCAGCGGTAGAAGCCGGTCCGTCCTTGCGGCGGACCCGGCTCGCCGAACTCCCGGACCAGGTCGGCCCGGGACTCGACCCACTGGATCGCCTCCCGCTCGGCCTTGGCCTCCGCCTCGGCCTCCTTGAGCGCCGCCCGCTCGGCCGCCTTGGCGGCCCGGAGCTCGGCCCGCTCCTCTTTGGTCAGCGGCCAGGGCTCAAGCCCGGCGAACGCCCGGAGCGTCTGGCTCAGCGGCTCGCCCTGAACCCGCTTCAGGTGGATTTGCTTCATCGCTCCCATCGACGGCTTCCTCCTCCCCTTCCGGCCAGGCCGGCTCGATGTCCACCAGCTCGACGGCTCCGCCTCGGCAGACCACGCCCCCGATCACCTCGCGCGCTCCATCGGCCCGGACGCCGTAAACGTTGAAGGTCGCGTTGGCGCCGCGCCGCGGCTCCCAGCCGGCGAGCAGATCACGGATCCCCGACCAGGTCCGCCCGCCGGCCCAAAGATATGCGTAGCGGCTCATGGGTCATCCTCCGGCCAGTAGACGAGCGAATCCTCGTCGTCGTCGATCCGAACCCGATAGCCCGTTTTGAGCAGCCGGAGAACCTCCATCGCGTGCTCCGGGGAGTCGGCCCAGAACCCGAACCCGCCGTTGGCGTTGGTGCGCCTCAGGCGGTCGAGCTGCTTTTCCCACCGCTCGCGGGCCTTGCCATAACAACGCCGCGGCTCGAAGCCCTCCCGCTTGCACTCGATGTCGACCTTGAGCCCCTTCCGCTCGCCCCAGGCCGGGCCGGTCATCCCGGTCAGGTCCGAATTCCCCGGCCGGCCGAACGGGACGTATTGGCCCCGGTCGTTGGTTCGGCCGCCGGTGTTTTGCCGCTCGATCTCGACACCGAGCAACCGGCAAACGTCGGCGACGGCGGACAGGACGGTGGATTCGGGCAGTCGGCGGGCCAGCATCAGAACAGCCTCGGTTGGCGCTCGAGGATTTGCTCGACCATCGCGTCAACCCGGGCCTCAAGCGCCTTGGCCTCCCGGAGCGTGGTCGGCTTGCGGTCCCGGCTGAAGAACTCGCGTTGTTTCGCGCGCATCTCCTCAACCTTGACGGCCAGGGCGCGAAGCCTCATTTCATCGTTTGTGATTGTGCTCATCGGTCCCACCTCCCTCCGGCCCGTTCGAACCCGCCGCCCGCCGTCGGCCGGATCTGGAACAGCCCTTGAGCGCCCACCAGCGGCGCGGGCTCCGCCAGCGGCTGAACGTCGGCCAACAGCCAGGCCCAGCGGCCCGGCCCGAAGTCGCCGAACGCCCGCTCGGTTTCGCCGACGGCCGGGCCGCGGGCGAAGGCGTCGACGCAATCGACGACGTTGCCGACGGCGAGAACCGCCCCCAGCGGCAGGAAGACCGGCGGCCGGCGGCCGAGGAAGTACCGGCCCTCCGCCAGCGGGATTTCGATCCCGGCCGCCTCCAGAGCCGACCGGAACGGCTCCTTGGCGCAGAGGACGGCCAGCTCGCGGTTCCAGACCTTCGCCGCGTGGATCGCCAGCGGCCCCCGGTGGCCGGTCGGCCAGCCCCGGGTTTCGTAGCGCTTGGCCCCGATCGCGATGAGCGAGGCCCACGGCTGGTGAAGGGACAGGCAGAGGATGCGGTCGGTTCCGGTGGTCGCGCCCGCGAGCAAAGCCGCCTTCCTGGTGGGCATTGCCGTGAGGACCTGGCCGCTCTCGCGATCAACAAATTCCACGGCGGCCCCTTTGGCCCTCCAGTGACCGCCGCGAGGCCAATTGCCGATCATGTGCTTGTTGAGGTAATCGAGAATCTCAATTTCGGTTATCGCCACGCCTTGCTCCTTTCGCGTCCCGTCTCACCCCCGATCTTATGCAGGTTGCCGCATGGGACGACGTACAGCCGCCCGTCCAGCTCGACGCCGTGATTGCGGGGCTTGCCCTTGCTCACGATCACGACCTTGACCAGCGCGTCTTGCAGGGGCGCGACCGAGGCGCGAGTCCCAATCCTCGCCAACATCACCCGGCTGTATCCGACGCGGACGATCTGGCCGGGGCGGGGATTGGCCATCATCTCCCACCCCCGTCCTGAATCGCCCGGACCGACCCCGCCGGGTCGGCCGGATCGGCGTCCCCCACCGCGATCGACCCGTTGCCCATGTGCAGCGAAACCAGCCGCCCCCGGCTCGCCGACGGGTCGGCCTGGTCGCGGACGGTCCCGAAGTCCGCGACCCAGAAATGCAGCCAGGGCGGCCCGAACGGACTGGCCGCGGCGGTCGACCGGAAGCCGCGGGACTCGACCCGACCGTGGGCGTCGATCACCAGCTCGACCGCGCCGGTCCAGGGGTCGACGGGCAGCCGGGATCGGGGCCGGTCCCCCGCGGGCAGGTTCCAGCCGGTCGCGTCGATCACGATCCCCGCCGGCAGCTCGACCGCGCCGGTGGACGCGGGGACCGGCCGACGGCGGATCGCGTACCGCTCGCCCCAGACCAGATCCCCGGGAACCGTGGCGCCCGTCGCCGGGTCGATCTTGCGCGGGCTCCGCTCGACCCCGACCCAGGTTTCAGGCTCCCATTCGTCGGCCTCGTCGGTCAGGCCGTCCAGATCGTTGTCGAGCCCATCGAACCCCTCATCCGTCAGCCCGTCGCGGTCGTCGTCGCGGCCGTTGACCAGGTAGAGGAATTCCAGCGGCCCGTCCCCCCGGTCGAGAGGGGAGGCCGCCCCCGGCTCCCCCCAATTGACGAACAGATCCGGGTTGCGGTCGCTCCCCCAGACGGTGGGGCCGACGACCGTGTACGTGGTCCCCCGGAACTCCACTCGATCCCCCACCCGGACGTTCCACCACCAGTTCGTCGGGTTCGCGCGGATCCGGCCGTCCGGGGGAGCGCCGGGGCTCCGCATCCAAAACGACTCCTCCAACACGAGCGGTCCCGCCGGCGGGTTGAACCCGGCCGGGTAGCGGTCGGTTTCGGGAATCCGGTTGGAGACGGCGGCCTTGCCCTCCAGGTAGCTCCCCGCGTCGGCGAGGGGGATCAGCCGCGAGTAAACCAGCGCCGCGTCCGGATCGATCCGGCCGTCGGCCAGCCGGCGGACCGGAAGGGCCGGATCGGGCTCCAGCCGGACCCCGGCCAGGGCCCCGCCGGCGGCCCGGTCGCGGGCGGCGACCAGGGCGACGTGCACGGCCTGCGCGCCGAGGGTGAGCCGGCGGTCGGCCAGCGAGTTGAAGACCGCCGGGATCGCCAGCGCGGCCACCAGGCCGACGATCAGGACGATCACCAGCAGCTCGACCAGCGTGAAGCCGGCCCGGCCCGACGCCGATGCCTTGGCCGAGCAGTCCGGGCAGACGTAGACCGTCCGGCCGTCCACCCGGGATTGCCGCCAGTCGGGCCAGACCTCCCGGGCCATCTCGGCGATCGACGACGCGGCCCAGCTCGTCTCCACGGCGAGCCCCGGAGACAGCTCGCCGCACCCGACGCATTGAATGTGGATTTCTCCACCGGCGCGCTTGGATTCGCTCACAACCCACCCCCTTTCCAGGACGACAACCAAAGCTCCAGGTAGCCCGCCTCTTGCAAATAGGCGAGGTGGCCGTGGATCAGCAGGATGATCGCGAAGATCAGCAGCCCGGCCGCCCGCCGGGCCGGCAGCGGATCGCGCCGCCAGGGCCGCCAGCAGCCGAGCGGGACGAGGGCGGCGAGAGCCATGCAGATATGCAAAGTGATCACTTTGAGGCTCCTTTCGGGCCGATGTATTCGGGCTCGGCTTCGGCCAGGTTCAGGACTTGACGGACGGCCTCGCACAGCTCGCGGTCGGCCAGGGTCGGGATCAGGATGCTCGACCAGTTTTTGGAGGCGGGAAACCAGAGGGCGGGGTGGTCTCCGCCCCGGATGACGTATTCGCCGTCGGGCGTGACGTGCCGGGCCGGGTTCGCGGGCCAAATTTCCCGGAGCGCGTCGAGCAGGTCGGCGTCTCCGATCCATCCCAGATCGAAAAACTCCTCCCAGACTCTGTTGTCGACGCCGAAAATCGCTCTGGACACGATCGACCGCAGCGAGACCTCCCGCTTGTCCGGGTCACGCTCGACGATCGCCTTCATCTCCGCCGATTGCCGGTTGGCCTCGGCGATCGCCCGGTCGGTCGCGTCCCGTTTCCGGGGCCGCTTCGGTTCGGCCGGCTCTTTGCCGCCGGCGGCCCGGAACTTGGCCAGGGCCGCGCTGGCCTTGGATAGCGCGCCGATGGGGACGCTGTACTCACCCTTGGGACGACAGCTCAGCGCGTCGTCCAGGTCGCCGAGCGTGGCCAGGCCGCCCGCCCGCATGTCCGCGATTTGCTTCGCGTTCAGCTTCCACGGCGAGAGCGCTTCGAGACCCATCGACCGCCAGGTCTGGCCGCCATCGGCCGACCTCGAGGTGGCCTTTTCCGCCGTTTCGGCCGCCGGGCCCGACCCGCCCGCGGCTTCCCGGAGCGGTTTGGCGGTTTCGGTGTCCGCCATCGAGGAGCGCGGTTCGGTCGGCCCGCGCTGGCGCTCGTCGGCGGTCTCGATGTACTCGATCAGCGGATCGCGGCGCTTGCCGGTCTCGATCTCGTCGAGGATCTCCTCAATGAGCAGCTCGACCTTGCGGCGGACGGTCTTTTTCGCGACGACCTCCCGCTTGGCCTCGGCCTCCGCCTCCGCCGCCCGGGCCAGCTCGATCCGGGCCGCCCGCAGCTCACTGATTAGCTCATGCTCACGATTACCCACGTCGCCCTCCCTTCCGCCTCACGATCAGCCGCCAATCCACGCCCCCGTCCAGCCGGACGGCCAGCGTCCAGCGGCGGGCGATCCGGCCGCTCCGCCAGAGGGTCAGCCAAAAGCCCCGGCCCGGGTGGCGGGACGCCCACTCGTCGATGTCGGCCGGGTCCAAAAACACGCCCAGAAAACGCCCACGGCCGTCGGCGATCTGGAACCAGACCGCCCGCCGCTTGCCGCCGTTGGGCCGGCCCTTCCGCCGCCGCCGCTTCCGGGGGCCGTCCCAAAAGCCCCCGGGCGGGCCGACCCGGCTCACGGCCGGTCTCCGGCCAGGGCGACCATCGCGGCCGTCAGGCGGTCGATCCGCGCGTCGGCGTCGTCGCGCAGCGCGATCGCGACCCAATCCAGCACGTTGGCCGCCAGGTCGCCGACGAATCCGCCCTCCGCCCGAAACGCCGCGGCCGCCCCGGCCAGGGCCTCGTCCGGCCCGACGGCCGTGACGACCAGGTCGAGCGGGTCCGGGGCGTCGGTCTCATCGGGGATCGGGCCGAACCACAAAACGCCAGGCCGCGGGCCCGCGGCCGCGAAGACCCCAACGCCATTCCCGTCCAGGCAATGGACGTTGAGCGACCATCGCGGCCCCACCGATTCAAGCCACCGCCCCGGCCGATCCGGCGGCTCCGCCCGCCAGACCAGGCCGGCCGGCGGGGCGGGCGGGGTCAGCACGTCGGCCAGCGCGAAAGTCCGGTACGCCCGCCGATCCACGTCATAGGCGTCCAAGAGCCATTGGGGCTCGGGGCGCCATTCGGTCGAGCCAAACCGCGCGTCCACCGGAATCACGCGGCGGCGCTCGACGGCCCCCCGGTGGTTGCGGTAGGTGAATTCCACCGGCGGAACCCCTTGGTATTTGTCGGTCGGGTCCGTCGGCCCGTCGGTCGGCGGGTTCCAGCCGGCGGCCACTTCCAGCTCCTGTTTCGTCGCGTCGTCAATCATCTCGTTCGCTCCCGGGTTTGAGGTTGTGTATACGTCTTCACGGATCGCCCCGGCCGGTCTCCCGGCGGCCGGGACGGGCCAGGTCACGGTCAGGCCGGTCGGTCGTCGTCGTCGGGCCGAACCCGGGCCATCTCGGGCCGGGCCTCGTCGGCCGCCGCGGCGTCGATCAGCAGCGCCACCGCCACCGCCGCGACGTACAGGATCAGGACCGCCGCCAGGACGTAGGCTACGCAAGTGAGCGCGGACATATGGTTGAGCCCTCACGGATTGGGTTGGGGTTGCCCCGGCCGCCGTCGGCCGGGCGGATCGGGCGGAACGGGTCGGGCGGGCGGTCAGGCGACGACGGCCAGCCGGGGACAGCGGGCGGGCGGTCAGGAAGAGCGGCGGAAGGCCACCTTGTCGGCCGCCGGGCGAAGGACCTCCACGTCCTCCTCGTCGTACCAGTCCTGCGTCCGCACGTTGGTGTGACGCAGCAGGGCCTTCAGCTCCAATTGGCTGAATCCCCAGGATTTTGCGTGGGTTCCGATCGTTTTTCGGAACGCGAGAATCGTCAGGTTGTCGACCCCGGCCCGCTTGCCCAGCTCCTTGACCTGGTCGAGCGGTTTGGTGCCCGGGGCCCCCGAGGTCCACGGCGTCTTGAGCCGCTTGCCCGGGAACAGCCAGTTCGACCCACAGCGGGGGAGCCAGAGCCGGAGCACGTCCCGGAGCGGCGGGGCGATCGGCAGCTTCGCGGCCGACTTGACCGTCTTGGGGTGCCAGCATTCCTTGGGCTCGACCGTCAGGACCCGCCGCTCAAGATCCACGTTGTGGGCCTCCAAATGCAGGGCCTCCATCTTGCGGAGCCCGGCATACGCATAGACGTACACAAGCGCCTGCAACCGTCCCGCCTCCCAGGACCCCATCGCCGCCTCGGCGTCGGCCTGGTCGAGCACGCGGGCGATCTCATCCGAGCCCCGGTGGGTCGGCGCGGATCGGGCCGACTGTTTTTTGTCCGACCGGACCCACTGACCCGGGGGGCGGAACTCGAACGGGCTCGACCCGAGGAATCCCTTGCCGACCGCGAACTTCGCCGCCGTCGCCATGCACCGAAGGAGGCTGGCGACCCGAGCGGGGGAGCGGTCCTTGTGCCTCGCGACCCAGGCCGCCACCGCCTCCTCGGTCAGGGCCGCCGTGGTCCGAAAACCCGGCAGTTCGCCGAATTCCCGGAGAATCTGCCTTACCTGGCGATACGTCGCGGGCTCCCTCATCGGGGGCAGGTAAAGGCTCAAGTAACGGACGGTGAACGTGTCCCACGGAATTGGGCGCATGACTATTCCCCGCTTGCGGTTCCGTCGCTACAGTGGAGTCCGACCGGGGCAATGTAAGCCGCGAATGAGTCGCGGACTCTATATCCGTGGGTTTTTCGCGCGGGGGATGCGCGGAGCATGCTTCGACTGATGGAATTTCGTGTAAAACAGGCCGGTCGGCGGGGGATGGGGGATTTAAGCGCGAGGACTTCGAATCCGAAGGTTGAAGGTTCGAATCCTTCCAGGCGCGCTGCGGGTTTCCGCCCGAGAATCCTTGCCGTGAATAACCGTTCACAGTAGGATTCGACGGCGGGAGTTCGCATGCGGATTGGTTTCCGGCCGGTCGCGAGTCGCTTTTGCAGGGTGGGCTCGCGGCCGGTTCTTTTTGCGCGCCGGCCGCGCCGATCCGATCGAGGTCCGCCAGGGCCTCCAATCGTTCCCCCGCCCGGCTCGGCCGGGTCAGTCGTTTCAGCGCGGCCAGGGCCTCGGCGTTTAGCCGCTCCGTTTCCGAGTCGGTCTCCGGCTCCGCCTTCGCGCGGTGGAAATCCGCGTCGGTCTTCACCGTCCTCCGCCGGGAGCGGGCCGCGTCCGCCATCCCGCGAACGTCGACCAGGTTGTAGCGGTTTTTGATCCACGCCTTCAGGAGCGTGAAGAGAAGCCCGACAGTACGGGCTTCTCCCCAGGCGATCGCGTAATCCAGAGTCGCGTCCAGCATGTCGAGCGCGGCGTCCTCGGCGGCGCCCGTCTTCTCACGCCAGTAGTCGACGTACCCGGCGAGCGTCTTGCCGAGCGCCGGGGTGTCGTCCGCCGGGAATGCGGCGCGGGCCTTGGCCGTCAGCAGGGGGAGCGTGACGCGATCCGCGGGAGGGCGACGGATCGGTTCGAGGTTCCGCCGCCAAGGATTCGTTGTGGGCGATTCTGGGGCCTTTGGCGCGGGCGGCGGTCCCGCGGGTTCCGGGGTCGGGAGCGAAGCGGAAAACGACAACGACGCCCCTCTGTCGTCTGTCGTCTTTTCTCTGTTTTCCTTATAGAGGGGGTCCGGGGGGGTGGTCATTTCTGACCTGCATAGTGGTCGCGGATGACCAACATGGTGGTCATTTCTGACCTGCATAGTGGTCGCGGATGACCGCCCTGAATCCTCCGGAAACAGTGGGAGCTGGTCTTCAAATGACGGCTCGCGGGCGATCCGAGGCCGGCCAGACAGGAGAGTAAACGCCATGCACGTCGCGCGGCGGCCAGCCAGCGCGGGAAGGCGGACCACATAGCCGGCGTCTTGGAGGTTCTTGTAGGCCCGCTGTACTTTTGACACTGAACAGTGCAGGGATCGCGCTGTTTCCCGAAGGGTGGGAAATCGTTCCGGCGTTTTGCGGAGCCAGGAGGTGAGCCAGCCGAGCAGCCTGACGGCGGCGTCGGAGAGCTGCGCGTCCTCCCACATGGGTTCCGGTGCCAACGTGAACGGCCAAGGCTCATCCAATGGCACCGGCGGACGCTGGGCGCGGCGTGTGCGCAAAGCGAGCGACGACATTGATTAGTTTCCTAGGCGCCGGTCGCGGGTCGCTCACTTTTGCAGGGTGGGACCGCTCGGGCGCGTAAACGGGTTTTTCGGTCTCAGGTCTCGGTTGCTTCCGCCCCAGGCCTTGCTGGGACGGTCGGTCTCATTGATACATCGTTGGGTCAAGACTAACAAGACTGGAGCCCCCCTCCCCTACCCTTTACCGGACCAGTCGGCGCGGAAAAGGCGACCGGGAGGCCCCGGCCCGCAAACTTTGGCGGGCCGGTTTTGCGGCCGGCGGCTTAGGTGGCCGATATCAGCCACCTCCGCCCCAGCCCGGGGCCGGGTGGCGGGTCAGCTCGCGATACAACCAGTCGACCTGGTCGCGGTCGAGCTCGACGATCCGGCCCATGTTGTGTTGCTTCGCGAGCGACAAGAGCCGCTCATCGTGGCCGTGCTTCCGGCTCCAGCCCATCAGTTGCCGGCCGTCGGTCGGGGCGTCCGACCGCCCGCCCGACCGGGACGGGGGACCACCGGAGCCGTTGCGGCGCGGGGGCGGGCCGTCGTAGCCGTTGTGCTCTCCCCCGCCGCCGCGAACCGGCGGGGGTTCCGGCGCCGGGGCCGACCGGCCAGCCATTCGCGTGATTTGGGCTTCGGCCTCCGGGTGAGCGCGCTGCATCCGCTTGATTTGACCGCGGACCATCCGCTCCAGCGACCCGTACCAGATTCGCCCGTGCTGGATCAGGGCGTCCGGCGTCTTGACCAGATCGTCGTCGATTTCGATTTCCAGCTCCGCCCCCGCGCCGTCCGATCCGTAGCCGGGCGCCCCGACCTTCCGATGGATGCAAAGCTTGAGTTTCATCAGCTTCACCCGTTCCGTTCCCGTGTTCCGTTCTCCGGATCGACCGGCCCGTTGCCCACCGATCCACCGTTCCCCGCATTCCAGGCACTTCCACCGCGTGACCCAGCCGATTCGGCGGTCCTTATGCGGCGGCCGTTTGACCGCCTGGCCGGGGCAGGTTGACCCCGGCTGGCGATCCGAGTGTTTCCAGGGCCCGCGGGGGGCGTCAATCATCATCCCGGTCCCGGTCCGAGCCGACGCGGGGGTCCTTGACCACCCGGACGGCCTCGACCGACCGGCGGGGCATGTCGCGGAACGAGCCCAACTCCCAGAGCTGATAGGCCGCGTCGTCGGCGAGCTCGTCATCAGGGCCGGTGGCGATTCGCAACGCGATGTTGATCAGATTCACCCGGGCCGGCCGCCAGGGGGCGGGGCTCGTCTCCGCCGGGGCGGTGATTGCCTCGAGCGCCGCCGCCGCCAGAATCGCGGCTTGGCCGCCCAGACGGTCGACCGCCTTGACCAACCGGCGAAGGTCGCGGGCCGCCTGGCAGCCGCGGCAGCGGCCGGAATCGCGGTCGGCGGCCGGTTCCTCCCGGCAATCCCGACAGGCGGGGACGGCGTCCGTGTTGGCGAAGAGCGGGGTTTGTAGTAGAGTGGACATTGTCTTTCCTTTCGCGTGAGGTGAGAGCGAGAGCACTCCAGGGCCTCGGACGGTGGCTGCCGTCCGGGGCCTTTTCCATTTCCGGGCCGGTCAGGCCCCTTGGGCGAGCGCTCCGTGGTAGCCGGAGTCGAAGGCGACCAGCTCGTCGAAGTTCGGGAACCGGCCCAGCGTCGTCTCGATCGCCTCCAGGGCGGCGAGGCGGGTCGCGTTCTGCCAGCCGTAGGGCAGCCCACAGGCGGGGTCATTGGCCCGGTTCACCGCGTCGGCGCCCGCCCGCCAGCCGATCACTCGGAGGGCGTGGGCGATCTTCTCGGTCGGCACCTGGTCGCCGAACCGGCCGGCCAGGCTCAGCGTCGAATCGGCCAGGGCCTCGGCTTTGCGGTCGCGGGCAACTCGGGGCATGGTGGCGGTCGTCATCGTCTGGGGCTCCGTGTTTGGGGTTCGTTTGACTGACGAGACCATCTTACCGCCGTTGCTACTCAGTAGTCAATACTCCTGTGAAGATTTTTCTTCACGGTTGCCGGTGTCAGTGGACAGCGGTATCATTCTGGGTGGCGGCGGTAGATTCGGTTACAATCCCCACCGGAGCGCATGACGAATGACAGTTGCAATCCTGAGTCGGAAAATGGCCGAACCGAAAACAACCTCCGTGAAGCTGACAATGGAAGCCGTCGAGGCGGCTCGAATCGCGGCGGCGTTCCGTGGAAAGACCCTCTACGAATACGCCAGCGAGGTTCTTCTAGCGGCGGCAAACCGCGATATTGAAGAAGGCTACCGAGAGCGGCAGGCGGGCAGTCCGGCCCGGCCGAAGAAGGGCGGGAAGGGGAAAGTGGAATCGGGCTAACCGCCACGCCGATTCAATGAACGGATGGCCATTTCGAACTTGAAGTCGCTGGTAGAATCGCGCATAATCCGTGCGCGTTTTGACAGGTTCTGCGGCTCCGAGGTCGAAATTTATGTTCCAGACTGCCCTGTTCCCGGAAGTGGAAATCCCCGAAGAGGAGTTGAATCGGCGGCTTTCGCCCTACTACCCCAAGCTTTGGGATATTGTCAATCATCCCTTTGAGGATTTAAAACGGCGGCGGGCATCCGACGCGGGTTTCAGGGTGCTGGACGAAGGCGAGTCCGCTCAATGGTTGCGACCCCAGATTATCGAACGCGCGAGGCACACCTTTCGCGACGATGATTCGGTGAGCGTTATCAAGAGGCGCAATCAGTATTACCTGGCCTTTGGCGACGACTTCTTGGTCGTTCCCAAAAAGCTGAGGCGCGAGCACTTAAGGAATCGTCTTACCTTCAGCAGCTACAACACAAACCAGAACTCCAAGTTTTGGTTGCAGCAAGAAATCGAGGGCTTGCCTGATCTCCCCCGGTTGATCATTGGCTATCTGTTCATCCGGGAGATGACGGAAATTCAAACCTGGGTCGCCTACCCGCGTGGGAAGTCCGACGGCCTGTATATTCTGGTGCCGGATCAGGGAGGAGTCATCGGGCTTGCCGCGTCCGAAGTGGACGACGATCGGTTCGATGAAGACCTGGGGTTCCAGGTCAAGCCAAAGAGGAAGGCGTTGCCGGAAACGGGTTGAGACATGAGGAAATTCAATTCCGATATGCTGGTGTTGGCGAGAGATCGCTTGGGGCTTTCGCAGTCCGCTCTCGCGAAGATGACCGGGATTGGACAGGCCAGGATCTCCCGATACGAGTCAGGAATGCTGGCTCCGCCGGGCGAGCATCTGGAGAAGTTCGCGCGGGCGCTTGACCGCCCGCTCTCCTTTTTTTTTCTGGGCGAGCGAGCCTACAACGCGAGCGCCACTTATCACCGAACGCGCAGGAGCCTCACGGTTGGAGAGGAACGCCAGATCCAGGCTCAAGTGAATGAGATGCGGATTCACGCATCGGTTCTACTTAATGAGGCCGAGATCGAGAGCCGCTACAGCTTTTACCGGCTGCCGCTGGATGACGGTGGGCCGGAGAAGGCGGCTCAGATCCTCAGGCGACTCTGGCAACTGCCGACCGGTCCGATCCGATCCGTGGTGGGCTCCATTGAACGGGCCGGCGGCCTGGTGTTTCGGTGCCCGTTCGACACCGACAAAATCGACGGCGTTAGTCAATGGCCGCTGGATTCGGACCACGTTCCCCCGGTCCTGTTCGTCAGGGACGATGTTCCGGGCGATCGCCAGCGGTTCACGCTTGCCCATGAGATTGCCCACGTGGTTCTACATCATCTTCCGACCGACGATCCGGAGGGCGAGGCGGATCGGTTCGCCAGCGAGTTCCTCATGCCCGCCGAAGAAATCGAAACAGAGCTTTCGGGTCTTACGCTCAGAAAGGCGGCCGCCCTCAAGTGCTACTGGAAGGTGTCGATGGCCGCCATCATCCGGCGGGCGTTCGACCTCGGGAAGATAACCGAGCGGCAGTATCGATACTTCAACGCCGAGCTTTCCCGCTTGGGGTATCGGAAGTGTGAACCGGCCCCAATACCGCCCGAAGAACCTCGGATGCTGCAAGAGATCCTCAGGGTCCATCGCGTGTCGCACGGTCGAAGCACCGATGAGCTGAGCGAGCTGATGGGTTTGTACGCGGACCAGTTCACGGGGATTTACGGCCATGACGGGCCGAGGCTTCGAATCGCCGGCTGAAGCGGAGAGGCGGTGCAAAGGTGAGTGAAAACCCGGGAGAGGCGTTCGAGCGGCACATGCGGGAGCCCGATCCGGTCCCGAAACCGGGCACGGAGGAGCATTTCGAGTCGTTCCGGGAGTTCTTGGAGGAGTTGTTCGGCGTCGACGCCCACCTGGTCGAACTGGTCCCCGGCGAGCCCGAACCCGGCGAACCGGAGGGGTTTGTCCGGATGAAGATGCGGGGGCCTCAGGAGATGATCGAGCGGGTCCACGAGGAAATCATTCGGCGGAGCGAGGAACAGGAAGGCGGTGGGGAATGAGCGGCCAGCGCGTGGAGATTCCCGGCGTCGGCGAGTGTTACGAGGCTGACAAGTCGACGATCGTGGTCATGACCCCGCAAGACGACGCGCCGCCGGAGGTCCGGGGTTGCGTTGTGATGTCGGTAGAGGGTCCAGCGCTGGCGTTGCCGATGACGATGACCTACGACGACCCGGCCGCCTTGGATCGGACGATCTCGCGGTTGATCGCGGCCCGGGAGGCGGCCTGGGGCGTCAAGCCGGACTGCCAGTGCCCGAAGTGCCGGGCCCGGCGGGCGGCTGAGTCCGGGGAGGCGGGTCGATGAATCCGTGCGGGAATTGCGGCCGGGCCGTGGTATCGCTGGTGGTCACCAGCGATGAATGGAACGCGATCTGTTGGGAATGCCAGGAGGAGGGCCGGAGGATGCCGTCTCCCGAGTCGGCGGAGGCGGTCTGGAACGAGGCGAACCCGATCCCGGAGCCGATCAGCCCGGAAGTCGCGTCCCAGATCAGTGTCCGCGCCGTCGCCGCCGTGGCGGTCAGCGCGATCCGGACCGCGGAAGCGGACGGCCCGCTGGACGACAGGTCGGCCCGCGCCGCCGTCCGGAAGGCGATCGGTGGTTACTTCGCGGCCCTTGCCAGGCCCGGCCGATGACGGCCAACTGGCTCCGCGCCGCCCTGGCCGTGGCGGCGGCCCTGATCCCGTCCGTCCGCCGGGAGCTGGACCGGGACGACCGACGGCGGGAGGCGGCCCGGGAGCGCGCGTTCAGCCGGGAGCGGCGTCAACGGCGGCGCTGAAACAGGCCGCCCAGCAGGCGGGCGGCGCGGACGACGAGCCGCTCCGGGAACCGGGGGAGCGGGATCGAGGCGACGTGCTCGCCGTCGAGCCGGAGCCGGCCGAGGGCCTTGCAGCGGGCCTCGGCGTCGGCCCAGTCGCGGGCGTGGATCTCCAGACCCCACCGGGCTCCGTCCCAATCGTAGTGGCAAAGGTACCGTTTCATGGGATTTTCTTGGGGAGGCATGGGATTCTGATGTGTTTTGCGATCTACAAGGACGCCAAGGGCGAATTCCGCTGGCGGCTCTGGGCCGCCAACTCGAAAATCATCGCCACATCCGGTGAAGGGTATCACAACAAGTCCGACTGTGAGCACGCGATCCAGCTCATCAAGGACGGCGCGGCGAAAGCTGCGGTTATCGAGGTTTGACCCGGGGCGGCCCGATCGCGGGCGCTGAATATTCCCGGGGGCGGCGATGTATATTCCGGTCGCGGGGCATAATTGGGCGTGATCGCTTGACGCCCAGCCACCCGACCGGAGACCGCGCCGATGTATTTCAGCAGCGCCGAGGCCAAAGAGGAGTTGGACCGAATCGTCGTCGAGGCCCTGGGGCCGCTCGCCAGCGAAGCCGCGCCCGAACGGGTCGAGCTGGCCGGCGAGGCGCTGGCGGCCGGACTCCGGGCGTTCCACCGCCGGCTCCACGCCCCGGACCCGCCCCCGAAGCAATGCCCCGGCCCGGAAGCCAGTCCGGACACCGCCGCCGCGGCCCCGGATTCCGACGGCTGGTCGAACAAGCGCGGCCAGGCCCCGGAGCCGGCCAGGCGCTAGCCCCGTCCGGTCCCCGCCGTCCGGTCTGGTCCCGGCGCCCCGGTTCCGCTAAGATCCGCCGTCCGCCCGCTTCGGGCGGCGACCGGCCCGGGCGTTTTTTGCTGGCGCCCCGGCCGCAACGGAGTCGCCCGTTCGGCTGATCCGAGCCGTTCGGCGTCAATCCGCCCGGGTGGTTCGGGGACGGCCGCCCGGGCGTTTTCGCGCGCCCTCGGCGCGCAAAAAAAGCCGCCGCCGGCCCCCCAGGTGAGAAGGGGCCGACGGCGGCGAAACGGCCGGGGTGGGCGCTAGCAGCAGCCCGGCCAGTTATCCCATTTTGCCCGCGCGTCGCATCTTGGTCAAATGCAACCGGGCATGAAATTCCGCCGCCGATCCCCGGGTTCCGGAGGCGGGCGGCGGTCGATGTGTCTGGAGGGGCGGGCCCGCGCGAAAAAAGAGCCGCCGGCCGCCTCCGGGGTTGCCAGAAACGGCCGACGGCGGGAGCCCGTGAAGGCGGGGGCATTGTCGCCCCCGGGTCCGCGGCGGTCAAGCCGGGAGGGCGGGCTCGGCGCGCGAAAAAAAACCGCCCGCCCCGGGCATCGCTGACGGGACGGGCGGCCACGATCGGAGCCGCCCCGTCGCCGGGGCGCCCGCGCGGGGGCATTGTGGACGGGCGGCCGGCCGGAGTCAAGCGGGGGAGAGCCGATGGACTGGGGCCTGGTGGTCGGGATTCTGGTCCACCTAGCCGGCTGGAGCTGGTACGTCCGCCGCTGTCTCAGGGCGGACCGGGCCGCGCTGGAGCGGCGGGCCGGGAACGGAGGCGCGGGTTAGCCCTCGACCTGGAAGATGTAGTTGACGACCGGGGCCGGTTCCCCGCCCCCGCCCGGCGGGTCCGCCCGCTCGAGACAGCCCGCGGCGCACGGGTCGGGCCGCTCGCGTCCGAGCATGTCGACGGTCAGGCCGTCCGGTCGCGGGCCGAAGGCCAGGACGGGGCTGTTTTCTTGCGGCTCGTACATCGGACGCAAAGGCAGGTCGGCGAAGCCGGCCGCGCCGCGCGTCAGCGCGGGGTACAGGTCGGTCCGCGAGTTCACCCCCGCGTCCACGTTGGACCGGGGGGTCCCGTCGTAAAAGATATTGTAATCTTCATCTACCGACCCGTTCGCGCTCGCCGAAACGCCCGTCTGACACGCCACAAATAAACACATGCGAACGGTTATGATTTTGGGCGACGACGTCCAGTTGTACGCCCGGACGGCCGAGCCTCTCGCGCCGGAGAAGGTGCAGCAAGTCACCTCCACGCCCGTCGGCCCGCCCGCGTCGGATGAACCGATGCGCTCGACGATGACCGCGCCGAAGGCGGACGACGCCGCGCCGCCAAGGAAGAGGCAACTGCGAATGGTCACGTTGATCGCGTAGTCCGTCGGGGCGTTGGAGCGGAGCACGCGCACGCCGTCTCCCGACGAGGCGTCGATGATGCAGCGCTCAATCGTCACGTCGGTCGTGTTGCCCGCGAGCGTGACGCCGTATTTGACCGGGTACGAGTTGAGAACGCAGTCGCGGATGTTGATCCGAGTCGAGTCGCCGATGTACACCGCCGACCCCGCGCCGCTTGATCCGCCGACGAGCGACAACTTCTGGATCGTGATGTCGGATTTCGTGTTCATCGCGATCGCGGACGCGGCGATCGGCGTGTTGTCGGCCGACCACGCCCGGATTTCCGGCAGTCCGATCCCGCCCACGCCTCCCGCCGCGGCGAACAGCGAGCCGTCGTCGTCGCCGAGAATCGTCAGCGGCGCGGACTCGGACGGCGAAACGGCCGTTGAGATGGCCTCCCGGAATAAGTCGCCGCCCCGGAGGATCACCCGGTTCGGCTCGGCGGCCGACGCCCCGCCGCCGGAGCCGATCGCCTTGTTGACGGTCGCCCACGGGTTGGTCGCCGAGCCGTCGCCCGTGGCGTCGGAGCCGCCGGCGGCCACGAAATAATCAGCCATCGACGATCCCCTTGTACAACATCACCATTGGGGCCGCCGCTTGGTCGACGAACGCGGCGAGCTTCCCGGACTCCAATTGCTCCAGCAGGTCGGACATCAGGACCGCGTTGCCGCCGGTGCAGTCCACGCGGACCTCGCTCGTCTCCGGATCGCGAAAGCCAATCTCGATCAAATAATCACTCTTGACCGTGATTGTTTTTTCGCCCGGGATCGGCGTGATCTTGTAGGGGTTCAGGTCCACGCGATCGCCCCTTAAATCAGGACGTAGGTAAGCTCGCCGCCGACCGCGACCGCCGCCGACAGGTTGAGGTTCAGGGCCTCCCCGGCGGCGGTTTCGAACAGCCCCCAGGGGGACGGCGCGCCGCCGGCCGCGGCGTATTTGGTCAGCGGTCGGGGCCCGGTCAGGTCGGTCGAACCCGACCGCCACTTGGCCGTCACGTCGCCACCCGCGGCGAAGCCCCAGCGGAGCACGCGGATTTTCTTGCCGGCGACGGCGTCGACGATTTCGTTGTCCCCGGAGGCCGACGCGGCGATCTTGGCGAACAGCGGCGTCAGGGCGGTCGCGCCGTCGTAGACGGCGGATCCGTCGAGTCCGGCGGCCGTCCGACCGATCAGGGCGGTCCCGGCGGCCAGCTCGACGGACCAGTCGCCGTACTGGCTCGCGGACACGGGGCCCTCGACCCCGACGGTCGCGCCGGAGGCGAGGCCGACGACGGTTCCGGTCGCGAGCGCGACGGTTGCATCCTCGGCGAGATTGACCGTCCAGGAGCCGCCCTGGTTGACGGTCGCGGGCTCGACGATCACGACGGGCAGGCCGTGCGCGGCGTCGACGACGCGGACGGTGGCGGGGTCGGTCGACTCCAGGTAGCCCGCCAGGCCCGCCGGCCAGATGTCGCCGTTGTCGTCGGTGACGCCGGCGACGGCGTTGCCCATGCGGATCCGCGCGATCAGCTCGGCCAGCTCGGTGAAGTCGCCGGCGGTGGGGACGTTGGCCACCAGGTCGCCGGCCAGGACCTCGGCGTCGTCGTAGCCGTCGGCCGTGCCGTCGATCGTCAGCGCGTCGCCCTCGACGCCGATGCATTTGAGGATCGTGAGCGGCGAGCCGTCGCGGAAAATCGACAGCCGCAGCGGAGCCGCCGGCGACGGCGAACCGAACCGCGCGCCGTCGTCGGTTCGGAGGGTCAGCGTTTCGCCGCCGATCTCGCGGCCCGCCGCGGCGTTGCCGATGGCGTTGTTTACGTGCCAGTACAAGTCGGGCATTGCAGGTTTCTCACCAGTGGCCTCGGGGGCAGGATTCGGAGCCGAGCCAGGGCTTCACGGCCGCCAGGCAGCCGCAGGCCCGGCAGCGGTCGGCCGCCGCGTCGTACAGGCCGGACGGGCAGGCCAGGCAGACGGCCCGGCGGCGGCGGTACTCCCTCCAGCGGACCAGGCGGAGGCCGGACCGGAGGAACCGGCCGGCCGAGCGGGCCAGGTTGCGGAGCTGGGTTCGGAGCGGGGGATAGGCGGGGGGAGCGGGGGCGGCGGGCGGCGCGGCGGCCTTCAAGCGGGCGACGTTCGCGGCGTGGCGGCGCTGGATCTCCGTGCCGCGCTCGGCCCATTCGGAAAGTGGCAGGCGGTTACTCACTGATCGCGAACTCTAACCCGGGAGGAAATCCAAGCAAGCCGGTCGTCCAATCCATTTCCCCCGCGGCGGAAACCACCGGCCCCCAAGAGATGCTCACGCCGTTTTTTTGCGCGCCTCCGAGGTTCGGAAGCGGCATCGGATTCGGGTAGTAGACGGATGCGTCGCTGCAAGGATCGATAAGTCCTTTGCCTGTCCCCCATGAAACGTTTATATTTAGTGTGCATGTTATGCCGATGCTTATATTGAACTTGATCGGCTGCGCGGAGTCGCAACTCGGAGGGGATTCCGGGTCGGGCGGGGGCAGATAGACGGGGCTCGCGTTGGATTGGGTAAACGGGGTCGCTTGCCAGAATCCGCCCGACCCTCTTGTCACGACGTAGGTGCCGTCGCCAAGCGTGACATACAGCGTTCCCGAGACGGGATCTTGCCCGGCGCAAACGCAAAAGTAACCGTCGGCCGGAGTGAGCGCGAAGTGATTGCCCTGCGTTGACGGGTTCCAAGTGCGCGTGATGGCTTTGTACTTTGGCCGAGACGCGGGAGGGGTGAGCGTGACGTTGTGCAGGGCCGCGCTGGGCGGCAGGTAAAACCGCGCCTCGCCGTTTTCATCCGTAACGCCATCGAAATAGACCACGCCGAGGCGTTCCACCTTGAAGCCGGCGCCGGGGATGCGGAACCCGTTCGCCGCGGTCGATCCGCACCCGCCAATCGTGACGGTCCTGTTCGGCGGCGGCCCGCCGCAGCAGCATCTCCGCCGCGTCATCATGATCCGCACTCCAGGGGCGCGACCAGCCAGACGCCGAACGGATCGCGTTCGGCCCAACAGTAGAGGCCGGACGCGATTCCGACCCCGGCCGACATCTCGGAATCGGACGGGTTCTTCACGTCGATCCGGTCGCCGGTCGTCTCGATCACGTCGTCTTCGGGTCGGATCCAGCACAGGTCGACCTGACCGGCCCCGGCGGTGGCCCCGTCGCGGGGCGGGATGTCGCCGACGGCCTTGCATAGGTAGCGGTCGTTCGTCCGGACGGCGGCGATTTGCAGGCCGCCCCGCCCGGATCGGACGGCCAGGCCGGTCCCGCCCCGGACGTTGGCCAGCCGACGGACCTCGGTTTCCAGGGCGTTGAGCCGCTCGGCCGTCAGGACCTCGCCGGCCCGGAACGGGGATTCGACGTATGATGGCACGATTACGCTTCCGTCCGCTCAAGCTGGTCGAAGATTTCCGTGAAATCCTTGTACCGGAAGATCCGCCGGGGGGTCGCCGCGCCCTTGTCCGACCGGCGGCGGACCAGGACCGGAGTGCCGTCGGGCTTCGGCAGGTGATTCCAGGTGACCCCCGGTTCCGGGGACACGCTGAAGATCAGTTGGAGTTGCTGGGACAAGCCGTTCTGGGTCGCCTCGACCTTCGTGGTGAAGTCTGAGAACAGCAGCTCGCCCCGGCCGACGCCCAGGACCTCCGCGTCGTTCAGGCTGTTCAGGTACGGTCGGACCAAAGCCCAGGGCAGATAGGGGACGCGCGGGAAGGTCAGAACGAGCTGCGTTTCGTTGGTCGGAATCCCGTTGTCGCCGGGGACGGGCTTTTCGTCATCGTCGTAAATGAATGAGCCGTCTTTGATCGTCTCCATCTTGCCGGCGGCCCGGATTTCCTGCGTGCAGACCGTCAGGGGATTGTCCGGGTCGAGCTGATGAAGGTTGTACGGGTCGTCGGTCGAGAGGACTTGAGCCTGGCGGGGCGTGGAGAATTCGACCCGGACGATCGCGTGCGTGAAGAACTCGCCCGGAGAGAGCCCCTTGTTCGCCCCCAGCGGCGAGCCGTTGGCTCCGCACGGCTCGATGCCGAACGAAGTCGCGTAGAGGTTCGCCCCGGAGGCGGCCGGGAAGCGGTACGGAGCCCGGTAGGTGATCGGACCGACCGTCGTCGACGACGACAGGCCGAAGATTTCGTCGGCGAAGAGGAACGCCTCGGACCAGGGCAAGAGGTAGGGAACGGTGGCCCGGTAGCCGGAATCCACGTCGCCGGAGACCTGGTAGCCCTTGGCCAGGATCTTATAATTGTATGCGGAAATATCGGCGGGCACGAATCACCTCAACCCAACACGGCGAGTTTGGGCTTTTTGAGTTCGTCAGCGATTTCCCCGGTGTTTTCGGCGGTCTTCTCTTGGGCGGCGAGCTGCTTTTTCGCGGTGTCCTGTTCGCCGAAAATCCCGCCCCGGAGCTTGGCGGCGAAGTCGGCGGCGCCGAGGATCTGGTGTTTGAACTCCCCGCCGCCGGCCGCCCCGGCGGCTCCGGCCAGGTCCGCCCCGGGCTCGACGGCGGCCTGGTTGCGGGCGTCGAATATCCGCTGCGCGCGGTCGGCCTCGCGGGCGGCCATCCGTTCGCCGGCGGCGTCGATCTCGTCTTGAAGCGAGATCAGGTCGCCCCGGAGCAGCTCGGGAAGTTGCTCCGTGGTCGCCTCGAAACCGGCCAGGATGGGCGTCCATTCGAACTGGAATCCGCCGGCCGGGTTCTGGATCCATTCCCAGACGGCCGCGAACAGGTTGCCGAGGTTGGTTCCAAGATTCTGGAAGGCCGTCCAGGCGCCGACGGCCGCGTCCCGCATCAGGTTGACGAAGTTCCGGCCGAACCACTCCGCCAGCGTGAGCAGGTTGGGGAAGGCGACGGACAAGGGCGCGTAGATATAGTTTTGGAACGCCTCTTGAATCGTCAGGCTGTAGATCGTCCAAACGTCGGCCAGGTTGCGCCAGACGACGCCGATGGTCTCGACGCCGGCGACGATGGCGGCGGTGAAGCTTTCGAAGTACCCCTTCAGCGCCTCCCATCCCCCGGAGAGCGAGCCGACCAGCTCGTTGCCGAGGTTCAGCAGCGCGTTCAGGGCCGGCTCCAGCGTCGTCCCGACCTCGACGGCCATGTTCGTCAAGGTCCCGGTGAACCGCCGCCAGGAGTTGGCGGAGCCGTCGGCCGTCCGCTCCAGGTCGCCCTGCTGATCGGTCGTCTTGGCCATGATCAGGCTCAACGTCGCCTGTTTCTTGGCGGCCTCGTCCAGCTCTTTCGACGAGTTGATCAGGCCGAGCCGGAGCGCCTCTTGTTCCACGGCCGCGGCGTTGATCATCACGTTGAACCGCTCCAGCGGGTCGAACTCGCCCCGGAGCGCGGCGTTCAGCGCGGTGAAGACCTCGGCGTCGGAGGCGTTCCCAAACGACGCCATGTCCATGCCGAGCTTGGCCAGCCGGTTGCCGATCTCGGCGGCCTCGCCGGCGGCCACCCCGGCGGCCTTGAAGCTGGCCCCGAAGCTGGACGCGGCGTCCAGGTAGACCTGTTTGACCGTGCCGAATCGGTCGGCCATCGCGTCGGCCTGGTCGAGGATCACGCCGGCGGTGTCGCCGAAGATCGCCTCCACCTTGCTGGTGGTTTCGGCCAGGTCGACGGCGCCGGAGATCCCGGTCTGGAAGAACCCGTAGATCGCCGACGCGGCCGACTGGATCAGCCCGGAGGCCAGGTTGCCGACCGTCGCGGCCACGGCCACGTCGAGCCGGGACAGCTCGCCGCGGACTCCCGCCAGCTCTTGCTTGACGCTGGCGTCCTTGGCCGTCAATTCAACAAATAGCGATGCGAGCTTAAAGGCCACGGTCTACTCGCCGTAAAGGTCGTGAAGGTCGTCGAGGCTTTGGATCGGAATCCCGCCGGCGTGGGGGTCGGTCGGGTCGGATCGGTCCAGCGCGTTCAAGAGTTGCGAGAGCGTGTAGCGGCCCCACTCCCACTTCCGCATGCGGAGCCGTTGCTCGGCGGCGCGGACGATCAGCGGCCAGGGGCAGCCGTCGGCCCGGCCGCCGGGTCTTTTGGGAGTCCGGTTCCGGACCCGCCCGCCCGTTCCGGGTCGGGCGCGCCGAAGAGGACCGCGAAGATCCGGGCGGCGGTTCGGGCGGCCGAACGGTCGCGGGCCGCGTCCCGGAGGAGCGTCTTGTACAGCCGGACGGCCTCGGCCCGGGAGATTTGGGGCTGGTGGATGCTCAGGCCCTCGCAAAACGCCTCGGTCTGCCCCGGCTCGCCGGATAGCAGGGCCTTCGCCCCGGCGGCGGTCCCCAGGATCGGCGGCCAGCTCAGCGCGTCGTCGTAGGCCCGGTCCAGGAGCGCCCGGCGGTCCTCCGGGTTGAGCCCGGCCAGATGCGGCTTCACGGCGTCGATCGGGTTGGGGACGGCCTGTTTGATCCAGGCTTGGAGCCGGCCCAGCGCGTCGAGCGGCAGCTCGCTGAACTGGTAAAACCGGCCGCCGATCGAGACGGTCAACTGCGGCGCGTCGGTCAGTTGGTCGAGCGTGAGTTCGGGGTGCATCGGCGGGGCTCGCGGGCGGGGTTGGGACGAGACGGATCGGGGACGGTCGGGCGGACGGGCGGGCGGCGGATCAGGGGGTGGGATCGGCGGGCAGCGTCCAGACGCCCTTGCCGACGAACGACGCGGTGACTTTGACCCCGTCTTTAACGGCGCTCTTGATCGACAGCTTGGTGATCAGGGCCGACCCGGTCAGTTCGACGGACGCCGTTTTGTTGACGTAGAGGTGGAGCGTCACGGCGGAGCCGACGGCCAGGCCGAGGGTGGCGCCCGTCGGCGGCGTGGTTTTGCTCCAGAGGAAATCAAACGAGCCCTCGACCCGTTTGGTCGCGGGGGAGGTGTCGTCCCAGCCGGAATCGGCCGTGGTGGTCGAGTCGTAAGTGTTGACCGAAACGTCGGCCGACCAGCCGGAAACCTCGGCGTCTTGGGTTCCGACTTCGACGACGCCGTCGACGCCGGAATAGTTGCTGGACATGGGGGTTGCTCCAGAGGGAGGCGGGGCGGAATGAGGCGGGCGTTATTCGGAGTCGGAGTCGATCGAGTGGGCAATTTCCAGGTCGAAGGTCGCGACCCAGCAGTCCCGGCCGCCCAGGCCGAGCCCCTCGCCGAGGCCGGTGGTTTGGCCGCCGGGCAGGACGTGCTGGACGGGCTCGCCGTCGACGGACAGCCGGGCGTTGAGGACGGCCTTGCGGACGGCCTTGCGGATGGCGACGGCCTGGGCGTCGGTCTCGGCGTGGATCGAAATCTGAACCAGCGAGTCGAGGATCGCGCCGTCGGTCGTGCGGCCGTCGCGCTCGGTCTCGGCGGCCAGGAGGTAGGTCGCGTAGGGCTCCGCCGTCGTCTCCGGGGCCTCCGCGTGCCAGACGAGCCCGTCGGAAACCAAGGCCCGAAGATCGGTCTGATCGGCCCACCAGGCGGACAGGGCCTCCAGCACCGACCCGCCGTCGTACAGGACCGGCTCCGGCGGTTCGGGGCCGGACGGGGGCGGCGCGTTGAAGCCGAGCGGGGAATTGAAGGCCCAGGGCGCGTTGAACACGGTCGCGTCGTCCTCAGTCGTTGGAGCCGATCAACAGTTGGCCGACCTTGCCCCGGACCTCAAGCGCCGCCCGCCGGAGCCAGGGCCGGGGCTTGAGCCCCCGCTTGGTTCCCAGCTCAAGATGCTTGCCGTATTCGACGTTGGTTCCCACCCGGGCCGTCAAGCTGGCGTCGTCGACTTCGTAAGCGACCGACGCGCGGAGCCGTCCGGTTTGCTTGTGGGGCGGCTCGCCGGGCTTGGACCGAACGACGGGGCCGATTTGCTTGCCTTTTTCGCGGCCGGTCCCGGGGACCGACAGCAGCTCGGCCGCCCGCTTGCGGATCGTGATCGCCGCGCGCGAGAGCGCGCGGGCGGCCTTGCTCCGGACATGCTTCTCCGCCCCGTCGCCGTTCCACTCGACGCTCACGCGCGAATCCTCTCGCAATCGACCTGAAACAGTCGATCAAGTGAGTTGACGTTGATCACGCCCTGAATGGCGTGAACGGTCCCGTCGACCGTGATCCGGTGGCGGGTGGTGATCCCGCCGGAGTCGGCCAGCGGATCGGCGGCGAAGTAGATCGTGGCCGTCTCGACGTTGCGGCGGGCGTTGTCGCGGGCCAGTCCGTGGGCGGCCAGGAAACTGGACCGGGGCCGGACCAGGCAGGGAACGCCGTCGGCGACGACGGGCCAGGCCCCGGAGCGGTTGGCCCCTCCAAGCGCCGTTTGCGGCGGGACGGACCCGGTCGAGGCCTCGACGCTGATCGTCGCCGATTGGGTGAGGAAATCCTCGATCATCCCAGGCCCCCCGCGACGTAGGGGGCCAGCATGTTGGCCACGAAGTCGGAAATCGGGCTCCGGGCGTCGTCGGCCAGCGTATAGGAATAATCGCCGATGGATTCGGATCGGTAGACGCCGGAGGCCCGGGCGGCCTCGGCGAACCGCCGGAGGGTCAGGATCGTGGCCCGCTTGACCGGGCCGGGGATCGGGTCGAAGCCGCCGTCGTATTCGACGACGACGTTTCCCTTGCCGGTCGGGAACGCGGGCGCGAACCAGGGATCGCCCCGGCCGGGCCCGCGGAGCAGCTCGCCGGTGCCGGCGTCGACCGTCCACGCCTCGCCGTCGGCGTTGTCCAGGGCCTCGCCGTTGATCGAGACGGCCAGGACCTCGGCGACGGGCCGGACGGACAGCCAGACCCGGGGCCGGTTCCGGCCGTCGAGGATCTCGGTTCGGACGGCCCGGGCCAGGTCGCGCCGGCAGTGGTCGCGGACGGCCGCGCTGGCGTCGGCGATGAGGGCCGTCCGCTCGCTCTCCGGGAGCTTCAAGAGCCCCGGCCAGGCGGCGGCGGCCTCATCCTCGGTAACGTAGATTTCGGGCACGGATCAGCCTCGGTTTGGTCGGTCGGTCGATCGGTCGGTCGGTCGGCCTGGTCCCGCTTACGGGACCGAGACGAGAACCGGCGGGACGGCGTCGACCATGTTGGCGCCCGCGTCGGGCGGCTGGACGCCGGCCCGGCCGAGCAGAGCGAAGCCGCCGTTGACAACCGCGTTGGCGGTCCCCCGGGTGACCACGGCCCGCAGGAACCGCTTGGTCGGCCGGTGGATCTCGGCCGACCAGACGCCCTTGTTGGACGCCGAGTCGGGCACGGAGACGGCGGAGCCGGCGATGTCGGCCATATCCGAGCCGTCGGACTCGTCGCCGGCCTGGATCTTGATCCCGGTGACCGCCCCGGCCGTGATCGCGCCGAAGCTGACCAGGAACGCGACCGACTCGAACCCGGCCGCGTCGATCGTCTTGCCGTTGACGGCGGTTTGCCCGGCGGCGGCCGGCTCGACGGCGATGTCCGCGCCGAGCGTCCGCGTGATGTTGTGATGAAACATGAAGAGCCTCGAATGGAATGGATGAACGGGCGAAGTCGGGATTCGGTCGGTCGGCCGGACGCTTAGGCGGCGGCGGCCAGGATCTTCAGGCGGAACGGCTCGACCGTCTTGCCGCCGAACCGGACCCGGCCCACCAGCTCGATCTGGTTCGCCTTGGCGCGAGTCTGGTCCAGGACCTGGATCGAGAAGCCGATCCGGTTGACCAAGTAGAAGCCCCGGAGGTCGCCGTAGATCAGCGGGAACGAGCCGGCCGAGACGTTGGGCATGAAGGCGGAGAGAACGATCGGGTCGCCGTAAAGGACGCGCCCGCGGGCGGAGGCGATGCCCTGGTCCCCGGTTCCGGCCGAGAACAGCGGCCGCTTCTGGTCGTCGCGGAGCTTGCGGATCGCCCGGTACCCGCTCTTCTTGTTGGTCACCCACGCCGTGTTGGCGCTCTCGTATTGGGGCGGAAGGGCGGTTTGCAGATCGTCGAGCGAGTCGACCGTGATCGACCCGGCCGAGCCGGACTTGATCACCTCGGGCTTCAGCGGGTCGGTCCCGTCGTTGGCGACGTTCGCCCCGAACAGGATGCCGGTCGGCTCGCCGATCCCGCTCCCGTTGAGGATCATGTCCTCATAGAGCAGGTCGATCACCTGGTTCAACTCGGACTCCAGCCACGCCTGGATCGGAAACGCGCTGTCCTCGACCAGGTTCTTCGTGACGGGCGCCGAAAGCATGAACGTGTGGACGGGGATTTCGACGTTGCCGAGCAGCTTCGTGTCGTCGACGCCGTGCATCGCTCCAGTGCCGTCGGACGGGATCTCGCCGGTTTTGGTCGGCCGGAAGGCGGTGGTGTACTTGTCGTCCGCGCTGTACTGCTTCCGCGGCATGATCAGCGTGTCGCGGCCGGTCGTCAGGTTCTGGACCAGGCCCCGGAGCTGGGTCGGCGCGGGCTCGCGGCCGATGATGCGGTTAATCAGCTCGGCGGGGGCGAAGACGCCGCCCTGGTCGTCGATCGCCTCCATCAAGGTTTTGGTGGACAGGTCGATCTGGCGGGCACCCTTGCGGAGGTACTGCGCGAAGGCGAGCTTGTACTCAAACGAGTTGAGGAGCTCCCACCGCTTCGCGCCGAAGGTGCCCGGCCCGGCCTCGTCGAGCACGCTGGCCCGGCCGTCGGCGTCCCGGCCGAACGTGACGTGGCCGGCCGCCTCCGCGCCCTTGTAGCTGAACGACCCGGCGCCCGGCGGCGGGCCGGCGGCGGGGCTGTTCAGCCACTTCTCGCCGGCCGCCTTGCGGCCCCGGAGGGCGTTGGCCCGCTCCAGCTCGGCCTGGCGGGCCTCGATCTCCTTGCCGATCTCGTCGCGCTCGTTGTAGAGCTTCTCGGCCTTCGTGAGCAGCTCGCCGCTCGACTTGGGGTCGTCAAGGATCGCGTCGGCGGCCTTGGCCTTCTCCTCCCACTTCTGGCGGAGGGTGGTCAACTTCTCGTCGTTTTGGGTCGTGGTGTGAACGGCGGCCATGATGTGGGGCCTCTCGGGGGGTTCGGTGGGCGCGCGGAATCGGCCGGACGCCGAAACGTCGGCGCCGGGGATGATCGGTCGGGATTCGGACGGACGGGGCGGGCGGTCAGACGGGCGGAAGGGCGGACCGGCGGCGGAGCGAGAGCCGCTTGCGGCTGGTCTCGTCTTCGTCTTCACCCTGGTCGTCGTCGGGTTCGGTCTCGGGTTCGTCCTCGGCGTCGGGGTCGAACTTGTTCAGGTACTTGCGCATCTCGCCGGCCAGGGCGGTGGTCGCCTCGCCGTGGGCCTTCAGGGCCTTGGACAGCTCGCCCAGCGATTTGACGTGCGCGCCGGATGACTTGCCGTGCTCGTCGAGAGCGTCGGCGAAGGTCTTCAGGCCGGCGAAGTTGGCCCGGGACATCGCCCGGCCGGACTTGGTCGAGAGGCCGAGCCACTCCTTGACGGCCTCGATCAGCGAGGTTTTTTGCGGTTCGGACATGGGGGCCTCGGTGGGGGCCGCGGCGGACTTGACCGACGAGACGCCGGCCCGGGGGTTCGCCGGCACGTTGACGAACGAGAATTCAAAAATGTCCAGCTTTTTGAGCCGGCAAATCTGCCGGCCGTCGATTTGCTCAAGCGCGTAATCGGCGACCCGGTAGCCGATCGAGCATTTGACGCTCTTGCCGGCGGCCATCCGCTCGCGGACGACGGTGCGGCAGGCCTGGGCCTCCGGGGTCGAGTGAAACCGGCCGGCGATCTTCAGGCCGGTCCCGTCCTGCGTGGCCGAGTCGATCCAGGCGACGGGGAGCTGGTCCCCGCGGTGGTTGACCAGGCCGCAGCCGTCGGCGACGAATTCGGCGAGGTTGGCGAACGCCCCGGGGTCGATGATGTCGCGGTGGCGGTCGACGTTGCCGAACACCGCGGCGTACAGCTCGAACGAGCCGTCGGGCGCGTCGTCGTCGGCCTTGAAGCGGAAGTCGAACGTCTTGTGGCGGAGCGCGGCGGGATCGGCCCGGCCGTCGGCGACGGCGGGCGGCGCGGTGGCCGGAGCGGGCATGGCGGGGAGCCTCGGGTGGGGACGGCCGGACGGCCGGATGAGACGGGGTCGGGCGGGCGGGCGGGCGGGCGGTCAGTCGTAGTACGGGGCCACGCCGTCGGCGATTTCTTGCAGGGTTCGGCGGTCGACGCGAGGGCGGTCGCGGATGATGTCGCTGATTTCGCCCCGGCCGGGGGCTCCGCGGAACTCGCGC
>Ga0180220_1000545_pt1 | contig 39585 bp, 39 predicted proteins | sample eDN5th37CBELigBY_FD_151335 | JGI IMG/M metagenome (GOLD analysis project Ga0180220, IMG submission 151335) | Enriched backyard soil microbial communities from Emeryville, California, USA - eDNA 5th pass 37_C BE-Lig BY (version 2) (version 2) | ecosystem: Environmental > Terrestrial > Soil >... | reverse complement strand
TTCCTTCGGCTTCAGCTCCGCAAGCTGCGGAGCGGTGTCGGCCTTGGGGCGGGACGCGGTCTTGGTCGGCATGTCGGTTCCTTCGAGCGAAGGCTCGGTCTCGGCGCGCACTATACGTAAAACTGCCCTTCCGTCACCCGGGAAGAGGGCGCTTGCGGAGGGGATTTGATGGAGGTGATCGGCTGGCTTTGGTGGCTCATCGCCAGTTTCTTCGGGCTGGTGTGGTCCGCCGCGTGGTTCCTGCTGGGCGGGTGGGTGTCCACTCTCGCCCAGATCGCAGTGATCGTGCTGGTGGTATTCGGCTACAAGTACGGTTGGCGGCGCGCGCCTGTCGAGCTGATGGCGCGGGTGGGGAGCTTTGGCCGGTTCGCCTGGAATTGGATGCGGTCGGGGGACGGCGCGCGGCCTGCTTCAAGTATTGGACGTTCCGCGAGTTCCGCGTCCGTCCCATGGTCCCGCCGCTCAGTCTCGCGTCGCCAGCCCGGCGACGTCCGCATCAATGTCTCGACGTGCATGACGCTGTTGATGCTGGCCGGCCTCTGGCTGGTGGCGGCAACCCTGTAATGCCCTAGCTGCTCTTGAGCGCGCAGCGCATGATGAGGGCGTCCTCGCGCGTTCCGTCCGGATGGGCGTAATAGTCCTTGCGGCGTCCGCTCTCGACGAAGCCCGCCTTCCGATAAAGGGCGATCGCTGCGGCGTTTCCCGTCGCAACCTCCAGGAACAAGGCCTGAGCGCCGCCGCGAGCCGCGCCGCGCTTGACGCCTTCGACGAGGCGGGCAGCCACGCCGTGTCGCCGCCAGACAGGATCGACCGCGACAGTCAGGATCTCGGCTTCGTCGGCCGCAACCTGCGCCAGGATGAAGGCGCCGATCACGGGCGGCACGCCGGCCGATGCGACCATGGCCACGGAGCCGGGGTTCAGCAGGAGGCGCGTGACCGCTCCCGCATCCCAGCCCTCGTCGAACGATCCCGCATGCAGCCGGGAGATCTCGGCGGCATGCTCGGGCAACGCCCAGAGCAGGCTCAGGTGCTTGAGGTCCGGCGTGGCGGCCGGCTTGCCCTGTCCGCCCTGGTTGTCCGCCTGGCTCACGACGACACCCTCGCCAGCCGCTTGGCATCCTGCGGTTTCGCATCGGGTGGACGAATGTAGATCGGTGTCACGTCACCGAGCGGCGCCAGGCTTTGCGCGAGCCAGACGAGGTCGCCCGCATGAGGCTGGAGTGCATCGCACACGATAGTAAGCCCGCCCGTTCCTCGCGCCGCCGCCTCGACCAGACGGGCACCGGTCCCGGCAACCCGGGCGCCATGCCGCTGCGCCATCTCCTCTGCCGTCATCTCCGAAGGCGGTGACAGCGGATCGAGGGCACCGCTGCCGAACAGTTGCGCGTAGACGCGGTCGCGCTTCGCATCGACCGCGATCATCACAGGCAGACCCATCTCGCCCCCCTCGGCGATCTCGAAGACGCGATGCGCCATCACGGCGAGGCTCGACGTCCCGACGACGTCGACACTGGCAGACAGCCGCAACGCGCGCGCCACGGCAATGCCGGTCCTGACGCCGGTGAATGTGCCGGGCCCGAGCGTCACCGCAATACGCGTCAGATCGCGATAGCCGATCCCCGCGCGCGCCAGCTCGCAGGTGATCATCGGAACCAGACGCTCCGCGTGACCGGTCGCCCGCTCCTCGTAGTGCTCGGTCACGCAGAACCGGCCGTCCGGATAATCTCGGCCGATGCCGACCGAGAGCGCTCCGAGGCAGGTGTCGATCGCAAGGATGTTCATCGTGATGGCCTCGGAGGCGGCGCCAATAGAGGCGCTGTTGCTGGATCGCCGTCAGAGGATCGTGGCGATCTCATCGAAGGCGAAGCGTGGCGAGCGCTCGAACAGGCCCGCGGGATCGCCGTAGCCGATGTTGCATACGAAGTTCGATTTCACGCGGCCGTCCGGAAAGAACTCCTTGTCGACGCCGGCGTTGTTGAAGCCCGACATGGGGCCGCAGTCGAGCCCGAGCGCGCGTGCCGCGAGCATGAAGTAGGCGCCCTGCAGCGACCCGTTGCGCAGCACCGTTGCCTGAATCAACTCGGGATTGCCCTCGAACCAGGTGCGGGCGCTCTGGTTGTGCGGAAAGAGTCGCGGTAGATGCTCGTAGAACTGCGTGTCATAGCCGACGATGGCGCACACCGGCGCCGCCATGGACTTCGGACGATTGGCATCCGAGAGAAAAGGAGCGATGCGCTGCTTTGCGGCATCGGACTTGAGGAACACGAAGCGAGCGGGCGACGCATTGGCGCTCGTGGGTCCCATCTTCATCAGATCGACGACCTCGCGCAGCACGGCGTCGGGCACGTCCTTCTTCTGCCATGCGTTGTGCGTGCGCGCCTCAGTGAAGAGCTGTTTCAGCGCTTCGTCGTTCAACCTGTTGCTCATGCTCGATCTCCAATGCCCCTGATCCTATCAAGCATAGCACTGAAACCGCCGCCCAGGTGAAAGCGGGGCGACGGAGATTTCATCCGTGACTGCATCGCGATCGGTCGGCGACGGACCGCGCATCAGACCGCGCGCACCTCGGCGACCTCGGGACAGAAGTGCTGCAGCAGGCGCTCGATGCCGCCTTGCAGGGTCGCGGTCGATGACGGACACCCCGAGCAGGCGCCGCGCATGTGCAGATAGACGATGCCGTCGCGGAAGCCGTGGAAGACGATGTCGCCGCCGTCGTTGGCAACAGCCGGCCGCACCCGCGTGTCGAGCAGCTCCTTGATGGTCGCGACCGTATCCGCATCTTCCGGATCGAAGTCCTCGGTTGCCGTATCGTCCTCGCCGCTGCCGTTATCGACCACCGGGGCGCCGGACATGAAATGCTCCATGATCGCGCCGAGCACGGCAGGCTTCAGGTGCTGCCACTCGATGTCTCCCTTGGTGACCGATATGAAGTCGCCACCCAGGAAGACGCCCGTCACGCCATCGATCGCGAACAGCCGACGCGCCAGCGGAGAGCCGACGGCCTCCGACGCGTCGCGGAAGTCGACTGTGCCTTCGCCCAGGACCGATTTGCCGGGAATGAACTTGACGGTGGCCGGGTTGGGCGTCGCTTCTGTCTGGATGAACATGATCGCCTCGCTCTGGATTTTGGGCGGCGCTCCGCCACGTGCCGTGAGATTAGCCGTGTGCCGTCCCTGAGGCGCAACTCCGACTTCCCCACTCTGGAATTCTTCTAATAGATAGGGAGGTAAAGGTCAAAGTGCGAATGGCCAGCGCGGGCGGGAAAATCGCCGCGCTATCGCTCCATTGCCTACGCCAGGGCCTTGATCGCATCCAGCGAGAGGTTCCCCGGCACCACGACGATCGGGATGGGAAACGTTCCCGCGAACTTACCGGCGGCGAGAGACGAGACGAGGGGACCTGGGCCGCCTTTGTCGGTCGAGGCCCCGAGGATCATGATGGCGATGTCCTCGTCTTCCTCGATCAGCTTGACGATCTCCTCGGCGCGCTTTCCCGAGCGCACCACTTCGTCGGTGACGATCGACTCGAAGCCGGCCTTGTCGAGCTTGCGGCGGTTGAGGCGGAACAGGGCCTTGGCCTTCGCCGTCTCCTCCTCCACCTGCATCGCCTTGACACCGGCCCATTGCGTGAAGTCGGTCGGCTCGATCACGTAGAGCAGGACGATCTGCCCACCGGTATGGCCGATACGACTCGCAGCGAAGAAGAGCGCGTGCTCCACTTCGGGTGTCTCGTCGACGATCACCAGGAACTTGCGCCGGTGACCTTGCTCGAAGACTCGGCGTTGCTTGACCATGTGCTTATTTTGCCACGCCGAACGCGCTCCTACAACTGGGGTTGTATGAAGTGCGTCCGGTTGGATTTTTGCGAGTTTCTACATATTATTGAGGCGTTTCGATCAGCCGCGAACGAAGCCGACGATGTCCTTCACCTCGTTCATGATGGGCGTCGCGATGGCCCGCGCACGCTCCGCCCCGTCGGCCAGAATGCGGTCGATCTCGGCCGGATCGGCCGAAAGGCGGCTCATTTCCGACGTGATCGGCGCCAGCTTGGCGACGGCGACCTCCGCGAGCGCCTTCTTGAACGCCGAGAACTGGCCGCCGCCGAACTGACGCAGAGTCTCCTCCTGCGTCGTGCCGGCGAGCGCGGCGTAGATGCCAGTCAGGTTGTCGGCCTCGGGCCGCCCTTCGAGACCCTCGAGCTCGGACGGCAGCGCGTCCGGATCGGTCTTCGCCCGCTGGATCTTCCTGGCGATCGCGTCCGCATCATCGGTGAGGTTGATGCGCGAGAGGTCGGACGGGTCCGATTTCGACATCTTCTTCGTGCCATCGCGCAGGCTCATCACGCGCGTCGCCGGCCCGAGGATGATCGGCTCGGGCTGAGGGAAGAACACACCGTCGTTGTAGCCCCTGGCCGCAATCGCCTTGCTCCAGTCGTTGTTGAACTTCTGGGCGATGTCGCGCGCGAGCTCGAGGTGCTGCTTCTGGTCCTCGCCGACAGGGACGTGCGTGCCGCGGTAGGCGAGGATGTCGGCCGCCATCAGGTTCGGATAGGCATAGAGGCCGACCGATGCGTTCTCGCGGTCCTTGCCGGCCTTCTCCTTGAACTGCGTCATCCGGTTCAGCCATCCGAGACGGGCGACGCAGTTGAAGATCCAAGCAAGCTCCGCGTGCGCGGAGACCTGGCTCTGATTGAAGAGGATGCTCTTCTTCGGATCGATGCCGCTGGCGATGTAGGCCGCCGCCGCGCGCCGGATCGACTGGCGCAACTCGTCCGGATCGAGCCAGTCGGCCGTGAGCGCGTGCATGTCGACGACGCAATAGATGCACTCGTGGCTGTCCTGCATGGACACCCAGTTGATCAACGCGCCCAGATAGTTGCCGAGGTGCAGGCTGCCCGTGGGCTGCATGCCGGAAAAAACGCGGGGGCTGAGTGCGATCATTGTTTGGGTTCCTCTTAGTGCGGCCGCGTTATGGCGCGCCGCCGGCCGGGGTGCAAGGCTGCTGTCTTCCGGCAACACCCCTTCCGACCGCGACTTTCGCGCACATTGTCGCGGGGACAGCGGCGTGGCCTTGTCGCTCTGGGATGGGACTTTGGGGGACTGAAACATGACGAAGATTGTTGCGCTTGCCGCGGCCATCGCGGTGTCAACGCTTGCCGTGGTGTCTACCGCATCCGCCGCGACGTGTGTCGACAAGGGCGGGCGGGGCACAGGCTCCACGATCCCGGATGCCAAGTTCCAGGCATGGGAAGCCGTTCTGCAGGCGACCGACTGGGGCATGTGGGCCGCCTGGATCACGTCGAGCTCCAAGGTCGGCAACGCCGCGGCGGGCTACAAGGTCTCCCGCTACCGGGAGAAGTGCTACAGCGGTGGCGCGCTCGGCAAGGAGTGCATCATCCGCGCCAAGCTGTGCAAGTAGGCGTGTCTGAGCATTCGCTCCGACGCTATTGCCGAGCGCTCTTCGCGTGCTCGGCTTCCAGGGCTTGGCGGACGATGGTGTCCGCGTGCAGTGGCGCCGAAGCCGTCGTGGTGGTCGCGACCTTGACCGGCGTGGCCTCCCGCTCGATCGGCAGCGGCTTGCTCCAGGCCGAATTTGCCACCGGCGCCGTCGTGGCCGGTGGCGTCGTCGTTGCGGTCGGCGGCGGTGTGGGTTGTGCGGCGGCAACGGTGGCCTCGGGGCGGGCGCTCCTGCCCTGCAGATCCACCACCAACTCGAGGTTCTTCTGCAGGCGCGGGTCGCGGCCGCCGGCCTCCATCGCCTTGCGAAGCAGTCCTTCGCCGCGTGCGGCCTGCCCGTCCATGGCATAGGCCATGGCCAGATTGTTCAGCAGCGACGGCTGTCCCGGCGACAGCTCGAGCGCCGTCTCGTAGAACGAGATCGCCTCCTTGAAGCGGTTCTGCTTCGCGAGGATGGTGCCGCGCGCCGAGATGATGCGCCAGTCCGGCCTGGCCGGATCCTCGGCGCGGATCAGAAGCTTCTCGGCTGTCGAGACCTGGCCGAGGTCGAGCGCCAGCCGTCCGTATTCCGACAGCAGGTCCTTGTCGTCGGAGGCGAACATATAGGTTGCCTGCAGAGCCGCGAGAGCGTTGGCCTTGCGGCCCATAGCCTTCAGGTTGCGCGCATAGGCGACTGCGGCCTTGGCATCGCGCGGGTTCTTCGCGTGCTGTTCGCCCCAATAGGCGGTCGCCTTCTCGAGATCGGCGCGTGTCGCGTTGCCGGCGCTGGCCGTCGCAATGTCGGCAGTCTTTGGCCGGTCGTTGCCGAGGGCGAGGTCGAGCGGATTGTTCTGTGCGCAGGCACCGAGCAGAAGCGTCGTCGAGATCGCGGCCGCGGTCGTTGCACGGCGCAAAGCGGCACCTGCCAACGAGCTCTTCCCGAGTAGCTTGCGCATGCGATGACTCTCCTTGACGCAGCGCGGCTGCGCGAATCAACCAATCCCTGCCGTCACGTTCCGATACGGCCGTCAACAAATGCTTAAATGATGTCTTATGGGCCATGCCGCCCGAAGCCGTTGTCACCGCTCGTGTGCCGCGTTAGAGCGCAGAACGCTCCCATAGCAATGCGAGACGGCCTGGCGTGGCCAGCCGCCGAGCCGTCCCACCCTGCACCGCTGCCAGACCGGGAACCTCCATGACCGATATGCTCCGTGCTCTTGACCAGGCCGCCATCGATGCCATGTTCGCCCCAATGGGCGCAGACGCCGGCGCGATGCGGCCCATCCACCTCCTGCGTCCCAGCGATCTCGAGGGTTGGCAGGGCGCAGCGGCGGCGCTGTCGCCCCGGCACCGCGCATGGCTCGATGCCATCGGCTACAAGGCGACGGCTCGCCGTCACGCGCTGCTGCCCGACGCCGAGGGCGGCATTGCAGGGGCGGTGCTCGGACTGGGCGCGGCCCAGGATCTCGCACCCTCGGAGCCGGCCGAAAGCTTAGTGGGCCTTCTGCCGAACGTGCTTCCCGCAGGCGACTGGCGCATTGCGACGCCGGTCGCCGACGCGGGCCTCGCGGCCCTGGCCTGGGCGCTCGGCAGCTATCGGTTCCGGCGCTACAAGTCGGCTTCGGCCGAGCCTCTGCCGCGACTTGCCGTACCGGGCGAGGTCGACCGCAAGCGGCTGACGGCGCTCGCCGAGGCGGTGGCATTGGGCCGCGACCTGATCAACACACCCGCGAGCGACATGGGGCCCGAGGAGATCGAGGGAGCCGTCCTTCGCGTTGCCCGGCATCACGGCGCGAATGCGCTATCGGTCATCGGCGACGATCTGCTGAGCCAGAACTTCCCCTTGATCCACGCCGTCGGACGGGCGAGCCCGCGCACGCCGCGTCTGATCGATATGACGGCCGGCCGGACGGACGCTCCCAAGGTCACCATCGTCGGCAAGGGCATCGCGTTCGATACGGGCGGCCTCGACATCAAGCCGTCCAGCGCCATGCTGCTCATGAAGAAGGACATGGGCGGCGCCGCCGCGGCGCTGGCGCTCGCACACATGATCCTCGCCACCGGCCTCGACGTGCGCCTCCGTCTCGTCATCGCCGCCGCGGAGAACAGCGTCTCGGGCAATTCCTTCCGGCCGGGGGACGTCATCCGCAGCCGCGCCGGCAAGACAATCGAGATCGGCAACACCGACGCGGAAGGCCGTCTCGTGCTCGCGGACGCCCTGGCGCTGGCTGACGAGGAGGCACCCGACCACCTTTTCACGTTCGCCACCCTGACAGGCGCGGCGCGCGTCGCGCTCGGCCCCGAGATCGTTCCGTTCTACTGTAACGACGATGCTCTCTCCGCCGTCCTCGCCGAGGCCGGCAATGCCGTCGGAGATGCGGTCTGGCGCATGCCCCTGCAGACGCCATACGAAGCCTGGCTCGACAGTGCGGTCGCCGACATGAACAACGTCTCGGAGGGCGGCTTCGCCGGCTCCATCGTGGGCGCCATCTTCCTGAAGCGCTTCGTGGCCCGCGCCCGCCATTTCGCCCATTTCGACATCTACGGCTGGAGGCCCCAGGCGAAGGCGCTTGGGCCGCGCGGCGGCGAAGCGCAGGCCGCGCGCGCCGTATTCGAGGTCCTGTCGCGCATCTACGGGCGCGCCGGAACGTGAGGAGCGAGACATGACGGTCCGCGAGACCGGCACTGCCCTGCCGGACCGGCGTCGCAACGCATGGCGCGAGGACCTTGCCGCGGCCGATCTGCGCGGCATCGTCTCCGTGCCGCGCTTCGTCGAAGGCGTGCCGGCGCGCGTGGCATGGCCGGCCGTCTCGCTTCGCCGGAACCCGTCGACGGGTGCCTCCGCCGAGACAGAGGCGCTTTTCGGCGAGCGGTTGCGAGTCTTCGACGAGGCCGGCGGTTGGGCGTGGGTGCAACTCGCACGCGACCGCTATGTCGGCTACGTGCCGCGCGATGCCCTGGCGTTCGACCTGATCGAGACGACGCATTGCGTGCAAGCGCTCGGCACGTTCGTCTACCCGGGGCCCGACATCAAGTCGCCGCCGCTGACGCACCTCTTCCTAGGCGCTGAGATCGCCGTCACGAGCGCCGACGCAAGATTCGCCGAGCTCGCGACCGGCGGCTTCGTCATTGCGCGGCACATCATCGAGCGCGACCGGTTCGTGCGCGATTTCGTGGATGTCGCCGAGCGCTTCATCGGAACGCCCTACTTGTGGGGCGGCCGCACGCGCCGCGGCCTCGACTGCTCGGGCCTCGTCCAGATCGCGCTCGAGGCGGCCGGGCATCCGTGCCCGAGAGACAGCGATATGCAGGAGGCGGAGCTCGGCATCCCCGTGCTCGTGCCCGGCGATCTCGAAGGGCTGGAGCGGGGCGACCTCGTCTTCTGGCCGGGCCATGTCGGGGTGATGGTCGATGCGGTGATGATGGTGCACGCCAATGCGTTTCACATGGCCGTGGCCGTCGAGCCGCTTCGTGTGGCGGCGGAGCGCATCGCGCGCGCCGAGGACGGCGGCAGCCGTGTCAGGACCGTCAAGCGCCTCGGCGCGCTGTCGGGGGCGAGCTGAGGCGGCTCAGAAGAAGCGCGCGATATAGCTCTGGATCGTGTGCAGCAACTCGGTCTGGCCCTTGGCGAATTGCCAACCGACCGAGGCCGCGGGCGCCAGCATCCGGACGAGCACGGCGCGCGCCTCGGTGGCGCCGAGGCTTCGATGGCGGTTCTCGAGATAGGAGATGCGCAGGATAGCGACCGCCGCATCGAGCCGGCGCTCGAGCGAGCGGTTCCCGTCGCTCGCGCCGGCGAGCATCACGGCGGTTCTCTCACTCTCCGCGAGCTCGATATTGTGCAGCAACTGCCGCCGCATCGCGAGTGTCTCCTCGTCGACGGCGCGGTGTACCTTACTCCTCAGCACGAGCCAGGAGGGCAGGAAGCCGACGACGAGAAGCACCGCCGTGATTCCGAGTCCGGCGTAGTCCGTCTCCTCGCCGCCCGTGTACCAGATGTAGGCCACCGTCACGATCGTGAACGCCAGCACGATGCTCGCCCCCTGCGCGCCCATCTGCAGGAACGGCTTGTAGTGGCGGTCATGCAGGACGATCTCGATCGGCGACCGGAATGGATGATTGCGCACCACCCACCATGTGTTGACGAGAAAGCCCAGCAGAACGACCCAGATGAACGCGTTCAGGAACCACTCGACCGACCATACGCCCCACATCAGATAGTCGATGGGGAGAACGCTCCCGCCTCCGATGCGCTCGTAGTCCTCGCTGAAGAGGAACAGGAAATCGAGCGCGACGAACGGCATGGCGACGCACAGGGCGGCGATGGCGCCGGGCAGGCTCAGCACGGTATCGACGAACGCGTGTGCTTGCGCCTCGGGGACGTCCAGATAGGCGACGCCGCGCTCATAGCCGCGCGTGTAGACGTGGACGAAAAGGCGGACGGCGATGATGTGCGTGGCGATATAGATCGGCTGGAAGTGCCACTCCCGCGAAGCGAGGAAGGCGGGGATGCTCGGTGTGATGGCGAGGCCTGCAAGCCACGTCGCCGTCGCCACGACGACGGCAAGCGCGATGGTGCCTCCGACCCGCCGCGGCAGAATGCCGTCGATCGGCCGCCGCCGCAGTGGCTCGCCACGCGCCTGCGTCCGAGGAGGAGATTGCCGCGCGGTGCCCCAGTCGCCGAGTTCGGCAAGACCGAACGGCGCGTCCGGCGCCTCGATCGTGGCGGCGCCCGTCCGCCTGCGGTGACGCACGCGGGCCAGCAGGACGGTCAGCAGGGTCAGGCTCACAAGCACTGCGAGACCCGAGAGCGCAGCGTATCGAGCCGCGCGATCATCACGCAGTATTGCCTGCAACTCACGCAGCGCCGTTGCAATGAACTCATGCCAAGCCATGCTCCATCTTGGCACAAGCCAGCCGCCGGGCCTGTTGCGGGACGGCAGCACCGGCATTCAAAAAGTGCCGTACAAACAATGCGGCGACAGGAACGCCGGCCCCTGCCGCCCGATACGGAATCATTGCCGAATGACCGACGAGCCGGTCAGGCGGCCTTCTTGATCTTGGACCTCACGACGCGGTCCAGGTTCGCGCCCTCGATGCGGATCAGCTTGGTCGGCTGCTCGCGCCGCGGCGAATGCACGACGCCGACGTCGTAGAATTTCACGTCGCCGGGGTTCATCTCGTAGTGGCGGACCGGCTCTACGAGCGAGGGACTGTCACCATCGCCCTTCGTGACGATCTTCCAGTCGGTCATCACGGTCTGGCCGGCGGCCTGGCCATAGATGGCCCAGCTTCCACCGTGATCGTGCGGCGCGGACTCGGCCCGGTCTCCGTAGACATGCCCGCAAATGCAGAAGCCCAGTTCCGGATCCTCGTAGAGAACCTTGCGCGGCTTGCAGGCCTCGGCGGTCAGGTGCTTCGCCACGAAGTCACTGTCGAGGCAAGCCTTCGAGACGAGCTGGCAAACCTTTTCCTTGCCGGCCGAGCTCGGATCGGCTTTCAGCGTTGCCTTGATGTCCGCGGCCAACTGCTCGAGCGTGTAGGACATTGCCTTTTCTCCTTCTAGCCCTTGGAAGAGCCCAAACATATCGTGATGCGCGGTCGGCGCAGAAATTCATACCAACATTGTCTATTCCGCAGCCGTCATTGTCCTCTGTCAAGCGACCAGTGGTGCTCATGCGCCGATCGTGGGGCGTGCCTTGGCCACAGCCTCCAGATGGGCAGCCTGGTCGCCGGCAAAGCGCAGCACGAGGTGCCGTGCTCCCGCTCGCGCGTAGCCTTCGAGATAGGCGGCAACGTCGGACGGGCGACCGGCAAAGCATTCCTGGCGCTTCTTCAGTGCGACGGCCGGCGCATTGTAGTAGGTCTCCAGATACCGGTCGAGACGGGCGCCGGCGGTTTCGATGTCGTCGTCGAGCGAGAGGGTCAGATAGATCGAGCCTGTGAGGCTCTCCGGATCGCGGCCGGCTTCACCGGCAATCCGCTTCACCTCGCGCCATTGTGCCGCCCAGGCCTCGGGCTTGCCTTCGTTCGGCATCCACCCGTCGAAGAACCGGCCAGCTCGCTCGAGCGCCGCCGGCAGCGTCCCGGCACTCCAGAGCAGTGGCCCGCCGGGGCGATGCGGCGTCGGTCCGACGGTTGCCTTGTCGAGCATCCAGCGTCCGTCCCACGTCACGGGCTCGCCGGACCACAGCGCCCGCGCGAGCCGCAGCCCTTCCATCATCCGGCCCACGCGCTTCTCGAAGGGGACGCCCGCCGCCTCGAACTCCGCCCGGATCGACGGCACGTCTCGCGCGATGCCGACGCCGAGCACGAGACGTCCCTCCGAGATGCGATCGATGGTTGCCGCCTGATGTGCGAGCAGCACGGGATTGCGCAGGGCCGGCAGCAGCACGGCTGTGCCGACCAGCACGCGCGGGACGCGTGCGGCGACGGCTGCAAGCATCGCCAGCGGCTCGTGCCGCGGCCGCGCGGTGAGGCTGTCGCCGATCCAGATGCCGTCGAAGCCGAGCCGCTCGGCGCGCGCCGCGAGGTCGAGCATGCCCGACGTCTCGTTGCGGCCCGACATGATCATCTCGCGCGTGGGGAGCAGGTAGCCGAGTTCGAGGGCCATGGCGTCATCCCTGTGTCGTCGCTGTTGAGTAGTGCGCGACCAGACTCAACCGGTTGCCCCGAAATATCCAGCGATGAAACGCTCGTAGATGTCGGCGAGCTGCACGAGGTCGGCGACCGGGCACCGCTCGTCGACGGCGTGGATCGTCTCGTTGACGAGGCCGAATTCGATCACCGGGCAATGGGCCTGGATGAAACGCGCATCCGACGTCCCGCCGTTCGTGGTGAGCGCCGGATTGCGCCCCGTGAGGTCCGTCACGGCGCGGCGCATGGTCTCGACCAGCGGCCCGGGCTTGGTCAGGAACACGTCGCCGGTGCCGGAGAAGCTGACGTCGTAGCGAGCCCTCGCATCCTTCGCGGCCGCATCGAGCTGCTCGCGCACCCACGCCTCGACCTTCGGGCGCCGCCACAGATCGTTATACCGGATGTTGAACCTTGCCCGCGCCTCGCCGGGGATGACGTTCGTTGCCGTATTCGGCGCCGAGATCACCGTCACCTGCAGGCTCGACGGCTCGAAGTCCGGCGTGCCGGCATCGAGCGGCGTCGTCGAGAGCCGGTCGATCAGTCGGGCGAGCTTCGGAATGGGATTGTCGGCGAGCTGCGGATAGGCGGCATGGCCCTGCTTGCCGTGCACGATCAGCTCGCCGGAGAGCGAGCCGCGCCGGCCGATCTTGATCTCGTCGCCGAGCGCCTTCGGATTCGACGGTTCGCCGACCACGCACGCATCGATCCGCTCGCCGGTCTCGCGCATCCAGTCGAGCACCTTCATGGTGCCGTTGATGGACGGGCCTTCCTCGTCGCCCGTGATGAGCAGCGAGATCGAGAAATCCTGGCGACCCGGATTCTTCGCGATGAACCGCAGAGCTGCCGCGGCGAAGCACGCGATGGCGCCTTTCATGTCCACAGCGCCGCGGCCGTAGAGCACGCCATCGTGGATCTCCGCCCCGAACGGCGGCCGGCGCCATGCCTTCTCGTCGCCGACGGGAACGACGTCCGTGTGCCCCGCGAAGCAGAGGTTCGGCTGCCCGCGTCCGAAGCGGGCATAGAGATTCTCGACGTCGGGCGTGCCGGGCTCGGTCATGGTCAGGCGATGGCACGTGAAGCCTGCGGGCGTGAGGACCTCTTCGAGCAGCGCGAGGGCGCCGCCCTCGGCCGGCGTCACCGAGGGACAGCGCACGAGCGCCTGGGTGAGGGCCACGGGATCGCGCAGGGAGGATTGCGTCATTGGAAGCTCGGAACGGTGTTGCAGAAAGGGTCGCCTGGACGGCTCGGCGGGGGCCGCAGTTTCGCAGGCCCGCTACGGCCTGACCAGGGGCAGTTGGGCGAAGCGTCTCGCGGGTGAGGGTCGTCAAGCTCCGCGCTTGATCGCCTGCACGGTCTCCTCGATCGCCTGCAGGAAGCGTGACCTGTCCGCGCGCGTGAACGACGCGTTGAAGCCCCGGCTTTCGCCGGTCTCGCGCAGATGCTGCTGCAGCTCGCGCATGGCGAGCGCCATCCCGATCGAGGCATCGGTGAAGGGCTTGCCCGTCGGCCCGATCACCCGCGCGCCAGCCTTGAGGCAGCGCGACGCCAGTGGGATGTCGGCCGTGACGGCGATGTCTCCCTTGCCGATGCGCGACGCGATCCAGTCGTCGGCCGCATCCGGCCCATCGGGCACGATGACGCGATTGACATTCCCGCCGTCCGGCAGCCGCATCCAGGCATTCGACACGAAATGCACTGGCAGGCCGTGCCTGTCCGCGACGCGCACCACCTCGTCCTTCACCGGGCAGGCATCGGCATCCACGTAGATCGCAGTCACGCCATCTCCGGCTCGGTGAAGGCCGGCAGCGGCGCGTTGCCGTCGTAGCGCTCGATCGCGACGAGGCACGTATGGGCCGCACATCCGCCCGAGAATGCGGACGCCGGCACGTCGAGCGTCAGCACGTTCGCGTTGCCGGCGAGGCAGAGCGAGCCGTCCGCGGTCTCGATCGGGTTCCACCATGCCCCGGTGGGCAGGATCGCGACGCCTGGCCGGATGTCCGCCGAGACGCGGACGCCCGCGAGGCAGCGTCCGCGAGCGTTGCGCAGCAGCGCCGTATCGCCGTCCTTCAGTCCGAGACGCCTGGCATCGTCGGGCGAGATCATCATCGCCTCGCGGCCCGACTGCTTCTCGCCCTGGCTGACGCGTCCCCAGTCGATCTGGCTATGCAGACGCCCGTTCGGCTGCGCCGAAAGCAAATGGAACGGATAGCTCTTGCGCGTCGCGGCGCCGAGCCATTCCGGCGGCTCCATCCACGTCGGGCGCGGCGGGCAATCGGGATAGGCGCAGGCTTCGAGCGTGCGGCTGTAGAGCACGAGCTTGCCCGACTCCGTGCGCAGCGGATTGGCCTCGGGGTCGGCGCGGAGCTTTGCGAGCGGCGGCGTCAGTGGCACTTCCGGGATCTCGACGTGGCCGGTCTCCCAGAACGTCTCAAAGTCCGGCAGGTTGCCGCCGCGGCTGTTGATGCCGTTGCGCACCTCCTCGTAGAGATGCCGCGCCCAACCCATCTCGTCCCGGCCCTCCGTGAAGGCCTCGCCGACGCCAAGGCGCTCCGCGAGTCCGCGCATGATGTCGAAATCGGAGCGGGCATTGGCATAGGGCTCGACGCACTTCTTCATGGCGAACATCATGTCGGCGCGGCGCCCGCCGGAGATGTCGTTGCGCTCCAGCGTGGTCGTTGCTGGAAGGACAATGTCGGCGCGCTTTGCCGTCGCGGTCCAGGCGATCTCCTGCACGATGATTGTCTCAGGCTTCGCCCAAGCCTCGCTCAGGCGGCCGAGGTCCTGATGGTGGTGATAGGGATTGCCACCCGCCCAGTAGACGAGCCGGATGTCCGGGAAGGCGTAGGACTTGCCCTGGTAGGTGAACGGTCCGCGCGGGTTGAGCAGCATGTCGGCGATGCGGGCCACCGGGATGAAGCTCGCGTTGGGCTTCTTGCCGTGACTGAGCCCCGGCAGGGGCGCGAGCGGGAAATGCGCGTTGGCGTTGGTCACCGAGCCGAGTCCGTAGGCAACGCCGCCGCCCGCGTAGCCCATCTGCCCGGCGATGGCCGCGAGCGCGGTGCCGGCCCACCATGGCTGCTCGCCGTGTACGGCCCGCTGCAGCGACCAACTGATCGAGATGAACGTGCGCTTCCAGACCATCTCGTCGGCGAGCGCGCGGATGGCGCTCGTGTCGAGGCCGGTGATCCCGGCAGCCCACTCGGCGGTCTTCACGATGCCGTCCGTTTCGCCCCTGAGGTAGGCAAGATATTCTTCCGAGCCGCTGCAGCAGCGCCGCAGGAAATCGTCATCTGCCCGCCCCGCCGCGACGATCTCGCCGGCGAGCGCGATCAGCAGCGCCGTATCGGTGTTCGGCGCAATCGGCCACCACTCGGCGCCGACCCAGTCGGGGATGTCGTCGCGCCGCGGCGAGATGAGCACGACCTTGACGCCGCGCTCCTTCATTCGCTTCAGATACTCGCCGAGCATGCGCCGGCCGGCGCCACCGCTTTCGACCTGCGCCGTGCGCGGCGAAAGGGCACCGCAGACGATGAGAAGCTCCGTGTTCTCTGCGATCATTTTCACGGAGTTCGGCTCGCCGTAGCCGTCGCCGCCGAGGATGTGGCGCGTGATCACGGCACCGGCGCCGACGCTATAGGAGTCGACGTGCGCGGTATATCCGCCGAGGCAGTTGAAGAACCGCTTCACCTGGCTTTGCGCGTGGTGGAACCGACCCGCACTTGTCCAGCCGTAGGAACCGGCAAACACTGCGTCGTTGCCGTGCGCGTCGATCACGCGGCGGATCTCGGCCGACGCGAGATCGAGCACCGTGTCCCAATCGACGGCGACGAAGCGGTCGGAGCCCCTGCCCTTGCGATGATTTCCGGACGGATCAGCGTCTGCATTCAGCTTGCCGCCCGATGCGCGCGCTCTCAGCCAGCCTTCGCGGACGTACGGCCTGTCGATGCGAACCTTGGGGTCCATCAGGTCGGGAATGGCGGCCAGCATGTGCGAGGGCGCCGGATCACCCGGCCACGGCTCGGCGGCGATCACGCGGCCATCTTCGACGAGAGCAGTGAAAGGGCCCCAATGGGCGCAGTGCTGAATGCGCTCGATCATGCAGCGAGGATCCTCGAGACGTGTTCACAGGCACAGGAGACGACGATTGCGTAGCAGGCCCGGCGCGCGTTGGCGAGCCTCAGCCGCACGTCTGTCGCTTCCCTCGGCAGGCCGTCTGCCGGAGGAAGCGTTCTTTGGGGCTTATTTCACGCTAGAGAAGGCCGTCGGCGTCAGGATCTCGCTCAGGACGTTGGCGACGATCGGGGCATCCTTCTCGCTCGCCGCGCGCTTCTCGATCCATTCGGGATCGGTCTGGAACGCGGTCCACTTCTTCTCGCGCTCGGCGAGGCTCTCCCAGACGAGAAAATACGTGAGGCGGTGGTTGTGCGTGCCGATCACGGTCGTCCAGAAGCCGCCCTGCCTGATGCCGTGGCGCTCGAAGAGCTTGAGCGTCGTGTTCTGGAAGCGATCGAGAAGCGCGGGCAGCCGGCCGGGACAGCAATCGTAGACTCTGAGCTCGTAAAGCATGGGGTTTCCTCGAGTGGCGATGACATACGCGGAAACGATCCAAGCATGGCCCTCGGGCGCGGGCAACGGCCGCGAGAAAACCGGTCGCCTCTATATGCTGCACTGCACGCCGTCAAGACTCAGCACAACAAAGCGAAGTCGCGTCAAGCATGTCAGGCATGCGAAATGATCATACCTGATGGGCGCGAGACGATTATGTCCGGACATTGTATCAAGCCGGTGCGGCGGTTAGTCTCAAGAGGCAACGAGAACAAGCTGCCGGGGTCGAAACGCCATGTGGATTATCGTCAAGACACGCAAGGGCAAGAACAGCTTCCTGACGGAGACCGGTGATTGGTCGCGCAACCGCGACAAGGCTGAGAGGTTCGATCAGTTCGATTTCGCCGTGACGGTACGTGATCGTGCAGTGCCTCCGAGCGAGCGCCGCGGCGTCGGCGTCATCAGCCTGAATTGACGATGGAGTTCCAGGAGTCTGCAGGCCGCGCTCGGGAGCGAAGCGCGGCCATTTTATTGGCCGGCGCATGAGACGAAGGCGAGGCGTCTCAGATCGTCCTGCGTCAAGACGATCGGCGACCCCAGAGCTCGTTCGAAGCGATCCGTGCGCCTTCCGCGGCGGCAGCGAGCTTCAGCCACACGACTTCCTCTGCAACGTACTCGCGTCCGGCGAACGTGCCGAAGCCGCAATCCGTGCCCGCGATCACGCGCTCCTTGTCGCCGACGGCCGACACGGCCTCCTGCAACCGCCGCGCCACCACTTTGGGGTGCTCGACGAAATTGGTGGTCGTGTCGAGCACGCCGGGGATGAGCAGCATGTGGTCCGGCAGCGGGTTGGTCTTCAGCGCCTCGTACTCGTGCTGATGGCGCGGATTGGCGAACTCGATCGAAAGGGCCCCGACGTTGGCGCGATAGAGCTCGGGCAGGATCGTGGCCATCGCAATGTCGTAGATGTGCGGCCCGTCGTTGTTGCCCCAGCAGACATGCAGGCGGATGCGGTCGCGCGGAATGCCCTCGATCCCCTTGTTGATCGCGGCGATGTGCAATGCGAGCTGCTCGAGGAACCCGCGCTCGTCAAGGTCGCCGAAGAAGCGGTGGCGCTCCATGGCGAGGTCGGGGCTGTCGATCTGCAGCACGTGGCCGGCCTCGTGAATGGCGCGGTACTCGTTGCCGAGCGCCTCCGCCAGCGCCATCAGGTAGGCTTCGTGGCTGTCGTAGTGCTGGTTGATCATGGTCGTCGCCACGATGCCGGGCGACGGCGCCGTCATGAACGTCTCGACGAAGCCCGTGCCGAGCGCCTTCAGCCGCGCCGCGTCCTGGCGGATGGGACCGCTGTCGGTGTAGCGGATGGCCTCCAGCGCCGCGGGTGCGTTCGCCACTCTCGCCGAGTGCGGGAAGCGGTCCGCCATCTGGCGCATGTAGCCGGGGAACTCGATCTGGTCGCGCGCCGGAGGGCGCTTCGACTCGCCGCCGAAGCCGCACATGCAGCGCGGCACGTAGGTCTGGAAGCCGACGCGCGACTGCTCGCCGTCGTTGCCGATGTCGACGCCCGCTTTCACCTGCTGCGCGATGATACGCGCCGTCGCAGCTTCGATCTCGCGCGCGAGCGCCTGCTTGTCGATGGTCTCGCCGGCTTCCTCGCGGATCAGAAGCGTTGCGAGCGCCTCGTTCCGCGGCAGGCTGCCGACATGGGTCGTGAGAATGCGATCGGTGCTGGCGCGCATCGGGCTTCCTCTGTCGCATGTGGTCTTGATTGCGTCAGAGACGATGATGGCACGCGTCTCGCCGGGACGAAAGCGGCGAGATCTAGCTTGCGGACAGCTCCTTCTCGAGCACGTAGCCGGCCCCGCGAACTGTGCGGATGGGATCGACCTCGTTGCCCCGGATCAGCGCCTTGCGAAGCCGCCCGACGTGCACGTCGACCGTGCGCTCGTCGATTTCTCCGTCGCGTCCCCAGACCGCATCGAGAAGCTGCGGACGTGACAGCACACGGCCCGCGCTTTCGAGGAACACCTCGAGCAGGCGGTACTCCGTCGGCCCGAGGCGAACCTCGCGCCCGTTGCGCGTCACGCGGTGCGCGTTCCGGTCCAGCCGCACACCGCCGACCTGGATCTCATTGGCGATCCGCTCCGGCGCCGACCGCCGGAGCAGCGCCTCGACCCGCGCCGCAAGCTCGGCCACCGAGAACGGCTTCACCACGTAGTCGTCGGCGCCCGTGGTGAGCCCGCGGACGCGGTCGGTCTCCTCGCCGCGGGCCGTCAGCATGATCACCGGCAGGCCCTTGATCTCGGGCTTGGCGCGGATCCGGCGGCAGACCTCGATGCCCGAGACGCCGTCCGGGAGCATCCAGTCGAGAAGCACGAGGTCGATCTTCTCCTCGTCGAGCAGGATCATGGCCTCGTCGCCGGTCCGCGCGACGCGGACGTCGTAGCCGAAGCTGGCGAAGTTGTAGGACAGCAACTCGATCAGCGCCTCGTCGTCCTCGACGATCAGCAGCCGTGGGGCCATGACAAGCGGGCTCCTGGTCGGTTCTCAGTCTTTGTCGATGAGCGTGACGCTGGTCTTGTCGTCCTTGGGACGGTCAGCCACCAGCGTCGTCCCGCGAACCATGTAGTGCACCGTTTCCGCGATGTTCGTCGCGTGATCGCCGATCCGCTCGATGTTCTTGGCGCCGAACAGGAGATGCGTGCACAGCCCGATGTTGCGGGGGTCTTCCATCATGTAGGTGAGCAGCTCGCGGAAGACGGAATTGTAGAGCGCATCGATGTCCGTGTCCGACCGCCAGACCTTGAGCGCCTGCTCGTCGTCGCGGGTGAGGTAGGCGTTGAGCACGTTCTTGAGGTTCGTCGTTGCGAGCTCGGTCATGTGGCGCAAGCCCAAAATCAGCGACTGGGGCCGCGTCTCCGGCGCGATGACGAGCGCGCGCTTGGCCACGTTCTTCGCGAGATCGCCGATGCGCTCGAGGTCGCCAGCCACCTTCAGCGTGGAAACGATGGTCCGCAGGTCCTGGGCCATCGGCTGCCTGCGGGCGATCATGCTGATCGCCAGCTCCTCGATGTCGCGCTGTAGCTGATCGATGGCGCGATCGCTGGCGATGGCCTCCGATGCGAGGCGCGGGTCGCGGCGCTCGAGGGCAGCAAAGGCGTTACCAAGAAGCTGCTCCACCAGCCCGCCCATCAGGCTCACCTTCTGGTCGAGCTGCATCAGCTCGGTCTCGTATGATTTGACGGTATGCTCCATGACATCACCTTTCTGCCGCGGGGCACGCCCCGGCCCCGCGCCGGCACCTGACTTCTAGCCAAGTGTGACAACCGAAATATGACACATCAACTATTTGAAAAGGCGCTATTATTTTCGATTGTCAACGGGTAGGCCGATAGTGAAGGTCGAGCCCTGGCCCAATTTCGAGGCGATCTTGAGATAGCCCTGGTGGCGGGTGAGGATGTGCTTGACGATGGCCAGCCCCAATCCCGTGCCGCCCTTCTCGCGGCTCGATTTATCGTCGACGCGATAGAAGCGCTCGGTCAGGCGGGGCAGGTGCTCTTCCGCGATCCCGGGTCCGTTGTCGGTCACCGCGATCTCGATATAGCGCTGCTTGCCGTCGACGCACTCCGTGACGCGCACCACGACCGAGCCCTGCTGACGCCCGTACTTGATCGCATTCTGCAGGATGTTCACGAAAAGCTGGACCACCTCGTCCCGATCTCCCCTGACGAAGTGCTCGCCCGGAGCGGTCTCCACCTGGATGGTCGTTGCGACTGCCGATGCGAGCGGCTCGAGCGACTCGACGACCTCTCCGACCACCTCGTTGATCTCGACCCGTCCCGTCGGAGGAATGTGCACCCGCATCTCGACCCGCGTCAGCGACAGCAGGTCGTCGAGGATGCGCGTCATCCGCAGCGCCTCCGCGGACATGATCCCGAGGAACCGCTCGCGGGCGGCCGCGTCGTCCTTGGCGGCGCCCTGCAACGTCTCGATGAACCCCCTGAGACTGGCGAGAGGCGTACGCAACTCGTGGCTCGCGTGGGCAACGAAGTCGGCCCGCATCTGCGCGAGGCGGTCGCGCTCGGAGCTGTCGTGCAGCACGATCAGGAGAGCGGGCAGGCCGGCCTCGCCGGTGCGCAGCGGGGCGACGCTCGCATCGAGCCGGCGCTCGACCGGCATCCGCTCGCGAAGGGCTACGTTCTGCGGCGCCAGCGTTGCCAAGGCGCGCTCGATCGCTTCATCGAGCTCGGGCGCCCGGCTCGCCAGTGAAATCGGCCAGCCGCGGCGGATGGCGCCGAAGATGTCGATTGCATGCCGGTTGGCGTAGAGCACCACGCGATCGTGGTCGATGGCGATCGCCGGGTCAGGCAAGGCGTCGAGGACGCCATGCCAAGCCGTCGTGCTCGCGCTGTCACGGTCGACGCCGTTGTCGTGCTGCCGGCGTGACCGGCTCCCAATCGAATCCGTGCCGACAAGCGCACCAAGGCGCCCGGCAAGATTGCGCAGCCCGTTTTTCAGCGCTGTGGCCATCACCGCGCCGCCTCCTGATCTCTGGAAGGTGCCGTACGAACGTGACAGCCGGCTAACGAATAGAAGCACGGTCCACCGCACGGCGAAAGTTCCGTCGGAGGCCGTCGCGGTCACGCTTGCCGAGAGCTACAACGCAGGATCGCGATGGGACCCCGCAAAATGATGCAAGACTAATAGAACAAAAGAATGACGGTGCAGCCGACAGCGAGGCCCACCATGGCAGCGCTGGTGCGCCAGCCGAGCAACCAGTCGGCGACGGCGCGCGGCACGGCTCTCCACGGCAATGAATAGATCCACCTGAGCACCCAGCCGGCGAGAAAGCCGGTCAGCAATGTCGAGATCTCGTTGCCGGAGCTTGGCGTAAAGGCGCGAGCGAGCGCTATCGCGCCCGTCATCCATCCGGGCTCCCCTGCGCCCGAGGCCGCGGCGGCGGTGGCTACCCGGGTGCCGTCACCGGCCGAGATGGCCAATGCCGCGGCAAGCAACGCCGCGGCGGAGACGATGAGCAGGATGAGAAAGCGCCCGCCGGTCATGACCTTTCACCAACTGTGCATCGGGAGGCATCCCGGCCGCTGCGTCCCGAGCAAACGGAAATCGCGCTTCCCCTCTCGCGGCGGACAGGACGTCCACCATTCAAGCGAGCCGGGGCAAATAAACCGTTAAGGCCCACCTCACAGGAGGCAGGCCTTGGCTCGGTTCGTACGGCCGATGAATCGGCGCCTAGAAGCCTCCGAAGACCTTGGAGCGCCAGTCGTCGTCGTTGGCGACGGAGTGCGCAGGCGCTTGCGGCGTGGGCTTGGCCTGCGGACGAGCCGATGTGTGCGCCACGGCGAGGTGCGGCGCCGGATAGTGCTCCGTGCGGCCCTCCCAGGCCGGAGCGACCACGGAGCGCTGCTGCACCGGCACGTTCGACGCCACCACCCGTGACGGCGTTCCGATGCGCTGGTCGTAGGCGACAATCGTCGTCTGGTGCTGCTTCGGCACGAGGTGAACCACGCGGTAGCCGGCCGCCTTGAGATCGGTCAGCAAGGCGCCGAGAGCCCCCGCGGTCGACGGCTGGATGTCGTGGAACAGGATGATGCCACGGCCGCGGCTCTTCAGGCCGTTCATCACGTTGCGCATGGCCACGCTCGGGCTGCGCGTACGGAAGTCCTTCGAGTCGACGTCGATCGAGAAGATCCCGGTGTTGCGCTGCTTGAGATGGTCGACTGCGTTGCGTGGCGTCGCCAGATACGGGAAGCGGAAAAACGGTGCTGCCGGCTTGCCAAGGGCCTTCTGCACGCCGCTGATGCCGAGCTCGATCTCGGCTACCATGGCGCTCGCAGATAACCTCTGAAGATTGGCGTGGGACCAGGTGTGGGTGCCGATCGAATGCCCGCGGCGCTCGACCTCGCGGACGAGGTCCGGGTACATCATGGCGCGTTGGCCGAGCATGAAAAACGTCGCCTTGGCGCAATGATGGGCCAGGGTCTCGAGAATGACCGGCGTGAGCTGCTTGTGCGGGCCGTCGTCGAAGGTCAGCACGATCTCGCCGGGCTGCAGAAAATCCCGACTGCCCGAATGCACCTGTCCGAATGCCGGCCCGCCGGTCGTATCGATCTCGACCTGGCGGGAGGTGCCGATCGCGGCCGGGCCGCATTGTGCGAGCGCGCCGCCGACCGGGAGCACGGCAAAGGCGGCCGCAACGAGGCCGAGTCGTAGTGAACCGCGCATCCCTGACCGTCCTGTCTGCCGTCCCTCACGGTCGGCGTTTGCGCGGCAACCCCGACGCGCATCCCCGTATTCGCCCCATCCGGCGAATGACCACTCGAAACCTTCAGTGTCGCGAAAATACTGGAAAGGGAATGTGGCGACATGCGACATGCTGCGATTTGCAGCGCAGTGTGGTTCTGGCGCACGCCTCCCCGGCGAATCGGGACACCCGCAATGCAAAGCCTTGCGCCGTTTGCGGCGCATCGGGCATCCCGGGCGTTACCCACTGAACGATCGAGTTTTCCCAGGACCGCGGAAGCAATGCAACAATCGAGCCCAGACGAGGAGGGAAACGAGCGTCCTGGCGCGCGCCCCGACCTTCTGGCGGCAATGCGCGATCAACTCCAGGGCGGGTCTCGCGAGGCCGTGCGAGCGATCGCTGATTCGCTCAAGGCGCCGGACCTCGCCGACCTCATGGAGCTGCTGGAGCCGGCCGAGCGCGTCCACCTGATCAACCTCCTGGGCGACGCCTTCGACCCGGAGGTGTTCTCTGAGCTCGATCCGAGCGTCCGTGACCAGCTCTCGGAGGACCTGCCGAACGACGTGCTGGCGCACATCGTGAGCAAGCTCGAGACGGACGATGCGGCCTACGTCATCGAGAACCTCGACCAGGAGGATCGGGCCGAGATCCTGGCCCAGATGCCCTCCGGCGACCGGGCCGCGCTGGAGCGCAACCTCGAGTACCCGGAAGAAACGGCCGGCCGTCTCATGCAGACGGATTTCGTCGCCGTGCCGCAGTTCTGGACCGTCGGGCAGGTCATCGACCACATGCGCGAGGCCGAGGAACTTCCGGACACGTTCTCGGACATCTTCGTCATCGACCCGGCTTTCCGCGTCCTGGGGAGCGTCGATCTCTCGCGCCTGCTGAGAACCAAGCGCCACATCAATATCGGCTCCATCATGGACGCCGACCGGCACGTCGTGCTTGCGACCGCTGACCAGGAGGAGGTCGCGCGCCAATTCGAGCGCTACGACTTGCGATCGGCACCAGTGGTCGATGCTAACGATCGGCTCGTCGGTGTCGTGACCGTCGACGACGTGGTGGAGGTGATCTCCGAGGAGACCGAGGAGGACTTCCGTCGACTGTCGGGCGTCGGCGACGAAAGCCTGGCCGACGCGGTCGCGCCGACGGTGAAAAGTAGGTTTCTTTGGCTTTTCATCAATTTGGGGACGGCGGTGCTCTCGGCGTCCGTAATCCAGCTTTTCGACGCCTCGATCAGCCAGATGGTGGCGCTCGCGGTGCTCATGCCGATCGTCGCCTCGATGGGCGGCAATGCCGCCAGCCAGACCATGACCGTTGCCGTCCGGGCGCTGGCGACGAGAGACCTCGGTCCGGCCAACATGTCCCGCGTCATCCTGCGCGAAGCTTCGGTCGGCCTGATCAACGGCCTGACGTTCGGCATTCTCATGGGAGCGGTGGTGCTCCTGTGGTTCGGCGTCGGCACGCTGGGCTTGGTCATTGCGGCGGCGATGATCTGCAACCTGTTGGCGGCGGCCCTCGCTGGAATTCTCATCCCCCTCACGCTGGAGAGGCTTGGGTTCGATCCGGCTGTCTCCTCGGGGGTTTTCGTCACGACGGTCACCGACGTGGTCGGCTTCTTCTCCTTCCTCGGCCTGGCGACGCTGTTTCTGCTGTAGGAGCGACCGATGGATATCCGCACAAGGCCGTTGGAGCCGCGCGATCACGACCGCTGGCGCACCTTGTTCCGTGCCTATATCGACTTCTATCGCGCCGAGGTGTCGGACGAGGTCATCGCGCTGACGTGGTCACGACTGATGGACAGCGCGTCGGGGATGGTAGGGCTCTGCGCGACGGACGCCGACGATTGCCCGATCGGCATCGCGCTCCTGGTGTTCCATCCCTCGACCTGGTCTGCGACGACCTACTGCTACCTCGAGGACCTCTACGTGGCGCCTGAGGCGCGCGGCCGAGGCGCGGGGAAGGCGCTGATCGGGGCCGTCTACGCCATGGCCGACGCGCGCGGCGCCACCCGGACGTACTGGGTCACCGAGGAGGGAAACGACGGCGCGCGCCGCCTCTACGACAGCCTCGCGGTCCGGGCACCCTACGTGCAATATCGCCGGGGCGGCTGAACGCCCTTTGCAGAGGCAAGGTCCGGCCCGATCAGGCGCCGTACCGGTAGAGCTGCATGCCGTGCATGCGAAGCCAATGCTTGGCTTCCTCGAGCTGCGGCATCGTCTGCTGTACGAGCTTCCAGAAGCGCGGCCCGTGGTTCATCTCGGCGAGATGCGCGACCTCGTGCGCTGCGACGTAGTCGAGCACCAGAGGCGGTGCCAGCACCAGCCGCCACGAGAACGAGAGCTGGCCGTCGCTTGTGCACGATCCCCACCGGCTCTTCTGGTCCCGCACCGCGATGCGCTTGGCGACGAGGCCGAGCCGCCGCGCGTGGACGTCGACGCGCTCCTCGAGGTCACGCCGCGCCTCGCCGATCAGCCAGTCGCGCAGCCGTCTCGCGCCGTGCTCTTCCGCGCCCGACACGACCAGCCTCGGCAAGCCGTTGGCCCGCCCTTCCTCGATTTCGACGACGGCGTGGCCTCGGCGCCGCCCGGCAAAGGCCACGATGTGCCCATTCCCGCGCAACGGCACCACCGCTCCGTCGGCGAACGGCACCGCGTCCGGCACGCCTTCGAGGCGCTCGCGGATCCAGTCGAGGCTCTTGGTCAGGAAGCGGTCCGCCTCGCGCACGTCGGTATAGCGCGGGATGGTCAGCACGACCGCGCGGGCAGAGTGACTGACGCGCAGCGTGAGACGGCGTGCGGTCGGGTGACGGCGAACCTCGACCGGTGCCGGCAGGCCGTCGACCCTCAAAAGCTGCACCGGCGGTGTCTTGGCGCGGGACCGCGACATGCTGAACCTCGGACCGGTTGTTGAGAATACGAAACGCGACCGATGTTGCCGAAGCACATGAGCTTCCACAGCGGCGCCGGTGCGCGAGTTGCGCAATCGTTTGCGGCGATGCTGCGGCAGCGAATTCGCGAATATCAACTAGCACTCGTTCGCGTCGGAGCACCAAGCATAGTTGCCGCAGTGCGGCAGCCGGATGAGCGCTCGTTGCGCCGACGCCACGCGACGAATTGCACGCTGAAAGATCTGCATTTCCGAAGAGATGTGGCATCGGCTCTCCACGCCGCGCCATGGGCATTCATTTCGCGCATCGCGCACTGCATTCCGGCGGACTGGCACCCTTGCGCCGGCTCCCTCAGAATGGGCTTGCTACGGATTCGAGATCGGACGTCGCCGCCCCACCGGAGTGCTGCGTCCGGGCGCCCGCGTCCGGGCCGAAATTGAAGGCCGCGGACGAAGGCTCTTGCGCCGGGTCCACCGGCAGCGGCGCCCCGTTCCGGCGATCGATCGGGTCGGAGACTACGCCACGCAGCGTGCGCCCGTCGTGCAGCCGCGCGAACTCCGCGATGCGCGGCGCGATCTCGCGACGGAAGCGGCTGCCGTTGAAGATGCCGTAATGGCCGACCTTCGGACACTCGAAATGCAGCCGGTCCGTATCGCGAATGCCGGTGCACAGGTCCTGCGCGGCCTTGCACTGGCCGATGCCCGTGATGTCGTCCTTCTCGCCCTCGATCGTCATCAGCGCGACGCGCCGGATGCGCGAGAGATCGACGCGCCGGCGGCCGTGCACCATCTCGCCCTTCGGCATGCGGTGATTGACGAAGACCGTGTCGACGGTCTGCAGGAAGAACTCGGCCGTCAGGTCCATCACAGCGAGGTACTCGTCGTAGAACTCGCGGTGCTTCTCGGCGCTGTCGCCGTCTCCCGAGACGAGGTGCAGGAACAGGTCCTTATGGGCGGCCAGATGCCGGTCGAGATTCATGGTCATGAACCCGGAAAGCTGCAGGAAGCCGGGATAGACGTCGCGGCCATGGCCGGCCCGCGGCCAGGGCACGCTGGTGATGACGTTGCGGCGGAACCACTTCGTGCCCCGCTCGACGGCGAGCTGGTTGACGATGGTCGGCGATACGCGCGTGTCGACCGGCCCGCCGGCGAGGATCAGCGACTGCGGCACGCAAGGGTCCTCGGCCACCTCCATCAGCGCCGTGGCCGCGAGTACCGGTACGGACGGCTGGCACACGGCGAATACGTGCACGTCGCCCCTGAAGTGGCGGAAGATGTCGCGCATCACGGTGATGTAGGTGTCGAGGTCGAACGTGCCGGCCGTCGTCGGCACCTCGCGGGCATCCTGCCAGTCGGTGATGTATACCTCGTGGTCCGGCAGGAAGGCTTCTACGGTTCCGCGGAGCAGCGTTGCGTAGTGCCCGGACATGGGCGCCACCAGCAGGAGGCGCGGATCGCGCGCGCGCCGGGCATCCGGGACCGCGCGGCGAAAATGCACGAGACGGCAGAACGGGTGCCGCCAGACGACCTCCTCGGTGACGCGCGTCGGCTCTCCGTCGACCGTGGTCCCGGTCAATCCGAACGACGGCTTGCCGTAGCGTCGCGTGGTGCGCTCGAAGACCTCGAGAGCCGCGGCGGCATGGCGCCCGATGCTCGTGTGCGTGAGCGGGTTGAACGGGTTGGTCAGCATCATGCGGCAGGAATCCGCTGCCACACGAGCTGGCCGCACGGCTGCGTGGCCAAGCTCGTACCAGTGGTAGAGCATAAAGACGTTCCCCCAAATCGGCGCCGCCCGGTGGAACGGGCGTCGAGGCAGGCATCCGAGGTGCCTCAGCGGCAATCCGTCAGATACCGTCCACAGTCTTGTCGCATTTCCCCAGAACGGAGCTTGCCGCGATTCGAGGCTCGATTAAAGGACCGAAGTCATCACAAGATCTTTGCCAGTCGCTGCGCAATGGCGTCCGGCCCGGCGGCGTGCGAGAAGTGCGTGACGTACTTGCCGTCCGGCCCCATGAGGTAGATCAGCGCCGAATGGTCGTAGGTGAAGCCGGCCGTCGACTTCTCGTCCGTGACCTTCTTGAAGTAGACGCGGTAGGCCTTCGCCGCCGCCGCGATCTCGTCGGCGGTCCCCGTCAATCCGACCATGCGCTTGTGGAAGCTCTCGAGATACATCTTGAGCTGCGCCGGTGTATCGCGCTCGTGGTCGACCGAGATGAAGATCGGCACCATCTTGTCCGCCTTCGGCCCGAGTTGCTCGAGCGCCGCGGAGATCACCTGCAGGCTGGATGGACAGACGTCCGGGCAATAGGTGAAACCGAACACGACCAGCATGTACTTGCCGCGAAAATCGGCATCAGTGACGCGGCGGCCGGTCTGGTCCGTGAGGGTGAACGGGCCGCCGACCAGAGCCTGGCCAACCGATGCGGCGTTCGGCAGGAAGCGGTCCCGCACGCCCGGAAGCGCCAGCACGGCGACGAGGCCGCCGAGGACGAAGGCGAGGACCGCGATGAGGATGAGACGGGCGCGCATGGACTTCGTCCTCGGGATTGAACGGTGGCTTGCCCATCGATCTGGGCGAGCGACCCGGCGCGGCGAGTGTGCTCAGAGCCAGCGTAAGAAACAGAGCCAGCGCCGGGATAGACCAGATCGACGGAGCGTGCGACGAGCAATTCGCCACCCCTTGCGCACGGGCGCGGGCAAGCGCAGGCGAGATCCTTGCCTCCTGAATGGGCGCCACTCCCCCGCCGGATCTGCGGAAGTGTCCGTCGAATGGTTGCGGGCGCGGCAAGCATAACAATGGAAGTGACCTCAATTCTTCCGGCCAGGGCTTGCGATGGCGCCCCGGTCCGCTACAAGAGGTCGCAGTCTATCGAGAGGCAGAGCGCGAGCGCGGACTCATGACCATCCAGTCGATCTCGGCCGCGGCCCGGCGCATGCTCTGCGCCATCGTGCGCCTCGACGGGCAGGACGAGAGTCGTCTGCGCATGCAGACGATCATCCGGCTGCGCTGGTTCGGCGTCGGCGGCCAGCTCGTGACGCTCGCGGCGGTCTACTGGGGCCTCGGCTACGACTTTCCGGTCGGCCTGTGCATCGCGCTCGTCTCGCTTTCCGCCTGGCTCAACGCCTATCTTCGCATCCGCTACCCGGCCCGCCATCGCCTCTCCCGCACGTTTGCGACGGTCCTCCTCGCCTGGGACATCCTCGAGCTGGCTGCACTGCTCTTCCTGACCGGAGGGCTGCAGAACCCGTTCGCATTCCTGCTGGTGGCGCCGGTCACGGTGTCCGCCGCGACCTTGCCCGCCCGAAACACCGTCTTGCTGGGCGCCGTTGCGCTGGTGGCCTCGTCAATCCTGGTCGGGTGGCATTTGCCGCTGCCGTGGTCGGCCGCCGAGCCCGTTTCGCTTCCGGTCGTCTACAAGCTGGGCATGCTGGCCTCGATCGCGTCGGGCATGGCCTTTCTCGCCCTTTACGCCGCCCGGCTCTCGAAAGAGGCGCGGCATATGTCGGAGGCGCTGGCGGCAACCGAGCATGTCCTGGCCCGCGAGCAGAAGCTGCATGCGCTCGATGGCCTGGCTGCCGCCGCGGCCCATGAGCTCGGCACGCCGCTCGCCACGATCGCCCTCGTCACGAAGGAGCTCGAGCGCGGCAGCCGGCAGTGGCCGGAGCTGCAGGAGGACATCACGCTACTCAGGACGCAGGCCGAGCGCTGCCGTGATATTCTGCGCAAGCTGACGCGCAGCCCGACCGAGCAGGACCCGCACCACGTAAGCCTGCCCGTGACGCAGCTCCTGCAGGAGGCGGCCGGCCCCTATTCGTCCTCGCAGGTCCGAATCCAGATCTCGTCGACGCCGCGCCCCACGGCCACCAACGGCCATCGCCGCGAGCCGATCGGCGAGCGTCGCCCCGGGCTGATCTATGGTCTCGGGAATCTCGTCGAGAACGCCGTGGACTTCGCCAGCTCCGAGGTCGATGTGTCGGCCACCTGGGACGACCGGGAGATCGAGGTCACGGTCACCGACGATGGTCCCGGCTTCGCGCCGGACATCATCGACACGCTGGGCGAGCCCTATGTCACGACGAGGGCGAGCGGCAAGCGGCTCGGGCGATCGGGCAAGGAGGCGTCCGGGCTCGGCTTGGGCTTCTTCATCGCGAAGACGCTGCTCGAGCGCTCGGGAGCCCACGTTTCGCTCGAGAACCGGGCCCTACCGGACCACGGCGCCATTGTTCGCGTCACCTGGCCCCGGAGCAGCTTCGACCTTCCGGAGAGCCGGCCCGGCGAGAGCGTCGGCAGGTTTTCCAGCCCGACCCAGCACGCCGCCGAATAGATCGGATGGCACGCGAGGCCTCACGCTGCCCCACGCATCGGAGGCAACCAACCCCAAGCCGTGTCCCCGGTTGGATATGTGAGAAGGTCCCGGACAACTGCGTTGCACGCAGTTTCCGGGAACCCGGAGGACGGTATCTGAAAATGGCCAAATCGGCCGTCCGCAATCGCGTCCAGTTGACACGAACGCGCTTCAGGTTTTCGCGGCCTTTCTCGGCCGGCCGATGCGCCCGGTCTTTCGGGACGCGACTTTCTTCGCCATCGGGGGCTTGGCTGCGGCCTTGGCCTTGCGTGCGGCGAGCTTGCGGCCGGGAGACTTGCGTGCGGCCGTCTTTTTCGCCGGCGCTGCGCTCTTTCTGGCGGGGGCCGCAGCGACCGGAGCCGGTTTCGCCGCCGCCTTCTTGCGGCCGGGTCCACGCTTCATACTCTGGCCGGCAGCGCGCCGCGCGACTGCCGCCGAAGCTTCCGACTTCAGCAGGGCATTGAGCCGCTTCTGCATATCCTTCGGGCTGACTTTCTCGATGCGCGATTGGATGGACCAGACGTGCCCGAACGGGTCCTCGATCTGCGCGGAGCGATCGCCATAGAACTGGTCGGCCGCGGGGCGGCGGACCTTGGCGCCGGCCTTGACGGCCTTCGCCACCACACGGTCGACGCTGTCGACATACACAGTGAGGGTGACGGTCGTGCCCTTCAGCGCCTTCGGCCCGACGGCCTGGACCTCGGGAAACTCGTCGGAAATCATGAGCGTGGAGCCGCCGAGCTCAAGCTCCGCATGGCCGATCTTGCCGCCCATCCTGAGCCGATAGCGCTCACTCGCTCCGAACACCTTCTTGTAGAAGCGTATGGCGCTTGCCGCCTCGCGCACCCGAAGGTAGGGCATGACCGCCTGATAGCCCCTCGGCACACCACTCCTCGCGTTCACCATCGTGTCGAATTCCCTTGCCTTGAGCGTCCGCAACGCGCGGCTTGCCTCCCGAACCCATAAGCCTATACGAAGGCAAGACCAAACAAGGACTTGAGTTTACACATAACCTTAACCGAACGATTTCTCGATGTCTGCGCCGTTCTGCTTGGGCCCATCCTGACGTTGCGGCGCGCATGGATAAGAACAACTCCGCGATTGTTGCAGCATCCAATACGATCTGGGCGCCTTTCACTGCAAGAACGGCGGCCCCCGTTGCAGGAGCCGCCGCCGGATCGATGACGACCGCCGAAGCGGACGTCAAACCCGCTCGATCACCATGGCGATGCCCTGCCCGACGCCGATGCACATCGAGACGAGGGCGCGTTTCCCGCCGGTCCGCTCGAGCTGGCGCATCGCGGTCAGCGTGATGCGCGAGCCCGACGCGCCGAGCGGATGGCCTACGGCAATGGCGCCGCCGTTCGGATTGAGGCGGCTGTCGTCCGGTGAGAGGTCGAGACCCTTGCAGCACGCGAGGACCTGCGCCGCGAACGCCTCGTTGATCTCGATCACGTCGATATCCTCGAGGCCGAGTCCGGCCCGTTCCAGCGCCTTCTTCGCGGCCGGCACCGGTCCAAAGCCCATGATCCGCGGCGCGACGCCGGCGACGGCGGTCGAGATGATGCGAGCCCTCGGTTTCGCTCCCGCCTTGTCGCCTGCGTCGCGGCTCGCGACAATCAATGCCGCCGCGCCGTCATTGATGCCGGACGCGTTGCCGGCCGTCGTGACGCCCTCCTTGAAGATCGGGCGCAGCTTGGCGAGGCCGGCCATGTCGGTCTGCGGGCGGGGATGCTCATCCGCATCGACGGTGGTCGGCTCGGCGCCGCGCTTGGCAGGGGGCACGCTCACGGCGAGGATCTCGTCCTTGAAGAAGCCGGCCTTGCGCGCGGCCTCGTACTTCTGCTGCGAGCCGAGCGCGAACACGTCGCAGGCCTCGCGGGTGAGCTGAAACTCGCGCGCAAGATTGTCCGCCGTCTGCGGCATGGTGTCGTCGCCGAACTCGCTTTCGATCCTCGGGTTCGGGAAGCGGGCGCCGAGCGAGGCGACGTAGGACTCGATCCGCTTCGGAAAGGCGCCGTCGGTGCGCCCGACGACGAACGGCGCGCGGGTCATGCTCTCGACGCCGCCCGACACCACGATGTCGGCCTCGCCGCAGGTGATCGCGTGGGCGGCCGTGATGAGCGCATTCATGCCCGAGCCGCAGAGACGGTTGACCGTGTTCGCCGGCACCTCGATGGGGAGACCGGCCAGCAGCATCGCATGACGCCCGACGTTGCGGCTGTCCTCGCCAGCCTGGCTTACGCAGCCGACGTTGACGTCGTCGATCGATTCCGGGGCGAAGCCCGAGCGCGCGACCACCGTCTTGATCACGTCGGCCAGCATGTCGTCCGGCCGCACGCGGCTGAGCGCTCCGTCCTGGCGCCCGAAGGGTGTTCTGAGGCCGTCGTAGATGTAGGCGTCGAGCATGGGGGTCTCCTTCCCGCGTGAGCGCCGCTTCGAAGCGAGCGGCTGCAAGGGCTGATCCGATGTCTACACAGTGCCACGCCGGAGCCGGCTCGCGCTAGCACGATGCTCTGGACGTGCGGACGGTGGGATCGGGGAATGGCGGCGACAACGCGGCTCCCCGGTGACGAGCGGAGACCGGTGGATCCAAAAAAACGAACGCCGCCCCCGCGAAGGGACGGCGACATCAAGCAGCGCACCCGGATTGCTACGATTCGCGCGTGGCTGGCCTGGCCAAGCCTACTTCCATTCCTTCACCAGGCGGATCACGACGTCGACATGGCTGATGCGCATGCCCTCAGGCGGCTCCGGCAGCCCTTCCACACGGACACCGTCGATGTCCATGAGCTTGCCTTCGCTCTCGAGGTAGAAGTGGTTGTGGTTCGACGTGTTGGTGTCGAAATAAGCCTTCGTGCCCTCGATCGCGAGCTCGCGCAGCAACCCTGCATTCTTGAATTGGTGCAAAGCATTATAGACGGTCGCAAGCGACACGTGCTCGCCCTGTCTCGTCACTTCGCCGTGCAGGCCCTCGGCGGTGACGTGCCGATCGCCCTGGCCGAAAAGAAGAGTGGCCAGCAACAGACGTTGACGTGTCGGCCGCAACCCTGCCTCCGCCAGCAGCGCGCGGATCTCAGTGTCGGTCTTGAGCGATTCCAATCGGCCTTCCACAGTGGCGTATCCTTCGCCCCACTATTCATGGTCAAACACCCTGCATCGGAGGATGCACGGATATCCTGCCCAACGATTGGTTCATTGACAAGCGCCGGATATTACGCTGCTTGACTGCAACGGGCAACAGCTTGAGGCATTCGGCTCGCGGCAGAGCCGTCCGGTGGCTTTCTGACCGTGGATCGGTGTGTTACCAACGCCGATCGGTTTGACGCCTCGCAGCTCGTGTGGAGCGGGGCAAGAGATGACGGAAGCCTGGGCGTCGAATTCAGGACAATCGAGTGGGGAGCGCAGTATGGCAGAGCGACGTTCGAGCTTCGAATACGAGGATCTCCTGAGCTGCGGCCGTGGAGAGCTGTTCGGAGCCGGCAATGCGCAACTGCCGTTGCCCCCGATGCTGATGTTCGAGCGGATCGGGCATATCAGCGAAGCCGGCGGCGCCCACGGCAAGGGGCAGGTCGTCGCCGAGCTGAAGATTGCCAATAATCCGGCCTGCGACTGGTTTTTTGCCTGTCATTTCAAAGGCGATCCGGTCATGCCGGGGTGCCTTGGGCTCGATGCCCTGTGGCAGCTCACGGGCTTCTTCCTGGGCTGGCTGGGGGCCCCCGGCAAGGGCCGTGCGCTCGGGGTCGGCGAGGTCAAGTTCACGGGCATGGTCCTGCCGACGGTGCAACGCATAGAGTACGTAGTCGATCTGAAGCGCGTGATATTGAGAAGACTGAAGCTGGCGATCGCCGACGGGTTGGTCAAAGCGGATGGCGAGACCATCTATCAGGCAACCGATATGAAGGTCGGACTGTTCGAGGCCGGCGCGGGCCTGGCGGGCGAGACGGCCTGATTCGACGGGCCCGACCGGTGCGTCGTGGCTGCGGCGCGCGAGCGCGGCGAATAGCAGCAGTCGGGCTGCTGCAGGGACGTACGGCGTTCCGTCGAACGCGGCGTGATTCGCCGATCGGGACGCCCTATGGAATAGAGATACGAGAGCGGTTTCGGGAGGGGTGCCGGGAAATGAGACGGGTCGTGGTGACCGGAATGGGCGTCGTATCGTCCATCGGCAACAACACGCAGGAGGTTCTGTCGTCGCTGCGCGAGGGCCGCTCCGGGATCACCCGCGCGCCGTCGTATGCCGAGCTCGGTTTCAGGTGTCAGGTGCACGGTGCGCCCGACTTCGACTGGGAAGCCGCGGTGCCGCGCAAGGCGAAGCGCTTCATGAACGCCGCCATGGGCTGGAACTACGTCGCCATGGATCAGGCGATCCGCGACGCCGGCCTGGAAGCGGACGACGTATCGAACGACCGCACTGGCATCATCATGGGGTCTGGCGGCCCCTCGACCGTCGCCATCGTGGCCGCCGCGGATACCACCCGTGCCAACAAGAGCCCGAAGCGCATCGGCCCGTTCGAGGTGCCGAAGGCGATGTGCTCGGGTCCGTCCGGCGTCCTTGCAACGTCGTTCCAGGTCAAAGGCACCAACTATTCGATCTCGTCGGCCTGCGCGACCAGCGCCCACTGCATCGGCAACGCGGCCGAGCTCATCCAATGGGGCAAGCAGGATGTGATGTTCGCCGGCGGGTGCGAGGAGCTCGACTGGACCCTTTCGTCGCTGTTCGATGCCATGGGCGCCATGTCCTCCCGCTTCAACGAGACGCCACAGAAGGCGAGCCGCGCCTACGACAAGGACCGCGACGGCTTCGTGATCGCCGGCGGGGCCGGCGTGCTGGTGCTGGAGGAGCGCGAGCGGGCGAAGGCCCGGGGCGTACGGATCTACGGCGAACTCGTCGGCTACGGCGCCACGTCGGACGGCTTCGACATGGTGGCCCCGTCGGGCGAGGGCGCGGTGCGCTGCATGCAGAAGGCGCTGGCGGGGTTCGACGGCAAAGGCGTCGGTGGCCGGATCGACTACATCAATCCGCACGGCACGGGCACGCCCGTCGGCGACGCCAAGGAGATCGAGGCCATCAGAACGGTGTTCGGGAAGGAGATTCCGCCGATCTCGTCGACCAAGTCGCTGACCGGCCATTCGCTTGGCGCGATCGGCGTCCAGGAGGCAATTTTCTCGCTCCTGATGATGGGCAACGGCTTCATTGCCGAAAGCGCGAACATCGAGGAAATCGATCCGGCGTTCGCAGATGTTCCAATCGTACGGGCGCGGATCGATCGCGAGCTTAACTGTGTACTCTCGAACAGCTTCGGTTTCGGTGGGACTAATGCGACTCTCGTGTTCCGCCGCGATGGCTGAGACACGGGGCTCAGTGACGCCTAGCGCGGCTTGGACGGCCAAACGGCCGAGATGGGTCGCGACGTCATGGAGCACTGGAGCAGGAGCAAATGGGCCGGCATGCGGCTCGAGGGGCCAGGCACAGCCTGGCTGCAGGTGGTAGCACGACAGGAACGCGCCAAATCGGGAACGGTCATGAGCCAGAAGGACATCACTCAGCCAGGGCCTCTCCTCGCCGGTAAGCGGGGGCTCGTGATGGGCGTCGCAAACGAGCGATCCATCGCGTGGGGCATAGCCAGAGCCTGTGCCAATCATGGCGCCAAGCTCGCGTTCACCTATCAGGGCGAGCAGTTCGGCCGCCGCGCCGTTCCGCTGGCCGAGTCGGTCGGCTCCGAGGTGATCGTCTCGTGCGACGTCTCCGATCTCGCGAGCGTCGACAACGTGTTCGGGGAGATCGAGAAGACCTGGGGCGGCCTCGACTTCATCGTGCACGCCCTCGCCTTCTCCGACCGTCGCGAGCTGCACGGCCGCTACTCCGACACCTCGCGCGAGAACTTCACCAACACCATGGTGATCTCGTGCTTCTCGTTCACCGAGGTCGCCAAGCGTGCCGCCCCGCTGATGAAGAACGGCGGCTCGATGCTGACGCTGACCTACGGCGGATCGCAGCGCGTCGTGCCGTCCTATAACGTCATGGGCGTTGCGAAGGCGGCGCTCGAGGCGTCCGTGCGCTATCTGGCGGCCGACTTCGGGCCGCAGGGCATCCGCGTCAACGCGCTCTCGGCCGGTCCGATGCGCACGCTGGCTGGCGCCGGCATCTCGGATGCGCGCATCATCTTCAACTACCAGGGCGATACCTCGCCGCTGAAGCGCACGCCCACGCTCGACGAGGTCGGCGGCGCGGCGCTCTACCTGCTCTCGGACCTGTCGGGTGCCGTCACGGGCGAGGTCCACTACGTGGACTGCGGCTACAACGCCGTCGCCATGCCGTCGCTCGAGATGCTGAAGGAGCAGGAGGCACAGGCGCACAGCGCGCCGCGGGCGGCCGAATAAGCTCGTTCGCCGCCAATGGCGGAGCGCGGCGGGACACCATGCGTTGCGCCTGCCCGCCAAATCAGCGACAACACCGCTCCGTAAGCGTTTTGCCGTTCACTCACGGACGGGGCGACAGGGGCATGATCGGCATCTTCGATTCGGGCCATGGCGGGCTCACCGTCTTGCGCGCCCTCCTGAAGCGCTTCCCGCGGCAGGGCTTCATCTATCTGGGCGACCACGGCAACGCGCCCTACGGCAACCGCCCGGCCGATGAGATCGTGGACCTCACGCGGCAGTCCTGCGAAGCCCTGTTCGGCATGGGTTGCCGGCTCGTGGTCCTGGCGTGCAACACCGCCACATGCGTGGCCGCGAGGCAGCTCCAGCGCGAATGGCTGCCGACGAGTTCCTATGCCGGCACGCACAATGTCCTTGGGATCGCGGCGCCTACCGTCGAGGCGGCGACGCAGACGCCCTGGGGTGTCACCACGCCGCAATATCCGCAGAGATACAACAGCGACGTCATCGCCGTGTTCGGAACGACGCGCACCATCGCGTCGGGTGTGTTTCCGGAGGAGATCCGCAAGCGCTGCCCGCGCATTACTGTCGTCCAGCAGGCCTGCCCGAACCTCGCTGGCGCCATCGAGGCGGCGCGCCCGGAGGCGGAGCTGGAGGCGATGGTGTGCGACGCCGTCTCGGCGATGAATATCCAGACCGGGGGGGAGCCGCCGCATCGCGCCATTCTCGGCTGCACGCATTATCCGCTGGTGGAGCACCTGTTCCGCCGGCACCTGCCGAAGTTCACGCGCCTGCTGTCGCAGCCCGAGGTGGTGGCCGACAGCCTCGAGGACTACCTGACCCGTCATTCCTACTACGCCGAGCCCGGCGACGGTGCCGACCGCCACCACTTTCTGACGACAGGCGATCCCCGAACGGTCTCGCGCGTTGCCCGCGTGTTCTGGCCCGAGGGCCCCGAGTTTCAAGAGCTGCGGGCCTGAGCCCACGTGGTCGCCGGGGCCACGCGGGCTCAGCGATCCGACCGCCGCAGCACTTCGAGCAACTCCGCGACCTTCTTGCGCTGCTCTTCGGCGTCGCCGGAGCGGATGGCGTGCTCCACGCAATGCCCCACGTGATCCCCGAGAACCTGCTCCTCGACGCGCCGCAGCGCGGCACGAACAGCCGCGATCTGCGTTATGACGTCGATGCAGTAGCGGTCCTCTTCCAGCATGCGCGCGAGGCCACGCACCTGACCCTCGATGCGCGACAGCCGCTTCAGGCATTGCGATTTTGTCTCAGCTTGCATAATTGACGAATACCCTAGAGGGGTATATGCGTCAAGCCCTCGGATACCCCTGGCCCGTATCAGGCATCCTCATCAATGCCGGGAAAAATCGCCAATGGCGCACGCGCATCACCACCACGATCACAGCCAACACGAGGCTCATAACCATGGCGCCGCGCCGGCACCTGGATTCGCCATCGATCCGGTCTGCGGCATGACGGTCGAGACGGCGGCCGCCAAGCACACCTCCGAGCATGGGGGCGAGACGGTCTACTTCTGCGGTGCCCGCTGCAAGACGCGCTTTGAGGCCGATCCGGAGCGCTTCATGGACCCCGAGGCCAAGGCGCGGGCCGCCGAGGCGGAGGCGAAAGCCAGGCCGAAAGGCACGCTCTACACGTGTCCCATGCATCCCGAGATCGTGCAGGAGGGTCCGGGGACGTGCCCTAAGTGCGGCATGGCTCTGGAGCCGATGGGTGTGCCCCCGGCGGACGAAGGCCCGAACCCGGAGCTCGTTGATTTCCGGCGCCGCTTCCGGATCGGCGCCATCTTCACGATCCCGCTCGTGATCATCGCCATGGCGCCACACCTCGGCGTGCCGCTTCATCATTGGATCCCGGCGCACGTCACGCAGTGGATCGAGCTGGTGCTGGCGACGCCTGTCGTTCTCTGGTGCGGTCTGCCGTTCATCGAGCGCGGCATCGCGTCGGTCCGCAACCGCAGCCCGAACATGTGGACGCTGATCGCGATCGGCGTCGTCGTGGCGTTTGCCTACAGCGTCGTGGCCGTGCTCTTTCCCGGCGTCTTTCCGGAGACCGTCCGCCAGCATGGCGGCACCGTCGGCGTCTATTTCGAGGCAGCGGCGGTCATCGTCGTTCTCGTGCTGCTCGGCCAGATTTTGGAGCTGCAGGCCCGCGAGCGGACGGGCGCCGCGATCCGCGCGCTCATGGACTTGGCTCCCAAGACGGCGCTCCGCATCGCCGAGGACGGGTCCGAGGCCGAGGTGCCGGTCGACACGCTCGTTCCGGGCGACCGGGTACGCATCCGCCCCGGCGAGGCCGTCCCGGTCGATGGAAGCGTCCTCGAGGGGCGCTCCGGCGTCGACGAGCAGCTCGTCACGGGCGAGGCGCTTCCGGCGGACAAGGGGCCCGGCGACAAACTCGTCGGCGGTACGCTCAATCGCACGGGCAGCCTCATCATGAAGGTCGAGCGCGTCGGCGCCGACACGATGCTCGCCCACATCGTCGACATGGTCGCGACCGCGCAGCGTACGCGCGCACCGATCCAGGGGCTGGCCGACAAGGTCGCCACATATTTCGTGCCGGCGGTCGTGGTGGTGGCGGTCCTGGCATTCCTGTCGTGGCTGCTGATTGGCCCGGCGCCGGCCCTGGCGCACGCGGTGATCGCCGCCGTCTCGGTCCTAATCATCGCCTGCCCTTGCGCGCTCGGCCTCGCGACGCCCATCTCGATCATGATGGCGACCGGCCGCGGTGCGCGCTCGGGCATCCTGATCCGCAATGCCGAGGCGCTCGAAAGGTTGGCGTCGGTCGACACGCTCGTCGTCGACAAGACCGGCACGCTGACCGTCGGCCGTCCTGTTCTGACCGACGTCAAGCCGCTCGCGGGCACGACGGAGCGCATGCTCATGCGCCTGGCCGGCAGCATCGAGCGCGGGAGCGAGCATCCCCTGGCACAGGCGATCGTGGCCGGCGCGCGGGCAAGGAACATCGCGTTGGTCGAGCCGGAGGCGTTCGATTCCGATCCGGGCAAGGGCGCGAAGGGCGTCGTCGGCGGACAGGACGTGGCTCTGGGCAATGCGGCCTTGATGCAG
>Ga0180220_1000543_pt1 | contig 39676 bp, 40 predicted proteins | sample eDN5th37CBELigBY_FD_151335 | JGI IMG/M metagenome (GOLD analysis project Ga0180220, IMG submission 151335) | Enriched backyard soil microbial communities from Emeryville, California, USA - eDNA 5th pass 37_C BE-Lig BY (version 2) (version 2) | ecosystem: Environmental > Terrestrial > Soil >... | reverse complement strand
CTCGCGCCGCGCGTTCGGCTTCCGAAACTTTCACAACTACCGCTTGCGCGTGCTCGCTCTTTGCGGTTGGAATGGCGTCATCAATCGGGTCTGATCCACCCTCATCCCCCGTTCACGGGGAAGAGCCCCTTCGTAAGATGGACGACATAGCCCCCCTGGTCGGTGTCGTAGGTCAGCATGTCCCACGGAATGGGATAATGATCGGTTCCGAGCCCGAACAGGCCGCCGAATTCCATCACGGCATATTCGCTTTTGCCCGACCTTTTATCGATCATGACATTCGCGATCGTGCCGAGCCGATCGCCTTCGGGGTTGTAAACCGCGGTTCCTTCCACCTTGTCAGAGGCGATGAGGCGGTTCGTTTCGGTTGTTTCGAGAGTGTCGGTCATGGCTCCGTCTCCTTATGGGCAAGAGGACGGCGACACAGGAGGCGGCACCGCCCCTGCTTGAGCAACGAGCGATGATCGCGCTTGTTCCGTAACCCGCCTCGAATAGCCGCGCTCTTCAGCTTCGATGCGCCGCCATCAGGCGGCTCTTCCAGCGGAGAAGTGGTCGGGGAGACAGGATTCGAACCTGCGACATCCTGCTCCCAAAGCAGGCGCGCTACCGGGCTGCGCTACTCCCCGAGCCGCTGCAGCCATTAGGTTTCACGCCCGCCGAGAGCAAGCAGAAAGCGTGCGACGCCCAAATTGGGCGAACGCACGGGGGCATGGCCCCCCGCGCGCTCCCCTATTTACCGGCAGCGCCCGCCGCGGTCGATCTCGCGGCCCAGAAGCGCACCTGCCGCCGCGCCGACGATCGTACCCGGCGTACGGTCACCATAGCGGTCGACCTCACGGCCGAGGAGAGCCCCAGCCGCACCGCCAACGATCATCCCGGTCGTGCCATTCGACCGGCGACACCGATAATGATTACGCGACTGATAATAGCGGCGCCCGTCGCGATAATATTTACGCCGATAATCGTGTCGGCCGTCCCATCGATCATGATCACGGTGGTGATAGGAATGGCGGTGGTGCCGATCGCGCGCCTCTGCATCGGCGGGCAGCGCAGCCACCGCGCTGATGCCGATGAGCGCGGTCAGAGCCAACTTCTTCATCGAAAACATCATACAGACCTTCCATCCTGCCCCCCTTCGCCCAAATTAGGGAGCGCAAGATGGCGCTCAGGTGAACGCGCGCACCGTACCATGCTGCTCACCGACGCTAAAAGGCGGTTCGTCGCGCGCCCTCAGAATCGGGCCGGTCGCTTGTCGTTACTTCCTTCCAAACAGCCTCTCGACATCCTCCATAGCGAGTTTCACCCAGGTTGGTCGGCCATGGCTGCACTGCCCTGAATGCGGTGTGACCTCCATCTGGCGAAGGAGCGCGTTCATCTCCGCCACGCTCAGCGTCCGCCCTGCGCGAACGGACCCATGACACGCCATTGTGGCTGCAACGAGTTCGAGCCGCTCGCTAAGGCCGAGCGCGGCGTCGTAGCCCGCAAGATCATCCGCGATGTCGGTGACGAGCTTGTGGCAATCGATGGGACCGAGCATCGCGGGCGTCGCGCGGACCATCACTGCGGCGGGACCGAAACGCTCAAGTTCGACGCCGAGCGCTGTGAGCTGCCCCGCCGCCGCTTCGAGCCGGTCGCAGGCGGGCTCGTCAAGCTCGACGATTTCCGGGAGCAGCAGGCCCTGCGAGGGCACAGCCTGTCCCGACATGCCGCGCCGTAGCGTCTCCAGCACCAGCCGTTCGTGCGCCGCATGCTGGTCCACGATGACCAGACCGTCCGCAGCCTCCGCCACGATATAGGTCTTTGCTATTTGTCCGCGTGCGATCCCCAGCGGATGCTCGTCCGCTTCTGGCGGCGGTGCTTCGGCAATTTCGGCGCGGCCCGCAAGCGGCGCCGGCGCGAAAGGGGTCATGCGATCATAGACACGCGCCGTCGTCGCTTCGGCTGGCGGGACGGTCTCGGCGCCGAAGAGTCGCGCGGCAGGCGCCTCCTGCACGGAAGCACGGAACAGGAAGCCACTCGAGACCTTGGGGACCACAGGTTCCTGCTGCCAGGCCGCGAGCGCAGCCTCTGCGGGGCGCTGGACGCTGCGAAAGCCATGTTCGTCGAGGGCACGGCGTAATCCGCCGACGATCATTCCGCGAATGAGCTGCGGGTCGCGAAAGCGCACTTCGGTTTTTGCCGGGTGGACATTCACGTCGACCTCGCTCGCTGGAACATCGAGGAAGAGCGCCACGACGGGATGGCGGTCGCGTGCAAGCAGGTCGGCATAGGCGCCGCGCAACGCCCCCACGAGAAGCCTGTCCTTCACCGGGCGCCCGTTGACAAACAGATACTGATGGTCGGCAATGCCCCGATTGTATGTCGGCAGGCTGATCACACCGCCCAGATGTACCTCCCCTCGATCCAGATCGACCCCGATACTGTTGGCGGCAAGCTCGCGGCTTGTCAGCGCAGCGACGCGCGCCAGCCGGTCCTGACCGCCTTGCAGATCGAGAATGCGCCGTCCGTCATGCTCGAGCGTTACGCCTATGTCGGGGCGCGCCATCGCGAGCCGCCGAACGACGTCGAGGCAGGAGGCATATTCGCTGCGAGGACTGCGCAGGAATTTGCGCCGAGCCGGAACCCGCGCAAACAGATCCTCGACGACAACGCGCGTGCCCTTGGCGAGCGCTGCGGGTCCCTCGCTTGTCAGCGCGCCATTGTCGACGACGCGCCGCCAGCCGTCGGTATCTGCCGCCCGGCTTTCGAGTGTCAAACGCGCAACGCTGGCAATCGAGGGCAGCGCCTCGCCGCGAAACCCGAGCGTCGTGACCGCTTCGATTGCTTCGTCAGGCAACTTCGACGTTGCATGTCGCTCAAGCGCGAGTGCCATTTCGGGCGGCGTCATCCCGCAGCCATCGTCTTCGACTTCGATGCGGGCGATTCCGCCTTCGGCGAGTCGCACCGAAATCCGATTCGCCCCCGCATCTATCGCATTCTCCACCAGTTCCTTGAGCGCAGCGGCAGGTCTTTCGACCACTTCGCCCGCTGCGATCCGATTTACGAGCTTTTCCGGCAGGCGGCGTATTGACATGGAGCCTCTCCTAGCGCAGTCGAACGCAAATCGCGACCCACCCGCACAGCCTGATCATTTTGTCCAGCAAGCCCCTCGCGGACGAGCCGGAATCTTCCTCCTGATTGGTCCTGTCGCCGCCGGGCACGCGGATGCACATCACGACAGGGGGCGTGTCCGTCGGGGGCGCGGCTTCGTTGACAGGAAGCAGTATCGATGTCCTTCTTTTCCCGCTGGTTCAAATTCAATTCGCAAGACATGGCAATCGACCTCGGCACCGCGAACACGGTGGTCTATGTTCGCGGCAAGGGGATCGTGCTCAACGAGCCCTCGGTCGTCGCGGTCGAAACGCTCAACGGCATCAAGCGGGTAAAGGCAGTCGGTGACGATGCAAAGCTGATGATGGGCAAGACCCCGGACAGCATCGAGGCGATCCGCCCACTGCGCGACGGCGTCATCGCCGACATCGACGTCGCCGAGCAGATGATCAAGCATTTCATCACCAAGGTTCACGGCGGCAAGCCCAACGCCTTCCGCAGCCCCGAAATCGTGATCTGCGTGCCTTCAGGCTCGACCAGCGTCGAGCGGCGTGCGATCCGGGACGCTGCGTCGAATGCGGGCGCGAGCGAGGTGTGGCTGATCGAGGAGCCAATGGCGGCTGCAATCGGCGCCGACATGCCGGTGACCGAACCGATCGGCTCCATGGTCGTCGACATCGGAGGCGGCACCACCGAGGTCGCGGTGCTTTCGCTGCGCGGTCTCGCCTACACCACCTCGGTCCGCGCGGGCGGTGACAAGATGGACGAGGCGATCGTATCCTACGTCCGCCGCCACCACAATCTCCTGATCGGTGAAGCGACCGCTGAGCGGATCAAGAAGGATTTCGGCATCGCGCGCATTCCGTCGGACGGCGTCGGCCTGACAATCCACATCAAGGGCCGCGACCTCGTCAACGGCGTGCCGAAGGAAATCTCGATCAACCAGGCTCAGATCGCCGAGGCGCTGTCGGAGCCGATTGGCACGATTGTCGAGGGTGTGCGCATCGCGCTCGAGAACACCGCACCCGAGCTCGCCGCCGACATCGTAGACCAGGGCATAGTGCTGACCGGTGGCGGCGCGCTGATCCGGGAACTCGACGAACTTCTTCGCGATGCGACCGGCCTGCCGGTCACCGTTGCCGAAGACCCGCTGACCTGCGTTGCGATCGGTACGGGCCGCGCAATGGAGGACCCCGCTTTCCGCGGCGTGCTCCAGCAAGCCTGATACGGTAGGCCATGGTCCGCCCGGCACATCGGCGTCCGGGGCAATCCCGAAAGGCCCAGTACAGCCTGTTCGTCGCCTATGTCATTGCCGTGACAGGGGCCGTGGCCGGGTTGCTGCTGGCAGTGCTTTCGGTGGTCGATCCCGTGGGTTTCGCTCAGCTTCGCGTCGCGAGCCAGGAACTCGCGGCGCCCGTTGCGCGCGTCACCCGGTCGGTGACGGGCTCCATTTCGGGCATCGACGACAATGTTTCGGCCTATGTGAAAGCGGGAACGCAGAACCGACGCCTGCGCCAGGAGCTCGCGGACACGCGGCGAAAACTCGTCGCGACCAGTTCGCTTCAGGAAGAAAATCGTCAACTCAAAGCGCTGCTGCAGCTCCAGCAGATCGACAAGGCGGCGCTTGCCCATGGCTATCTGCTTACGTCGACCTCGACGAGCAGCAAGCGCATCGCGCTGCTCAGTATCGGCCGCAAGGTGGGCGTTGCTGCAGGTCAGCCGGTCCGAGGCGCCGACGGACTGATCGGCCGTGTGCTGAGCGCGGGTCCCTCGGTGTCGCAGGTGCTATTGCTGACCGACGTTGAAAATATCGTCCCCGTCCGCCGCGCGCGCGATGGGCTCCCGGCGCTTTCGTCGGGGCGCGGCAACGGCTATCTCGATGTGCGAACGCTCAATATCGCGAACAATCCGTTCAAGCCCGGCGATATCCTTGTTACCTCCGGCACTGGCGGCCTCTACCCGCCCAATATCCCTGTTGCGATCGTGGTCCGCCGTCAGGACGACGGCGCGCTCGCCCGTCCCCTCGCCGACCCGGCCAAGGTCGACGCGGTTTCGGTGCTGCGTCCCTACACGCCCGACAATATCGAGGCGGCGCCTGCCCCCGCCGCTGCACCAACGCCATGAACCGCACCGGCCCGCGCCTTGGCGAGCCTGCGTCACTCTGGCGCATGCGGATCGTCCCGATTGCCACCGTCATGGTCGCGTCGGCGCTCCCGCTGATGCTGCCGCTCGTTGCAAGTTCACCCGTTCTGCCGCCGTTCGGACTGCTCTTCTTTCTCTGCTGGCAGCTCTTGCGGACCGAGATGTGGCCCGTATGGATCGGCCTCCCTCTCGGCCTTTGGGACGATCTGTTCAGCGGCTCGCCTATCGGCACCGCCATAGGATTATGGACAATTGCCAGCATCGCCATCCATTATCTCTCGCAGCGCATTTACTGGCGCGGCTTCTTTCACGATTGGGCAATCGCGGCCATCCTCATCGCCGCTGTCCAGGCGCTTTCGGCGCTGATCGTTCATCCCCATGCTCCTGGCGGGCGCGTTCTCGGCCTCGTCGTGCCTCAGATCGTCATATCGATGCTTCTCGTCCCGCTGTTTCTTCGCCTGACCGGCAAGTTTGACAATTTCCGCCTGAAACGCCGATAAACCGAATTCTGGCCCCTCATGAAGCGCAGACAGCCGCCCATCACCGAAGCCTGGCGAGGCCTTACCTTTACGCGCCGCGCACTTGTCATTGGCGGCGCGCAGGCGGCTGTCGGTGTCGCGCTCGCGGCGAGAATGGCCTATATCTCGGTCATCGACAATGATCGCTATGTCCTTGAGTCGGAAAGCAATCGTGTCAACCTGACGCTTGTCCCGCCGCGCCGGGGCTGGATTGTCGACCGGAACGGGAAGGCTCTTGCGAATAATCGTGTGTCGCTCCGCATCGACATCATTCCCGACCGTCTGCACGACAGGGATGCGGTGCTTGCACGCCTGCGAACCTTGCTGCGGCTCGACGGCGACACGATGGAAAGGATCGAACGCGACCTCAATGCCGCCTCGGGATTTCAGCCCGTCGCGGTGAAGGAAGATGTGAGCGAGGCGGACTATGCCTCGGTCCTCGTCCGCCTGCCCGATCTTCCGGGCATCGCGCCGGCTCGAGGCTTCGCGCGCAACTATCCAACCGGCGCCGCCGTCGGCCATCTGATCGGCTATGTCGGCGCGCCGAACGCCGAGGAATATGAGAAGGTCAAAGACCCGCTCTACATCACTCCGGGCTTCAAGATCGGCAAGGACGGGCTGGAGAAATATTTCGAGCCGATGCTGAAGGGCAAGCCCGGCGCGCGGCGGGTCGAAGTCACGGCGCGCGGGAAGATCGTTCGCGATCTCAACACCAAGCCCGATGTGCAGGGCAAGACGGTGCACCTCACGATCGATGCGGACCTTCAGGAATATGCCGCACGGCGCATGGGCCGCGAGTCGGGCGCGGCGATCGTGATTGACTGCGAGAGCGGCGATATTCTCGCGTTCATCGCGATGCCAAGTTTTGATCCGAACAGCTTTTCCGACGGAATCAGCAATTCAGAATATGCCTGGCTGCGCGCCAATGACCATCAGCCCTTGATAAACAAGGCGACACGCGGCCTCTATCCGCCGGGCTCGACGCTGAAGCCGATGGCTGCGCTCGCGGCAATGCAGCACGGCGTAGATCCGGGGGAAAGGCACACCTGTATCGGCGGCTACCGGCTGGGCAGCCGCTTCTTTCGCTGCCTTGGCACCCACGGCACGATCGACATGCAAACCGCGATAGAAAAAAGCTGCAACAGCTATTTCTACTGGCTCGGCCACCGCCTCGGCTATGACGCGATCGCGCCGACCGCGAGGCTGTTGGGGCTTGGCGAAGAATATAAGCTTGCGGGGAGTAACCAGCGCTATGGCACGATCCCCGACAGCGCTTGGAAGATGCGCAAATATGGCCGTGAATGGTCAGCCTCCGACTCGCTGAACGCCATCATCGGCCAGGGTTATGTTCTGGCAAATCCGCTCCAGCTGGCGGTCATGACCGCGCGCATCGCCTCGGGGCAAACCCTTTATCCGCGCCTGATCAATCGTCACTTCGAGCATCACGCTCTCCCCTTCACCGCCGAGCAGCTCGAGATCGCACGCCGGGGCATGTGGCGGGTCGTCAATGGCGCCGGCACGGCAGGGCGCAGCCGCCTCCCGTTCGACGACATCCAGATGGCAGGCAAGACGGGGACGGCGCAGGTGCGTGGCCTCTCCGGCGGAAATGGCAAGGGCGGAGACTGGAAATATCGCGACCACGGCCTGTTCGTCGGTTTTGCCCCATATGACAATCCGCGCTACGCCATGTCAGTCGTCATCGAACATGGCATGGGTGGCTCGCGCGCGGCTGCGCCGGTTGCGAAAGATATTTTCACATTCCTGTTCGACCGCGACAAGGCGATGAAAGCGCTCGAAGAACTCGAAGGTGGCTGGGGCGGTACGATCAAGGAGCGGATGGACCGCGATTACGCTGCCTGGAAAGCAGGGGCGGCGAGCGACCCCGAACCGGGAGTGCCGCGATGATCCCTGTTCCGCCCGCCGTCCAGCGCATCCCCTGGAAGCTGATTGCCCTTCTCAGCGCGATCACGGGTTTTGGCCTGCTCGTCCTCTATTCCGCCGCGGGGGGCAGCCTGTCCCCCTGGGCATGGCAGCAGGGCGTGCGCTTTCTCGTCTTTCTCATCGGCGCCTTGATCCTCGGGCGCCTCCCGCTGCGCCTTTATGAGGATTTCGCCTATATTGCCTATATCGGCGTCGCGATCCTCCTCATCGCCGTTGAGCTACTGGGATTTGTCGGAGGCGGGAGCCAGCGATGGCTCAACCTCGGCTTTCTCAACCTTCAGCCCTCCGAGCTGATGAAGGTGGCGATCGTCCTCGCGCTCGCGCATTTCTACACGCAGTTGCCGCCCGGCAACACGCGCACCTTCACCGCGCTTTGGCCGGCGCTCATAATGATCGGGATTCCAGCTTCGCTCGTGATGTTGCAGCCTGATCTTGGTACTGCGCTTGCCATCTGCGCAAGCGGTGCCGTCGTCATGTTCCTCGCCGGGCTGCCCTTGTGGTGGTTCGGCAGTGCCGCGCTCGCGGGCGCGGCGTCGCTCCCCATTCTCTTTTCCTTCCTCCACGACTATCAGCAGAAGCGCGTCCTCATCTTCCTCGATCCGGAAAGCGATCCGCTAGGCGCCGGGTATCACATCAGCCAATCGAAGATTGCGATCGGTTCAGGCGGCATCGGGGGCAAAGGTTTTCTCAATGGATCGCAAAGCCACCTCGACTATCTTCCCGAGGGGCATACCGACTTCATCTTTGCGACCATGGCCGAGGAATGGGGGCTTATGGGAGGTGTCGCGCTGCTCTTCGCCTTCTTCCTCCTGCTGCGATGGTCGACCCGCGTCGCGCTCAAGGCGCGGACGCGCTTTGGCCAGCTCACCGCCGCCGGTCTCACGATGACGATCTTCTTCTACATCGCGATCAACCTGATGATGGTGATGGGTCTTGCGCCGGTGGTCGGCATCCCGCTGCCCCTCTTTTCCTACGGCGGGTCGTCAATGCTCACGATCATGACCTGTGTCGGCATCATCCTTGCGGTCGAAAACGACAGCAAGACCGGCAGCCGCCGCTTTTACTGAGGAGCGGGCGGCCCGAATACTGGCGGGTTCCACCGCGCGTGGTTCGAAACCGCCTTCTCAGACTGCCGCGATTGCTCCCCTGATGCTGTCGAACTGCGCCGCGACGTGCCGGGCGTAAGGGAGCCCGCATTCGCGGATCAGGAGCGTGTCGCCTTCCCATGCGATGATCCCGCGCTGCTCGAAATCGAAGAGGGTGTCTCGCGCCGGGGCAATGGCCGCGGCATCAAGACGGGCGCGCCCGTTGCACAAAAGGTCGCGAATATGCTCAGCGCGCCGCCTTTCCATGGCATCGACCCGGACGCCTCTCGTTGCCGCGAGCCGTTCGGTGCCGACGAGGTCGCGATAAGGGCCCGAACGCTTTTCGTTCTGGACGATCAAGTCGGGGAACTTGCTGATCGCGCTCGCGCCGAAGCCGAGCAGGACCGGCGCATCATCCTCGGTGAACCCTTGAAAATTCCGGTTTACGCGGCCCTCTCCCGCCGCCACCGCGAGCGGATCTTCGGGCCGCGCAAAATGATCGAAACCGATAGGGATATAACCAGCGGCGGTGAGACGTTGATAACCCAGCCGAGACTGTTCAAAGCGCAGCTCAGGACCGGGCAAGCGGCTGGCGTCGATGCGCCGCTGACGCGCGATCATCTGGGGAAGATGCGCATAGCCGAAGAATGCGATGCGGCTGGGCGCAAGGGTCAGCGCTTCGTCGATCGTCGATTCGACGTCGGCGAGTTCCTGCCCCGGCAGCCCGTACATCAGATCGAAATTGATCGCCTCGATGTCCCGCAGGCGCAGCGCGGCGACAACGCGTTCGATGTGCGAGAGCGGCTGGATCCGTCCGATTGCCTGCTGGACGTGCGGCGCAAAGGTCTGAACCCCGAGACTGACCCGCGTGACCTGTGCCGCCGCGAGAACCAAAGCCCATTCGGGCGAGAAACCGCGCGGATCGAGCTCTATCGAGATATCGGGCCGGTGCGCGTCAAAGACAGTGAGGAGGAGGTCGAGAAGGCGCACAAGCTCGACCGGTGCGATCGCGTTCGGGCTGCCGCCACCAAAGGCAATGCGGCGAATGCGCCCTCGCCCACCCAGCCGCTTCGCAACGAGCGAGATCTCGGTCGACAGTGCGGTCAGATAATCATCGAGCCGCTGCTTTCTGCCCGCGGCCCCCGTATTGCAGCCACAATACCAGCAGATGCTCTCGCAAAAGGGAATATGGACATAAAGGGAGACAGGGGTCGCGGGCTCAATCGCGTCAAGCGCGCGCGCATAATCGTCAGCGCCGACGCCTTCGGTGAATTCCATCGCGGTGGGGTAGCTGGTATAGCGCGGCACCGGCTTTGCGAGCAGATCGGGGTGATAGGACCACATGCCCGCACCTTATGCGGGGAGCCCCCGCGCGACATTGACCGGGATCAACGGGGTCAAATTCAGCAGCCGTCTTTGACGCGCGCGCGCTTGCCGCGGCGCTCGCTGAACGCATGGCAGCCCTTCGCACAGTCCCGGCGCTGCTTGGGATCCTCCGGATCGCCTGGCACGATCATCAGGTGCGATGGGCCGCCACACGCCGGGACGGTCAATACCAATGCTTCGGCTGCGGCCGGGGGCTGCATCAGCGCCGCCGCACCCAGCATCAAGGCGAGGTGACGCAAGGTCACCCCCCATCCTCCTCGTCCTCGATGAAGATGCGCAGCGCCGCGCCGTCGAGATCATCAAACTGCCCCTTGCGCAACGACCAGAAAAAGGCCGCAAGGCCGATGAGACCAAGTCCGAGGGCAACGGGGATCAGGACGAGCAGGCCGTTCATCGCGCTGCGCCCCTCAGCCGTAGCGCGTTGCCGACGACGATCAACGAAGATCCCGACATGGCAATGGCCGCCACCAGCGGGGTCACGTAGCCAAGGAAGGCAAGCGGGACCGCGATGATATTGTAACCGATGGCAAGCGCAAAATTCTGCCGGACAATCGCCTGGGTCCGTCGCGCGACGCGGATGGCCTTGAAAGTGGGCATCAGCCGGTCACCCAGGAAAATGCAGTCAGCCGCATTCTTGCCAGCGTCGCTCGCCGAGCCGGGCGCAATCGAGGCGTGACCGGCAGCGAGCGCGGGACCATCGTTGAGCCCGTCGCCGATCATGAGCACCTTGTGCCCAGCCGCTGTCTGCCGCGCGATCGCAGCGAGCTTGTCTTGAGGACTCATCCCCGTTTGTGCGGTGAGACCAAGCGCGCGCGCCACCGGCGCGACCGCGGCCGCGCGGTCGCCAGACAGAATGCTCGGTTCGACGCCCGCCGCGCGTAGCGCGGCGATCGTCTCGAGAGCATCAGGCCGAAGGGAATCGGCAAAGCGAATGGTGATTACCGGCACGCCGTCGATAGCGAGTTCGGTTGCAAGGGTGCTGTCGGTGAGCGGCTGCGTGGGCCGCCCGAGCGTCACCTTTCGTCCCTCCCATCGTGCCTCGACGCCAAAGCCGGGCGTCTCCTTGACTCCCTCGACCGGCATCGGCGTCACCCCTGATGCGGCAAGATCGCGGGTCAACGCCTCGCTGAGCGGATGGCGGCTCGCGCGCGCCAGCGCGAGGAGCAACGCGCGCGCCGTCGAATCGGCTTCGCCGAGGTTGGCCGCGACGGGGCGCCCCAGCGTCAGCGTTCCCGTCTTGTCGATCATCGCGCGATCAACCTCGGCCAGCCGCTCGAGCGCAGAGCCGTCCTTGACGAGCACCCCGATGCGCATCAGCGTGCCGGCAGCGACGATCTGCGCCGCGGGCACCGCGAGGCCGAGCGCGCAGGGGCACGTAATGATGAGCACCGCAACAGCGATCAAGAGGCTGTGATGCCAGCCCGCGCCCGCGATCATCCAGCCGGCGAAGGCGAGCAAGGCCAGCGTATGGACCGCGGGCGCGTAATAGCGCGCCGCGCGGTCGGCAATACGGACGTAGCGAGACTTCCCCTGCGCCGCCTCGCCCATCAGCCGGGCGATATCGGCGATCGCGGTATCGCCGCCTGTCGCGGTCACACGCACCCGGATCGGCGCATCGATATTGAGCGTTCCTGCATGGACCGGATCCCCCGGTCCGACTGCCTGAGGCGCGCTTTCGCCCGTCAGCAGCGAGAGATCGAGCTGGCTGGTCCCGCCAATCATGATGCCATCGGCGGGCAATCGTTCGCCCGCTGCAACGAGCATCACCATCCCGCTCTGAAGCGCGGTCGCATCTACCCAGCGGCTCGTCTCATCCTCGTCGACGACCATCGCACCGGTACCCATGTTGCGAAGCAGCGACGTGACGCCGCCGCGCGCGCGGTCACGCATGACGCTGTCGAGCCAGCGCCCGCAAAGCAGGAAGAAGAGCAGCATCACAACGCCGTCGAAATAGGCATGCGGGCCGTGGGTCGCGGTTTCGTAGAGGCTGAGCGCGGTTGCAATCAGTACCCCGATGCTGATGGGCACATCCATGTTGGTGTGCCCGTGGCGAACTGCGCGCCAGGCCGAGCGGAAGAAGCTCTTTCCAGCATAGGCCACCGTTGGCAAGGCAATCGCGGCAGAAAGCCAGTGAAACAGGTCACGCGTCGCGCCGTTCGCGCCGGACCAGACCGACACCGACAAGAGCATGATGTTCATCATCGCGAAGCCCGAGACCGCGACGGCGCGCAGCAATGCGCGGCTGTCGGACGCTCCAATGTCGACGTCCGCCGGGCCATCCCCGATCGGATGCGCCTCGAAGCCGAGCAGCGAGAAAGCACCAATGAGCTCGGGCGTATCCGCATCCGGTGTGCAGGAGATGTGCACTCGCTTTTCGGTGAAGTTGACCCGCGCCGCCGCGATCCTCCGATCGCGCACAAGGCCCTGCTCCAGTTTCGCGATACAGCCCGCGCAGCGGATGTCAGGCACCGCAAAATCGCGCTCGATCAGCGGCGTGGCGGTCTCGGTCATTGGAGGTCGACCCGGTATCGCGCTTCGTTGGCGCCGCGGCGCACCGAGAGGTCGATCTGCCAGCGTCCGGCGGGCAATGGCTCGACCGAACGCAGCGTGCCATCAACATCGGGTGCAAAATCCATCGCTCGCGCAGGCGCCTGACCGAGCGGGTGGCGAAGTGTCGCAATGACGCTCAACCCTTGGAGCGGCGCGCCCTCCTCGAGGATCGTCAGCCGGACGTGGCGGCTTTCATCGACCGCGACGCTCTCCTCCCAGCCAAGCCGATCCTGCGCCTCGGCGCGTGCGAGCCATTCGTTATAATGCTGGCTCGCGACGTAGCTGTTGTCGACGACAGTGCCCCCGAACGTCGACAGCGCGAAACTCGCCATGACCATGTTGACGCCGATGACAACGCCGAAGAAGGCGACAAGGATGATCGCGGCATGGCGTCCGGTGAAAGGCTTTCGCTCAGGCGTTCCGCTCATGATTCGCCTCCTGGACGATCGAACTGAATGGTCTCGCTGTCGCCGCGCGGATCATCGTCGAGCGGGCGCACTGCGATGGTGAAATCCTGACGCTCGGGACCAGCGCCTGGCGCGACGACGAACAACCGCGCGCTCGTCACGCTGTCGGCCGCGAGCGGCATGTGAAGACTCTGCCGCGCCGTCTCCCGGGAGCCGCCGTCGATCCACAGCCGCGCGCCCGGCAAACCGCTGACGCTTATTTCCACCGTGCGGGGACGAAGTTCCATGTTGCGCAGCTTCAGCGTGTAATTATTGCGGATCGCGCCGTCGGAGAGCTGGACATAGAGCGGGCTGCGCGCGTGCTGGACGGCAAGATCGAGCCGTGTGCGCTGGCCGAGGGTAAAGAGCATGGCGAGCCCGATCGCCCCCCAGAGACCGAAATAGATGAGGGTCCGCGGACGGAAGAGCGTCTTGCGGATCGGGGGCGCTACCCCGCCCGCCTTTTCGGTCGCGGCGTCGTCGAGCGTGCAATAGTCGATGAGCCCGCGCGGGCGCCCGACCTGCGCCATCACGCTGTCGCACGCGTCGATGCACAGCGCACAGGTAATGCAACCGATCTGCGGCCCTTCCCGAATGTCGATGCCAGTAGGGCAAACGGCAACGCATTGGTTGCAATCGATGCAGTCGCCGAAGGCGCCTGGATTCTTCTCGGCCTTCTTGACGCTGCCGCGCGGCTCGCCCCGCCAGTCCTTGTAGGTAACCAGCAAGGACTTTTCGTCCATCATCGCGGTCTGGATGCGCGGCCAGGGACACATGTAGATGCAGACCTGCTCGCGCAGGAAACCGCCAAGTATAAAGGTGGTCGCGGTCAGCACGGCCACGGTCACATAGGCCACCGGCGCCGCGTCCCCCGACCAGAAGTCGCGCGTCAAGGTCGGGGCGTCCGCGAAATACATGATCCACGCGCCGCCGGTCCAGAAAGCGACGGTCAGGTAGATCGCATATTTGACCGTCCGTTTGGTGATCTTCTCGGCCGTCCAGGGACCGTTGGCGAGACGGATCTGCGCGTTGCGGTCGCCATCTATCAGCCGATCGACGTGCTGGAATAGGTCCGTCCACACCGTCTGCGGACAGGCATAACCGCACCAGGCGCGTCCGACCGCGCTGGTGACGAGAAACAGGCCGACCCCGGCCATGATGAGAAGGCCAGCGACATAATAGAATTCATGCGGCCAGATTTCGATCTGGAACATGTAGAAGCGCCGGTTGGCGAGATCGACGAGCACCGCCTGGTCGGGCGCGTGCGGGCCGCGGTCCCAGCGGATCCACGGCGTTCCGTAATAGATCGCCAGCGTGACCGCCATGATGGCCCATTTGAAGCGCCGGAATGGGCCGTTCACCTTCTTGGGGTAGACGCCCTTGCGCGCCGCATAGAGCGATGCGTGCTCGCCGGTGATGTCTTCAGGGCTGGCCATCGGCTCCCTGTCCTTCCACGGCCGCAGCCGGGTTTGGCGCAGGCGTTTTTTCACCACCGCCCAGCGAATAGACATAGGCAGCGAGCATCTTGATCGTCACCGGATCGAGCCGACTGTTCCAGCGCGGCATTACGCCATTGCGGGGCTGGGTCACGGTGGCGGTGACACTGGCACGGTCGCCGCCATAAAGCCAGATCGCGTCGGTGAGCTTCGGAGCCCCGAATTCGCGCCCGCCCTCGCCGCTTGCACCGTGACAGACAGCGCAGTTCGTCTCGAAGACGGCAGCACCGCGCGCCGAGGAGGCACTTTTTTTCTCCTGGCCGCTGATGACGCGAACATGGCTTACGACATCGGCGATCTGCCCCGCGTCGAGAATGCCGTCGCGTCCGAAGGCGGGCATCAGACTGGTGCGCGTTGCCTTATGGTCGGGATTCCGGATCCCGTGGGTGATCGTATATTCGATGGTCGCAAGGTCACCGCCCCACAGCCAGTCATCATCGGTCAGGCTCGGGTAAAGATTCCTGACCCCTGCACCCCCGGCGCCGTGGCATTGGATGCAATGGACCCGGAATGCGGCCGCTCCGCCCTGTACGGCGGCTTGCATGAGTTCCGGCTTCGCCGGAAGGTCCGCGATCTCAGTGGCCGCTATCGCGTTTACCACCGGGGCGCGGCGCTGCGCGTCAGCCCGCATCTCCGCCTCGAGCTGCCCGCGGCTCGTCCACCCGAGCACACCCTCGGTCGCGCCGTGGATCATCGGCCAGGCCGGATAGAGGATGACGTAAGCGATGCCCCAGACGATGGTCGCATACAGCGACCAGAGCCACCAGCGCGGCATCGGCGTATCGAGTTCCTCGATGCCGTCCCATTCGTGACCGGACGTGCTCGTCCCCGTCACCTCGTCGATGCGCTTATGATCGGCCATTGTCGTCTTCCTTGAAGATCATGTTTGCAGCTTCGTCATGGTGACGGCGGGCGCCCTTTCGAAAGGGCCAGGCGATGAACAGGAGGAACATGACCACCATCACGATGAGCCCCCAGCTGTCGGCAAAATGCCGGACTTCGTCGTAGGTCATCGCGCCGCTCCCGAAACCGCGGCGGGTGCATGCGCCTGTTCCTGAGGGGCCGCCTTTTCAACGTCAACGAGAGTCCCGAGCATCTGGAGATAGGCGATCAGTGCGTCCATCTCTGTAACCCGGGCAGGATCGCCGTCGAAGTCGCGCACCTGCGCCTTGGGATAGCGTTTGACGAGGTCCCCCGCCCCCGCATTGGGGTCGGCCTGCGCCCGCAGATCCTCGTTCGCCTTCGAAATATCCGTTTTCGTGTAGGGCACACCGACCCGGTAGAGCGCGGTCAGGTCACGCGCCATGTCGCCGGCCTCCAGATCACGATCTGCGAGGAAGGCATAGGGTGGCATGATCGATTCGGGCACGACGCTGCGCGGGTCGATGAGATGCGCCTTGTGCCATTCGTCGGAATAGCGGCCGCCGACGCGCGCCAGGTCGGGCCCGGTGCGCTTCGACCCCCATTGGAACGGGTGGTCGTACATGCTTTCCGCGGCCAGGCTATAGTGGCCGTAACGTTCGACCTCATCGCGAAATGGACGGATCATCTGGCTGTGACAGGTGTAACAGCCTTCGCGGATATAGATATTGCGCCCGGCGAGTTCGAGCGGCGTATAGGGCCGCATCCCCTCGACCTTCTCGATCGTGTTGTCGATCCAGAACAGCGGCGCGATCTCGACAATGCCACCGATCGCGACGGCGATCAGAGCAAAGAAGCCGAGCAGGCTCACATTGCGTTCGAGCTTCTTGTGGCTGAAGCGCTTTTCGGCGGTTTCGCTCGGCATTGACCTTGGCTCCTTATTCGGCGGGAACGGGCGCCAGCGGACGATCCGCGGCGGCGTTGTAGGGGGTTTCGGTCATCGGCTTTTCTTCGCGGATCTTGCCTGCGAGCGTTGCCCAGACGTTGAATACGAGCAGCAGGAAGCCGGCGAGATACATCGCCCCGCCCGCAGCGCGGATCAGGTACATGGGATGCATCGCCGCGACGCTTTCGGCGAAGCTGTAAACGAGGTAGCCGTCCGCGCCATATTCGCGCCACATCAGGCCCTGCATGATGCCCGCGACCCACATGGAGGCGGCGTAAAACACGATCCCGAGCGTCGCGAGCCAGAAGTGCCAATTGACCATGCGCAGCGAATAAAGGCGTGGCCGTCCCCAAAGGCGCGGCACCAGATAGTAAACCGCGGCAAAGGTGATCATGCCGTTCCAGCCGAGCGCGCCGGCGTGAACGTGCGCGATCGTCCATTCGGTATAATGGCTCAGGCTGTTGAACGCCTTGACCGAGAGCATCGGCCCCTCGAAGGTCGCCATGCCGTAAAAGGCGAGCGCAACGACCATCATGCGGATGATCGGGTCGGTGCGGATCTTGTCCCACGCGCCATTGAGCGTCATCAGACCGTTGATCATTCCGCCCCAGCTCGGCATCCACAGCACGACGGAGAAGACCATCCCCAGCGTCTGCGCCCAGTCGGGCAGCGCGGTATAATGAAGGTGGTGCGGACCCGCCCAGATATAGAGGAAAATCAGCGACCAGAAGTGGATGATCGACAGGCGATAGCTGTAGATCGGCCGTTCGGCCTGTTTCGGCACAAAATAATACATCATCGCAAGGAAGGGCACGGTCAGGAAGAAGGCGACCGCATTATGCCCGTACCACCACTGCGTCAGGGCATCCTGCACGCCGGCGAAGGCCGAATAGCTCTTCGACCCAAAAATCGTGGCCGGTACCGCAAGGTTGTTGACGATGTGGAGCATCGCGATCGTCACGATGAAGCTCAGGTAGAACCAGTTTGCCACATAGATATGGGGCTCGCGGCGCTTCACGATCGTGCCCACGAAAACGACGAAATAGACCACCCAGACAATCGTCAGCCACAAGTCGACATACCATTCGGGTTCGGCATATTCGCGCGCCGCCGTGACGCCCATGACATATCCGGTCGCAGCCAGCACCAGGAAGAGCTGATAGCCCCAGAAGACGAAGCGAGCGGCCGCGGGAAAGGCGAGCCGGGCGCGGCAGGTGCGCTGGACGACGTAAAAGCTCGTCGCGATCAACGCGTTGCCGCCAAAGGCAAAGATGACAGCCGATGTGTGGAGCGGACGGAGACGGCCGAAGCTTGTATATTCCAGCCCGAGGTTCAGCGCGGGAAATGCGAGCTGCAGCGCGATATAGAGCCCAACAGCCAGGCCGGCGACACCCCAGAAGACGGTGGCAAGGACGCCCCAGCGTACCGGATCGTCATCGTAAACGCCCTCGTCGGGCGGCATCTTGAGCAGCCCCCGTGCCATGGCCCCGTAATCGGCGCGCGAGACACGGTTCCAAAGCAGGACCAGACACGTCATCGATACAATGACCATGTGCACCGCAAAGGGCGTGTCGACGGCCAGCGCCGCAAACACCAGCGCCAGAAGGGCAAGCGCCAGCCAGCCCCCCGCCTTGAAAACCAGATCGTCCATCATCGCGAATCCCCGCTGAGCGGCTCCATTGGCCGCGTGATCCAAGGCCCATGACCGCCTGCGCGGCCCGGAACATTGACCTGGATCAACGAAAAATGTTGCAGCGCGTCAATGGGACGAAATGTCCCAGGTCGCGGGAGAAAAGCGCCACTTTATGGGCGAGTTTTATTGAAATCCCCACCCCCGTCCGGCAAGGGAGCTTTGCTCGCCGAGCCGTTCAGCCCGCGATCGCCTCCATCGCCGCCCGGTCGTTGATCACAATCTCGCGGCGCGACGGCAAGTCGAGCAGACCTTCAGCGCGCATCCGGGTGAGCTGACGACTTGTCGTCTCGATCGTCAGCCCCAAGATGTCGGCGATCTGCTGGCGACCAAAGGGCAGCTCGAAGCCGCTGCGCGCGCCCGAGTTGCACCCCTGCCCCGACAACCGTTCGGACATTTCGAGGAGAAAGGATGCCACTTTCTCTTCCGCCGATTTGCGGCCGAGGAGCATCATCCAGTGGCGCGCCCGGTCCAGCTCGTCGAGGGTGCGGCGCAGCAGCTTGTGCTGCAAATCGGGATGCGCGCTTGCAAATTCGTCGAAGCTCTTGCGGTTAAAGATGCAAACCTCGGCGTCGGTCATGGCGGTGACGCTGTAGGGGCTTTCCTTCCCGAAAGGCCGCCCGATGAAATCGGAGGGAAAGACGACGCCCACAATCTGCTCGCGACCATCTGCAGTCGCAACGACGAGCTTCAACACGCCTTCAAGAACATTTGCAACGACCGGAGCGTCGTCGCCTTCCCATAAGAGGGTGTGACCCGCTTTCACTCGCTGGCGGCGTCCCAGCCTGCCGAGCAACGCAAGCTCTTCGGCATCGAGGCTTGCGCAGATCGCCCGGTTCCGGACGACGCAGGATGCACAGTCGGTCACCGCTTTGCCATACTCTACCGCAGCGTCGCTGGAAAGAGACGATGGATCGAAGGAAGCGTCCGTCATGCCGATTTTTCACCGGGCGCCGGACGCACCGCCATCGGGACATAGACGAGGAGGAAAAGGAGGAAGGCGGATGCCCACAAACCTCCTGCAGCGGCGATGATCCCCATATAATCGAATGGCAGGAGCGGCGCGAGGACGCGCAGCAGCGCGCCTGCATGAACCAGGATATAGATGTGGAGAGTGGCGCGGTCGGCTTCGAGCACGCGCCCGGTGTGACCGCGGGTCGCGCGTGTCATCACTGCAAGCGTCATTGCACCCATTGCTCCCGCGCCCAGCGCATGCACGGCGCTCGTGACCGGCAGTAACGAGAACAGCGCCGCGCAGCCGAGAAGGATGAGACCAGCGGGAAGCCAGGCGTATGAAAGGTGGAGGACGAAGACGAGCGGGTCGTCAATCGCCCGTAACCCTTCCCAGCGCATCAGCCGAACCAGCTGGAGCCCCCCCGCCCCGATCAGCAGGACTCCAGCGCCGGGGTAGGCGGGTCCTGCAACCCACGACGCGAGCGCGGCTGCAGTGAGCCCGCTCACCACCATGTCGAAACGGTTCGGCAGGACCGGCAGTCTCTCGCTCCGCCCCTGCCGCACCAGCCAGTTGCGCGTGAAAGCCGGCGTAATACGGCCGCCGATAAGAACGGTCAGAAGCAGGATCAGCGCAAATCCCAGACGCATGCCCAGCGCCGGATCGGCAAGTATCCCCATTATCGCAGCATGGTCGAGCGCGCAGGCGGCTGCAAAGAGGAAGAGGATGGCGAGGATCGGCTTGTTCCGATTGCCCGAGGCGAAGATTTCACGGGCTGCATAGGCCAGGAGCAGAAGAAGATAGACGGTGTCGAGCGCCGCGCCCACGACTGGTGGCACCAGCGCTGAAAAGAGAATGGCGAGCCGCGCCGCGAGCCATAGCCCGGCGACCGCCGCCACCCGCCATCCCATCACCGTCGGCCGCCCCGTCCAGTTGGGAATCGCGGCGCTTACGAACCCACCGATGATTGCACCGAGATAGCCGAACAGCATCTCGTGCTGGTGCCAGGCGAGCGGATCTATCGCGAGCGGCAGCGTCCAGCGCCCGCCAAGCGAGCCGATCCACAGGACGACGACGATGATAGCCCACAAAGCGCCGCATCCGAAGAGGACACGATAACCACCGCGCAGCCACAGCGGCGACTTTGCGAGGGAACCCCCTGTCGTGTTGGCCACCATCACCACACTTGCCGCCGCGCGCCCTTGCGCCACAAGCCGAGAATCACGACCTGCCACGCGACCGCAAGCGCACCGAGGATGAAAACCACGTCGCCGAAGGTCCGAACCCAGCGCAGCGTTTCGAGGAAACCCTGCTGGAGGAACGCGTCGCTGCGCGCGTACCACATACCGGAGGTCACGCTTGCTTCGAACTGGAAAAGCCCCACCGGGAGCAGACTCGTGAAGATCATAAGCACCAACCCCGCGTTGAGTCCCCAGGACCCCAAGCGCATCAACCCTTCGTTGAGTCGAATTTCGGGCCGGATATAGCGCAGCACCAGAAGCGTGAAACCGAGGGCGAGGAAACCATAAACCCCAAACAGCGCCGCATGTGCATGGACCGCGGTGGTGTTCAGTCCCTGAAGATAAAAGAGCGCGACTGGCGTGTTGATCATGAAGCCGAAGACGCCGGCGCCGAGCATGTTCCAGAAGGCGACGGCAACGAAGCACATCAAGGGCCAGCGCAGCGCGCGCATCCACGGCGCGCGGTCGCGCAGGCTCCAATGCTCCCAGGCTTCATAGCCGAGCACGATGAGCGGCACGACCTCGAGCGCACTGAACGCAGCGCCGACGGCCATTACCGGAGTGGTCGTTCCAGAGAAATATAGGTGATGAAAGGTGCCCGGCACCCCGCCGACCATGAAGAGCGATGCGGAGGCAAGGCTCGCGGCCGTCGCGATCCGTTTCGACACCAGCCCCATCGACGCGAAGATGAAAGCGATGGCGGCGGTGGCGAACACTTCAAAAATGCCCTCAACCCACAAGTGGACGACCCACCACCGCCAATATTCCATGATCGTGATATGGGTGCGTTCGCCATAAAAAAGGCCGGAGCCGTAGAAGAGTCCGATTGCAACGGTCGAAACGGTAAGGAGCAGAAGCAGGCTCCGGTCCCCGCCTTTCTCGCGCCGGAGAGCGGGCATCATGCACCGCAACATCAGGACCAGCCAGAAGAGCAGTCCCGCGAACAGTGCAATCTGCCAAATGCGGCCGAGATCAAGAAATTCATAGCCTTGGTGCCCGAGCCAGAATCCGAGGCCGTCGGGCATCACCTGCGCGATCGAAAGATAATTGCCGGCGAACGACCCGGCGACGACCAGGATCAGCGCCCAGAAGAGCAGGTCGACCCCCGCCTTCTGATACTTGGGATCGCCTCCGTGAATAACCGGTCCAAGGAACAGACCGGCGGCTAGGAAGGCCGTGGCAATCCATAGCACTGCGCTCTGCACGTGCCAGGTGCGAGTGAGCGCATAAGGGAACCACTGTGACACGTCGATGCCGTAAAAGCTCTGACCCTCGATCGTATAGTGGGCGGTGAACCCTCCGATAAAAACCTGAAAGACGAGCAGCGCCAGCACCACAAAAAGATATTTGCCGAGCGCACGCTGCGAGGGGGTCAGCGCTGCAAGGGTCAGCGGGTCCTTGTCGGCGGCGACGAGTGGGGTGTCGTCATGACGGCGCAGAAAGGCCCAGCCCCAAATCAGCGCGCCCACGCCAGCGATCAGGATGACAACGCATGCGAGAGACCAAAGGATATTCTCCGGTGTCGGTTGATTGCCGATCAGGGGCTCGGGGGGCCAGTTATTGGTATAGGTGGCTATCGTTCCGGGTCGTTGGGTGGATGCAGCCCACGCCGTCCAGAAGAAGAAATCGGCCAGCGCCGCACGCTTGCCAGCGTCGGGCAGCGTTCCCTCCTTCATCGCATAATTGTCGCGCATCCCGCGTAGCGCGGGATCGCTGCCATAAAGCCTGTCATAGTGAGCAGCCGTGAGGGCTATTGCCGCGCCGCGGCGCTCGGAGACGGTGACGATGCCGGTCGATGGCTCGAGCCCATTGCTGCGATATTCCTGTTTCAGCCGATGAACGAGCGCCGCTTTCTGTTCGACGTCGAGTTCGTCGAAGGGCTTGTCATAGGCCTCCAAAGCCGCGAGCGTCAGCCACGTGGTCAGTTCGCGGTGCAGCCAGTCGGCGGTCCAGTCGGGTGCCTGATAGGCGCCATGCCCCCAGATCGAGCCGAGTTGCATACCGCCCGTGCTTTGCCACGCGGCCTGCCCCGCCATGATGTCGTCCCTGGTCATCAGGGATTTGCCTGAGGCCGTGACAACCTCGGTCGGGATCGGCGGTGCCTTGCGATAAACCTCAGCCCCGGAAATGCCGAGGATGAGAAAGGTGACCGTGAGGACCGCGATCAAGGTCCACCAGAGTTTGCGATACTCGCCCATCAGACCCCCCTCTTGTTTCCAAGGTTCCTTCTGCCCGCCGGGACGGGCAGCGGCACGCTCAATGGCCCCGAGGCCACACCCGGCGAGCAACAGCGTGAACCCACCGACCGAGCGCTTTCAAAGTGTCGGAATCACGGACATGGCGCGCGCTCCGCGGGTCGAGTGGCCCCCATCCCATGACCTCGCCGCATTCCGGGCAGAACATCGTCGTCTCCATCAAGAACGGTCAGGCCCCACCCGCGTCCTGGCAATAGCAGCGTTGGCTCCAATGAATTTGCGCTGGATCAAACTTCTCCTCTTTTGCTCGCTAGGCGCCTAGGAGGTCATCATGACCCTTCGCCCGTCGATCGAGCCCCGCGCCCTCGCTGGAATCGGCATTTTTTCCGGCCTTCCGCTCGCCGTGCTCGAAGAGGGAGCAGCGATCGCACATCGGCGTTCACTGGCCCGCGGCGTACGCGTTTTCGATCAGGGCGAAATCGCCGGCCGGGCGCACGCCCTGCTTTGCGGCTGCGTGCGCATCACACAGGCGGGCAGCGACGGCGAGGAAATCCTCGTCCGCCTCATAGGCCCCGGCGAAATCTTCGGATGCGTCCCCATATTGACCGATGGCCTCTACCCTGCGGATGCCACGGCCCTTGTCGATGCGGTCGAACTGAGTTGGGATCCTGCTGATCTGGTCGCGCTGATGAAACGCCATTCGCAGATCGCGCTCAACATGATCGCCATTGTTGGCGGCCGGCTTGGCGAAACCCAGGAACGCTTGCGTGAACTGGCGACGCAAAGCGCCGAGCGCCGCATTGCGCGCACGATGTTGCGGCTACTTGACCAGGCCGGACATCCGGCCGGTGGCGGCATGCGGATCGCCTTTCCGCTGCGACGCAAGGATATCGCCGACATTGCGGGCACGACTCTTCACACAGCGAGCCGAACTCTCTCGGCGTGGGAGCGCGAGGGCATGCTGACCAGCGATCGCCGGCACCTGATCATAAGGTCACCGCCAGCTTTGCGACGCCTCGCGGAGGCGCCATGAATTTGTCCGTGCGAAAGGCCTGATACGGCTCAATCTGCGGGTGGCAGCAGCGTCGCGAAAAATTTTACTGGAAAGCCGTTGCAATGCGAGATTGAGCGTGATAGCTGGCCGCTCGCTTCGCAGCCAAGAGGGTTTTGCCCCGCTGCCGGCGGTGCCGAAATGGCAAGTGGACGCATAGCTCAGTTGGTAGAGCAGCTGACTCTTAATCAGCGGGTCCTAGGTTCGAGCCCTAGTGCGTCCACCATTTCTTTCCTTTGTATTTAGATAGTTACGCCGGTTAGGCCACCAGACGAAGCTCGTTTTCGCTGAGCTTTGTAGGTGATTTTGTGTCGTAACCTCCCTCGGCGCGGCGGACCCGCTCCCGATCGAGATCGGGCTCGAATCCGAGCTGGTCGGCATAGGCCTGCAAATGCTCGGTCGACATGTGCGCGTAACGGCGCACCATTGACTCCGATTTCCAGCCGCCGAGTTCCTGAAGCACCCAGGTGGCAACACCCGCCTGCCGCAGCCAGCTCGCCCAGGTATGGCGAAGATCGTGCCAGCGGAAATTCCTGATCCCCGCGCGCACGAGCGCTTTGCGCCATGCCCGTGTGTTCGCCGAACGGAGCGGCTCGCCCCGATAGGTGAACACTGCCGTCTTGTGCTTGCCTTGCTGCCGCTCGAGGACGGCCACCGCGATATCGTTGAGCGCCACGCCCAGGGCGTCCGCGTTCTTCGTATCGCCATGATCGACAATCGCCGAGCGCCGCTCCAGGAAGATGCGGTCCCAGGTCATGCCGAGAACATTCCCCTGGCGCAGGCCAGTGGACAGGGCAAACACGACCACGTCGCGCTGATGTTCGGGCAGTTCGAGAAGGAGCGTTCTGGCCTGCTCGTGGGTGATCCACCGAACCCTGACCTTCTTGTTCTTCTCATAGGTCTTGAACGCCGGGATTTGATCGAGCCATTCCCACTCCCGCATCGCGATCCTGAAAATGCCGCGAATGACCGCGACATAAAGATCCTTGGTGCGATCCGTGGCGTGGATATGCTTCGTAATCAGTCCATCGACGAGGCTGCGGTCGATCTGATCGAGGGTCTTCCCCCGCAAATGACCGGTGAACCAACGGATACGCTGCACATCGTCCCTGAGAGACTTCTTGTGCTCCTTCTCCTTCAGCCACCGCAGCGCCGCTTCGTCCCATGTCCGCTTCGGCTTCTGCTTCAGTCTGCTCAAGTCCCACAACTGCGCCTTCAGCTTGTCGTGGTATTCCTTCGCTTTCGTCCGGTCGGTTGTGCCAGTCGATTGTCTAATTCGGCTTCCGTCCGGGCTTGTGATGTCGACATAGTAGGTTTCTGCACGTTTCCAGAGTGCCATAGGCTAACCTCCTTGGTTGAGGCACCTGGCTGCATTCGTGCGGCCCCTGAATATCCGCTGCGCAAGGCAGCGACAAGGTCGCACTCGAGAAAGCGCCAAATCCGACCAATCTTCGCGCCGGGTACAAGGCCGGCGATCGCGTAGGAGCGAAGCGTGTTGGGATGTACGTGGAGGAACGCGGCCGCGGCGCGCAGGTCGAGTACGATGGGCTCGTCATTGTCGCCTGCTGCGTGAGGGGCGTCGCCGGTCTCCTCCGCGGTGCTTGTCATTTCTGCCGCCGTACCTTCTGAAATTCGCGGTCGCTCTCGAGAAATGACGCAAGCATCGCGGGGACGAGGTCGGCCACCGGCTCGGCCGATCCATAACTGGCCTCATAGGCGGTGGCATAGTCCTGTAGCGCCTCCGCGAGTTCCGGGAGAAGCTGGATCGTCATCTTGACGGGCGTGCGCTCGGGGAGTTTGCGAAGCTTGAGTTCGGGCATATCATCCCCTCCACGGCGCAAGAATGAGGTCCTGATGAACGAGCACCCGCACCGGCCACCCGGGGCGAACGACCATCGTCGGGCGGATATCGAGACTGCGCTCGACGAGACGGTCGCCGGCGCGCCCGCCATTTTGCTGCGCCGCCTCACGCATGGCGCGGACAAGCTCGCCCTCGTCGTCGTTGGTGCCGAGTTCAGTGCTGACGCCGAGCAACGTCGAAAGGAGAACGCCCTTAACCAGCTGCCAGCCATGCGCATCGACACGATCGCGAACGCCGGCGTAACCGGACGGATCGCTGGCCGGCGCATCGTTCAACGTAAGCGATGAGCCATCAGGCCAGATGATGCGCTGCCAGACAACGAAGGCTCGCTGTTGACCGTAACTCGTATTGCTTTCGTAACGACCGATCAGCCGGGCACCTTGGGGGATCAGCAGGGTGCGACCCGTTGCGCTATCGAACGCATTCTCGCTGACCTGCGCCACGACAAGGCCCGGCAGATCGCTGTTGAGCCCCGTGATGAGGCTCGCAGCTATCACGCTGCCGCTGCTGATGAGCCATGGCGAGGCAGCTTCCGCGATGCGATGCTGACTGACGTTCGATGAACTCGCCACCGACGGCGCTGGGACGGTCGGCGCAGCCGATCCGCTTCCCGGAGATTGGGGCGCAGGCGAAGAAAGAATCGCTGTTCCCTTGCTGGCGCCCACCGACATCATCACCGCAGACTGCCGCGCAGCCATCTCCTCGGCCGCTCTGCGCTCCCGTGCCTCTTCGAGCCTGGCAGCGTGATCGTCGACCGCATCGATTGGCGGGTAATCACCTTCCATCTTGCGCTGATGTTCGAGGATCGGGCGCCCCAGGTCACCGGGAAGCGGCGGACCGAGCTTCGGGATTTCGTCATAACGACCCGGCGTGCCGGCAAGCGCCTCGGGGGGCTTGCCCTGCCCCTTCTCGAACATCTCGTCGCCGCTTGCCGCGAACTTGAACGAGACAGGCTCCAGCGCAATCCAGGTTACGGTCGCAATCGCGAGGGCGCCAACAGCGGCGACGCCGATGATGATCTCGCGGCGAAAGCGTGCCACTCGCCGCGGTGACCCGCGAAGCACCAAGGTCTCGGGATCGACCTTCGGCGGCGAAGCTGCGGGCGGATCCGCAACGCGATCGACGGCAGCCTCCTCGGCGATGGCATCATGCCTTTCGACCGTCGTCACTGATCGCCTCCCGTCCGGATGATGCGGACGACAAGCTGCCGCTTGGCGCCGTGGCGAAGCTCGGCGCGCTCGAACAGGCGATCGACAATGTAGAAGCGCCCCGATACGCGGTAGTTGACGAGCTCCGGCTTGCCGCCCTCGCCGGTCACGAACAAAGGCGGCGCTTCGCCCTGCGCGAGGCTCGGCGCAAACTCGATAAACGTCTGCCGACCATCATCGAACGCACGCAAAGGCCGCCACGGCGCACGATCGCCGCGAATTCGATAGCCAAAGTTGAACGAGACGACGTCGACGGCGCCGCTACGCCCGACCGTCTGTTCGCGTACCGACGCCGCGGCGCGCTTGATCGCGAGCAAGGCATCGTCAGGGTAGGTCCAGCGGATCGCAGCCATGGCGGTGCCCGACGTGCTGTTGAGCGCAAGATGATAGACCCGTCTGTCGGTCGTGATGATCAAATTCGTGTCCAGCCCGGGTGCGAGGGGCTTGATCATGATATGGATGCGCTGCGCCTCGCCCGATCCGCTCACCGTGTCGCCGACGGTCCAGCGCGCGGTGTCGCCCGCGGCGACGGCGAGCAAAGCTTCGCCGGGTTCGAGCGCGATCTCGGTCACATGGCCGGGCGCCGCCACGAGCCGGTAGATTGCCCCTTCAACATAGGCATAGGACTGGATCGCCCCGCGATAATCCTCGCGGCGCGGTTCCTTGGTCGCCGCCACGCCGGCTGCGCGAACGCGCTCGGCGCTCCCGCCCGGCGCCGCGTGCGCCGCGGGCGCGAATGCGGTGCCCGCAGCGAGCAGGCAGATCAGGATCGACTTCATGGCATTTTCCCTTCGGTTGCGGCGGAGATCGGAGGCGAAGGCGGCAGCGCCGCTTCGGGCACGACGTCACGAGCGATATTAGTCGCTGTCTCAGGCGGGCGGGCCGCCTCGGATGCTTCATATTCACGGCTCCAGTCGATCGCCTCGACGTAGAGGCCGAGCGGATTCTTCCGGAGCACCTCGGCGGTGCGCGGCGTCTTCACCGACACGGTGAGGATCGCGGTCCAGCGCGATGTCGACGCAAGGCTGCCGCGCTCGAAGACGCTCTCCTTCCACTTCACCTGGAACGATCGCGGCGACGCGCGCACGACGCTGACGATCTCGACCGAGACCGAGCGGGTACCGACTTTGGCAAAGGGATCGGCCGAACGCGCATATTCATTAAGGAAGAGCTCGCCGCGGTCGGTCACGAAGTCATAGGCGCCGAGCCAGTTCTCGCGCATCAGCACCGGATCGAGCGAGACGCCGCGGACATTCTTGATGAAGCGGCCGAGCGCCCACGAGATTTGCGGATCGGTCGGATTATAGTCCGCGCTCGCCGGTGCGACGCTTCGCACCTCGCCGAGCCGGTCGGTCTCGACGACATAGGGCGTGACGCGGCTCTGCACCGACTGCCAGACGAGACCCCCGGCAAGAGCGGTCGACAAGGCCAGACCGCCGAAAGCCATGATCCGCCAGTTGCTAGCCTGCACGCGCGCCGAACCGATCCGCTCGTCCCAGAGCTGCGCGGCGCGTTGGTATGGCGTGACAGGTTCGGGCGTTCGCCCGTAGCGCTGCACCGATCGTTTGAATCGCATGGTTCAATCCTCCTTTTCTGCAATGTCGGGGCTCGCGCCACTGCCGCCGCGGCTCCCGTCGGAAATCACATGGACGGCTGCCTGCCGCGTAGAGCGCCGGCGCTGATCGGCCTTCATGTCCGCGGCCCAGGCAGGCGGAGCTGATGAAGCTGCCGACGCATCAGCTCCGCCGGTGGCCTTCGGCGCCGCCGGCTTCTCGCTTGTCGTCCCCGCATTCCACGCGACATCGCGCCCGGCCTCGGCCGCCGCGCCAATGCCGAGCTTGCTGCCCGCGCGGGACGAGAGATTGGAAGCGGCGCCCTTCATCGCGGTGCCGACGCCCGAAAGGCCGGCACCTACCGAGGTCGAGCCCGACGTTTCCTGCCCGAGCTTGTAGGCGGTCGCGGCGGCCGACCCCATCGACGTGCCCGCGCGAACCGCGCCGAGCGCAGCGCCGCCGCCGGCGCGAGCCATCGCGAGGCCGGCACCGCCGCCAACGACCATGGTGCCGGCTGCGGCCGCGACTGTTCCGACCGCGGCGCCGGCGCCGAGTTGCGGAGCGCCGGCGACGAGGCCCGAAGCAATGCCGGGGCCGAAGATGCCGAGCCCGAGCAGCGCAAGCGAAGCCAGCGCCAAGCCCATGGCTTCGGCAAGGTCAGGGCCTTCGGCGCCGATCGTGAGAAGCATGTCGGGAAGGAGGCCCGACCCGATGCCGACGATCACGCCGAGCACCATGACCTTGACACCCGACGAGATGACGCTCCCGAGGACGCGCTCGGCAAGAAAAGCACTCCGGCCCCAGAGCGCAAAGGGCACGAGCGCGAACCCCGCGAGCGAGGTGAGCTTGAATTCGATGATCGTGATGAAGAGCTGCACCGCGAGGATGAAGAAAGCGAGCACGATGATGATCCAGGCGATCAGCAGCACCATGATGGTCAGGAAGTTGGTGAAGAAGTCGATCGGACCCGACAGCTCCTCGATCTGTGCGATCAGCGGATAGGCCGCCTCGAACCCGGCCCCCGCGAGCTTCCCGGGCCGGAGCAAATCTTCCGCCGATATCGTGCCGCCGCCCGCGGTGATGCCGAGCCCCGCGAAGGATCGAAAAATGATGTCGGCGAGCGTCGAGAAGCTGTTCAGGATGAAGGCGAAGACGCCGACGTAGAGGATCTTCTTGAGCAGCTTGGCGATGACGTCATTCTCGCCGCCCATCGCCCAGAAGAGGCCCGCGAGCGTGATGTCGATCCCGATGAGGACGCTCGTCAGGAAGGCGACGTCGCCCGAGAGCAGCCCGAAGCCGCTGTCGATATAGCGGACGAAGGCGTCCATAAAGCGGTCGATGACATTGAGCTCGTCCATCGTCGGTCACTCGCTTGAAGCTGGAAGGAAGAAGGAACCGCGGGGCCTCGAGGGAGCTGGCGAGGCCCCGCGGCGAACGGCGCGCGCATCAGAGAGGGGGCTGCGCGCGCCGCTCTTGGCTGAAGGCCGTCAATTCGTCGGCGTGTAGGCCTTGCCGGTGCCGAGGAAGCGGCGCGTGCGCGCCCTGCCCTCCGCCTCGCTCTGCGCTGCGCGAGCGCGGTCGAGCATGTCGGCCTCATAGCTCGCCGCCATCATCTGCTGGATTTGCAGCTGCTGCTTCGCTGCGAGCGCGAGCAGCTGGTTGGTCGCCTGCTGCGCCTGGAGGCTGCCTTCGGCGCCAGTGCTACGGCTCGCGAGATCGGCGAGCACCCCGGCGTCTTCTGCCACGTTGGCGGCGATGCGCGACTGGACGCCCAGCGTGCGGCGATACGAGGCCATCGCGGCATCGAGACGCGCTTTAGCGGCCGCCACCGTGCCGCCGCGCGTCAGCGCCCCGAAATCCTTCGGGAACAGGGCGCCCATCCGCTCCTCGAGCTTGTCGACGCCGAAGTCGACGCCCTCGGCCTTGGCCATCAGTTCTTCGACCTTCGCGAGATTGGCCTCGAGCTTCTTCAGCTCGGGAAAGTCGACGCGCTTCAGATGCTTGTCCATGTTGGCGAGCACCTGCGCTTCGTTTTGGAGGGAGCGGATCTGCTGATCGATCTGCTGAAGCGTCCGCGCCGCGGTCAGCAAGTTCTGCGAATAGTTCGCCTGGTCGAACACCGGCATGGCCTGCGCCGGGATGACGGACACGATCGTCGCGGGAGCGAGAGCAGCCGCAGCCAAGGCAATCAAAATCTTCTTCACATTCATTCTCCTTCTGGGGGCAAGAGATCGGGGGTGGGAGAGCCGGGAAAGTCGATGAGCAACTCCGCGGCCCAGTCGAGGCCGGCGGAGCTAAGGAAATGGCCTGCGAAATCCGCCTCGCCATGTTCGGCGAGGATCGCATCGATGCGGACCTGGGTGGCGGGATCGGACGCACCGCAAAGCGCGAGCGCCACCGGCCCCAAGCCCAGCTCGAAGAGTCGGTTTCCGCGCGACGACTGGAGATAATAGTGGCGCTTCGGCGCCGCCCGCGCGACGAGCTCGATCTGGGTGTCGTTGAGCCCGAAGGCGGCATAGGCCGCGCGGCTCTGCGGCTCGACTGCGCGGTCGTTCGGAAGCAGGATGCGCTGCGGGCAGCTCTCGATGATCGCCGGCGCAATCGAACTGCCCGCGATGTCGGCAAGGCTCTGCGTCGCGAAGATCACCGCGACGTTCTTCTTTCGCAGCACCTTCAGCCATTCGCGGATGCGCGCGGCGAAGAGCGGATTGTCGAGGAATATCCAGGCCTCGTCGAGGATTAGCAACGTCGGTCGCCCGTCGAAGCGCGCTTCAAGGCGGTGGAACAGGTAGGAAAGCACCGGCTCGACGACGCTCGCCTGCCCCATCAAAGTCTCGGTCTCGAAACATTCGATCGAACCGAGGGCGAGCCCTTCCTCGGCCGCATCGAGCAGCCGTCCATGCGGTCCTTCGAGCGTGAAGGGCTGGATGGCCGACTTCAGCGCATTCGACTGGAGCAGTAGCGATAGGCCGGTGAGTGTGCGCTCGGATTCCGGCGCGGTCGCGAGGCTGAGCAGCGCCGACCAGATCGCATCCTTGACGTCGGGCGTGATCGCGACGCCTTCGTGCGCCACGAGCCCGGCAATCCAGTCGGCTGCCCAGCTCCGCTCCTCCTCGCGGTCGATCCCGCGAAGCGGCTGGAAGGCGAGCGACGCCCCGCCTTCGCCAAGCGCGTGATGCCGCCCGCCCATGGCAAGCACGGCAGCACGCGCCGAATAGCCCTTGTCGAAGATGTAGAGCTGCGCGCCAGCGTAGCGGCGGAACTGCAACGCGATCAGCGCGAGCAGCACCGACTTGCCCGCCCCGGTGGGGCCCGCGATCATCAAATGGCCGACGTCGCCGACATGCGTCGACAGGCGGAACGGCGTCGATCCGCTGGTCTCGGCATAGAAGAGCGGCGGGCCGTTCAGATGCGTGTTGCGCGCCGGTCCAGCCCACACCGACGACAGCGGCATCAAATGCGCGAGATTGAGACTGTGAACGAGCGGCTGGCGGACATTGGCATAGACATGGCCGGGGAGCGACGAGAGCCACGCCTCGACCGCGTTCACGCTCTCGCGGATCGCGGTAAATCCCAGCGAATGGACGATCCGCTCGGCCGCGCGCAATTTCTCTTCGGCGCGTCCCCGATCGACGTCCGACACGGTGATCGTCGTCGTCAGATAACCGAACGACACATGATCGCCGCCCAGCGCCTGCAAGGCCGCGTCGGCATCGACGACCTTGTTGTCGGCATCGCTGTCGAGCAATTGCGCCGGCTGGTTATACATGACCTCGCGCAGCAGCGCCGACAGCGACTTGCGCTTGTTGAACCATTGCCGGCGCATCTTCGTGAGCGCGGTCGTGGCGTCGGCCTTGTCGAGCGCGATGAAGCGCGTCGTCCAGCGGTACGCGAAATCCTCGCGGTTGAGCGCGTCGAAGATCCCGGGCCGGCTCAGCGACGGAAAGCCGAGCACGGTCAACGTCCGGATATATTGATCTCCGAGCATCGGCTCGAGCCCGCCGGTCAGCGCCGTGTCGGCGAGCAACCCGTCGAGATACATCGGCGTTTGCGGCACGCGGACGCGGTGCCGGTGCGGTGAAATCGCGCGGTGGAGATAGGTCAGCGTTTCGCTGTCATCGAGCGGACGGACCTCGGGCATGAAGGTCGCCATCAGGTCGATCGCGCGCAGGCTCTCGGCTTCGAACCGCGCCAGCGCATCGCGCCAGTCGCGTCCCTTCTCGGCCTCGGGCCGCTCGACGATCATCCGTCCCGCGCTGTCGGCCTGGTCGGCAGGGGGCATCCAGACGAGCGTCAGATGATAGAGGCTCTCGAAGTGCGAATGCTCGGCGCTCTTGAAGGACGCGCACCGCTCGGCATCGACGAGCCAGGAGGCTGCGTCGGGAAAATCGCTGTCCGGATATCCCTGCGCCGCCACGCGCTCGGCCTCGAAGAAGATCGCCCAGCTCGAGCCGAAGCGCTTCAGCATATTGTTGGCGCGCGCGCAGGCGGCGACGAGCTCGGCTTCGGTTGCGCTGTCGAGATCGGGGCCGCGGAACGCGATGCTGCGTTGAAAGCTGCCGTCCTTGTTGAGGATGATGCCCGGCGCGACGAGCGCCGCCCATGGCAGATGATCGGCGAGCCGGTCGGCGCGGCCGCGATATTCGGAGATGTTCAGCACGAGAAAGTGCCTTTCTGCCGGAGGTGGCGCGCCAGCACCGGCGCGAAATCGGGATCGCGCTTTGCCGCGAGCACCATCAGCGTGTGGCCAAGCGCCCAGAGGATGAGGCCGGCGATCCATTGCTGGAGCCCCAGCCCCATCGCGGCCGCGATCGTCCCGTTGACGATCGCAAGGCCGCGCGGCGCCCCGCCGAGCAGGATCGGTTCGGCGAGCGACCGGTGGATCGGCGCTTCGAAACCCTCGATGCGGCTCACGCGACGAGCGCCCCGCCGCCGAAGCTGAAGAAGGACAGGAAGAAGCTCGACGCGGCGAAGGCGATCGAAAGCCCGAAGACGATCTGGATCAGCCGGCGGAAGCCGCCCGAAGTTTCCCCGAAGGCGAGCGTCAGCCCGGTCGTGATGATGATGATAACCGCGATGATCTTCGCGACCGGCCCCTGCACCGATTCCAGCACCTGCTGGAGCGGCTCCTCCCACGGCATGCCCGAGCCGGCGGCGAGCGCCGTCGCTGCCAAGCCGACCGCGAGCCCGACGGCGAGAAGTAGACGCTCGGGGTGCGCCGCCGTGGCGCGCGACATTGGAAAGGGAATCAGGGACATGACACTTCTCCTTCAGGTTGAATGGGAATCTCGATGAGCGCGTAGTCGCCGCTCGCGGTCACGCCTTCGACGCGCGCGATCGTCGCGATGCGCCGTGCAGCGCCGCGTCCGGCGATGAAAACGATGAGATCGATCGCCTCGGCGATCAGGCGGCGCGGGACGGTGACGACGCTCTCCTGGACGAGCTGCTCGATACGGGTGAGCGCCGACGCCGCGCTATTCGAGTGAACCGTCGCGATGCCGCCGGGGTGGCCCGTGTTCCAGGCCTTGAGCATGTCGAGCGCCTCGGCGCCGCGCACCTCGCCGACGATGATGCGGTCGGGCCGAAGGCGCAGTGTCGAGCGCACGAGATCGGCCATGCTGACTGCGCCGGCGCGCGTCCGGAGCTCGACGCGATCGGGCGCCGGGCATTGGAGCTCCCGCGTATCTTCGATCAGGATGACGCGTTCATCCAGGCTCGCCATCTCGGCGAGCAAGGCATTGGCAAGCGTGGTCTTTCCCGAACTGGTGCCGCCGGCGACGAGAATGTTGAGGCGCTCGACGACGGCGAGCGACAGGAGGCGGGCGGCTTCGGGGCTGGCGATGCCGGCGCCGACATAGTCCATGAGCGCATAGACCCGCGCCGCCGGCTTGCGGATCGAGAAACAGGGCGCGAGTGATACCGGCGGAAGCAGCCCTTCGAAGCGCTCGCCCGCGCCTTCGCCGTGCGGCGGCAATTCGGCCGAGACGATCGGCGCGAGCCCATGGACCTCGGTTCGCGCGTAGGATGCGACGAGCCGGATGATCCGTTCGACCTGCTCGGGTGCCATGCGGACGCCGGTATCGACCCTGCCCTCGCCAAGGACATCGACGCGCAGCGCACCATCGGGATTGACCATGACCTCGACGACATGCGCGTTCGAAAGCGCCGCCTCGATCGCGGGACCCATGGCGCTCCGCAGCATCGTACGCCGCCGTTCGGTGGTTTCGGCGGCGCTCACGTCCCCGCCTCCGTCCCGAAACTGCCGCGGCCTTCGCGGAAGGCCTCGGCGACCTTCATCGTGAACCATTCGAAGCGTTCGCGGCCCTGCGCACGCGCGACGTCGTCGCCGTCGGCGACGGGCGGGATCGATGCGAGCAGGTAGCGCACGAGGAGTGCGAGGATCTCGATCTCGATCTGGCTGTTGCGATCGATCCGCGCGAGCGCGCGACTGAGGCCATCGAGCCGCGTCCCAAAGCGCTCCTGAAGCTCGCTGATCCCCTTCTTCGCGAGCCAGGCGTCCAGTGCCTCGGCCATGATCGACGACATGGTGACACCGGGCTTCCGCGCCAGCGCGGCAAGCCGCGCGCTGAGCTCCGGGCTCATGTAGAGCTGATGGCGGACCTGACCGCTGCGCCCGCTCACAGTCCGAGCCCCAATTGCTCGCCCTTATGGCTCGCGGCCTCGTCGAGCGCGTGGCCGATCAGCACGGGCGCTAGCGGACGCGCACGGTCCATGAGCTTCTTGTCGATCGCGGGATCGACGTCATCGTCGATGCCGAGCGGATTGGACGGTTTCTCGGGTGCGGGCGGCGGCACGACCGCGTCCGCGAGTTCGGGCTCGCGCGCCTGCTGCGCGCCGCCATCGTCCGGCAAAGCGCCGTCTTCTGCGGTTTCATCCTCGGAAGTGGACGGCATGACGTCAGCCAGGACGCCGGTCCAGTCGTTCGCCCGCGCGTCGGGGCAGTCGGCATAGCCGACCGCGGCAAGTGCCGGCGGCGCGCCGAGGCGGGTCTGGAAGTTGGCGTCTTCGTAATAGCGGAGCTTCTTCGCGCGGATCGGCGCGAGGCCGGCAATGAGGATGAGCTCGTCGGTCGGCGGCAGTTGCATGACCTCGCCCGGCGTCAGCAAGGCGCGCGCGGTCTCCTGCCGGCTGACCATGACATGCGCGAGCCAGGGTGCGAGGCGGTGCCCCGCATAGTTGCGCATCGCGCGCTGCTCGGTAGCAGTGCCGAGCGCATCCGATATACGCTTGGCCGTGCGTTCATCGTTGGTCGCGAAGGCGACGCGGACGTGGCAATTATCGAGAATGGCGTTGTTCTCGCCATAGGCCTTCGAAATCTGGTTGAGCGACTGCGCAATCAGGAAGGCGCGAATGCCGTAGCCGGCCATGAAGGCGAGCGCGGTTTCGAAGAAGTCGAGACGGCCCAATGCCGGAAATTCGTCGAGCATGAGCAGCAGTTCGTTGCGGCGCACGGTCGAGCGATGGTCGTCGAGTTTTTCGGTGAGGCGGCGCCCAATCTGGTTGAGGATCAGGCGGACGAGCGGCTTCGTCCGCGAAATGTCCGAGGGCGGGATAACGAGGTAGAGCGACAACGGGCGCTTCGCGGAAACGAGGTCGGCGATCCGCCAGTCGCACGCCGACGTGACCGCGGCGACTGTCGGGTCGCGGTAGAGCCCGAGAAACGACATCGCAGTCGAGAGCACGCCCGAGCGCTCATTCTCGCTCTTGTTGAGAAGCTCGCGCGCCGCCGATGCGACAACGGGGTGGACGTGCATATTCTCGCCCGTTCCCAGATGGTTGGTCCGCATCATTGCGACGAGCGTCGAAGCGAAGCTGCGCGACGGATCGGACAGGAAGGTCGCGACGCGCGCGAGGGTCTTCTCTTCCTCGGCGTAGAGGATGTGGAGGATCGCGCCGACGAGCAGCGCGTGGCTCGTCTTCTCCCAGTGGTTGCGCCGCTCGAGGGCCCCTTCGGGATCGACGAGAATGTCGGCAATATTCTGGACGTCGCGGACTTCGTTCACGCCCTTGCGCACTTCCAGCAGTGGATCGTAGCGCGCCGAGCGGACGTCGGTCGGATCGAAGTAGAGGCAGTGCGAGAAGCGCGACCGCCAGGCTGACGTCAGCTGCCAATTCTCTCCCTTGATGTCGTGAACGACGGTCGAACCCGTCCAGCTCAGCAAGGTCGGGACGACGAGGCCGACGCCCTTCCCGCTCCGCGTCGGAGCAAAAGCCATGACATGCTCGGGACCGGCGTGGCGAAGATATTGCCCCTTCAGCTTCCCGAGGAAGACGCCGCTGTCGCCGCGAAGACCGAACGCATCGATTTCGCGCTCGTTTGCCCAGCGCGCCGAACCATAGGTTGTGACCAGCCCTTTCTGCCGGGCGCGCCAGAGCGAGCCGAAAATCGCCGCGCCGCACCCGACGAAGCCGCTCAGCGCAGCGAGGCTGCCGGCCTTGTCGAAGACATGCGGTGCATAGGCCTCGAAGTGGTACCACCAGGGAAAGAGATCCCACGGCCGATAGATCGGCAATCCGCCGACGACGAGCCAGGGTGCGCCAAGCTCGGGCTGATAGCCGAGCATCGCGGCCGCCCATTGCGTCGCCGCCCAGACGCCGAGGATGACGATGGCGAATACGATCAAGATCTGGCCGATGAGCAGCTTGGTCGGGGTCATGAGTCGCTCCTGTCCGGGCGATAAGGCCGGACCTTGCGAGCGATTTTTCTCCCATTCCGTTCAGTTCGTTAGTGACTCTTCCTCGCACGTAGACGCCGCTTCGACGCACGGCCGACCAACCCGATGAATCTTACCTTTGGCACCGGCATCGTTCGCGATGCCCGATATGCGCGGCTTGCCCATTTGTTCTTTTTATGTTCTCACTGTCGACATGACGAGAATCGACCCCGACCGAGTCGCGCGCGCCCTCCTCGACGCTCCCGGATGGGCGCGCGTGGGCCTCACTGCGCCGACCGAAACCATCCGCGAGGCCGCGGCCCAGGAACTGGCGCTGACGATCGCACGCATCGACGGCGAAGCATCGGTCGCGGCCGATCCGAACCAGCTGGTGTTGGCGCTGTGATGTGCAGCATACGAAATCAGGTATTCCGCGTGCCACGCATATTTTCGAGGCCGCCATCTGGCATTATGCAGTTCAGCCCGTCTGCCGCTGTGGGCATCACGCCAAATTCGATGCAGGACTGGTCTGGTATCGCTTCCACCGCAAAGGCTGGGACGACAATCTCCGCGCGGCGTGCCGTCATTTCTGGTGCCGACAATGCGCTTGGAAGAATGGATATCGCGTTCAGCCGCTCCGGATCGAAGTGGTCAATTGGGATAAGGACGCGATCCAGATCAAGGAGTTGGTCGACGAACGCGAATGGAAACGCGCGATCCGCCGCTACCGAAGCTAGGAGCTGAACGATGGACAGGGATTTCGACGATGTCCTGCAGGGCCTCGGGAAAGGCGGACACCGGATTATGATCTGGGACGGACAGGAGGAACGCCAGATCGAGGCGCATTGGGGCCTCAGATCGCGCGACCCCGAGATCGGGCAGATCCCGCTTCTCAAATCCGAGACCGCGCGTATCGAAAGCCCGTGCCTCATCCTCGCTAACGAGTTCGGGATCAAGCGCGACGGCGAGACGCTCTATGCGGCCAGCCTCGTCACCGACATTCCGTTCTTCTGCATCGCGGGCGTATGGCAGCGCGGCACGCGTGACTATCCCGACGCCTTCGCGGCGCTGACCGTTCCTGCCTATCCGGACCTGGAACCGTACAAAGATCGTCATGTCGCAGTCGTCGGCCCCGACGACTGGTATGACTGGCTCGAGCAGACCCGGCCCCCGCTGGACATATTGCGCCCCTTCCCCGAAGGGTGCTTCACCATCATGCCGCCGATCCAGCACAGTCTCGAAGGGCTGCTCGGCGCCGCCTGAGAAGCGGGGAGCCGACCATGTGCAACCAGATCACGCTCAAGGCCTCGGTCGACGAAGTGGCATCGCATTTCAAGGCGCAGCGCAAGAAGCAGACCAATGCGAGCACCGGTGACGTCTGGAAGGGCGGCACGGGCTTTGTCGTCCGCGAAGTCGCAGGCGAGCGACAGCTCGACGCGATGGTGTGGGGATTCCCGCGGCACTCGAAGAACAAGAAGACCGGCAAGCCTAACAAACCCACCCACGTCAACAATGCCCGCGACGATCAGCTGCTAAACCCCTACGGACTATGGCGCGAATGGTTCATGCAGCCCGGACAGCGTTGCCTCATCCCGATTACGGCCTTCGCCGAGGCGGTCGGCCCCGAGGGCCAGATGACACGGACGTGGATCAGCATCGCCGACCAGCCGCTCGCCGCCTGTGCGGGCTTCTGGCGCCCGACCGACGAATGGGGCGACAGCTATACGATGGTGATGGTCGATGCCGTTCCCGAAATGCTTGAGGTACACGACCGGATGCCCGTCATCCTCAGCCCTGAGGATCATGAGGCATGGCTCCATGCCCCTGCCGAAGAAGCACTGAAGCTCGTGCGGCAGTATCCGGCCGATCGCCTCGTGATCGACCATACGACGGAACTTTGGTATGCTGGCCGCCCGAAGAAAGATCCGACACCGATGGGCGCCACCCTCTTATGACGAGGAGAACCTCGCACCCGTTCGTGACCGAGACCTATCGACGACGGTTCGTCCAAATCGCCCTGATCGCCATGTTGGTCCCGGCGCTTGCGCATGCGCAGGAAATCAGCGGTCCGGCGCGCGTCACCGATGGCGACACCCTCAACCTCACCGGCTTCGTCATCCGCTTGCACGGGATTGATGCACCCGAATTCAGGCAGACCTGCACGCGCGACGGAACCGCCTGGACTTGCGGAAAAGAGGCGGCCGACAAATTGACTGCGCTTGTCGAAGGAAAGACCGTTCGCTGCGAGCAGCGCGACATCGACGATTACGGCCGAAGCGTGGCGACCTGCAAAGTCGGGCAGACTGATCTGTCAGCAGCCATGGCCGATGCGGGGCTCGCCGTGGCGCTGCCGCAGTTCACGACCGCCTATGTTTCAAACGAAGCGCGCGCGCGGGATCAGCGGCTTGGCATCTGGGGATCGGAATTCCAGCTGCCGTCAGACTATCGCGCCGCGAAGCCTGACCCTCGCCCACCGCGTTTGCGTACAATCGAAAGACCACTCCCCACCACGAGCCCGCCCTCCCGGAATGGCTTCTTCCGAAACTGCAAGGAAGCTTGGGCTGCCGGCGCCGCGCCCATCTACCGAGGACAGCCCGGCTATCGACCCGAAATGGACGGCGACGGCGACGGGATCGCCTGCGAACCATATCGCGAACGCCGTTAGGGTCGAGACTCAATCACAGCCAGAAGGCGACGGCAGCGGCGAGGCTTACGGCGGATAGGAAGTTGCGGGCGAGCTTGTCGTAACGAGTAGCGATGCGGCGGAAGTCCTTGAGGCGGCAGAACAT
>Ga0180220_1000539_pt1 | contig 39905 bp, 36 predicted proteins | sample eDN5th37CBELigBY_FD_151335 | JGI IMG/M metagenome (GOLD analysis project Ga0180220, IMG submission 151335) | Enriched backyard soil microbial communities from Emeryville, California, USA - eDNA 5th pass 37_C BE-Lig BY (version 2) (version 2) | ecosystem: Environmental > Terrestrial > Soil >... | reverse complement strand
ACGTTGCCGCGAACATAGGCGTTGTCGGTGTAGGCTTCCGCGTCGAAGCGCAGCACCGCCCAGCCTGCCGCCAGGACGACGACGGCGCTCAGGCACAACAGCAGACCGACGAGCTTCCTGTTTCGCAACTGTGCCATGATGACCTCCGGTAATGATCGTTACCATTGACGCTTATGGTAACGGGTGTTACCAGTCAAGCGTGCCTGGAAGGAATGGATGCATTGGGTGGTATCAGGTCAGGGCGGATGAGCCGGCGACGGGAAGCGCTTCTTCAGGCGGCTGCCGAAATCTTCTTCGAACAGGGATATGCGGCTGCGAGCATTGACGCGATCATCGAGCGTGCCGGCGGGTCGAAGCGAAACATCTACAGCGAATTCGGCAACAAACAGGGCCTGTTCGCCGCGATCGTCACGGGGAATGCCGATGAGGCACTCTCGAGCCTGCCGATCGACAACATAGAGGAGCGCGATCTCCCGGAGACACTGACCGTCTTCGGCCGTCGTCTCCTGCGCATCTACATGTCGCCGACGGTGATCGGCATCTATCGGCTTGCCGTCACGGAGGCCAATCGCTTTCCTGATCTTGCCAAGGCGTTCTACGAACAGGGACCGGGTCGCACGACGGTCCGGCTGGCGCAGATTCTTGAGGAGGCACAAAAGCGAGATGAAATTCGGGTGGGAGATTGCCGGCAACTCGCCGACCGCTTCATCGGCATGATCCGTGACAATCTGCATCTGCAGGTGGTCCTTGGATTGCGGCCACCGCCCTCTGAAAAGGAGATGCGAAATGCAGTAGAATCGGCTGTTGACTTGTTTCTCAACGGCATACGGAACAATTGCCAGAAATAACGGAGCCTGTGTCCGCTCCTCGGTGGAACGGACGCCTGCCGATAGGATTGGGGAATAGCGCGGCAAGCGTCGCGAAGCGCAGCCGACGCTTTCTGTCGGAAAAACCAAGGACACAGCCAGGTTTCCCCAGACGGTCAGTCCAACCCACGCGAATCCTTCGCAAGTCATTCCCTTTCCTCTCGTACTGCGCAGTGACGATTTCACCGGCCTGGTAGAGAGGATGGAGAATGCTTCTTCGCCTGACCATTCTACCTATAGCTTGATCTGGCGATACGAAGGTGCAGGATAACGCGCGTTCCGCGCCGGCCAAAAGCGTAGGCGCCGGCATAGACCGGATTGGTCAGCATGTGGTGCAGCGTGTGATAGACCGGCACCTTCGGCCGCCATGCTGCACCGCTCAAGGGCCTTACTCGTCAAGCAGCGCACGATGCTCCTGCATTCGATCCGAGCACATCTCGCCGAAATCGGAATTTCTACCGGAGCCGGGATCAGCCAGATGACCCGCGTTGTCCGAGAACTCGCGCAAGGCGAGCGCACCGACCTCCCTGACCTTGCCCGGTTCGTGCTCGAAGCACTGGCCAAATTGGTCTGCGACCTTACACAGAGACTTCAAGCGATCGAAAAGAAGTTGATCTCCTGGCACTACCGAAACGATCTGTCGAACCGGCTGGAAACCATTCCTGGTGTCGGCTTTGTCACGGCCTCGGCACTTGCATCTATCGTCCCTGACCCGGAGGTTTTCAGATCAGGTCGGCATTTTGCCGCCTGGCTGGGCTTGGTGCCGCGACAAAATTCATCGGGCGGCAAGACGCGCCTCGGTGGCATCAGCAAGCAGGGAAATCGATACATCCGACAGCTGCTGATCCTCGGCGCCACATCGATGCTACGATACGTCCGCCGCGATGGAGGCGGCGGGTCGAGCTGGATCGGTGGCTTGTTGCAACGGCGGCCGGCGAAGGTTGTCGCCGTTGCTCTTGCCAACAAGATGGCTCGCATTGCATGGTCGATCATGCGGCGTGGCGGTGAGTACGAAGAAATCAACGAACTGAGAGCGGTACAGCACTCCATCAGCTGAGCGTTCGAAGTATGAGGCGAAAGAGGTAAGTGAAGGCAGCAACTCGATCCCAAGGATCAGCCGAACCCGCTTAGCGTAGCGGATGTCAAAGTCCGTCTTGTCTTATGACTTTTCTGCCGGTTGTGGGCATTAAGAGATGCCCGATCCGGATGGCCACCCGGATCGGGCGGAAGGGGTTGGATCGAAGTTGTCTCGGTCGTGGAGGACCGTCGATTAGTGTGATCACCCCTTTCTTTTCCACCAGACCTGGACGGAAACCAGGGCTTCGGGCCCGGATGACAAGAGTAGGACAGCGGAAAAGATGGATAATACTCTACCCCAAACGATCGGCATCGACATCTCAAAAGCGACCCTTGATGTATATGCCTTTCCTGCGGGCAGCGAGCGACAATTCACCAATACGGTCAGGGGCCACAGGGAACTGATAGATTGGTTCGGGCAATGGAAGATCGATCGGATCGCCTATGAAGCTACTGGCGCCTACCACCGGCAACTCGAGCAGGCTCTGACGGATCTGCCATGTGTCAAGCTCAACCCGGCTCGCGCGCGGCGGTTTGCACAAGCGGCAGGGACTCTCGCCAAGACGGATAGAATTGATGCGGTAGTCCTGGCCCGCATGGCCGCCGACCCTTCAGGGTCGTCGCCATAGCCTTGGCCAACAAAATGGCGCGCATCGTCTGGTCGGTACTCGCCAGAGGTGGCTGCTACCGCGATGAACGTTCCAGGGGAGCATTGCCAGCCTGATAGTCTAGACAACGATTTTCGAGTTGCGAGGGTGAACGATGATGTGATGACAGATCGGTTGAGCCCGGGGGTCGGAATAGCCCGCTAGGGGTTGTGAGCAAAATGCTCGATGTTCTGATTGGGATCCGACCCGCGAACTTCATCAGGGCCCGCAGCCATGAGGGCTGCTTCGTAGAGGCCGGACACATGGCTTGCACCCGACCGCCTGTTCAGATCGTCATCAAAGACCCCTTGCAATGCGGAGAACATCCACACATGACCCCATTTGATGTTGATCGGCTTTGCCTTCACCAGTTTATGATCAGAGCGGAACCGGCAAATGCGAGTATGGCACCTGCCCATGTGGGCCAGGGTGGCGTCACTTGGAATTTCCACCAGATCATTGGCAGAACAGCGATGGGGGTGAGGGATGATAGCGTGATTACCATCGCCACATCACCTCCGCTAAGCGCGGCGAAGACGCAGGTCACCCCGATCCCGATCCCGACCAGGCTGGCAAATATGCAAAGCCGGGCATCCTGTCCTCGGATCGGCGTGGCGGCGAAGATGGATGGCAACATGATGCGCAGGAGAAGCAGGACCGCGGTACCCGCCATCAGGCGAAGGCACATGGCGACGAACGGGTCCGCCCCATCTGCCATGACAGGCCGCCCGATTACTGCGCTTGAGGCTTGCGCGAAAGCGGCGAGCATGCCGATAGCGAGGCCAAGTATAAGCCGCCGGCTATTGAGGAGGGCGGCGTTTTCCCTTCCTCCTCGCGGACGGTATTTCACCGCAATGGTGATTCCTGACAGAACCAGAAGCAAGCCGAAACAATCGGCGACCGATACGGCCTCATTTAAGATCACATAGCCCAGAACGGCGGCGAAGGGCGCGTTCAGAGAGAAGATCAGCGTGCCAAGCCGGGCCCCGACGACATAGATCGACCCGTTGAACGCCGCATCGGCAATCACGACGCCGACAATGCCGGAGAAAAGCAGCGGCAGGATGCCGCCGCCTTCGAGCGCCCCCCAGCCTCCCGTCAGAAAGCCCAATAAACCCAGCGGCACGATCGGTATGATGGCACGCCAGAGCGTCAGCATCATGACCGGCACCCGCCCGGCCAGATCGGCGAGAATCAGCCCTCCCGCCGCAATGCCGAACGGCGCCATGATGGCCAGAACTTTCGACCATTCGGCCAGAGCCACCTTAACCCCGACCGATATAGGGCATTTTGGTGGCCATAATCGTCATGAACTGGACATTCGCATCGAGCGGCAATTTCGCCATGAAGGCGACGGCTTCGCCCACACGGCCGACATCGAAGGCGGGTTCGGCGGCCAGGCTGCCATTGGCCTGAAGAATGCCGGCCTGCATCGGCTTGACCATGTCGGTTGCCGCGTTGCCTATGTCGATCTGTCCGCAGGCGATATCGAATGCCCGACCATCGAGCGACGTTGATTTCGTCAGCCCGGTAATGGCGTGCTTCGTGGCCGTGTAGGGCGCGGAAAACGGTCGTGGCGCATGGGCGGAAACAGAGCCGTTATTAATTATGCGCCCACCGCGCGGTTTTTGCCTGCGCATGAGCGAGAAAGCGGCCCTTGTGCACAGGAATGCGCCGGTCAGGTTGATCTCCACCACCCGCAGCCATTCCTCGACCGGCAACTCGTCCATCAAAACAGCGGGCGCGCTGATGCCGGCATTGTTGAACAGGAGATCGAGACGCCCATGCCTCTCCTCGATCGTGGTGAAGAGCGATTCGACCTCCACCGGGCGGGAGACGTCGCAGGCGACGGCTTCCACCCCGCCGCCGTCGGCCGAGATTTCCAAAGCTGCCTGTTCCAGGGGAAGGCGACGCCTTCCACAGAGAATGACGTGAAACCCTTGATAGGCAAGCGCCTGGGCGCAGGCTTTGCCGATGCCGGAACTTCCGCCGGTGACGAGTGCGATTCTTGTTGCCATATCGATTCTCATTTTTTATATTATATATGAATTGACCGCCCCTCGCGGGTTGTCAACGCCATTCGGGAGGAACCATGTCTGTCACCAGAAGAGACGCCCTGCGCTTGGGCGGCGCGGCCGCGTTTGCAATTGCTGCGCCTACCGTGTTGCGGGCGCAGCAAAAGATCACCTTACGCGTTGCCCATGCCACCAGCACCCAGTCCACTTATTCCTTCGCCACCAACTATTTTGGGCAGCGCATCGAGGAACTGACAGAGGGTCGGATTGCCGTCCGGGAGTTTGCTGGTGGCATTCTCGGCAGTGAAACCACTTCGATCGACCTCTATGGCGAGGGCGACATTGACATGGGTTTCCACCTGAATTCGGCGATGGCGCCCGCCGTGCGCGAAATGGCCTTTCTGGACTCGGCCTTCATGTTCGATTCGCTCGATCATTGGAAGAACTTCGCCTATTCCGAGGCATTCAGGGAAACGCTGAACGGCTATCTGGCCGGACACAAGAAGCCCTACCGCGTGGGCATGGTCGGGCTGGGCGGCGCGCGCAGCATCTACACCAGCAGCAAGATCATCTCTTCCCTAGAGGACTTCCGCGGCTTCCGTATCCGGCTGCCCGAATCGCCGGTGGCCGGCCGGGTGTGGCGGGAACTGGGCTCCATCCCGACCGCCGTTCCCTGGCCGGACACCTACGCGGCCATAGAAACCGGGCTGGTCGAGGGCGGCGAGAACACGCCGAACTGGTATGTCGACTCGCGCCACATAGAGGTGGCCAAACAGTTCCACTGGACCAATCATCTCATTGGCACGATCATCTGCCTGATCGGCGACCGCACCATGCAACGGGTGCCCGAGGAACTGCATCCGCAGCTTCGTCAGGCTCTGGCCGAGACTTCCGAAGCCTGGCTGGCCGAGACGGTTGCGGCGGATCAGAAGGCCGTATCGGAAGTATTCGAGGCACAAAATGTCGTGCAGCACCATCTGCCCGCCGAAACCGTGGCGCGCATTCAGGAGGTCGCGCAGTCACTGGCTGCCGGAGTTGCCGAGGAATTCGGGGCAACGCGGATGCTCGACCTCATCAGGGAGGCTGCATGAACCGCCTGCCGTGGCGGCAATGACCAGTGCTTGAATTCATGAGGGAGGAAAGACAATGAAAGTAACCAGGCGTCAGTTATTGGCGGGAGGCGTTGCCGGGATCGGCGCGGTTGCCACTCCGGCAGTCTTGCGCGCGCAGGGCAAGATCACGCTCCGCATTGCGCATTCCACCAGCGCGCAATCGTCCTATTCGAAAGCTGCCAATCATTTCGGGTCGAGAGTCAGCGAACTGACCGACGGGCTGATCGATATCCGAGAATTTGGCGGGGCCATGCTCGGCACCGAGACAAGCACGCTCGACCTGTATGGAGCCGGCGACATCGACATGGGCTTCCACTTCACCTCGGCCATGGCGCCGGCGGTGCCGAAGCTCGGCTTCCTCGATGTGCCCTTCCTGTTTCAGGACATGGACCACTGGAAGGCTTTCGCCTTGTCGCCCGACTTCAAGACCATGTTCGACAGCTATCTGGAGCAGATGAACAAGCCCTACCGGGCCGCAGTCATCGGCCTGTCGGGCGCGCGCAATGTCTATACCCGCAGCGTGGTGCTTGACGATATCTCCAGATTCGACGGGTTGAAGCTGCGATTGCCGGAATCCGCCGTTGCCGCGCGATTGTGGCGCGCGCTGGGAACCATCCCCGTTGCGGTGCCATGGGCCGATGCCTATACGGCGATCGAAACGGGACTTGTCGAAGGCGCGGAGAACACGCCGAACTGGTATTTCGATTCCCGCCACATCGAAGTGGCGAAGAACTATCACTACACCAACCACCTTGTCGGCACGGCGATCATGCTCGTCGGAACTGGCACGCTTGAGCGAATTCCCGAGCAGGCGAAGGCACCCTTCCAACAGGCTCTGGCGGAAACCTCCGACTTCTGGCTGGAAACCCAGATCGAGGCCGATGCAAGGGCTGTCCGGGAGCAGTTTGACACCAATGGCGTGAAACAGTTCCAGATGGCTCCAGAAATCATGACGGCCATCCAGGAGAAGGCGGCGCCGCTGAAGGCGTCGACGGCGGCCGAGTTCGAGGTGACCGGCCTGCTGGACCTTATCGAATCCTACCGATGAACCGCGTCGCGAACAGCCCTGCTGTCCGCGCCTCCTTTCCTGCATACTGGAGAGCCAAATGATGATGGATCATGCTCGCGGCGCAAACGCGCCCGGTGCTGCGCTTGCCAATCTGATCCGCTTCAATGCGGTTCTGTCATATGTCTTCGTGTGGACAGCGGCTGGCATGACATTGGCATTCTTTGCCGGCACGCTAGTCGAAATTATAAGCCGCTCATTTTTTCACTACAGTTTCATCTGGATCGGCGAGATGGCCACCTTTTGCTTCATTTGGGCCCTCTTCCTCAGTGCAGCCGTGTGTTTTCGCAGCAATTCCCATCTGTTCGTCGATGTCATCAACGCAACTGCGGGCAGCAGGACGGATCGATTCCTCCGTTTTGTGAGGTTCCTCGCAATTCTCATCATGGCGGTCGCCTTCGTCTATTTCGGCTGGAACCTGATTCAGCGCGGGTTCGAAAGGACAACGCCCAATCTCGGCGTGCCCATGTTCTACGGCTGGCTGGCCCCCTTCGTGATGGGCGTTGCGATGATACCCTTTTGCATCGAGGAGTATTTTGCACCGGGCCAGGTGACGGAAGACCTTCTTCCACCGGGCGCTGTCTGACGGCCCGGCATCCACCGCATTGCACAAACATAGATACGTGAGGCTCGTATGAGCGGTATAATCATTGTTTTTTCGGTGTTCCTTGGCCTGATGGTACTGCGCGTGCCAGTGGCGGTAGCGCTTATCATCGGCTCGATGGCGGGCATCTATCTGGAGGGGATGGACCTCGTGAACGTGGTCTCCCAATCCTATCGTGGCATCGACTCCTTCACCCTGCTGGCCGTGCCCTTCTTCCTTGCGCTCGGCTTTCTCATCGCCCGAACCTCGGTTTTCGAGCGCTTGCTGGATCTGGCCGGCGTGCTGGTCGGCCGGTTCCGGGGCGGTCTGGGCCAGGTCAACATACTGAATTCGATGCTGTTTGCAGGCCTGTCCGGATCGGCGGTGGCCGATACCACCAGCGAAGGGCCGATCATCATTCCGCTGATGCGCCGCCGCGGCTATTCGCTCGAATATTCGGCCGCCATCACCGCCGCGACCTCGACGATCGGCCTCATCATCCCGCCCAGCATCCTGATGGTCGTCTACGCGGCGACCAACGGAACCTCGGTGGGCGCGCTTTTTCTCGCGGGATTCACACCGGGCTTGCTGATCGGCGGCATCTTCCTCATCATCAACTATCTGCATGCGCGCCGCCATCAGATCGACATCGGCCAGTCGCATCGCGAGGAAGGCGCCCCGCTCCGCTCGCTGAGCGAAATCTTCTGGCGCGCGCTCCCGGTGATGGTCATTCCCGTACTGATCATTGGCGGCATTCGCAGCGGCGCCTTCACCGCGACCGAAGCCGGAGCGATCGGCTTCGCCTATACGTTCATCCTCACGGTGTTCATCTACCGGGACATCAGTCTCAGCCAGATCGGAACCTTCTTCAAGGATACGGTTCTGCTCTATTCGCTGCCCATGCTTGCGGTTGCAGCGGCCGGTCCCTTTGGCTGGATGCTCACATTGCTGGGGGCCGACGTCATGCTCCGCGATCTCGTTGCCGCCATGGATGTAGGACCTGTTGGCTTCCTTCTGATGGTCGCGGTCGTCTTCATGATCGTCGGAACGTTTTTGGACGGCATCCCCGCCATCATCATCTTTGCCCCGCTTTTTGCCACGGGGGCGATGGAACTCGGTATCCATCCGATCCAGTTGGGTATCGTCATTTGTGTGGTTCTGGCGATAGGCCTCATCACACCGCCCTACGGACTGTGCCTGCTGATCGCGTCGCGCCTTGCGAACGTGCCGGTCGTCAGCGTGATGAAGCCTATCGGGATATTCATTCTGGCGGAGTTGGCTGTCGTGACCATTCTGGCCGCTTTCCCCGATGTGGCGCTGTTCATCCCCCGGATATTTGCCTCAGATCTTGTCAAGTGAGAATAACATGACCGTCAGTCAGCAAACTATGCGCTTCGATCGCTCCGCGCTCGTATTGTTCGGAACCAGGCTTCTGGGCAAGATGGATGTCGCGGAAGAGGACGCGCGCATCACCTCCGACCTGCTGGTGCGGGCGGATGAACGGGGGGTCTCGACACACGGCCTCGTGCGGCTCGTGCCCTATGCCCGGCGCATCGGCGCAGGGCTGGTCAATCCGCGCCCCGACCTCAAGGTCACCGTTCGCCGTCCGGGCTTCGCCATGATCGACGCAGATGACGGGCTGGGCCAGGTCACCACTAGCAAGGGCGTACGCGTGGCGCTGGAACAGGCGCGGGAAAACGGCTTCGCCATCGTCGGTCTCCATAACTCCCACCATCATGGCATGTGTGCGCCGTATGCCGAGGCGCTGGCCAGGGAAGGGCTCATCGGCATCGTGATGACGAATACCGCGTCGCTGATGGCGCCGACCAACAGCAGCAGGCGCATGCTGGGCAATAATCCCCTCGCCATCGCCATGCCGCGCGGCGATCAGTTCCCTCCGGTTGTTCTGGACATCGCCTTTTCCACGGTCGCGTTTGGGGCGATCCAGCGCCTGCTGGCGCAGGGAGCAGATGTGCCGGAAGGCTGGGTCCATGACGAGAATGGCGAGTGGATTCGCGATGCGGCCACCGCCGTTGCCAAGGGGATCATGGCGCCGATCGGCGGGCACAAGGGTTACGGCCTCGCGCTCATGGTTGAATTCCTGACGGCGGCCCTCACCGACTCCAATTCCCTTGATCAGGTGGGCAGCCTCTTCCGTACGCCCCCCATCCACATGCGTGTTGGCCATCTCATCATAGGGATCGACCCCGGCGGTCTGCTCGATCGCGACCGGTTCTCCGGGCGTGTCAATGAAATCTGCGCCAAGATCGTTTCGGCTCCGCCCAATCCGGGAAAGGGCCCGGTGATCCTTCCCGGCGAACCGGAGCGGGCGAAGGAACTCGAGGCCGGCCGGTCCGGGGTTCCCCTTTCGACAGCCATCATCGGGGAACTGTCCGCATTCGCAAAGGATTTCGGACTGTCGATGCCGGCGCCGCGCGAACTGACGGAGGTGAAATGATGAGGCCGCTGCGTTTCCAGAACGCCTGGCGCGAAGTCGTGGCGGGCATGCGAGAAAATCTGCTGCATTCCCGGCTAACGACCGGCGTGTTCGTCGCCATGTCCGACCAACACCTGCTAGACCTCTATGCCAAGGCAGGCTTCGACTTCATCATCATCGATTTTGAACATGCGCCGATTACGCTGTCGCAGGCCGACAGCCTGATCGAATCGGCGATCCATGTCGGCATGGCGCCCCTGGTACGCGCCGCTGCCTCCGATAGGCAGGCGCTGCTGCGCACGCTTGACGCGGGAGCGGCGGGGATCGTCGTCCCCGATGTGCGCAGTGTCGCCGAAGTTCGCGAATGGGCCGAATGCATCTCTTATCCGCCCAGCGGCACGCGCGGCGTGTCGCAGGTCCGCGCAAATGACTGGGACATTTCCGGCATCACGGATACGCAGGAGCACCGTCCGCTTCTGGTGCCGATGATCGAGTCGCTGGAAGCCATTTCCATCGCCGAGGATCTGTTCGCACTGGAAGAGGCCGACTGGTATCATATCGGTCTCGCCGATCTGGGTATGCGGTTGCGCGACCAGGCCGATGCGCCCGCGATCGCCGATCTGACGAGGGACCTGGCAAGGAAAGCGCGCGCGGCAGGTAAGGGGCTGGGATACAACCAGGGGGCAAGTCCCGTTGCCAGTCCGCCGCCGGAGGGCATATGTTGCGTCGCGGTTCCTGACCGCGCCCTGATCCTCAACGGTTCGAGGCTGTTCTGCGAGGGAACGCTGTAATGCAGCAGGTTCCCGCTCCCGTCGTCGATATTCATTGTCATCTCTTCGATCAGGTGTCGAGCGTGGGGATAGACCTGTCGCGTCTGCCGCAATGGGCGCGCGCCGATGTTTATCTGGACGCCGGGTCGGCGGGCGCCGCCAGTTTCCATTCTTTCGCGGACTGGGCGCGGCGCGCTGGCGATATGGAACTGGGAGAGGTGTACGGCCTCGTCAACGTTGCCGAGTTCGGGCTCGACCGGACGCCTGAAATCACCGAGCCGGAGCATTTCCAGCCCGAAAGAGCCGTCGAGGCGGCGATGCGGCATCCCGACGTGGCGAGGGGTCTGAAGGTCAGGGCCGTGCAACCCGCGGTGCGGCTGCTGGGAATGACCTTGTTTGAACGGACCGTGCAGGCCGCTGCGCAGGCCGATCTCCCGATCATGGTTCATTTCGGCGAACAGAGCGGCGAAGCGATCGATGACGACATGCTGAGCGCCGACATCCTCTCGCTTTTGCGGCCCGGCGACATCGCGGCCCACATCTATACCGGCCAGCCGGGCGGCTTCTTCAGGGATGAACGAGTGATGAAGGCGACGCGCAAGGCGCGGGAGCGTGGCGTATTGTTCGACATTGGGCATGGCCGCTTCAATTTCAGCATGTCCGCCGCGCGCCATGGCATGTCACACGGTTTCGCGCCGGATTTTATCAGCAGCGACGTGACCAGCGGCACGGCAGGCTGGCTGAACCTGCCTTACGTGATGGCGGCAATGTGCGCCGCCGGTATGAGCGAGGCGGCCGTGATCGACGCGGTAACGCGCGCGCCCTCAGCTTGGCTGAAGCCGCGCACCACGTCTCGCCGGCACATTGTCGTCCAGCAAAAGCCGGCTCGCCAGAGCGATAGCATGGGCTTCGGCTACGAATGCGCAATCGGCTTCCGCACGGAAGCGGCAATTCTGTAATTCGTCTTAAGGAGAGAGAAAGAATGAAACCCGAAGTTGCACTGGCCCGCATGACCGACGGGATGAACACATTGCTGAGGGAGACCGGGCTGCCCGGCGGCCCCGGAATCCCGAGTTGGTCGGACTGGACCGGCACTTACGAGATGAAGGACCGCTATGAGCCGAACCGCACGAATTATGCGACTGAAGACTACAACTGGAAGGACTTCCAGTATGTGGGGTTCCTGTGCGGCCGCCTCTGGCTGCTGGCGCGGCTGACCGGCGACAGCCGTTATTCCGACGTTGCGGCCGAGCTTTGCCGCAGGATCGAGCCGGTGCTTTCCAAAGGCCCGGTGACGTCCGAGAACTGCGGTTTCGATATAACCTACGCGCTGGCGTGGGGATATAATTTCACCAAGGAGACTTGGTATCGCGACGCCGCGCTGAGAGCGCTTGAGAACTTCTCGCAGGGCTACCGGCCCGAACTGAATCTGTTCATGTGCGACGCGGACAGCGACGAGGTCGTCATCGACACGGCCGGGCCGTTCGTCTGTTTCCTGTGGGGCGGGAATTTCGAGCCCCGCCTGCGTGAGATGCTCAAGACCCACATGGACAAGATCCTTGAACTGGGTCTGGTCAAGGAGGATGGCGAATGCTTCCAGGGCCTTCAGTTCGACCTGAAGGAAGCCAAGATCAAGCGATACTATTCGCGTCAGGGCTATACTTATGAATCGCGCTGGACACGGGCGCAGGCCTGGGGCGTTCACAACTATCTCAACGGCTACGAGGCAACCCGCGACACCACCCATCTCGATGTCGCGGTGCGCGCTGCCCAGTGGTTCTGGGATCGTCTCCCCGAAACCATGGTCAATCACTACGACTATGACGATCCGCGCGTGCCGCGCGTGCCGCTGGACACCTGTTCGTCCTTCATGGTCGCCAATGCCATGATCCGTTTCGGCCGCATGCCCGAAGTCAGAGACGGGGCGGAGTGGGCAAAACGCGGACGCCAGATCGTGGAACGCGTCTGCGCCGACCACATGACCTATTGCGGCACGATCCTGCACGGTTCCTGGGGTCAGATTTCTGATCGGCTGGGTATCGGCCGCTGGCCGCAGGAAGACGTCATGGGTTACGGCAACTACTGGTCTGCCGAATGTCTCTACCGCCTGATGTCGGACGACTGGAGCGTCGCCGAACTGAACCAGAAATGAGCAGTGAGCAAGGACAAGAACCAATGAACGCGCACAATAAGAGCATCGACCTCAACATCATCGAATTTCCGTCAGGCCCCTGCCGCATCGTGGACCTGTCGGCGCCCATTTCGGCGGAAGACACTGGCCATACCGGCCATCAGTTGAAGATGACGCGGGGAATTTTTCCCTTCGACGACAGCTTCTATCACATCATGCAGGTGCACAGCCATCTGGGCACCCATGTCGAGGTGCCGCGCAATGCCGGTCTCGACCTTCCCGATGCGCTGGACACCCCCATCGGCGCGTTCATCGGCTGGCTGCAACTGCTCGACCTGAGCTTCCTGCCGGCGAACGCCGATCTCACCGTCGCCGATCTGGAGAAGGCCGGTCTCGACAAGGTGAAGCCGGGCGACATAGCCGGTATTTTCGGGGCACATAAGGGCGGCTACCACGATCCCGTCAACGACAAGCGCGTGCGCCTGAATGTGGAGACGATGCAGGCCCTTGTCGACCGTGGCATCCGTGCCGTCCTGATGGACAACCAGACGCTCTCGCTGGAGACCAGCAAGGAGAACTGCCAGGCGATGCATCGCACCTTCCTGGGCCGCAACCTGCCGATCTTCGAGAACTTCTACACGCTCGACCGGCTCAGCCATGATCGCGTGTTTTTCCTGGGCTTTCCGCTGCCGTTCAAGGATCTCGATTCTTCGCCGATCCGCGCGGTCGCTTTCGAGCCGGCCTGAACGGAAAGTCCGATGCGCAAGCTATTGATAACAGGGGCGGGGGGCCGGATCGGCAAGGTGGTCTGCCCGCCGCTCGCCCGCGAATGGGACCTTCGCTGCGGCTACAGCAATGAGCGTGGCAGGCAGGCGATAGAAGCCATGGGCCTGAACAGCGTCTCCTGCGACATTACCGACCGGGCCCAGGTCGGTGAAGCCGTTCGCGGCGTCGACGCCATCCTTCACATGGCGGCGATATCGGTGGAGGCTTCGCCCGAGGAGATCGCGCGGGTCAACATTCTCGGCACGACCTATGTGCTGGACGCGGCGCGCGAACATGGCGTGCGCCGCTTCGTCTACGCCAGCTCCAATCATGCGATCGGCGGGCATGAGCGCTTTTCAGCCGAGCTTCCGCCCCGCCAACAGTTCGACGAGAACACGACCGCATGGGCCGACAGTCATTACGGCGCCTCCAAGATCCACGGGGAAGCGCTGACGCGCTGGTATGTTCACCGGCCGGGCAGCGTTATGACGGCGGCTTGCCTGCGTATCGGCACGACGGGTTTCCAGAACCTCGACGAGATCATGCAGAACGAGCGGCTCTGGTCGACATGGATGAGCGACAGGGACCTGATCCAGCTTTGCCGCAGGTCGCTGGAGGCGGACGTGAAATATGGCGTCTATGGCGGCGTCTCCGGGAACGCCCGTCGGTTCTTGTCGCTGGAGCTTGCACGGCGCGATCTCGGCTACGTTCCCGAGGACGACGCTGAGGATCTGGCGCGTGCTCGCGGTTATGCCTCGACCGGTTATCAGTTCGCCGGCTGGCAGGAATAGCCATGGCCGCAGAACGACAGGAAAGGACTGCGAACATGAAGGATGGACCGCTTGCCGGGGTCAGAGTTCTGGCTTTCGAGCACATGTTGCAGGGCCCGCTGGCTTCGCTGCTGTTGAGTGAACTGGGGGCGGACGTCATCAAGATCGAGCCGCTCGGCGGCTCGATCGAACGCGGACTGACGGGACGCGGCCAGTGGATCAACGGGCGATCGGTGCTCGATCTGACGGTCAATCGCGGGAAACGAAGCCTTGCGATCGACCTCAAGAATGCGCGCGCGAAAGAGATCGTTCACAGTCTTGTCGGCACATCCGACATCCTTATCCACAATTTCCGGCCGGGTGTCATGGAGCGGTTGGGATTCGGCTATGAGGAACTGGCGGAAAAATTCCCGCACATCATTTATGGCGCGGCCTCCGGCTATGGCGAGGAAGGTCCCTATGTGACGCGGCCGGGGCAGGATCTGCTGATCCAGGCCATGTCGGGGTTCATGTATCTGCAGGGACGCCGCAAGGACCCGCCGGTGCCTTTGGGAAGCGCGCTGATTGACGTCCATTCCGGCACGCTCCTTGCTCTGGGCTGTCTTGCGGCATTGCTGAACCAGCGCGCGACCAGCAAGGGCCGAAAGATCGGCGTGGATCTTTTGGCGTCGGCTTTCCATCTGCAGTTCGAACCCTGCGCCTATTCGCTGAACGGCGACAGGCCGCTGGAACGGGGCGAGGCCAATCTGGCCGACACCTATCACCACGCGCCTTACGGAGTTTACGAGACCCGCGACGGCTATCTCGCCATCTCGACCAATGACATGGGCAAGCTTGTCGATTGTCTCGCCGTCGAGGAGCACATCGACGTGCCGCTGGATATGGCTTCCGCCGGGACTTTCGCACAGCGCGAGGATATTCGCCGCAAGATTGCGGATGTCCTCGTCCGGCGCAGCAGCCAGGACTGGATGGAACGCTTCCTGCCCGCCGGTGTCTGGGCCGAGCCTGTGATGCCTGCCGGCGAAGCGCTCAAGACCAATCCGCAGGTGACCCATCGTGGCCTCATCACCGACATAGGGGGCCAAAGCCCGCTCAAGGCGCTGGACATACCCATCGCCTTCGACCGCAAGCGAGAGCTTTCCGCACTTCCCGATGCGCCATGGCCGGGAGAGAACGTCACCGAAATCCTCGCCGAACTTGGCATTGCCGAGACCGAGATCGACCGTCTTCGCAGCGAAGGCGTCATCGCCACCAGGAATTCACAGGAGTAGCCGATGTCGTTCAATCTTCCCCATTGGGACGCCCAGCATTCCGGGGACGGCCATGCCATCTTCGAGATGGTTGACCGCATCGCTGAGGGTCCGGTCAGGGATCATGCGGTGGAGATGGACCGCACGTCGGAGTTTCCGCATGTCCTTTATCGCCAGCTCGGCGAAGCGGGCCTGCTCGCCCCGCGCCTGCCGGAAGAGGTGGGCGGTATCGGGCTTGCGACCTATGATTATTGCCGCATCATCATTCGACTTGCGCAGGAAAGCGGCGCCGTGGCGAATGCCGTCGTCGGCACGGGCATCGCAGCCAACTATCTTTATGTCTATGGCAAGGGCCGTTTCAACGATGTGATCCGCGCTTATGCCGACGGCACCCTTCTGCCCGCAATGGCGCTGACGGAACCGGGCTCCGGCAGCGATCTGCGCAGCCTGCGCACCGCCGCCATTCCGGTTGAAGGCGGCTATCGCATCTCGGGCGAGAAGATGTGGATCACCCTCGGGGGCGTCTGCGAACGGGTCATGGTGCTGGCCCGCCTGCCGGGCGAAGCGGCCGACGGCCTGATCGGGGTTCTCATCGATTGCGACAGCGAAGGCTTCAGCCGCGGCAAGATCGAGGACCTGATGGGTATGCGTGGCCTGGCGACCTCGCCCTTGTTCTTCGACGATGTGTTCGTGCCGGAAGATCGTGTCGTGGGTGTGGCTGGCAAAGGCTTCGAACAAACCAGCCAGGCATTGGCCTTCGGCCGGATTCTCGTTGCCTCGATGGCCGTCGGCCTGGCTCGGGGGGCGTTGCGGCGCGTAGTGGATTATACACAGGAGCGCAAGCAGTTCGGCAAGCGCATCTGGGACTTCCAGAACACCAAGCTCAAGGTCGGCGAATATGCGGCCCGCGTGCTTGCCGTGGAAAGCCTGCTCGCCCGCGCCTGCCAGGCGTATGACGCCGGCGTCGATCCCGTTCTGGAAGCGTCGGCGGCCAAATACTTGGCCTCGGACCTCGCCATGGAGACTGGCATTTTCGCCGTGCAGGCGCATGGCGGAATAGGTTTCAGCCGCCAGCTGGATGTCGAGCGCTTCATGCGCGACGCCAAGATCACTCAGATCTATGAGGGCACCAATGAAATCCAGCGCCTCATCATCGCCCGTAATTCAATCACTGCTTGAGGAAACAGATGAAACCCGCAAAACCCGTGCAGACCGCCGAAGCCTTGTCCGGCACCCCCTTTGACAGCGGCCGCCGGACGGTCACCGAGGCCGACATTGTTAATTTCTGTGGCCTGTCGGGCGACTACAGCGTCGCCCATGCCGATGCTCCTGCCATGAAGGAAACGCCCTATGGCGGGATCATCGCCCATGGGATGCTTGTCATGAGCATTGCCTCGGCCCTCGCCGATATTGCGCGACCCTTTCCACTCGATCTTTCCTACGGCTACGAGAAGGTCCGCTTCATCCAGGCCGTCCTTCCCGGCGATACGATCTTCGTACGCCAGCAGGTTCTGGGGCAGCGGCCTTATGGCAAGGATGAGACAAAGACCTTCTATGACATAAGCTATGAGGTGCGTACGACCGACGGGCGGGTCGTATGTGCCTGCACCCATATCCTGCTTGGGCCAAAAATCGAGTAAAGCCGGGCTTCCGGTTGTGAAAATACGCCAGCCTTGATCCGGATGTTCAGGGGCCGGGCCTGCATGCGAGCCGCGGCCTTCCTGGAAGTTTCCGGCTATGCCGAAACACTTGCCTTGCCGCTGGCGTCTGACTCTGGGACAGGTTCCTGGAGAAGGCGGCGCAGACGTTCGGAGCCATTGCGGAGATGAAGCCGCAAAGCTTCGCTCGCCATTTCGGTATCGCCACGCCCGAGCGCATCCAGCATGATCATATGTTCTTCGGCCGCCATCTTGCCATGCACCACGGCGCGCTGCTGGAACAGCCGGGCTATCTGGGCGTGGACATTTAGGGTTTTGTACGCTTGCAGGAGGAATTCATTGCCGGACGCCGTCATTATCTGCTCATGGAATTTCTGGTCCAGATCGTTGAAGGTCGGCCCGTCGAAAGAACGGCTGTTGCACAGGCGGCGCATCTCGTTCGCGGTCGCGCGCAGGGCGGCGAACTCCGGCGAACCGGCATTGTAGGCAAAGTTTTGAAGCGCTTCGTTTTCCAGCAGATACCTGACCTTTCCCAGCCTTTCGAGCTGCTCCACACCAAGCAACGGCTCGACCCGGAATCCCCTGTATGTCTCAACGCGGACGAGCCCTTGCTGGGTCAGGCGGTTGAGCGCTTCGCGCAGCGGCGTAAGGCTGATGCCAAGCTCCCGGGCCATCGCATCCAGCTTCAGATGCTGGCCAGGCTTGATCTGGAGCTCGATGATCCGTCGTCGGATTTCCTGAAAGGCGACATCGGCCAGGGAACCATGGTTCAGGGGTTTGGAATTTTCGGACATAATCACACTCATAAGCTATTTTTTTGAAAATATCATATATTATTTCAACAGGGTACTGGTTGTTTCGCATGTATCCGGGGAGGATGAGGAATGCACTACGGTGACTTTGTAAGGCGGCATGCGCGGCGGAATCCAGCGGGTGCGGCGATTGTCGACTGCGATGGAACCGTGACCTATTCTGAACTCGACGCGCGGACCAACCGGCTGGCGAAGGCGTTTTCCCTTTTGGGCGGAGAGCGAGGTGATCGCGTTGCCTTTCTGGGTGATAATGGCAGGGTTCCCTGCGAGATCATGATCGCGGCAACCAAGGCGGGGCTAATTTACGTTCCCGTCGACTTTCGCCTGTCCGAGCCCGAGATCGTTGCGATTCTCGAAAATTGCCAGCCGGCGATTTGCATCGTCGGCTCCACGCATGTCATCCTCGCCGACCGCGTGCGCCGGTTGGCCAGCTATGTGAAAGCGTGGATTGGCGCTGCCGGCAAACCCGGTGATGGCTGGACCGCCTATGAAGAACTGATCGCCAGCGGCAGTTCCGTATCCTTCGACTATGCGCCCGACGACGGCGTTTTCTGCATCATCTTCACGAGCGGCACGACGGGCCAGGCCAAGGGCGTCCAGATCAGCCATGCCGACACGATGCAAAACGGCATGGCGCTGGCCTCCGCATACGGTGTTGACGCGGGCACGCGCTTCCTCATGAGCCTCCCTTACAGCGCAACAGGCGTGGTCAATCACAGTTCGGGTCCGACGCTGATGATGGGCGGAACGGTCGTCTTTGACGATGTCCGCCGGTTTGACGCAGAACGCTATTTCTCAACCGTAGCAAGACACCGCGTGACACATAGCCAACTGGTGCCGACCATGATGTATCGGCTACTCGACTCGCCGGTCAGAGAAGATTTCGACCTGTCGTCGCTCGGAGTTGTCGGATACGGATCGGCTGCAATACCGCCCGTTCGCGTCCGCCAGATGCTAGAGGCATTCGGTCCGATCTTCGTGCAAGCCTATGGCATGACGGAATGCTGCTCCCTGGCAACCGTCCTGACCCGCGAGGATCATCGCGTCGTGGGCACTTATCGCGAAGCGATATTGGCGTCATGTGGCCGAGCGGTTCCGCAAGTCGAGATACGCGTGGCCGACGATCGGGACATGGAGGTAGGTCGGGGTGAAATTGGCGAGATACTGATCCGCGCCCCATGGAACACCGCCGGATACTGGCGGGATGACACTCGGACGCGCGAGTTGGTGCGCAATGGCTGGCTGCATACCGGGGATCTAGGATATCTTGATGAACAGGACTATCTCTTTATTGTCGATCGTAAGAAGGACATGATCAATACTGGCGGTTCCAAGGTTTATTCCTCTGAAGTCGAGGCGGCTATCATATCCCATCCAAACGTGGTTGAGGTTGCAGTCATAGGTGTCCCAGATGATGAGTGGGGAGAGCGAGTCCATGCTGTAATTGTAACAAAGCGGGGCATGACGCCGACGCTGGAAGAAATTAGGAGCCACGCATCTGAGAAAATAAGTCGCTATAAGCTACCTAAGACGATGCAAATTGAGATCAATATTCCGAAGACGTCGACCGGAAAATATGCGAAAGAAATCCTTCGAAAATCTGTACAAACACCCCGTACAATACGTTGAAGCACCCGACCCGAACACCATCCTGAGGCGCTGACCTCGAAAGGACCATGACCCCGGCTAGGATGTTGCGTGCTTGACAATCACCCGCAATTAAAGGGCTGATTGACCGAAAGCCAATAGACTTCTCGATTGTTTGCCATCCGAACACCTCCGAATGGCAAACAATCAGACCGGCTCGCAGGCTGTAACCTTATTGGGTATCGAGCCTAAAGCGCATCAACTGATCCGGCGAGAAACCGGCTGTTGCCGGCCGCGCTGCCGAAAAGTCAGAAGGTGCTGGTGGCGGACAACCAGAAACGCCGGCCTTCCATCGTCGTATTGAAATCAGTCGGCTCCACCCTCTTGTCAAAGACATTGTAAACCGCGCCCTTCAGGCTCAGATGGTCATTGACCGCATAAGACACGCCAAAATCGAGCGTGGCATAGTCGCCGTATTTGCGGGCGACGACTTCACCATCCTTGTAGACGGGCGTGCCGTTGGAGCCGATGCGGAGGCCCGCATTGATCTCGGATCCGTGATAGTTGAGGGAGGCCCAGGTCGCCAGTCCGTCCACCGGGGTGATCCAGTCAGCGCGCAGATTGGCCATATGCTTCGGCGTGCGGGTCAGAGGCAGACCGGCATAGTCGCCCGTCTTCTGCTCGGAATCCGTATAGGTGTAACTCCCGCGGAAGGTCAGCGTGCTCGTTGCCTCCCATTCTGCCGTGAGTTCGATACCCTGGATGATCGCATCATCGATATTGTAGTTGTAGAAGACGGTGTAATAGGGGTCTTCGTCCCACAACAGATAATCGCCATCGGCGTCATAGGCGCGGGCATTGGAAATCTTGTCCTTGAAGTCGGTGTAGAAATAGGTCGCTCCAAGGGTCAGCCCGCTGTAATTGTCCCAGATCGCGCCGATTTCGTAGCTCGTGCTCTTTTCCGCCTTGAGATCGGGACCGCCGATAATTACGCCGCAGGGACTCCGGTCGGCCGGACGCAGGGACTGGTCGCCATAATAGCACCCGCCCCCGCCCGTTGTGTAGGCGTAGCCCGGTATGATCGAGCGTATGTCCGGGGCCCGGAAGCCGGTGGAGACGCCGCCCTTGACGGTGATCTGCTCGGTTGGATTCCAGACGCCGTAAAGACGCGGGCTGAAGTGAGAGCCGTAAACCTCGTGGTGGTCCATGCGCAGCCCGCCGGTCAGGGCGAACGTATCGGTCATGCGCCACTCGTCTTCGGCGAACATCGCCCATTGGGCGACTTGGAACTCCTCATCCTCGCCGGTGCGACGGCCCGGATTCTGGTCGGTTAGCAGGGCGTCGAAATATTGGCCGCCAACAACGAGCGTATGGGCGCCCGCAAGATCGAAGGGCGTGGTGAACTTGGCGTCGAGAACCGAATTGCGGATTTCGGGGGAGCGCAGATTTTCCACGAAGGAGCCCTCCGCGGGGGTCCAGGTGTAATTGGTGCGTTCGGCCCATTCCTGCGAGAAGGAGATTTCTGATGTCGTCCAGCCCCAGCGCCCGACATGGGTCAGAGACCAGTGGTCACGGTCGTTATAATTGTAGAGTTCGTTGTCCGTCGCGCCAGTGCCCAGGGTTTTTCCCGGATGGGCCTCGTGTTTGACGCGTGTGCGGCCTCCTTCGAGGAAAATGTCGTGATCTTCGTTCGGGGTGAAGGTCAGCCGTGCGGTGATGTCGGTTTCGCGCTTGCCCCTCGTAGCGGCCAGAACATCGTCTTCCTCGCGTTCGAAGCCACGACCCCAGAACTGGAGGCCGAGCTTGTCCTGAATCACCGGGCCATTGCCGTAGAAGGAGACCTGGGCGGAGTTGCCGTAGCGGGAATGCTGCTGCACCGTACCTTCAGCCGTGACGGAGCCAGACCACACATCCGATACCTTGCGGGTTATGATGTTGATGACGCCGCCCATGGCGTCCGAGCCGTAGAGCGAGGACATAGGGCCGCGAACAACCTCGATGCGCTCAATGGCGCTGATAGGAGGGATGAAGTTCTGCTCGAAACCGGCGTTCCCGTTTGTGCGGGCATCGCGGGTGCTTTGCCGCTTGCCGTCAACGAGAATGAGCGTGTAGGCGCCGGGCAGGCCGCGGATGAAGATGTCTTTTTCATTGGCCCCGCCGGTGACGGCGACGCCCTGTACTTCGCGCAGCGCGTCGGTCAGGTCCTGAAACGCGCCTTTTTCAAGCTCTTCGCGCGAGACGACGGTAATGCTGGCGGGCGCGTCCTTTACATTCTGCTCAAAGCCGGCGGCGGTAACGACAATCTGGTTGAGCCGAAAGACGTCTTCCTCCGTATCTTCCTGCGTCTGAGCATGGGCTGTGGCGGGAAAGGCGACCGCAGAAACCGTACACAGGAACAGCGCACTGACCGAAGCCTTCCGACTCACGCGCATTCCCAACCTGTCGCTTGTGAAAGCGAACTCCTTTTCCATGGCGTGTCATCCCAACATGAGGTTTCGGCCCGATCTCTCAAGGCCAGCAAGCGCTTCCAACTTCTTGCCGCGCCTGGAGAAAGGCGGGTCACCGGGAAACAGACGGCACTTCCGGATAGAAAACATGACTATGCCTGTCAACTATGATGTAAGCAATGGAAAGTTCTGTTGCAGCTGCGCTACAGTTTGACAGGTGCCGGGGCAGGGTGCGTCAACGCGAAAAATGGATCGGAAAGGCAAGGTTCACGCGCGATTTTGCAATCTCAGGCGGCTGCGCAGCAGGCGTCGGCGGAGCACCGGTTCCACCGCGGCGTTGTTAAAAGCCGGGTCGCCCCAGGATCAGAACTTTGGTAACGGGGCCGACCTAGTCAAGCGATTTTGGGCGAGCGTGATCGTCCGCCGCAGGCGGACATATCGGCGGCTTGATGCTTAGCGGCGCAGTGTGCTTAGAGTCGCTGCCTTCCTGTGGGATCACCCGGGTGCATGCTTGGGTCCGTGGTCAGTGCGCGAGCTGCCAACATGATGCTGGTTCGATGCAGTTTCCGATGTGCCTATCTCCTTGGCGTGCTTGACGAGATCGGCATCATCGGAGCCGCGTCCCTGGGGGACCTCGAAGGTCTGGGGTCAAGCAACCCCGAACGCCGGCACGCCGTGCTGGCTGCAACGACTTTACACCTTTCTCGCCATTTAACCGACTGCGCCATCGACGTGTTTAAGAAGCGGATCGGCGCCATGACGCGGCGAGCCGACAATCAGGCAACCGCCCATATTACTCGTTCAATGAGGCCGCGTGATTATTTCGAGCTCAAATCATGGGGCTTCGGCTCTACCATCCGTGGATCCGTAAGCTGCCGGATTGCAGGAAATACACAGGTAGCTATCGCGACAACCACAAGCGTTGAAAGCCCTCCCACGATGGCAGCTGGAACAGCACCTATCATCGCAGCAACTATCCCCGCTCTGAAGTCGCCAAGCTCATTGGAACCGCTGACGAACATCTGCGATACGGCGACGACGCGTCCTCTTATTTCATCGGGTGTCCCCAGTTGCAGAACAGACTGGCGGATGACCACGCTTATCATGTCAGCCGCTCCGGCCACGCCAAGTGCGGCGAGAGACAACATGATATTTTTGGAAACCGCAAATACAACGATAGCGACACCGAACAGGGCGGTGAAGCAGAGCATGACATTGCCTGCATGCCGGCGGGGCGTGTAGCGGGTTAAAATGGCGGCTGCCCCCAATGCACCGACTGCAGGAGCGGCGCGCAGAGCGCCGAGGCCGGCAGGGCCGACCTCCAGAATGTCCCGCGCGAACACCGGCAACAATACGATGACGCTGCCGAGGAGTACGGCGAAAAGATCGAGCACCACAACACCCAGGATGACCGGCGTCCTGCGAATGTAGCGTATACCGCCCATCATCCGCGATAGCGTCGGCTCTCCGTTCACGACAAGCGCTGAACGCGGCTTGACGGAAGTCAGCCGCAAGACGAGTACAGCGGTCAGACATGCGAAGAATGCTGCTGCTCCATAGCCAGTTGCGATCCCTGCCATCAAAAGCACTCCGGCAAGCGCCGGTCCCATGATCACCGATGTCTGCGTTGCGATCGTAGCGCTGCTTATCGCTGCCGGGAGTTGGCTGGAATGAACAATTTGCGGCAAAAGAGCCCAAAGCGCCGGCTTTGAAAGCGCAATGCCTACCCCGGCAAAAGCAGTGCATATATAGATTGCAGCAAGCGACGTTTCCGGAAGAAGCGCTGTTACGGCAAGCCCGATCAGGGCGGCGCACGCCATCAGCGACCCCGCAGCGACAAGCAAGGCCCGGTCGAACCTGTCCGCGAGGTCTCCTGCAATCAGACCAAGGAACAGGACAGGGGTGAACATCACCAGGCCTACATAGCCGAGATGCAACGGGTTATTTGTCAGATCGTAGATCTGCCACCCCACCACCACCACGAGCATCCGGCTGATAACGCCGAAGGCGAAACGGGCGAGCAGGTAAGCCAGAAAATTGGGTGTTTGGGCGAGGGTCGGGGGCGCGTCTGTCATCCGTTCAGCAGTATCTTGCTGCGGTCAAGCTAAGGTTCACCTAGGAATCTCCACTGTATTACCTGATCTTTTCCCCTCATGCTGAAGCATTCGGAAGAAAGACAGTGCGCCTGCAGACTTGTGGCGGTCACGTGATCAGTTTAGTGGCACCAGTTCGTGGTAGACACCGAAGCCTTTCCCCTTCGCTTCCAGTTCGGAGTCCAGCCTCATTTCGAGAGCTGCCCCCTCAACCTCGGCGACCATGGTCGTAAAATGGGAATGATCGTGCCGGGAACGCACGATACACCCTTCCATCAGATGACCGCACAGCGTGGTCTTCGAACTGGTGATAGTGAGGTGGACATGCACATAAGGTTCGCCGTCAATGTAGCGGCCTACCCCGAATGGCTCTGCGCCACGATCGGGTGCCCGGACCCAGCCGACAATGCCATGACCGCTGACCTCCATCGGCCCGTCGAACTCGACGACGCCGATGGATTGCTGACCATCAATGAATTTCTGGACAATAGCCTTCGTGCAGGCACCGGTTATGGACAGAACCACACCGGCGCGAATGTCGTGGCGACGCACTATATCCTGGATCGCGAGGAACAGATCATCACTTGGTCCCAGTCTGACCGTGAATATCCGTCCCATCGTGCTGACAATCTCATCCGTCACGCAATTTCCTCCCTTGAAAGCGTTTTTCTTGATCCTGTAATCCTGCAGATCGCTACGCGGAAACCCGCCCGTTCTCGTCCAGCATCCGGATTGGATTTCCTTGCAGATAGGAGATGATATTTTCTACGGTCTCCCCATAATAGAGAGCGTAATTTTCTTCGACTACATACCCGATGTGCGGGGTCGCCACTACATTCCGTAAGTATCGATATGGATGATCTATTGGTAGAGGCTCCGTGTTGAAGACATCCATTCCCGCCCCGCCAATCCTCTCTTCTGTGAGAGCTTCCAGCAATGCAGCTTCATCGACAATCGGCATTCGGGATGTATTGATCAGGAATGCGTCTTTCTTCATGCGGCCAATGTCCTCCGACGAAACTATTCCCGCAGATCGAGGGCTAAGCGGCATATGAATGGTGATCGCATCGGAATTCCGGAACAGGAACTCCTTGCTGACGGCGGTCGCCCCATGTTCACCAGCGGTGGATTGCGTCAGATTCGGACTCCAGGCAATAACGTTCATGCCGAAGGCGATCGCGACCGCCGCCACGGGCTGTCCCATATTGCCAAGCCCGACAATGCCAAGAGTGCGACCTTTTATGCTGCGTCCCACGGATTGCTGCCACCCTCCTGCGCGAAGGAAACTCACCTCGGCCGGAATTTTGCGGAAGAGCATCAGGATCATCGCCCAAGTGATTTCTACCGTCGGCCAGCTTATCGACGATGTTCCGCAAATGGTGATGCCAAGCTCCCTGGCCGCCACCATGTCGATAGAAGCTGCATTGCGAAGGCCGGTCGCGAGAATAAGCTTCAGTCTCGGGAGCTTCTCCAACACCTCGCGGGGCAACGGCGTTCTTTCCCGCATCCTGGATACTGCGTCGAAATCCGCCAGGCGCGCCACCAATTGGCTCGGGTCGGAAACGTGGTCGCGAAATACCACGACCTCGCATTCCTCAGGCAATTGCGACCAATCCGCCGAAGAAAGTGCAACGTTCTGATAGTCGTCGAGTATCGCGATGCGCAAATTGCCTTCCTTTCGAAAATGCGGTTGCTATGTCCGCGACTAGGCGCCGAAGCCGGCCTGGGCCACATATTCCCTGGCGTATTTTATGAGCTTTTCGGTCTGCCGCGACTTCTCACGTTGAAGTGGCACGAGAATGCGAAACTCGTAGGTCAGCTTCGGCAAAAATGGCCGGAGTTCCAGGCCTTTGGTTGCAAATGCGCTGGCCGTCACCTCGTCGACGACGGAGACGCCTGCTCCCGCGGCCACAAGTTCGCAAATGATGGCGCCGCTTTGTGCTTGAACCGTGATGTTCGGTACGATGTCCGATTGCATGAAAGCCGAATCCACCTTCTGCCGATGCCGCGTTTCCGGCGGCATCGCGATGAAGGGAATGTCGGCAAGGTCCAGCGCCGTCAGCACGCTGCGGCTTGCCAGCTCATGTCCAAGCGGAAGTATGCACACACCATTGGCGCGCAGAAACTCCAGCGAATAAGCCGATGGGTAGTCGATGGGAAAGTTCGTGAAAGCGAGGTCAAATTGCTGGGTGTCCAGCAGTGCCCGGACATCGCGGCTCAGCACCGTCCGCAATGTGAAGTCCAGATCGGGCACCTCTCGCCTCATCCGGCTTATCGCATGCGGCAATATCCCGTGCGCCATCGGCATCGTCGCTATGATGCTCAATTTGCCGCCAACGGTTTTAATGCCCTTCATGAAGCTGTCTATCTGATCCAACCCCACGAATGCGCGCTCAAGCTCCCTGTAGAGAAGATCGGCCTCTACGGTGGGCTTGAGGCGCCCCTTTGCCCGGGAGAACAGCTGGATTCCCGTCCTGAGCTCCAGATCGGATATCAATCTGCTCACCACCGGCTGGGAAACCCCCAGAACCGCCGCGGCTTTAACCGTGGTGCCTGCCAGCATCAGTGCCCTGAATGCCTCAAGCTGGCGCAGATTGATCATTCGACCCATGAGCTGCCTTCCGGGATCATTGTTCGTCCGCACATATTGACAGAAAAACCGCTGGCGGACGCTGGTCAGGCGTAGATTTCGCGAATGACGCTCTCGACCTCCTGCTCGCTGATCTCGACCTTCTCATAGATCAGCTTTTCCAGTTTCTCGAAGACATGTTCGATGTTCGCGGAATCCGGGTCCAGGCCCATGGACTGGATCTTGACCGAAACCGGCGCGGTCTTGCCCCGCCGCAGCGACGTGGAGCCGAACGAGACCGAACGGTGGTTGCCCACCGTCTCTGCACGTATGTTCTCCCAGAAATACCACTGCCCTCGCAGGATGCCACCAAGGTGGCTGCCGCCGTAGGAATACATATGCGGACCGGTAACCGGATGGTTGCGGGCGATGGGGAACTTGTAGAGCTCGGCCACCATTTCAGTCAGCGGGGTCAGCTGGGTCATGTCGAGGCCCGTGCGGATATCGTAGAGCGACTCCAGAAGGGGGACGACCTGCTCGAATGCCGCGTTGCCACAACGGTGACCGGTTGAGTTTATCGTCACGTCACAAGTCAGCGCGCCGGCGCGAATGGCTTCGATCGAGTTTATGGTGGCGAGACCATAGTCATCGTGACAATGAACGCCGATTTCCATGTCGGGACCGGCCAGCGCGCGCACATAGCGGACGAGGAATGCCATCGTTTCGGGCACAAACCAGCCGCGAACGTCATAGACGACGATCCGGTCGGCTCCCGCATCCCTGGCGGCCTGCACGACGCGTGCGACAAGATCCAGCCGGTGATAATCCGTTCCAACCGCGATCTTTCTCGCCCCCGAACGCTTGGCATGGCTCACAGCGTCGCCGATGCGCGCCTCGATGTCGCCGTTCCAGTTTTGCGGGCACAACGCGTTGGTCATGATGTAGCCCCAGTAACCAACGAGGTTCACCAGATCGGCGCCGGAGTCGATCGTTTTCTGGATTTCGGTGCGGTAGTCCGGATCGTAGTAGCGGGTATGAAGGCCCAGTTCCATCTTGCTGCCTGCCCGCCGCAGCATCTTGACGAACTCTATGTGCTCCGGAATGGTCGGGTAGCCGACTTCGGCCTCAATCACGCCCATCGCTTCCAGCTTTTCGGCCAGCAACATCTTGATGTCATTGTTCGCATATACGCCGGGCGTGTTGATGCCGGACCGCAAGGTGTCGTCACGGATGATGCATTTGTCCATGACGCCCTGAGGCCGATGCCCCATTGCGACCTTGTTCACGAGGGGGGTCATCCACCGCTCCTCGGCGTCGATGTCGACCTCTTTCAGCAGATCCGGGTGTTGCTCGCGCAGGCTCATGGAATTCTCCTTCAGAAAATCAATCGGTGATGACGAAGCAGTCTTGCGTTGCAATGGCTGCATGCGCACGGGTGCCCGGTTCAAGCCGGACGTAAGGGGGGACCTTGGCGATCAGTTGCTGGCCATCTTCGGTGACGAGCGTGTACTCCATGCCTTCGCCGAGAAAGACCCGTTCCTGCACAGTCACTGGCCAAACATTGAAATCCGGGGGCAGGCTGTCCGCAGTTTCGAGCAGACGGATAAGCTCCGCCCGGACACCGAACTGCATCTCACCCGATACGTGCTCTTTAACATGGGCCGGTGCGCTGGCGATCACGCCGCTCGTCGTCCGGTAGCGCGCCAGATTGTCTGAAGTGGAGCCGGCAATGTGGGTGGCAGGCAGGAGATTGACGCTGCCCAGAAAGCGCGCCGCGAACTGGGTGCGTGGGCGTGTGTAAAGTGCATCCGGACCATCGACCTGAACAATCTTGCCCTTGTTCATGACCACGATCCGATCCGAAATCGCCAGGGCCTCGGACTGGTCGTGGGTGACATATATTGCGGTGATACCCAGACGGCGCTGCAGATCGCGAATTTCGCCACGCAGTTGCTCGCGCAGGCGCACGTCGAGATTGCTCAGCGGCTCGTCGAACAACAGGATCTGGCATTGGGAGGCCAATGCACGCGCCAACGCCACACGCTGCTGCTGGCCCCCGGAGAGGCGCCCGGGCGATGAATCCTTTGCGTTGGTGAGGCCCACCATTTCAAGTGCCTGAATGGCCCGGGTTTCACGCTCGGATTTCGAGATCTTCTGGCGCAGCAGCGGATAGGCGACGTTCTCGGCAACGGTCATATGCGGCCAGAGCGCATAGGACTGGAACACCATGCCGATGCGCCGTCCCTCCGGCGGCAGGTTCAGGCGCCTCGCCCCGGAGTAAACGCAGTTGTTGCCCAGCCAGATCTCGCCACCCGTGGGGTCTTCCAAACCTGCGATGCAACGCAACGTCGTCGACTTGCCGCATCCGCTCGGCCCGAGAAGGGTAACCAGTTCACCTTCGGCCACGTCGAGGGATACGCCTTGCACGGCGTGGAACCCGCCGAAAGATTTCTGAAGCTTGTCCAAGCGAAGCATGCGTCACCCTGCTTTCTGCCTGACCTTGAGGCCAAAAATTACGTTGGAGATGAGTAGAACCGCGAGGATGAACACGGAAATGCCGGTCCCGAGGGCGGCCACTTCCGGGTACTTTCCCTCGAAATAGGCATCGAAGATCAGCACCGGCAGCACAACGGAATTGAATGCGTAGAGCAGCACCGAAGTGTTCAATTCCTTGACGAAGGAGATGAAGTAGAGAACCCAGCTTGACAGCAGGCTTCTTCTGATAAGCGGAAAGGTGATGGTCAGCGCCGCGACGGTCTTGCTGGCGCCCGACACGCGCGCGGCATTCTCGAGATCGGAATCGATCTGCGTCAATGCTGCCGACATGTTGCGCACACCGAAGGAAAGGAAGCGGGTGATATATGCGATCATCAAAATCCAGATTGTCCCGTAAATCGGCAGCGGCACCCTTATCCATGCCCAGAGCAATGCGACGCCCAGGACAACGCCCGGCACACCCACCGTCATCGAGCTGAGCAGGTCGAGCGTTTGCCGGCCAGATGCCTTCGAGAACGAAACGATGTAGGCAATCATGCCGCCGAGGATGCAGGCGAGCAGTCCGCCGACGAAGGCAAGGAAAAGGGTATTCTGTGCGGCGCGCAGGAAAAGGCTGCGCGAGAAGATCGAGGTGTAGTTGTCAAGCGTAAAGTTGGTGAACTGGACAGACCAGTAGGTTTGAAACGAAGCCGTGACCATCGTTGCCAGCGGCATCAGGGTCGATATGAAGACGAACAGCACCAAACCTGCGAAGGTGACATAGCGCCAGCGTCCCAGCCCGATGAGAACGGGCCGGTAGCTTTTCCCGCTTACCGAAATATAGGTGCGGCGGGCCAGGTAGCGCCGCTGTAGAAGCAGCGCCAGAGCGGTGATGACCACGAACGAAATGGAAATTACCGTCGCATAGCCATAATCCGGTGGAGGATAGGCCACCTTCAGGTAGATTTCAGTCGGGATAAACGGGATTTGCGAGGGCATGCCGAGCACGGCGAGAACCCCGAAATTTTCCATCGACAACACGAAGACGAGCAGGGCTGCTCCGAGGATACTCGGCGTCACCAGCGGTACGGTCACTCGCCGCAGCGTTTGCAGCATGTTCTGCCCGCTGAGGCGGGAAGCCTCTTCCATCGAGGAATCGATCGCCGTGAGGGGAGCGGCGGTGAACAGAAACACGTAGGGCGTCATGTAGAAGCCCAGGACCATCGCAATGCCGCCGAGGCTGTAGATATTCACATGAAGCGGCAGGCCGAGTCCTGCGAATATCCGGTTCAGCAAGCCGACTTCAGGGGCCGCAAGACCACTCCAGGCGACCGCCCCGATGAAAGGCGAGATGAATATCGGCAGGGTAACGAGGACTTCGCAAAACCGCTTGAGCGGGATGTCTGTGCGGGCGATCAGGAATGCCGCGCCAACACCGCAGATCACCGAAATCAGGACCGAACCGGTGCTGACAAGCAGCGTGTTCTTCCAAGCCTGCCAGAACTGACTGCTGGACAACATCCGCGAGAAATTGCCGAGACTGGACTGCTCGGTTGCGGCCGTCGACACGAAGCTGCCCCACACGAGGCTGAGCATCGGATATACGATCATGACGCACAGGATGGAGATCAAAGCGTAACACAGGAGCGTCTGCCCCGAGATGCGCGACAAGCCCCATCCTGGAGTTGGCGGAGACCCCGATACGTCGACCCGTCCGGCAGAGGTCATGATCACTCCTCCCTTCCGCAGGCATGGGAAAGCGCTTGCACCAATGTCCGGCAGCTTTCGCGCTCGAGTTCGGCAACGATTGAAACCAGTCGCTCCGCCGCCGCCTCGCCACCAACCGGCGAAGCCATGCGGCGAAATTTCGTGGCGATCTCTTCGAAGCTCGGTGGCGTACCGGCGTCTCCAACGGGCGAGCGCACCGTTTCTTCAACCTGGGCGCCATCCGCCATTTCGGCAATTACCGAGGCGCCGAAGCGTGGCATGCCGTCATCGGCGACGAGACTTATCCGCGGCATCAGGGCCCGGATGGACGCATCCTGCAAATCGTCATCATAGATGTCGGCAGTCCAGACATGGCCGCGCGCAAGGACCAGAGCGAGATTGAACTGCATGCTGAGTCGTGCAGCCAACAGCGTCCCGGCCACCGGATCATTGTTGTCGCGGGCCACGACCGGATGGCATCGGACGACGATCTTGCGGATATCCTCCAGCCGGATGCCCCGATCGTTCAGAAGGCGCTCCGTAGCGGCCGAGGCCGCCAGTGTCGAGTTGCAGCCATAGTAGAGGCGGAAACTCGTCTCCTCGATCAGGTGTCTTTCGCCCAGATCGCGCGTGAGGATGTCGAGATCGTAGCTGTCCGAGGTGGCACGGAAGAAGCCCTTGCTCCCCTCCAGCACGGTCACCGGGCCGGTTAGCCCGTGCTCCACCAGTATGCACGCCTCGACACCGTTCTGCGCCGCCCGGCCTGCGTGGTAGACCATTGTGAGCGAACCGTCGTGGTGGAATTCATAAAGTCCCGCGGCCTGCGATCCGGTGACGCCGAAAGCGTTGGCGAGACGATCCGGGGAAAGGCCCATCAGATTGCCCACTGCTGCTGTGGCGCCGAAAGCTCCGACGGTTCCTGTCGTATGAAAGCCCCGCTCGCGATGGCTGGGCGCCATCGCCGTTCCGACACGGGCATTCATCTCATAGCCTGCGACCAGGGCAGCCAGCACGTTGGCGCCACCCCGGTCCAGCCATTCGCCGACGGCAAGTGTCGGCATCACGATACAGCCAGCGGGATGCGAGGTGGAGGGTTTGTGGATGTCGTTCAGCCCGACACTGTATAGGGTCATCGCGTTGGCATAGGCGGCATTGCGTACGCTTGAACGAAAATCGCCCCCGAAGATGGTGCAATGGGGGTTCCCACCCAGCAGTTTCACGACCTTGACCGCGTCGCGCCCGACCGTGCCGCGAGTGCCCAGCACAAGGCACGACAATCCGTCCAGCAGCACACAGCGCACCCGCTCGATGACCGGGGCGGGAATGTCTTCAAACCTCAATCCCGCCAGGTATTGCGCCAGCCTGAACGTACTTCCCAAACCCTCCGCTTTCATCAGTAGCCCCAGGCCTTGCGTACGGCGTCCTGGACTTCGCGCTGCCTGGCGATCATGTCGTCGATCGGAGTTTCAAGGATCTTGATCTCGCTGAGCGGGACCATGCCTTCCTTGGTGGGCACATCGGGACGCATAGAATAGGAATATTGCGAATTGTAGATTTCCTGTCCCTCGGCCGAGGCCAGAAAATCGATGAAAACCTTGGCGGCGTTCGGGTGCGGCGCCTTGTCGACAATACCGACCGGGCTCCAGATCATGGGCGCGCCATCGGCAGGGAAGAGGGCCTTGATGGGAGCTCCCTTTTCGAGGATGGCCTCGTCCGTCATGTAGTTGAGGCTGACACCGGTGGAGAGTTCTCCACTGATGATCCGGTCGTTGATCGGGCCGTGGCCGGGGAACAACTTCGGATCGTTCGCAGCCATTTCCGCAAAGAATTCGGGACCGTAAAGCTTCCACACTGTGTACTGCCAGCTGTAGGCGCCTCCGGCCAGCCGGACATCCATGATCCCGACCTTGCCCTTGAACACCGGCTTCGCCAGATCACGCAGCGTCTGCGGGGCTTCACCTTCAGCGACACGCGCAGGATTGTAAGCGATATTCAGGAAGTGGCCACGGGCGACAAACCAGTTCTTGTCGGGATCGACATACTGGGGATCGTAGGCAGCATATTCCGGTGAATCATACGGCGCCAGACGCCCGGCATCCTTGAGTTCGGTGATCGTCGCGACGTCCGAAACGTGGATGAGGTCACCATTGACGCGGTTCGCATCTTGCTCGGCGATCAGCCGTTCATAGACTTGCGAGGAGCCGGCGCGATAATATTCGGCCTTGATGCCCGGATACTTGGCGCTGAACGCCTGGGCCAGTTGATCGAGCAGTTCCGAAGGCGATGAGCTGTAAAAGACGACCGATCCTTCCTGCTGTGCAGCTTGCAGCGTCGCCTCGTCTACCGCCAGGGCGGGTCTTGTCGAAAGAATTCCTGTCAATGCTGCCACGGCCGCCAAAAGGGCGAACCGGGTTCCCGTCTTTATTTTCTGATTGCACATGGTCTCTCCTCCTTCGAAACAACGTTGGATTGCACTAGCTCACTTCTTCATCGGCTCCAGCTTGATTATCAGATTGAAATGATCATCGATCGTCAGAGTCGTTTCCGGTGGGATTACAGTGGTCGACTCGTCTTCCTCGATCAGCAGCGGCCCCCGCAATCGGGTTCCCCGGACCAGCGTGCTGCGCGGTATGGCGGGGGTCGCAACCCAACCTCCGGCCCCGGCGAAGTAGGCCAGCCTTTCACCAACGGCTGGGCTCGAGGCGCGGGCGACGGCGGGTGCAGTGGTGAGTGACGGCTTCGGTCCGATGGCTTGAATCTGCCAATTCAGGGCCTCGACGCCGACACGGTGATTGGCGCGGCCGTAGACCCGCTCGAACGAGGCTGAGAATGCCTTTGCGAGTTCCGACATCGCCCGGTCGTCCAGCGGTGCATCCGGGACCGGGATCTTCATCTCGGAACTTTGTCCACGGTAGCGCAGGGAGGCAAACCGGCGAAGCCGCATATCCGTCTCGGCGACACCTGCTTTCCTCAAGAAGTCGCGGCCTTTCTTTTCCAGCCGGTCAAGCAACGCGTTGATCGCCGCACAATCGGCGCCGTCAAGCGCGACCGGATGGCCCTGCACCAGTGTGATCGACAGCGGCGCGGCAAGGAAGCCAAAGGCCGAGGCAACGCCAGCCGCATAAGGGATGATGACTTCGGATATTCCCAACTTTCTCGCCAGCCCGCAGGCGTGCAGCGGACCGGCGCCGCCGAAGGCCAACAGGGCGAATTTGCGCGGGTCCACACCACGTTCGAGAAGGTGGAGCTGAGCCGCCTGAGCCATGTCCTCGGTCACGATCTCGTGGATGCCCCAAGCCACGCGTTCTTCCGTAAGGCCCGATGCCTGAGCGACAGGCGTGACAGCGGCGGCGGCCGCTTCAGCATCCAGCCGCATCCGTCCACCCAGGAAGTAGTCGGGATTCAGATAGCCCAGCAGCAAGTTGGCGTCGGTAACGGTGGGGGCTGTGCCGCCCCGACCGTAGCAGGCAGGTCCCGGTTGCGCTCCGGCGCTGTGCGGGCCAACCTTGAGAAGCCCCATCTCGTTCAGCGCCGCGATACCCCCGCCGCCTGAGCCGATCTCCAGCATCTCCACCACGGGAATGCGAATGGGGATACCGCTGCCGCGCTTGAACCTGTACCGGCGCGCCGTCTCCAACTCGTCGGCCGTCATGATTTCACCGTCAGAGATGAACATGATCTTCGCCGTTGTCCCGCCCATGTCGAAAGCGACGAGGTTCGGCCGACCCAGCAGGTCGCTATAGTAGCGCGCCGTCGTCGCGCCGCCCGCCGGCCCCGATTCCATCAAGCGAATTGGAAAGGCGGTAGCCGTTTCAACCGTGGTGAGCCCGGCGTCGGACAGCATGAGATAGAGATCGTGGCCATAGCCCAGTTGCGACAGGTCCTCGGCCATCCGAGATAAATACCTTTGCATGATCGGCTGTGTGTAGGCATTGGCGACGGTCGTGGAAGTCCGTTCGTACTCGCGAATGTCGGGCGAGACTTCCGAGGACAGGCTCACCGCGACATCGGGCGCCCTGGCGCGGATCATTTCACGCACCCGCTCTTCATGCACTCCATTGCGATAGGCATGCAGGAAGGACACGGCGATGGCCTCGACGCCTTGAGCCACCATGCGATCGACTGCGGCCTCCGCATCCCGATCATCCAACTCAATGACGGCTCGGCCGGTAAAATCCATCCTCTCGGCAATTTCTCCAACACGGCTGCGGGGAACCAGCGGCGCGGGCACTTCGATAAACAGGTCGTCAATGTCGAACCGCTTGCCACGCCGCATCTCGAGGATGTCGCGGAAGCCGCGCGTGGTCAGCAAACCGGTGCGCGCACCCTTCTGTTCGATCAGGGCGTTTATGACCAGGGTGGTCCCGTGAATCACATGCCGCAGGGCATGGGCGTCAATTCCCGTATCATCCAGGAGACGCCGCACCCCCTTGATCGCCCCTTCGGAGGGATTGTCGGGCGTGGTCAGGATCTTTCCCAGCAGGCGGCTGCCCGTCTCTACATTGACCAGGACCAGGTCGGTAAAGGTTCCGCCGATATCTATACCCAGACGATACATGTCACGCCTTCTCAGGATAGGTTGCCTGGGCACGGAGTGGTGCGCGAAGCTGACGGGTGGATACATCGTCCACCGAGCCATCCGGTCGGAAAGCGACCCCATAGCAATCCGCCCCCGCCTCGGGGCTGACCCAGCCATGGGCAACATCGGCCACAACCTCGGCTACTGGCCGGGCAAGAGGGTCGCCCATGCCGCCGCCGCCGGACAGGCCAATTTCAAGCTGGTCACCGCGCACCAGGCGCACCTGTGTCTTGCCTGGCAGCATCTTCTCGCCGAGACGGTTGTAGCCCCGGCCACCCGCGCCGCCGCCGGCATAACCGATGGCAGGGGTATGAACCTTGATATTCTGCACCAGCACATTGAGCGGCCGGTCGCTTTCACAGCGCAGCCCGATCCTCTGCCCCAGCCCGCCACGGTATCGCCCAACTCCACCGGAGTCGGAGATCAGCGCCTTGTGGGTCACGGTCAGCGGCAAGGCGTTTTCAAGCATCTCGACCGGAGTTTCCGCCCCCGCGGCAGGAAACGACATGCACGAGATGCCGTCCTTGTTGGCCCGCGCGCCCAGCCCGCCCATGAAGTGCGGCGTTTCCGCGATGCTGCGGCCCTGCGCATCCACCCCGAAGCAACGGATCACGCATTTGATGCCGGATTCGGCGATAACCCGATCCGGCGCGACCTCTGCCAGCGCGCCGAATATGGCGGCAGGAATGAAATTTCCCGTCGCCGATTTCATGCGGACCGGGGCGGGACGCCTGGCGTTCAGGAATGATCCCTGGGGCGCCTTGACGATCACCGGGTGGAGGAGGCCGGCGTTGTAGGGGATATGCGGTGCTACGATGCAGCGGATTGAATAGGCGGTCCAGGCTTGCGTATAGGCTTCGGTGCAATTGATTCCGACGGCGCTTTGCGGCCCCGTTCCATCGAAATCGACGGTGACCGAGCCGTCGTCATGCCGCGAAATGCTGACTGAGATCGACAGCGGGTCGTCGGTTTCCAGCCCATCCAGCATGATCCGGTTGCGGAAGGTGCCCGGCTGGATCAGCGTCTTCAGCCCCTCACGCATGGCGTGCTCCGAGCGGGCGATGATTTCATCGGCGATAGGCTGCAGGTCATCCAGCCCGTTTTCTTCCAGAAATGCACTGATGCGTCGCTGGTCGAGCTCGAGTGAGGATATGAAGGCGCGGATGTCGCCTTCCAACTGATCCGGGACACGGACATTGGCGCGGATCAGGGCCCATACCTCGAGCACGTCATGACCGCGACGCAGGAGATGGATCACCGGGAGGTTAAGCCCCTCTTCGAACACTTCGTGCACATCGCTCGACAGGCTTCCGCCGATGTCGGGAACATGCGCCATGGTCTCACCAAAACCGACGAGCCGTCCGCGATGGAACAGGGGCCGAATGACCGAGATGTCATAAAGGTGGCCGCAGCAAAGCCAGGGGTCGTTCGTAATGAAGACATCGCCCTCGTGGATGTCGCCCGCGCCGTATTGCGCGAGGATTTCGACGACGGTTCGGGGCGAAGGCGCCAGCTTGCTGGATACGCCTGTATCTTGCGCGATCATGCGTCCTTCGCGATCGTAGAGCAGGCAGCCGAAATCACCGCCCTCGCTGACGATCTTCGAAAACGAGGTCTTGACGATCATCAGGGCAGCTTCCGAAAGGAAGGAGATCAGTTGCTGCCACTGGATCTCGATGTCGACGGCATCCATTACCCTGCCCATCGCCTATACCTTCCGCTTGTCCATTCTGCTGTGGGTATAGTTGAGTGGGAGAGGCTATATATCAATAGAATTGATCGCATATATCTATGCTCTTAGGACATAGAAATGTTTGAGGCAAAGGAACAAAAGGCGGCGGCCGTCGGCTCGACACCCTTGCGGTCGTATAGCTCTTGAACTTCTTCTTTGCCGGCTTGTCGCCTACGACATCGGGCAACCGGGAGATGTCATGTCGCTGCAGGTAGCGATGCAGGAATGAGCGCGTCAGGTGGGGGAGCGTCGGCTCATACAGGCAGTCGTCGAGCGGCAGCAGCGTGCGCTTGCGCAAGGCGACGATGATCGCCTCCTCCTCAAGCGACAGGACCGTTGAGTGCGGCTCTTTCGGCTCCGTCAGAAGACCTGCGACAGAGGTTCGCTTCTTCCACTTGGCGAGCGTCTTCTGGTTGATCCCATAGCGCATCCTTCCAGTCGGACGAAAACAATGCACCATCAAAATCCGGGATCATATATCTAACTCGACACCGGCAAGATGCAGATTTCGATGACCGATGTGGCCATCGAGATCATCGGCATGCACAAATGGTATGGTGAGTTCCATGTCCTGAAGGACATCAACCTGAAGGTGATGCGCGGCGAGCGCATCGTCATCTGCGGGCCGTCGGGATCGGGCAAGTCGACCATGATCCGCTGCATCAACCGGCTGGAGGAGCACCAGAAGGGCAGGATCCTCGTCGAAGGCAAGGAGCTGACCAACGACCTGAAGAAGATCGACGAGGTGCGCCGCGAGGTCGGCATGGTGTTCCAGCACTTCAACCTGTTCCCGCATCTGACCATTCTGGAGAACTGCACGCTGGCCCCGATCTGGGTGCGCAAGGTGCCGAAGAAGGAGGCCGAGGCCACGGCCATGCATTATCTGGAAAGGGTCAAGATCCCCGAGCAGGCGCACAAATATCCGGGGCAGCTTTCCGGCGGCCAGCAGCAGCGGGTCGCCATTGCGCGCTCATTGTGCATGAAGCCGAAGATCATGCTGTTCGACGAGCCGACCTCGGCGCTTGGCTCAGAACCTGTTAATTTCGGATGAGATGGGATTCACAGCTACCGTTGGTAGAGGCTGTGGAGGGGTTCTCGTTTTGGAGCGACCTGCTCTACATTGAGAACAGAAGCCTGAGGCGACTGGCCAGGGCCTTGTGTATATGCTTGCGCGCAGCGGCTTCGGCCCTGTCAGGATCTCTATCCTCAATGCCTGCGACGATCTCCCGATGTTCGAGCCGCACCTCGTCACTGCGCTGAGGAAGCTGGAACGTCGTGCGCGGCAGCAATGCCAGGGAATCATTGAGATCTTCCAGTATCCGCAGGAGATAGTCATTGCGGGCGGCGTGGTAGATCGATTCGTGAAAAAGCGTGTTCGCCCTTGCCAGCGCCGCCGCGTCGTCGGGCTGGTTTTCGAAAAGCTCGACCGCGTGACGGATTCCCTCGATATCGGCAGGCGCAGCGTTCATTGCGGCAAAACGTGCCGCAGAGCCCTCCAGCATGGCGCGCACGGCATAGAGTTCGTTGACCTGGCGACGGTCAAGCTCGGCCACGATCAGGCCGCCGGATGAAATATAGGCAAGGCCGCGGGCCTGAAAGCGTGTCAGCGCCTCGCGCACCGGGGTTCGGCTGACACCGAGCGACGCGGCCAGTTCCTCCTCGCGCAGCCGGCTGCCCGGCGCCAGCGTGCCGTTGCGAAGTTTTTCGACAAGGTTGCGGTAAACCGTTGTGCTCAATGGCTCGTCGCGGTTTCTTCCGGACCTGGCTGTCATTACCCTTAACTCTTCGTTTCGCATCCGCACCGACCTGCGCTGCACCCAGGGGCGTAAAGACCTGACGGCCGCTCTATCCCCTCTCCGGAACCGCGGGCGTTCCGGCCGTTCCCCGGATTTGCAGAATGTCCGGACGCCGATATCGCCTGGCGAGTGAGCACAACCGCATCTGCCGGGTCAAGACCCTGGGACGAACATCGCGCCATAGCCTTCAGCGGCAAATGAGCGCCTTCCCGAAAGATCGCGTGAAACGTCCTTGCTTATTTGCATGTAATTGCATACAGTAGCATGCATATAAGGGAGAGGACAGTATGGATACCTGTGACGTGATTGTGGTTGGCGCCGGCAACGCAGCATTCAGCGCCGCGCTGGCGGCGGAGGAAAGCGATGCAAAGGTGATCGTGCTCGAGCGCGCGCCCCAGGCGGAAAACGGCGGCAACAGCCGCTTTACCGCAGGAGCGATCCGTTTCGCCTATCGTGGCGTGGAGGATCTCCTCGAGGTAATGCCCGACCTGTCTCAGGAGGAGATCGATCGTACCGATTTCGGCACCTATACCGAAGACCAATTCTTCGACGACATGTTCCGCGTCACGCGCTATCGCTCCGACCCGACCCTGTGCGAACTCCTTGTCCGCCGTTCCTTCGACACCATGAAGTGGCTGCGCTCGAAAGGCGTGCGCTTCCAGCCGATCTATGGCCGGCAGGCATTCAAGGTCGACGGCAGGTTCAAGTTCTGGGGCGGGCTGACCGTCGAGGCCTGGGGCGGTGGTCCCGGCCTGGTCGACAGCGAGACCCAGATCGCCCGTTCCAAGGGTATCGACGTCCGCTACGGTTGCCGCGTAACCGGGTTGCTCACCGAGAAAGGTCGCATTCGCGGCGTCACCGTGAAGCAGGGCAACGAAACGTTCGAAATAGCGGCCAGATCGGTGGTTCTCGCCAGCGGCGGATTCCAGGCCGATCCACAGATGCGCACCCAGTTTCTCGG
>Ga0180220_1000538_pt1 | contig 39923 bp, 36 predicted proteins | sample eDN5th37CBELigBY_FD_151335 | JGI IMG/M metagenome (GOLD analysis project Ga0180220, IMG submission 151335) | Enriched backyard soil microbial communities from Emeryville, California, USA - eDNA 5th pass 37_C BE-Lig BY (version 2) (version 2) | ecosystem: Environmental > Terrestrial > Soil >... | reverse complement strand
AGCTCCTCGACCACGCCCACGCCCTCGTGGCCCAGGATGGTCCCCGGGGCCATCCCCGGCAGGGTGCCCCGGACCATGTGCAGATCCGTGCCGCAGATGGCGCTGGCGGTGATCCGCACGATGGCGTCGGTGGGCGCCTCGATCTTCGGCTCCGGAACGTCCTCGAGCCGGATGTCCCCGACCCCGTGGAAAACGACGGCCTTCATCTCGTACCCCCCTTTCGCGAGAAGGTGCTGACCTGGCGGCGTCGCCACAACCCACCCGCGTCGAGCCGAGGGCCCGCCTCCTCGCCCTCCCGCGCGCCGGTTGGGCCGCCGGGCGAGCCGTTGGTGATGATCGGGAGGCGGACTTCGTGGTAACGGGTGCCGAACAGTTCCCGCACGGGAGGCCGTCATCGCCGCTCTCATGATCATCGTGGCTCTGTTCGGGGCCCTGGGCGTCCTGCTCCTCGGCATGAAGATGATGTCCGAGGGGCTGCAGCGGGTGGCGGGAAACCGCCTGCGCGAGCTGCTCGGGCGCCTCACCTCCAACCGCGTCAAGGGCGTGCTCACCGGCCTGGCGGTGACCTCGATCATCCAGTCGAGCACGGCCACCACCGTGATGGTGGTGAGCTTCGTCGCCGCCGAGCTGATGACGCTCACCCAGGCGATCGGCGTCATCATGGGCGCCAACATGGGCACCACGGCCACCGGCTGGATGGTGTCGATCGTCGGATTCAAGCTGGACGTGAACGCGGTCGCGCTCCCCGTCGCCGGCGTGGGGCTCTGCCTGGGCTACATGCGCTCCCAGAAGCTCAAGGAGTGGGGCGGGGCGCTGCTGGGCTTCGGCCTGCTCTTTCTGGGCCTGGGGCTGCTCAAGGACACGGTCCCGCCGCTCGACAGCGAGCAGATCGCCTTCGTCGACGGCCTGACCCGGTACGGTTTCCTCTCGGTGCTGCTCTTCGTGGGCATCGGCAGCCTGCTCACGGTGCTCTTCCACTCCAGCTCCGCGACCATGGCGCTCACGCTGACCATGGCGGCGATGGGCTGGATCTCGTTCGAGCTCTCGGTCGCGATGATCCTGGGCGAGAACATCGGCACCACCGTGACCGCGAACCTCGCCGCCATCGGCGCCTCCACCGAGGCGAAGCGGGCGGCGCGGGTGCACTTTCTCTTCAACGTCTTCGGCGTGCTCTGGTCCCTCGCGCTGATGCACGTGTACCTGCTGCCGCTGGTGGACTGGATGGTGCCCGGCGATCCCTACGTGGACATGGGCGGGCTCGCCCCGGGCTCGAAGGAGCACGTGGCCGCCTCGAGCGTGATCACGCTCCACCTCGCCGCGGTGCACACCGTCTTCAACGTCACCAACACCCTGCTGATGCTGCCCCTGGTGCGGCACCTCGAGCGCGCGGTCAAGTGGCTGGTCCCCGGCAAGGAGAAGGGCCGCAGCCGCCTGCACTTCCTCACCCCCACCGCCGTGGAGGCCCCCGAGCTCCTCATGATCCAGGCCGGCAAGGAGATGCAGCACATGACCGAGGTCGTGCGCAGCATGTTCGCCGACGCCATGCACATCCTCATCCGGCCCGACAAGAAGCTGGGCGCGCTGGTGGAGGCGACGGTGGAGAAGGAGGACGAGGTCGACGAGCTGGAGCGGGAGATCTCCGAGATCCTCACCCGCTCCACCACGTCGGCGACGCCCCAGGCCACCGCCCGCAAGATCGCGGACATGGCGCAGAACACCCACCGCCTGGAGCGCATCGGCGATCACTGCTCCGTGCTGGTGCGGATCGCCCGGCGCAACTACGAGGCGGGGATCGTCTTCCCCCCGCAGTACATCGAGGAGCTGCGGGGGCTGGGCGACCTGGTGGACGAATCCCTCGAGAACCTGGGGCGTTACCTGGCCGGCGACGAGTCCTGCGCGGCCGCGTCGGAGGAGATCGAGCGGCGGGTGGATCTCATGCGGCGCCAGCTCCGGGCCAACCACCTGGAGCGGATGAAGGAGACCACTGGCGACGTGCAGCAGGAGCTCTCGTTCCTGGACGCGATCACCCACCTCGAGGAGGTGGCGGATCGGGTGGTGGGCATCATCCGCCGCGCCGAGATCACCCGCCGCGAGATCGCGGCCGAGTGGTCGCTCGTGTCGGCGGTCGCCGGCGCCCGCCCCTCGCCGCAGAGCTCCTGAACGCCGGGCGGGCCGCGGGCCGCGGCGGCCCAAAGCCCGAATAGAAAGCGCCCCCGCCCGAGCGGATCGGGCGAGGGCGCCTGCGGGACCGGGGGCCGCTCCTCGCGGCGGATCAGGGGGTCACGGTGACGGAGATGGAGTCGTCGGCGGAGCCGACGTCGTTCTCCACGGCGAGGACGAAGGTGGTGTCGCCGAGGGGGACCACCGTCCACGATCCGGTGCCCGAGACCTCGGCGGGCCGGAAGGTGAAGCCGTAGTTCGAGAGGCCACCGGGGATCTCCTGCCTGTAGGAGATCTCGACGTGCTCGTCCCCGCCCGTCTGGAAGCCGATGACGGCCTGGGCGCCCTGGGCGTCGCTGTTCCGGTTCACCGAGCTCATCGTCCCGTACCGGTAGTCGAAGGAGCCGTCCTCGAAGAGGACCACCTCGAAGTTGAGGTTCGTGGGGTTGTCGTTGTCGTTGTTGGTGGGGAACCAGAAGTTCTTCCACTGCACCACGACGTAGTCGCCGCGGGCGGGATCGTTCCCGTAGTCGACGTAGATCTTCCCCGAGGGGTTCCTGGAGTCGAACTCGTTGTTGAGCTCCATCGAGTTCCAGAAGGGCGCCAGGCTCACCCAGGAGTTGGCCCCCGGGGTCGCGCTCATGTGGGCGTTGATGCCCGAGCCGGAGCCCTTGGCGCCGAAGCCGATCACGCCGCTGTTGTAGATCCACATCTCCGTCTGGTCGGCTCCGCCGAAGGGGAAGTTGAAGCCGTTCTGGAAGGTGTGGGAGTAGCAGCCACGGCCGTAGAAGGTGCTGAGGTCGCCGCCGCCGCACTGATCGTTCCCGAAGGTGGCGATGTTGGTGCCGCTGCTCACGTCGATGAACGGCGCCAGGGTGCCACCGTAGGTCGGCTCGAGGGTGACGGTCTCGGCGGCGGAGGTCTCCCAGTCGAGGGTGATCTCCTGCCGTCCGTTCACGGTGGTGGCGCTCGCCTCGAAGGAGACGATCTCGGGGACCGCCGTGGTCACGGTGGCCTCGGCGACGGCGGGATCGCCGGCGAGGTTGGTCGCGACCATCCGGTAGGTCACGGGGACGGAGGAGGGGGAGAGCAGCCAGCTTCCGCTGGCGTCCGTGGTGGTGAACACCGACGTGGTGCCGTTGTCGTCCACGGCGAAGAGCTCCAGGCTTACCGCGTTGGTGCTGGTCCACTCCACCAGGATGGGGTCGCCGGAGAGGGGATCCCACGCCGAGGGGGTGGCCGTGAGCGTCACCGTGGCCGCCTCCACCGCCTCGACCGTCACGGACTCGTCGACCGGCGGGCCGTTGGGGGCGGTGGCGGTGAGCGTCAGGGTGTAGGTGCCTACCGCGGGGAACACGACCCCCACGGAGCCCTCGAGCGGATCCTCGCTGGTGAGGTCGACATTCGTCCCGTCGATCTCGAGCGCGAGGGTGGGCGGGTTCCCGTCCAGGTCGCCCTCGGTCCTCCAGGACACCGTCGAGATCGCGCCGGCGGTCACCACGGGGCCGGCCCTGAACTCCAGGATCCGGGCGCCGTCGCCGACCTTTACCTCGACCTCCTTCGTGTCCAGGACGACCGCACCCAGCGAGAGCTCGACCGAATACTCGAGGATTCCCTCCTCTTCCGCCTGGATGGTGCAGCTCCCGTCCGCGACGTCCGCGCGATCGGTGAAGTCGCAGCCCTCCACGACGGCGCCGTCGGAGTCGCGCACGAGAATCCTCGAGCCGCCGAAGGTCTTCCAGGCGATCTCCGCCTCCGCGCCGACCGCCACCCGCGCCGGAGTCGCGATCACCTCCTGGATCCCGACCTCGCCGACCTCGACGAGGATCTCCACGCGGGTATCGGCGCCGAACTCGTTGAACGCCCGGAGCTCGAAGACGGAGGTCTCGTCCACCACCACGTCCACCTCGCCGGACGGATCGAGGGGATCGGGGAGGCCGGGGAGGGGAACGCCCTCCCGGAGGAGCTCGATCTCCTCGGCGCCGGAGGTGGTCCACGTCAGGGTGATCTCGTCTCCGGCGTTCACCTGGGCGAGCGAGGCGGAGAACTCCACCGTCGGCGCCTCCACTCGGATCACCGTCGTCGTCGCCTCCGTGCTGCCGGCCTCGTTGGTGGCGATGAGCCGGAAGCTGGTGGACTCCGTGACGGGGACCGCGACGTGGTCGTCCTCCGGATCCAGGTCGATCGCCTCGCCAGGGGTGGGCTCGATGCGCAGGGAGGTGGCGCCCGTGACCGTCCAGTTGAGGGAGATCTGCACGGGATCCTCCTCGCGGGCGTCGAAGCGCGCGGGCGTCGCGGTGAACTCCGCGATCACGGGCTTCTCCGGGGCGCCCTCCACCTCGATCCAGAGCTCGGCGGTGCGGGGATCGCCCACCTCGCCGAGGGCCGTGAGGACGTAACGGGTGGTCTCGGTCGGCTCGACCTCCCGCTCGCCGTCGAGGAGCTCGGTGGTGTCGAGGATCACCTCGCCGGCCTCCTCGAGTACCACGCGGATCGCGTCGGTGGTCGACCACGAGATCGTGGCCTTCTCCCCCGGCGCGATCTTGGAGGGGGTGGCCTTGAACTCGTCGATCCGCGCCGCCCCGGGCGGGATGATCTCGACGTCGATGGTGCGGCGCAGCTCCGCACCGGTGATCGCGCTGGTGGCGACGAGGGTGAAGCTCGCGCCGGGTCCCTCGACCGGGACCACCTCGACGCTGCCCGCGGCGGCGGACGCGCCCTCGAGGTCCAGGGCCTCGCCGTCGCCGTCCGTCACCCGGACGGAGGAGACGTCGGTGGTGATCCACGAGAGCGTCGTGGCCTCGCCGGCCTGGACGGTGGCAGGGGTCGCCTCGAACTCGACGATGCGAGCGGTGTCGCCGCCGTCGGACCGCTTCTCTTCGTCGTCGGAGGCGCAGCCCGCCGCCAGCAGCAGCGCCGGCAGGAAGGCGAGCGCCAGGATTCTTCTCGAATGCATCGCTGGGTACTCCTATACGGCGACGACGCGTCGCCGCGGTCAGGATCCCACAGCAAAGCAACCGAACAGTCGCTGGTCAAATTACCCGCGCTGGGCTGCCTCCATCCGTCACCAGGCCACCGGGACCGGCACCGTGTTCGGCTGGTTCGGATTGGAGGGGATCGCGCCGGTGCCGAGCTGTCCGACGGCGTCGTAGCCCAGGCAGAAGACCGAGTCGTCGTCCATCACCAGGCACGAGTGCGCGCCGCCGGCGGTCATCGAGCGGATGCCCGTCATCGGCTGGCCGCTCGCGGGATCCACCACCGGGACCGCCGTGGGCTGGGGGCTCGTGGAGGTGGCCCCGTTGCCGAGCTGACCGAAGGAGTTCAGGCCCCAGCACTGGGCCTGCCCGTTGGTGCGCACGGCGCAGGTGTGGTTCGCGGCGACGGTGAGCGACCGGGCGTCGGTCAGGCCCACGATGTCCAGGGGCTCCGTGTTCTGGGTGGTGTCGCCGGTGCCGTTCTGCCCGCTGAGGTTCTGTCCCCAGCACTTGCCCGTGCCGCCGATCCGCACGCACGTGCGGAAGCCCGCCGCGTAGACCTCGTCCACGCCGGCGAGCCCCGCGATCACCGTGGGCACGGGCGAGTCGGTGGAGCTGCCCGAGGTGCCGCGGCCGAGCTGGCCGTTGAGGTTCCCGCCCCAGCAGGTGACCTGGCCGCTCTGGAGGAGCGCGCACACGTGGTTCATGCCGGCGGCGAGGCCGACCACGCCGGAGAGGGGCTGGGCGCCGTCCATCACGAAGGCGGGCGCGAGCTGGTCGGCGTCGGCGTCGTTGCCGAGCCTGCCGTTCGCGAAGCTGCCCCAGCACTTCACGTTCCCGCCGACCAGGGCGCAGGTCGAAGAATCGGTGAGGGCGAGGGCGGTGGCCTCGAGGAGCTCGTCGCCGTCCATCACCTCGACCGGCTCCGTGTAGACGCTGGTGTCGCCGCCGCCGAGCTGTCCCTTGTGGTTCAGGCCCCAGCACCGCACGCCGCCGTCCGAGAGGATGGCGCAGTTGTGGTGCTCGCCGACGGCGAGGTGGACGGCGCCGCCGATCCCCGCCACCTCGGTCGGCCTGGCCACGCCGGTCGAGCCGGCTCCCACGTGGCAGTTCGCCGCGGGGGGCTGCCCGTTGCCGACCTGGCCGCAGCCATTCTGGCCCCAGCAGAGGACCCTGCCGTCGTCGGAGAGCACGCAGCTCGTGTGGAACATCTTCGCGGGGAAGGTCATGGCCAGGCAGTCGCCGCCGCCGCAGACGGCCCCGCAGGTGTTGCCACACGCCCCGCAGTTGCCGGGGTCGGAGGTGAGGTTCAGCTCGCAGCCGTCGGTCGGGTCGGCGTTGCAGTCGCCCCAGAGCGCCTCGCAGGCGAGCTCGCACGCGCCCCCGGTGCAGACGCCGCCGGTGGATCCGGGCTGACCCACGCAGGACACGCCGCAGGCGCCGCAGTTCTGGGCGTCGCCCTGCAGGTCCACGCAGACGCCACCGCAGACCCCGCCCTCGGGGCCGCAGCAGACCCCGTCGGTGCAGGACTCGTCGGGGCCGCAGGTGATGCCGCACGTCCCGCAGTTCGCCGGGTCGGTCGCCGCATCGGTCTCGCACCCGTTGCTCGAATCCTCGTCGCAGTCGGCGCGATCGTCGAGGCAGGCCAGCACGCATTCGCCCGCCTCGCAGGCCGGCTCGGCGTGGTCGCCCCCGGAGCAGGCGTTGCCGCAACCGCCGCAGTGCGCGGCGTCGGTCGACGTGTCCACGCAGACACCGTCGCAGCGCTCCTGGCCCGGGGGGCAGCCGCACGCGCCGTCCTCGCAGGAGACGCCGTCCTCGCAGGCGATGCCGCAGCCGCCGCAGTGCGCGGCGTCGGTGGACGTGTCCACGCAGGCGCCGTCGCAGAGCTCGGTACCCGCCGGGCAGGCGCAATCGCTGTCCGCGCAGACCATGCCGGCGTCGCAGGCGTTGCCGCACGCGCCGCAGTGCGCGGCGTCGCTGCCCAGGTCGACGCAGGCCCCCGAGCATTCCTCGAGCCCGTCGTCGCAACCCGCCTGGCACTCGCCCTGGTTGCAGACCTGGCCCTCGTCGCACTGGTTCTCGCAGGAGCCGCAGTGGTCGGGGTGGTTCCCGTCCACGCACTGCCCGTCGCAGCGCAGCATCCCGTCGCCGCAGGAGACGGCGCACCTCCCGGCGGCGCACTCCTCGCCTTCGTCGCAGGCGTTGCCGCAGGCGCCGCAGTTCTTGGGATCGTCGTCGGTGCGGGCGCAGAAGGTCCCGCAGTCCGTCTCGCCGTCCTCGCAGAGGAGCACGCACGAGCCGGAGCGGCAGGTGGTCTCGCCGGTGCACTCGACGCCGCAGGCGCCGCAGTTCTTGTCCGAGGTGAGGTCGACGCAGGCGCCATCGCAGAGCGTCAGGCCCGCCGGGCACGTCGGATCGCCGGGAGGGTCGTCGGAGGAGGAGCACGCGGCAAACGAAAGAGCGAGCAGCGACAACAGCGAAGCGACGACGACTCTCATCAACTCACCTTCGATTTGAGGAGAAAGCGATCGGCATGCTAGCGACCGGACGATCCACAGTCAACCCATCGTATTCACCGAAGGGAGCCGCGTAGCGAGGTCTTGACGTAGATGACGCGTCAGATTTCAACGCGTCAAGAGGGTGGTGTCAATGCAACCTGTACACGGAGAAAGGCGCGTCATGGGTGACTTTCGCACGCCTCGTGGCAGACTTCAACGGCTCTCTTCGCATCGAGCCCCGACCCGAGCGCTTGACCTCCGAAGCCGGCGCGATCGTCCTTCGGGAGGTGCTCGAGCGGGTCGGCATCGTCGACTGGGTCGCCGATCGGGTTCCCGAACCGCGTGACCCTGCCCTCATCACCCACCCGCTCGCCGAGCTGCTCAGGACCGCCGTGCTGCTCGTCGCCCAAGGGTGGCGGGATCAGGGCGACGCCGATGCCCTGCGTGACGATCCCGCTTTCCGCCTCGCAGTGTCCGAGCGGAGGGGGATCTCTCCACTCCCGTCGCGGGCGGCCGAGGAGCGGAAGAACAAGAACCCTGCGGTGCCCGATGGGCTGGCCTCGCAACCGACGCTCTCGCGCCTCTACGGCGTGCTCGCGCGCCCCGAGAACCTCCTCGTGCTGCGCGATGCGTTGCTCCTCCTAGCGGCCAGGCGCCAGAAGGCGTCGTCGCCTCGATCGCCGTTCCTCAAGCGGCCGGCGGGCCGCCCACCGGCAGAACCGCGCGTCTGGTTCCACGAGGGGATGCCGCCGATGCCCCCCGGTTCGGCTATGCCGGGCGGCTCTGCGATCATGCGTGAAGGCTCTGGGAGTTCACGTCCTTCCACCCCGCCTACGCAGCTGGTCGCGCGCCATGCGTGAATATCGTGGGGTCGAACGCTCGCGTCGGCGCCAGGCGATCCGCAACTGCTCGCGGGGTCGGCTCACGTCGAGCATGACGAGAAGCGCCCGACCGACGCGTGGTCGGCGGTTCCTTCGCCCTCGCCGCCGGTGCTCGTGGAGGCACCTTCCGCTCGGTGTGCAGGCGTCGATTGCGCATGGGCCCACGTGTCCACAACGTCTGGGTGGAGGCGCGCGAGGCTCGTCCAGGAGATGCGCGTCCTCCGAAAACGGGAGGGATCGACATGGCAGAGAAGAACCCACCGGGCGGGATGACGGTGCAGGAGGCGGGGCGAAAAGGTGGCGAGAAGGTCGCCGCCGAGAGGGGCCCCGAGTTCTATCAGGAGATCGGAAGGAAGGGCGGCGAGACCGTCTCCAAGGAGCGCGGTCCCGAGTTCTATCAGGAGATCGGGAAGAAGGGCGGCGAGACCGTGGCCCGCGAGAGGGGACACGAGTTCTACGAGGAGATCGGGAAGAAGGGCGGCGAGACCGTGGCCCGCGAGAGGGGGCACGAGTTCTACGAGGAGATCGGCCACAAGGGTGGCCAGCGCGTCCGTGAGCTCGTCGAGGAAGGCAAGCAGAGCGAGTAGCTTGGAAGGGAGCTGGAAAAGATGGCCGAGCAGAAGAAACCGATGACGGTGCAGGAGGCGGGCCGGCTGGGCGGCGAGAAGGTCGCGGCCGAGAGGGGGCCCGAGTTCTACAGCGAGATCGGCAAGATGGGCGGCAAGAAAGGTGGCGAGACCGTGGCCCGCGAGAGGGGGCACGAGTTCTACGAGGAGATCGGCCACAAGGGCGGCCAGCGCGTCAAGGAGCTGATCGAAGAGGGCAAGCAGAGCGAGAAGTAGCCCGCGCGAACGCGGCGGCGGCCCGAGGGGCGCCGCTTCTTTTCTTTGGGGGAACCCGATCGCGCGAGGAGCGCCGAGGGCCAAGGGGCGCGCGCACGGCATCGCGGGAGAGCGGGCGGGCCCACGACCGGGAGCCCGAGACGCCTTGTTCACCACCCCCCGCGCCACCAGTCTCTATTCGAGGCGAGAGACGGAGCCTCGATGGAACCACCGAGAGGAGGGCACCATGGCCGAGCAGAAGAAACCAGGGATGACGGTGCAGGAGGCCGGCCGCAAGGGAGGCGAGACCGTGGCCCGCGAGAGGGGTCACGAGTTCTACGAGGAGATCGGGAAGAAGGGCGGCGAGACCGTGGCCAGGGAGCGGGGCCACGAGTTCTACGAGGAGATCGGCCACAAGGGCGGGCAGCGGGTCCGCGAGCTGATCGAGGAAGGGAAGAAGAACGAGTAGCCGCTCGGGCTCCCGGGGGAGGGCGGGCTCGCTCCCGCCCGACCCTTCGCGCGCGGGCGTCGCGTCCTCCCGGCGCCTCGCGTGAACCGATGCGCTGCCTTCGCCTTCGGGCGGGGGGCGTGCGAGGCGGGGAGCGCGCGACCGGCGCCGAGGGAGGCGGCCGTCGGGACCTCAGGTTGGGGGCTCTCCGGGGGGCGAGAGCGAACGGATCGACTGGATCCTTCGAATCGAGCGTCGTCGGCGCCCGCCGGCGGGGGATCCCCGTCTCCGCCGCCGCGCGCGTTCGCCACCACTATCCATTTGGGGGGGCTGCTTGGTTTCCCCTCTCCCGTGGCTTAGGTCCGGCCCGCGACCGGCGCACGGATTGCTGCGCGGGGAACATGGGCGCTCAGGAAACGGGGGCGTCCGTAACTTCTCTCTTGGGGGAGGCGCAGCAACCGTGCGCCGGTTGTCCCGCAGTCTCCTCGAGGGTGAGACCTTGCCGTTCCTGCGGGACTGGATCGATCAGTACGACAGCAGGATCGCGGCCTGGGTTCGCCGCCTGGACGCGGGCGAGAACCCGGAGCGCCTCGCCCTCGGCTTCGACGTCGTCCGGGACATGTGGCGCACGACGGGCGCCATCGCCCGGGACGACGGGCCGCTGCGGGCCCTGCCGGAGCCGTGGGTGGGCGATCCCTTCTCGCCGGACCTGCAGGCCGTCTTCGTCTGCCACAACCCGGGCGCGGCGCTACCGGCGCAGATGCACCCGCACGGCGCCCTGGTCGAGCGGATCCGCAGCGGCATGGCCTACTCGCAGCTCGCCGGGCGGTGGGCGCTGGCGCCGGAGACGCGGCGGTGGTGGTCGCGGCTGGCGGGCTGGGCGGCGCGGCTCCTGGGGGTCCCGCCTGTGCGCCGGGCCTTCCCCATCCTCGGGATCGATCTCTTGCCGTGGCACTCGGAGCTGCGGGCCCCGTTTCGCCCGGACCGGCGCGGTTGCGAGTTCTTGCGCAGGTGGGTCTTCCTCCCCGCGCGGGAGGCCGCGAAGCGCTCCCGCCTCCGCCTCCGGCTCTCCGAGAACGTGGAGGCACCGGCGGCCATCGCGAACCACGGCTGGGTCGACGCGGTCCTGGAGGCGTTGGGCGCGGAGGAGCTGACCCGGATCGATCACGAGCGCCACGGCGAGCGCATCGCGGCGTGGCCGCGCAACCTCAGCGACAAGCCCGTCCGGCGCACCTTCGTCCTCCGCCGGCTCCCCCTGCCCCGGGGCGACCTCCACCTGCTGGTGTCGTGGGCGCCGGGGAGCAACCTGCCTCCCGCGGCCGCCTTCGATCCCCTCACCCGCTGGCTGCTGCGCTCCTGGTGGCGCGATCGGGAGCCGCCTGCCACAATCGGCGCATGACGACCATCTACCACAACCCCCGATGCAGCACGTCGCGCCGGACCCTCGAGCTGCTCCGCGAGCGCGGCGAAGAGCCGGAGGTGATCGAGTACCTGGCGAACCCGCCCAGCCGCAACGAGCTCCAGCGGCTCCTGCGCGAGATGGGGATCCCGCCGCGGGTGCTCCTGCGCAAGAAGGAGGCGCGCTACGCGGAGCTCGGTCTCGACGATCCCTCGATCTCCGACGATGCGATCGTGGACGCCATGGTCGAGAACCCGATCCTCATCGAGCGGCCCATCGTGGAGACCAGCAAGGGCGTGCGCCTGTGCCGGCCCGTCGAGAAGGTGCTCGAGATCCTCTGACGATTCGGGGCGCGATCGTTTTGCGGGCGCGCCGCAAGGAGGGGTGGATTCTCGCCGGCGCGGCGCGTCTGGTAGCGTCGGGGCATGGCCTTCTTCCAGTCCCCGCCCTCCCTCGGCAACCAGTACCTCGACGATCGGATGCTCCGCGGCTGGCTGGAGCGGACCCTTCCTCCCGAGGTCCTCGCCGAGGTGCGCGGGGATCTCGAGCGGATGGGTGACCTGGCCGGCGGCGAGCTCTACCGCCTCCAGCTCGAGGACCGGCTGAACGAGCCGCGGCTCGTGCAGTGGGATCCCTGGGGCCACCGCGTCGATCGGATCGAGCAGACGCCGCTGTGGCGGCGGGCGGCGGTCGTCGCGGCCGAGGAGGGGCTCGTCGCCGCGGCCTACGAGCGCCGCCACGGGGCGTGGTCCCGCGTGGTCCAGCACGCGCTGGTCTACCTCTTCGATCCGTCCTCCGACGTCTACACCTGCCCGCTGGCCATGACCGACGGCGCGGCGAAGACCCTCCTGGTCCACGGCAACCGCGACCTCGTCGATCGGGCGCTGCCGCGGCTCACCAGCCGGGATCCGGCGCGGATGTGGACCTCCGGCCAGTGGATGACCGAGCGCACCGGCGGCTCGGACGTGGCGATCTCGGAGACCGTGGCGCGGCGGGCGCCGGAGGGGCACCGCCTCTACGGCACCAAGTGGTTCACCTCCGCCGCCACCTCCGAGATGGCGCTCACCCTGGCGCGCCCCGAGGGCAACCCGCCGGGCGGTGCGGGGCTGGCGCTCTACTACCTCGAGACCCGCGGTGCCGACGGGCGCCTCAACGGCATCCGCATCAACCGGCTCAAGGAGAAGCTGGGCACCCGCAAGCTCCCCACCGCGGAGCTCGAGCTGGACGGCGCGCTCGCCGTGCCGGTGTGCGGGACGCGGGACGGCATCCGCGCGATCGGCCCCATGCTGAACGTGACCCGGACCTGGAACGCCGTGTGCTCGGTGGCCGCCATGCGCCGCGCCATCGCCCTGGCCCGGGACTACGCGACGAGGCGGATCGCCTTCGGCGCGCCGCTCTCCGAGAAGGCGCTCCACGTAGACACCCTGGCGGGCCTCGAGGCGGAGTTCGAGGGGGCGTTCCTCCTCGCGTTCGCCGTCGTCGAGCTCATGGGCAGGGAGGAGGCGGGCGCGCAGCGCGAGGGCGACGCCGCGCTCCTTCGATTGCTGACGCCCCTCGCCAAGCTCTGCATCGGCAGGCAGGTGGTGGAGATCGCCAGCGAGGCGATCGAGGCCTTCGGCGGCGCCGGCTACATCGAGGACACGGGCTTGCCTCGGCTGCTGCGCGACGCACAGGTCCTCTCGATCTGGGAGGGCACCACCAACGTGCTCTCGTTGGACGTGCTGCGGGCGCTGGCGAAGCCGGAGGTGATGCAGGCATACGAGGCCGAGGCGGAGCGCCGCCTCGGCCGCGCGGAGGACGCCGGCCTCGGCGCGGAGGCCCGGGCGGTGCGCGCCGCGATCGATCGCGCCCGCCGGTGGCTGGAGGACGCGGCCGCCGCCGACCGCGACGAGACGGAGGCCGGCGCCAGGCGCCTGGCCCTCACCCTGGCGCGGACGATGGAGCTGGCCGTGCTGGTGGACCACGCCGCCTGGGAGCGCTCCGCCGGAAAGGACGGCAACGCCGCCGCGGCGGCCAGGCGCTTCGCGCGCCACGGCGTCGACCGGATCGCGGGCCTCGGATCGCTGGAGGATTCCCGCCGCCTCGCGGGGGGGTAGCGCCAGCCCCATCCGGCGCCCTGGCGCGCCCGGTCGGGCGGTCCATCGAGGCGGCGCGGCCCGAGCGGGCGCTCGCATCGCGAATCGTCTCCGCGCCGGCTCCTTTCTCGTCGCCGTCGGGGCCATCTCGCAACGGAAGGGCGACGCGGGCATCTCCCCAGCAGCGAGACGACCCACCTGCGAAAGGACCGCGATGATCGACCTGCACTACTGGCCCACCCCCAACGGGCACAAGATCACGCTCTTCCTCGAGGAGGCCGGCCTCCCCTACCGGATCGTGCCGGTGGACATCGGCAAGGGCGACCAGTTCCGGCCCGACTTCCTGCGCATCTCGCCGAACAACAAGATCCCGGCGATTGTCGATCGCGATCCGCCGGGCGGCGGCGAGGCGATCTCCGTCTTCGAGTCGGGGGCGATCCTGCTCTACCTCGCGGAGAAGACCGGAAAGCTGCTCCCCGCCGACCTGCGCGGGCGGGTGGAGGTGCTGGAGTGGCTCGCCTGGCAGGTCGGCGGCCTCGGGCCGCTGGCCGGTCAGAACCACCACTTCGCCCGCTACGCTCCCGAGAAGATCCCCTACGCGATCGATCGCTACGTGCGGGAGACGGCGCGGCTGTACGGCGTCCTCGATCGGCGCCTCGAGGGCCGCGAGTTCGTGGCAGGTGACCTCTCGATCGCCGACTGCGCCATCCACCCCTGGATCGCCTCGCACGAGGCGCAGGGGCAGAACCTCGACGACTTTCCCCACGTGAAGCGCTGGTTCGAGGCCGTGGGCGCCCGCCCCGCGGTGGCCCGCGCCTACGCGAAGGGCGCGCCCTGGGAGCGGAAGGGGCCCTTGGCCGACGAGGAGAAGAAGGTGCTCTTCGGCCCACTGTCGGGCGGGCGCTGATCGCCTGCGGCGGGGGCGCCCCGCAAAGGTGAAAAAACTCCAAGAGTCGGTAGACTGGCCTCCCCACAGGCGAGCGCCCGCTCGGGCGCAAGGAGAGCCAGACGATGAAGCGCATCTGGATCGTACTCCCGCTCCTCTTGGCCGCAGGTTGCGTCGGCAAGGGGACCCACGAGGCCGTCCTCAAGCAGCTCGACGAGAGCCGCCACCACGCCAGCCGGCTCGAGGCCGACCTCAACGGGCAGCGCAAGCTGGGGAAGGCGCTGGCGGAGCGGAACGCGCGGCTGGAGAAGCGGCTCGCGGAGGAGGCCAGCGAGAAGGCGAACCTCCTCGCCGATCAGGACGCGCTGCGCGCCTCGGTCGAGGAGATGGAGAAGGCGCTCCAGGAGCTGAACCGGCGCAAGCTCGAGGCCGACGAGCGCATCGCCGAGTACCGCGCCCTGCTCGCGCGCTTCCAGCGGCTGATCGACGCCGGCAAGCTGCGGGTGAAGATCGTGGAGGGCCGCATGGTGGTGGAGCTCCCCACCGACGTGCTCTTCCGCTCCGGGCAGGCGAGCCTGTCGAAGGAGGGCCAGGAGGCGCTCGTGGAGGTGACCGAGCTGCTCGCCGAGGTGCCCGGCCGCCGCTTCCAGGTAGAGGGGCACACCGACGACGTGCCCATCGCCACCGCGCAGTACCCCTCGAACTGGGAGCTCGCCGCCGCCCGGGCGCTGCGGGTGGTGCGCACCATGATCGACGCGGGGATGCCGCCGCAGCGGATCAGCGCCGCAAGCTTCGGCGAGTATGCGCCGGTGGCGTCGAACGAGCTGCCCGAGGGGCGCGACGCCAACCGCCGCATCGAGATCGTCGTCCTGCCGGACCTCACCAGCCTCCCCGGCTTCGACGAGCTGAACCGCGCCGCCTCGGGCGGCTGACCTGCGTCATTCGGGAAGCGGCGCGCGCCGGACTCGACGCGTCCACCGGGCGGTCCTCCGAGCGCCCGCGGCAGAACGCGAGCCTGCGCAGAGTGACCACGAAAGCGCGCGGGCCGCGGCGGGGCTCCTCAGAGCGACCGCAGGTAGGCGAGCTTGTGGGCGCGGCTCTTGGGGCTGTCGAGGCCATAGGAGCGCGCGTCGCCGAGCTCGTCCCGCACGTAGCGCTCGGTCCGCTCCACCGCCGCCGCGATCGCCTTGGTGCGTCCCACGAACGAGGCCCACACGATCGCCCCGGCGTCGACGTCGTACTCCCAGAGCCCGACGATGCGGCCGCCGTCGAGGATCGCGTGGCTCGAGAGGTTCGCGAGGCCGCCCAGCACGCCGATCGCGCGGGCGATCGCGTCCTCCCGGGCGGCGCCGGCGTCGTCGAGCAGCGTGGCGACGTCCCGCCTGGCGGTGGAGATGGAGTCGATGCTCCCCACCAGCACCGGCGCCGCCTTCGCCTTCTTCGGCGCCTCGGACGCGCGGAAGGCTTCGAGATCGTCGGCGAGGAGGACGGGCGCGCAGGATGGCAGCTTCATCCCGGCCCCAGGTGCGAGCCGAGATCGGCTTGCCTGCATCCAAGCCGGCGCGACATCATCACCCCGGAGATTCGAAGGAGCACGGCATGGGCGAAGGTGGAATCAGCAGGCGCGAGGTGGTGGCGGCGGGGCTCGCCGTGGGCGCCGCCGGCCTGGCGGGGATCCCGCTGGCCAGCGGCGGGAAGGAGGCGCGGGCCGGGCGGCGCCGGATGCCCGTCGTCTTCCTCCCCCACGGCGGCGGTCCGTGGCCCTTCGTGAAGCTGAACTTCAGCACCCGGGAGGAGGACGACCAGCTCGCGGCCTACCTGCGCTCGGTGGCGTCCCTGCCTCCCGAGAAGCCCGCGGCGCTCCTCGTGATCTCCGCCCACTGGGAGGAGCGGGTGCCGACGGTGTCGTCGTCCCCCCGGCCGCCGATGCTCTACGACTACTACGGCTTCCCTCCCGCCTCGTACGAGATCCAATGGCCGGCCCCCGGGGATCCGAAGCTGGCCGCCCGCGTCCGCGACCTCCTCGGCGCCGCCGGTTTCGCCACCGCCGAGGATCCCGGCCGCGGCTTCGATCACGGCACCTTCGTCCCGCTGAAGCTCGCCTATCCCGGCGCCGAGATCCCCACGGTGCAGCTCTCGCTGCAGCGGGGTCTCGATCCGGCCACGCACCTGGCGATGGGCCGCGCCCTCGCGCCCCTGCGCGACGAGGGCGTCTTCATCGTGGGCAGCGGCATGACCTACCACGACCTGCGCAACTTCGGACCGCGGGCGCTCCCGATCTCCGAGGCCTTCGACGCCTGGCTGCGGGCGGCCGGGACGGCCGCTCCCGCCGAGCGGGATCGCCTCCTCGAGCGCTGGGAGGAGGCGCCCATGGCCCGCCGGGCGCACCCCCGCGAGGAGCACCTGCTGCCGATGATGGTGATCGCGGGCGCCGCGGGCGAGGATCGCGGCGAGGTCGCCTACGGCGGCACCTACGCCGGGGTCCGCCTCTCCGCCTACCACTACGGCTGATCCTGGAGGGGCTGCGAGGCGTCGGGCCTGGCGGGGACGCGCCTCAGGCCGCCGAGGCGCCCAGCCCGGCGCCGCTGATCTTCGTCGCCAGATCGTCCAGGTCGGCGAAGAGGTGGCGTGGGTTCTTCGCGCGCAGCGCCTCCGGCCGGTTGTAGCCCCAGGAGACCGCCCCGAAGTCCATGCCCGCCGAGGCCGCGGCGTCGGCGTCGCGCAGCTCGTCGCCCACGTAGATCGCGCGGTCGAGCGGCACGCGGCTGCGCCGGGCCACCTTTCGCAGCCGGGAGGCCTTCCCCCAGAGCGAGACGCCGCACTCGCGGTGCTCGATCGCGTCGAAGAGCTCGCCGCCGAGGGCGCGGCGCAGGTTCGCCTCGGAGTTCGACGTGACGATCGCCACCTTCACGCCTCGGGCGGGGAGCGCGCGGAGCAGCTCGCCCGCGCCTTCGAAGAGCGCGATCGGCTCCTCGGCGGCGAGGGCGCGCATGTACCGGGCGATGCGCGGCACCTTCCAGAACGGGATGCGCAGCTCCTCGACGATCGCCTTGGGATCGACGTCGCGAAAGCCCTCGAGCCGGGCCTCGTCGATCGGCGGCAGGCCGAAGCGCTCCGCCGCCCGCATCACGAACGAGCCGAACTGCGCCATGGTGTCGGCGAGGGTGCCGTCGAGGTCGAAGATCGCCAGGTCGTACGGCGGGCGAGAGGTGTGGGTCATCGCGGAGGGCGGGGCCGAAACGAGAAAGGCCCCACGCCGAGTGGGCATGGGGCCTTTGGTGGAGGGAGCCGCGCCGATCAGGTGGGATCGGGCTTCGGCGTCTTGTCCGTGCTCGGGGGGAGCTCCGGCTTGGCGATGTACGCCTCGGGGATCTCGCCGGTGAGGCTGCCCAGGAAGGTGACGATCGACTTCACCTCGGCGTCGGAGAGCTCCTTGCCGACCTGGTGCCTCGCCATGAGGTGGACCGCCTCGTCGAGGGTCTCGACCGAGCCGTCGTGGAAGTAGGGGGCGGTCTTGGCGACGTTCCGCAGGGACGGGACGTTGAACATCATCTTGTCCGCCTCGGCCTTGGTGGCCTCGTACCGGCCCAGGTCCTTGTCGGACGGCCACGGCTTCACCAGCCCGAGCTTCTGGAACATGGAGCCGCCCACGTAGGTGCCGGAGTGGCAGGTGGTGCAGCCCGAGGAGACGAAGGTGTTGAAGCCGGCCTTCTCCTCGTCGGTGAGCGCGTCCTCCTCACCGTCCAGGAAGCGATCCCAGCGCGAGGGCGTGACCAGGCCGCGCTCGAAGGCGCCGATCGCCTTGCCCATGTTGACGAAGGTGACCGGATCCTCCTCGTTGGGGAACGCCTTGGCGAACATCTCCACGTAGCCGGGGATCGAGCGCAGCGTCTCGACCACCCGCGCCTCGTCGGGCATGGCCATCTCCACCGGGTTCATCACCGGTCCCAGGGCCTGCTCCTCGACGTCGGCGGCGCGGCCGTCCCAGAACTGCAGATGCCGCCCGGCGGCGTTGTAGACCGTGGGCGAGTTGCGGCCGCCGAGCTGCCCCTTGTGCCCCGGCGAGAACGCCTTGCCGTCGACGCCGTAGGCGGCGAGGTCGTGACACGAGTTGCACGACAGGTCGTGGTTCTTGGAGAGCCGCGTGTCGTAGTAGAGGGCGCGGCCGAGCGCGACCATCGCCTCCGAGGCGGGGCCCTCCTTGCGATCGATCGAGGCGGGGAGCTTGCCGAACGCTGCGAGGAGCGCCTTGTCGATCATCGGCTTCGATGCGGCGGCGGGGGTGGCGGTGGCTGGGGCCTCGGCCTTCGGCTCGCTCTTGCAGCCGGCGAGGGCGAGGCCCGCGACGAGTCCAAGCAGTTTGTGGTTCATGGCGCTCTTATAACCGAAATCGAAAGGTTTTTGGGCAGGCCCGCCGCGACCGCAGGCGAGCCAGGCCCATGGATGCGCGGAGGGCGTCAGCGTTTCGCGGCGGCGAGTGCCTCCCAGTCCACCGACTCCAGCTCGAGCAGGGAGCCGAGCACCCGGTCGGCGATTGCGAAGCGGGGATCGCCCGCCTGCTCCGCCTCCGGGACGGCGATGCACGCCATCCGCGCGGCCTTGGCGGAGACGACGCCGGCCAGGGAGTCCTCGAGGGCCACGCAGTCGGTGGGCGCGGCGTCCAGGAGGCGGGCCGCGGAGAGGAAGACGGCGGGATGCGGCTTCCCGTAGGGCTCGTGCTCCGCGGAGTGCACGGCGTCGAAGGCGTCGCGGACGTCCAGGGTCTCCAGGACCGCGTCGATCAACACCCGGGGCGACGAGGTGGCGAGGCCCAGCCTGCCCGTCCGGCGCCGTATCGAGGCGATCGCCTCGTGGGCGCCGGGCATCGGCCGCCCCCTGGTCCGGATCAGCGCTGCCATCGCCTCCAGGAGCCGCCCGTGCACCTCGCGTTCGGAGGGGGCCTCCCACGGATGGCGGCGGAACCAGAGCGCCACCACCTCGTCCGCCCGCAGGCCCCGGGTCTCGACGCACGCCTCCCGGGTGATGGGGACGCCGAGCGCACCGAGGACCTCCAGCTCGGCCTCCTGCCACAGCGGCTCGGAGTCGACGAGCAGGCCGTCCATGTCGAAGATCGCGGCGCGGAGCATCCGCCGCTCCTAGCACACACATTCGCCTGGTGGCGACCCCGCGCGAGGTCCCGGGCTGGTGCCCGCTCGATCGGCCGGCCCGCACGGACGACGAGGTCTTCGAGGCGCTGCCGCTGCCGTGTTCCAGGCGCGCTTCCGACCCGAGGTGGAGCGCGACCGGTGGCCGGCGATCCGGGCCGCGTTCGCCGGCTTCTCCCTGCGCGAGATCGCCCGCTGGCCCGGCGAGGTGGCGGAGGCCCTCGCCGTGCACCCCGGGGTGATCCGCAACGGCGACAAGCTGCGGGACGCGATCCGCAACGCCCGGGATCTCGAGCGCCGCGCCCGCGAGGCGGGGAGCGCGCTGGCCTACCTGGACTCGTTCCGCCCCGACGCCGAGGCCCTCGTGCGCGACCTCGACACCTGGGCGCACTACGTGGGCGCACCTTCGCTGCGCTCGTTCGTGCGGTGCGCGGGGGTGACGGCGCGGTGGAGGTCGGTGCGCCGGCGCGCGCGAACGAGCGAGGGGCGCGGCGGAGCGGGAACGGGTCGTCCGTTGTCGCACCGTGCGACCGTGGGAATGGACGGTCCTCGGGCCGGAGGTAAGCTCGAATGCGAGGCTTGGCCGCGATCGGCGCGGGTGGTCCTCGAGGAGAGGCCTTGGCCCTCGACGTTCCCACGCTCGCAGTCATGACGGTCCTCGTGGGGGCGGAGATCGCGCTGGCCTTCGTGCTCGTGGGCAGGCTGCTGGGACGTCAGCCCGGCATCGGCCCCTGGACCCTGTGCGCGATCACCATGGCGGCCGCAGGGCTGGTGTGGTCGGCACACGGCGTCCTCCCCGAGGTGGTCCTCGTCCTGGTGAGCAACGGCGCGATCTTCGCGGCGTTCGGGTTCGCCTGGATCGGCGCGCGGGAGTTCTGCGGCGCGCCCCGCACCTGGCGGCCGCTCGCGCTCGGCCTCCTCCCCTACCTCGCGGCGCTCGCGTTCTTCACGGCGATCGTGCCCAGCACCCGCGCCCGGGTCGTCGTCGTGGCGGGGACCGCCGCTGCGTGGCTGCTCGCCACGGCGTGGACCTTCTTCCGCGAGGCGCCCGAGGGCCTGGCCGTCACCGCTCGGGTGGCGGGTGGGGCGTTCCTCCTCCACGGCCTGTTCCAGGTGGCGCGGATGTTCTTTCCGCCGGGCGGCGGGCAGGTCGCGGACCTGCTCCGGCCCGGCTGGCCCCGGGTGGTGACGGCGCTGGAGATCATCGTCGCCAGCCTCGCCATCCTCCTCGCCATCGTGGCGCTCATCACCCACCGGCTGGTGCGCGACCTGGGCCGCGCCGCGAGGTTCGACGTGCTCACGGGCGCGCTCAACCGCCGCGCGATCGAAGGGGAAGGCGAGGGCGCGATCCGCACCTCGGCCGCGATGGGCCTCCCTTGCGCGGTCATCCTCGTCGATCTCGATCACTTCAAGGAGGTGAACGACGCCCACGGCCACCAGGCGGGCGACGAGGCGCTCCGGCACGTCGTGGCCGTCGTGCACTCCAGCCTTCGGAAACCCGATCGCCTGGGCCGTTACGGAGGCGAGGAGTTCCTGGTGGTGATGCCCGGCGCCGGCCTCGAGGACGCCCGCGCCGCGGCGGAGCGCTTCCGAGCGGGCATCGCGGGGAGCCCGGCTTCGTTTGGGGGCGTCGAAATCCGGGTCACGGCCAGCATGGGCATCGCCAGCGGCCGAGGGGTCGATCTCGCCACCCTTCTCTCGCGCGCCGACGCCGCGCTCTACCGGGCGAAGGACGGCGGGCGCGACCGCGTGATCGAGGCGGCGGCGTGAGGCTGGATCCGGAGACGCTGGCCACCGTCGAGGCCGTGGTGAGCGTGGAGCTCACCCTCCTGCTGATGCTCGTCGGCACCCTGGTGCAGCGCCACCTCGACCGGGAGACCTCGTCCCCGCGCACCCGCACCATCCCCCAGCTGGCGCTCCGATGCTGGGTGCTGGGCACGGGGCTGGTCACGGTGGGGCGCCTCGCCTTTCGCCTCGAGCATCCCCTCGCGGGCCCGCTCGGGAGCGGCGTCCTCTTCCTGGGGTTCGCGCTGGTGTGGGTGGGCTCGCGGGCCTACTGCGGCGTCCCGCATCCGTGGACGCCGCCCTTCCTCGGCGTCGCGGCGGTGGTGGCGGCGGCGGCGATCGGGCCGCGCCCGGGCCTCTTCGTGCTGTCGGCGGCGGGCATCGTCGCGTCGCTGGCGATCGCCTGGACCTTCGTGGCGCACGGCCCTGCCCCGCAGCGGGCGGTGGTGCGCCTCATCGCGCTCCTCTACGTGGCGCACGCGGCGTTCCTCTTCGCGACCGGCCTTGCGGGCGATCGGCTCGCGAGCGCGCTCCGCCTCGAGCCGTCCGCGATCGCCGCCCTCGGCGCCGTCTTCTTCCACACCGCGTGGGTCTTCGCCGCGGTGGGCCTGATGTGCCAGGGGTTGATGCTGCGGCTGGGCGACGCCGCCCATACCGACGGCCTCACCGGCCTGTTCAACCGCCGGGCGCTCCGGGAGGAGGCGGCGCGGATCCTCGAGCTCTGCCGGCGCAAGGGGCAGGCCTGCGCCGTGCTCCTCGCCGACCTCGATCACTTCAAGCTCGTCAACGACACCCACGGCCACGCGGCCGGAGACGCGGCACTGCGGCACTTCGCGGCGGTGGCCACCGGATGCGTCCAGGGCGGCGGCGTGGTGGGCCGGTGGGGCGGTGAGGAGTTCTGCGTCGTCTTGCCCGGCGCCTCCCGGGCCCGCGCCCGCAAGCTCGCCCTGCGGCTGCGAGAGGCGATGGCCGGCGCCCGGGCGCGGGTCGGCGGGGCCGAGATTGCGGTGACCGTCAGCCTCGGCGTCGCCTGGGGCCGGGAGGCCGCGCTGGACTTCGCGCAGCTCATCGCCCGGGCGGACGAGGCGCTCTACCGCGCCAAGGAGGAGGGCCGGGATCGCGTTCGCGAGGCGGCGTGATCGCGCGAGCCTCGAGGGGGCCCCTCGCGCGAGGGAGCCGGACCTACTCCCCGAAGGCGTAGTACACCGCCGACACCCGCCAGGATCCGCCGTCGGCCACCTCGCCGATGTCGAAGGAGAAGGTGTGGGAGCCGGGGGCGAGCAGGGCGTCGACGTCGCTCCACTCGAAAGGAGGCGTCACCGTCCCCGGGCACCAGTTCGCCCGGGAGGCGCGGACGCTGCGCATGTCGCCGCAGGGGTTCTCCAGGCAGTACTCGAAGTCCGCCATGCCGGTGACGTCGTTGCGGGTGACGGTGCAGTTGTCGCCGCAGTCGCTTCGCCAGGGGACGAAGGAGTCCAGCTCCTCGCCGTCCACGAGGAGGGTGTGGGTCCGCTTGCAGAACTCGTCGGCGGGGCCGATGCAGATGCCGAACTCCCCCTCGCCGCCGCCGTGCCCAGTGACGCGGTACTCGAGGCGGGCGCTCCGGGTCCCCTCGGGGACGGTGAACGGGATCGGCCCGGGCCCGCCCGCGGAGGTCTGGTTCAGGTTCGCGAGCGGCACCACCGCGATCACCCGCCTGGGCGCCTCGCCCGGGACCATCTCGAGCCGGGCGCTCACGTTCCAACCGCCGTTGGCGCCGCTGACGATCCCGGCGGCGTCCGACCAGGTGGCGATGGTGGTGACGATCTCATGCTCGCCGGGGAGGCCGTTGGCGAGGTCGGTGAGATCCACCTCGAAGCGCATGGGGCCGCCGAAGGGGGTGATGGCCCGCACCAGCTCCAGCGCCGGCCGCCCGCCCTCGGCGGCGGGTGGATCGAGGAGGAACTCGAAGTTGCGATCGAACGCGTCGCAGTCGGCGGGCCAGTTGTGCCCCGCGGGCGGCGTGTTCTCCAGCCACTTCGAGAACGGGTAGCAGGTGGACTCGAGCTCCACGTGGAGGGTGGCCTTGGCGAAGGGGCTCGGGCCGAAGTCCACGGTGGCGGAGGCCCGCTGGAAGTTGGGTTGCTCGGCGTGGCTGTTGATCCGCACCGCGTCGAAGACCTCGATCTCGTACGGGTCGGGATGGGAGGCTCCGCCTCCGCCTCCACCTCCGCCGGTGCCGCCCGTCGAGGTCTCGCACGCGGCGAAGACGAGCGTGAGGAGTGCATACCCGTGGCGGCGTCCCATTCGTACCCTCCGATCCGTGTGGGACGAAGCGTACTCCAACGGAGAGGCTTCCCACGACCTGCTTTTCATCGGAGAGGGAGCGCGGCGCCTTCAGGCGGCGTCGGCGCGGTACGCCGGAAAGTACGCGGAGTCCGGCAGCCGCCCGGCCGCCTCGCAGATCGCCCCGTACACCTCCCGATCGGGCACGAGCGCGAGCGTGTGGTACGGGTGCCGATCCCGGGAGTAGCCGCTCTTGTAGTGCAGGAGTGCGTCGTTCTCGCCGCCGAGGCCCCCGCCCAGGTGCAGCCGGCTGGCCCCGGCCTCGCGCCCCCACCTCGCGATCTCCCAGACGGTGAGCTTCGCCGGCGCGAGGCTCTTGAACTCCTCGTCCCAGCCCATCAGGTGGCCCTGGAGGAGGTCGCCGCAGCGGAAGAACTGCGCGGCGGCGGCGATCCTCCCGTCCGGCGCCAGCACCGTGCAGAGGTGGGTCTCCTCGCGGAGTCGCTCGCGCAGATCCTCGAAGTATCGCGGCGAGAAGAGGTATGACGAGCGGGCGCCCACCCGGCTCATCGTCGACAGGTACAGTTCCACGAAGCGGTCGTGATCTTTCCAGTCGTCGAAGCGGGAGGTGAAGCCCGCGGCGATCAACCGGCGCAGCCCGGAGCGGTGATCCTTGCGCAGCTCCTTCCAGAGCTGCTCCTCGGGCTTGCGCAGATCGATCGAGACCGTGGAACCCCGCGGCGTCCACTCCACCCCGAAGCTCGCGGGATCGGCGATGCGCGGCGGGAGGAGCGGGTGGCTGCGAAGGAAGATCGACGCGCAGCTTCGCGCGGCCGCGGCGGTGGAGAAGAGGCGCAGGAGCGCGCCGAACCGCGCCGGATCTCCGGAGAGGAGGGGGCTCCCGTAGCCGTAGGGAGAGGAGAGGTCGGACCAGTCCGACCAGCCCGCGATCGGGATCTTCGTCTCGATCAGGGGGATGAGGCAGCTCGCGCCGCCGACCTCCCCCAAGAACGCCAGGGCGCTCCCGCCGCACGCGCCGGCACTGACCTCCGCGTAGGCGGGCAGGTGGTAGACGTCGTGGGGTGCCGCCACCACCAACCCGAGCCACCGTTCGTCGTCCGGGCCGATGAATTCGCCCACGACGCGCTGATCCCCCTCGTCCATCCCGCAGCCTCGCTCTCCGTCACGGCACGGTGGGGCGGCGGAAAGCGGCTGCCAAGCCGTCGCTCGGGGGATCGCCGGGCACGGGCGTGTGCCCGGCGGCGGGGGCGATGTGGGCTCCTGTCTCGCATAGAGCAGATTTGGAGTATTTGGATATGGCATCCTCCAGAGTCGCGGCGCCATCCGCGCCGGAAGGAGGACGATCATGGGCGCCCGATTCGTGGCAACCGCTGCGGCCCCGCTGCTGCTCGCCGCCTGCACCTCCGAGGGAGGCGGAGGATCCGGGGGAGGCGACGCCGGCAGAGGCGGGGTGGCGGGGGCTCCAGAACCAGGGGGATCGGGCGGCGCGCCGGGGGAGCATCGGGAGGTGGCGGCGGGACGATCGGCGTCGGCGGGGCCGGAGGAGCGGGCACCGGCGGAGGCCCGGGATGCGCGTCCACGGGAGAGGCGCAGATGCGGGAGCAGCAGGTGGATCCCTTGGAGCAGGGGTTTCCGTCGGCGACGCAGCCGGTGGCGCCGGCGCCCGCGACGGTCCTGCAGTAGCCCGCCTCCCCTCCCGTGGCCGAGCACGCGCCGCTGCAGCACTCGTCGCCCGCGAAGCAGCGGTCGGGGAGGCCTGCACCGCGAGCGGCGACTGCTGCCTGGGGCTCTCGTGCCACATCCCGCCCGGCAGCCACTCCGGCACCTGCGAGGAGGGCGCGAGCTGCGGTCAGCCCGGCCAGCCCTGCACCCCCAGCGCGGGGTGCTGCGCCGGCCTGCGCTGCATCGACGAGGACTGGGAGGATTGCGCGCCCGGCGCCACCTGCGCCTGCACCGTGGTGGTGCACTGAGCTCGGCCGATCGCAGCGAAGCGGGGATCCACGATGGACGCTCGGGTCGAGGAGCGCGCCGATCGCTTCGACTACGACGTGCATCGACCGCCGGGGCGCTGACCCTCGCGCCACGGCGTCGCCTTCGAGGGCGCGCCCTCCGGCGCCGCGGGGGTTGCATACAAATCGGGGGCAGCGCCCGAACCGGGACGAAATCACCTTCACCGGGGCGATGCCGGCGAGGGGACCGCACCCGCGGCGAGCCGCCCGCGCAGGGGCTCCTTCCGGTCTTCGACGAAGGAGCGTGCGTTGTCCCGCCGCTGCGCCATGGCCCTCCTCCTCGCGACCGTCCTCTCGGCGTGCGAGGACTGCCACGAGCGGCGGCGGATCTGTGAGGCCCCGCCGTCCGGCGCCGAGGCGGTCTGCGAGGCCGCCGGGCGGGACCGGATCGACCGCCCTCGCCCGGAACGGGTCGGCGGGCGGGTCGCGCGCCGGTAGGGCCGCTGCCATCCAGGCGGCGGGCCGTGGGATCCGGGTCTCCTCGCCGTGTATGCTCGGTGGATGAGCGAGGCGATACCGGCAGCGTTCCTGGGGCATGGCAGCCCGATGAACGCCCTCGAGGTGAACCGATTCTCCGGGGCGTGGCGGGCGTTCGGCGCCGGGGTCCCCAGGCCCCGGGCGATCGTGATGATCTCCGCGCACTGGTACGGGAACCTCAGCGCCGTCACGGCGATGTCGAGGCCGCGGACGATCCACGACTTCTACGGCTTTCCGAGGAAGCTCTTCGAGGTCGAATACCCGGCGCCCGGCGACAGGGGCGTCGCCGAGGAGGTGGCGGAGATCGCGAAGCCCACCCACGTGGGCCTCGACCTGGATAGGTGGGGCCTGGACCACGGGACGTGGTCGGTCCTGGTGCACGCCTTCCCCGATGCGGACGTCCCGGTGATCCAGCTCTCGATCGACGCCCGCAAGGACGCGGCCTTCCACTTCGACCTCGGCAGGAGGCTCGCGCCGCTGCGCGATCGGGGAGTGATGATCCTCGGCAGCGGCAACGTCGTCCACAACCTGCGCGCCATCGACTGGAAACGGCCGGAGGAGGGCTTCGAATGGGCGCAGCGCTTCGACGAGCGTGCGCGCCAAGTCCTTGGCGAGGATCCGGGCGAGATCCTGTACCTCGAGGATCACCCCGACTACCCGCGCGCGGTGCCGACGCCCGATCACTTCCTCCCGGTGGTCTATCTGGCGGGGCTCGCCGCCGCGGCGGGCGAGCCGGCGAAGGTGCTCGTGGACGGCTACGCCTACGGGGCGCTCTCCATGACGGCGTACGTGCTCGGCGATTGCCCTCCCGGCGCACGCTCCACCGCGCCCGCGGCGGGGCTCCCCGATCCGGAGGTCGTCCCGCCCGAGGACACGAACCTCTGACGGCGCCGCCGCTCCGTCGTGCGAGGCCCCGGGTCGTCCTCAGCCCGCGGCGAGCCGCCGCAGCTCCTCCGCGCAGACGATCCGTCCGGCCATGGCCGGGTCGAGCGCCGCCTCGATCAGCGCCCGGGCGAGGGAGACGTTGTCGATCGAGCGGTAGCGCTCCCGCAGGCGCGCCGCTCCGAGCCTGCCGGCGAAGGCGAGCAGGCCATCGGCGAGGCCAGCGGTGAACCGCTCCAGGCGCCGGGGGCGATCCCGATCCGGGCCGCTGATGAACGAGGGCCTCGCGATGGTGAAGGGCAGGCCGCTCTGGATCAGCGCGCGCTCCGACCTGCCCCGCGCGGCGAGGTAGGGGCTTCTCGCCGCGACATCGGCGCCGAGCGACGACAGATACACGAGCCGCGCACCGAGGCGGGCGGACGCCGCCGCGTCCACGAGCATCGCGTGCAGCCGGAAATCCACCGCGTCGTAGATGTCTTCCGCCTGGAGCGCCTCCCGCCTGGCGCGGGCGCGGGTGGTGCCGACGAGCGAGAAGACGAAGTCGGCCTCCGCACGGGCGATCGCGCCTCGCAGGGCATCGGGCTCCCAGGGGACCTCCGCCACCTCGGCCCCCCAGGCGCGGAACGCGTCCACCCACCGCGTGGCCGCGGTGCCGGGGCGGACGTGGGCGACGGTCCGCACGCCCCTCTCCCGGAGCTGCCGCACGACCTCCCTGCCCGTGTAGCCGGTGGCGCCGGCGACGAAGGCCGACCTCAAGGTGGCGGAACCTCCTGCTCCTCGCGGTCCGGCTCGGGACCCACGAAGACCGTCCCCCTCTCCTCGCCGTCGAGGCTACCACCGAAGACCCGCGCCAGGTCGGGATCCCGCGCCGCGGCGCGCGCGTGGGCCCGGGCCGCGTCCTCCGACGAGCGCGGTCCCGCGGCAGGCGGTGGGCCCAGGACTGCGCCATCCGCCACCTCGGCGCGGACGCGGGGGAGGGCGGTCCGCTGGTAGGTGCGGAGCCAGACCACGAGCTGCTCGCGAAGGAGGCAGCGTAGATCCCACAGCCGGCCCGCGTCGGCCGCACTGATCAGGGCCCGGAGCCGGAGCCTTCCCTCGGTGGCGTCGGTGACCTGCAGCACGCAGACGCGGCCGTCCCAGAGCGGGCTCGCCTCCGCGAAGCGGCGGAGCGCGTCGCGCGCGGCCTGGATGGGCACCGACCAGTCGACGTCGAGCTCCACGGTGCCGAGGAGCGCGGCGTGGGTGCGCGTCCAGTTCTGGAAGGGCTTCGTCGTCAGGTAGGACGTGGGCAGGATCAGCCGGCGGTCGTCCCAGATCTGCACGGCCACGTAGTTCAGGGTGAGCGTCTCGACGCGCCCCCACTCGCCCTCCACGACCACCACGTCGTCGAGGCGCACGGCGTCGCTGAGCACGAGCTGGATGCCGGCGAGCAGGTTCCCGAGCAGGCTCTGCGCGGCGATCGCCACGATGGCGCCGATCACGCCCGCCGAGACCAGCACGCTGGCGCCGATGGCCCGCACGTTCGGAAACGTCATGAGCAGGATGCCGAGGGTGATGACGCAGATCACGGTGACGGCCACGCGGCGCAGGAGCACGACCTGGGTCCGCATCCGCCGGATCTGGCGGTTGTCGGGCACGTCGGCGCGGAGGCGCTCCAGCGCCACCCGCTCCACCGCGGTCGGAAGGGTCGCCACCAGCCAGGCGACGGTGACCACCACGGCGATGAGGAGGATGTGGAGGAGCACGCGGCGCCAGGGCTCGTCCGCGAAGCCGCTCGTCGCCTGACCGACCGACAGGTACACGGCGAGGACGACGGCGGCGAACTTGAACGCCTGGTGGGAGTGCTCGCCGAGCGCGGTGAGCAGCCGTGACCGCTCGCCGAAGCGGCGGATCAGGAGGTGGATCAGCTCCACCGCCGCGAACGCGGCGAGCGCCGCGAGCACCACGGCGGCGATCGGCCAGGCGAGGCCCTGCACGTCTCCTCCCCTGCGGTCGCCAGGCGACCTTCTTCGCGAAGCCCGTCCCGCCCTCGCTCGCCGGCGGGGCACCACAGGAAGCTGACCACGTTCGGGGGCGGCGCAAAGGGGGCGCCCGTCCGGTAGAATCGGCGCGACGCCATGCCCGACGCTGCCACCCTCGCCGCCTACGGCCTGCCCGGCCTCTTCGCCGTCGCCTTCCTCGCCGGCTCGATCGTCCCCATCCCGTCCGAGGCGCTGATGATCGCGCTGCTCCTCGGAGGCACGGAGCCGGTGTTCACCGTCGCGGTGGCCGCCGCGGGGAACTTTCTCGGCGCGGCGACGCTCTTCTGGTTGGGGCGTAGGCTGGGGCGGGCCGACGGCGGCGGCCTCGTCGGCTGGGCCACCCGCGCGACCCGCTCCGATCCGGCGCGCCTCGAGCGGGCGATCGCGTCGATGCGGAGGTGGGGCCCGCCGGCGCTGCTCCTCTCGTGGGCGCCGCTCCTCGGCGATCTCCTGGTCGTCGGCGCGGGCGCCATTCGCGTGGGCGTCGTGCCGTTCGCGCTCTTCACCGCCGCCGGAAAGAGCGCTCGCTTCGCGGCCGTCGCCGCGGCCACCCTCGCGGCAGCGGGCGCGTGATCCACCGGTCGCCCCGGGATCCGCGTCTGCGCGACCTCGTGAAGTCGCTGTGGGCCTCCGTCCCGGGCGCGGCGCCGGTGGTGGGTGCGCCGCGAGAGCGCGTGCTCCCCACGGGGGTCACCCACCTCGCGTTTCGGCTGGTGGGTCCGCCGCTGCGGGTGCACGCCGACGACGCCGACCTCGTCGGACGAACCCTGGCCACCGGCACTTCATCGCGCTCTTTCGGCGCGAGGTGGGGCTCGCGCCCAAGCTCCTCCTCCGCCTCCTCCGGTTCCAGCGCGCGGTCGCGGCGCTCTCCTCCGGCCCCCTCGCCTCCCTCGCCGCGGTCACCCAGGACGCGGGCTACGCCGATCAGGCCCACCTCACCCGGGAGTTCCGGGCCCTGGCCGGGATCACGCCGGGCAGGTACCGAAGCGCGCCGGCGCTCCATCCGAACCACGCGCCCCTGGTCAATTCCGTTCAAGACGAGGCGCGGCGTCTGGGCCGAGGATGCCCTCGCAAGTCGCACGAGCAAGGAGAAGAGCGATGTCGATTCGAGAGATGTACCCCTACCTGCGGGTGAAGGACGCCGCCCGGGCGGTCGAGTTCTACGGGAGGGTTTTCGGTGCGAAGGAGAGGTCCCGCCTCGTGGAGCCCAGCGGCCGGATCGGTCACGTCGAGCTGGATCTCGCCGGGACGATCCTGATGGTCTCGGAGGAGTTCCTCGAGCTCGGGATCGTCGGTCCGCAGACGATCGGCGGCACGGGCATGAGCCTGCACCTGCACGTCGACGACGCCGACGCCGTCATCCGCCGGGCGGAGGAGGCCGGCGCCACCGTCGTCCGGCCGCCGAAGGATCAGTTCTACGGCGAGCGGTCCGGCGCCGTGGTGGATCCCTTCGGGCACGAGTGGCTCATCGGCCACGAGATCGAGGAGGTGACGCCCGAGGAGATGCAGCGCCGCTACACCCGGATGTTCGAGTAGGGCCGATCGACCCGTCCGGTGGCGCCGCGGCGCCGCCGGGCACTACCTTGGTCGGGAACGGGGATCAGCTGGACGCGAGCTCGTCGCGCACCTGCGCCGCCAGCTCGAACGAGCGCAGCCGGGCGGCGTGGTCGTACAGGTGGGACGAAAGGATCGGCTCGTCGACCCGGGTGCGCTCGAGGAAGATCCGGATCGCGCCGCACCTCGTCGATCGCGCCCACCGCGGAGTAGGCCAGCGTGTGCGAGAGCGCGGCCAGCTCGGCGGGCGACGCGAAGTCGGCGGGGTCGTCGACCGGAGGCCTGACCCGGCGCCGCGGGCTTGAAGTATCCCTGCAGCTCCAGCACGTCGTCGGGGAACGTGTCGGCGGAGGCCGGACCCCGGCGGAGGGCGTGGGTGGTGACGGGATCCGTCCCCGGCGCCCGGCCCAGGCCGAGGTCGATGCGGCCGGGGTAGAGGGCGGCGAGGGTGCCGAACTGCTCCGCGACGGGGAGCGGCGCGTGGTTGGGCAGCATCACGCCGCCGGCGCCGACGCGGATCGTGCGGGTGCCGCCGGCGACGTACCCGATGACCACGGCGGTGGCGGAGCTGGCGATGCCGGGTATGTTGTGGCGTTCGGCGAGCCAGAAGCGGCGGTACCCCCAGCGCTCGGCGTGCCGGGCGAGGTCGAGCGAGTTGCGCAGCGCCTGCGCCGCGTCGCCTCCCCGCACGATCGGTGCGAGATCCAGGATGGAGAACGGAACCATCCCCGACCTGTAGGGCCCGGCATCGGCCGCGACAAGCCAATCGGGGCGGACGGCCTGGCCACGCCGGCGCCAGGGAAGTCGAGCCCTCGAGTGGACGGGCGGAGGCGCGGCGCCGGCTCGCGTCTGCGAGGTGCCGGCGCCACCTCGCGGTCGAGAGCGCCGGCACGGACGACCCGAAGGGACGAGGACGGGCAGGGGCGTGGCCGGCGGCTGGCCCCGTCCCGGGAAAGGACGCACCTTGACTCCCGATGGGCCGCTCCCCAAGCCTCCGGCGTGCGTTCCTGCTCCTCGGGACCCTCCTCACGATCCTCGTTCTCGCCCTGGTCGCGGCGCTCGTGGTCACGGTGGTCCGGCTGTCGACACTGTCTGCCCAGTACCGCCGCGCGCTGGACGGCGACCGCGCCGCCTGGGAGATCCAGACCGCCCTCTTTCGGGCCGCCCGATCGCACGAGCTCTACGGGGACACGGGGGAGCCCCGCTGGAAGGCGGAGTTCGAGGAGTCGGAGGCACGCCTCGCGCAGTGGCTCGACTTCGCGCGCCAACTCCCCAAGTCGCCCGAGGCGTCGGCGAGCTTCTCGCGCCTCGACGCCACCACGGAGGCGCTGCGCCACGACGTGCTCTCGGCCGCTCCGGGCACGCGCCGGGTGCGCCTGCAGGACTTCCTGGCGGCGGAGGCCGACGCGGTCGCCTTCCTCGACGTGATCGCCAAGGAGGCGGATCAGGTGATCGACGACGCGGTGAGCTGGACCCGCGTCGCGATCTTCTTCGCCGCGCTCGGCGTCCTGGCCGCCGCGGTGAGCTTCCCCCTGGTGAGCACCTTCACCCGCCGGCTCATCTACCTCCCCATCGTCCGGCTCCGAAAGGGGCTCGCCGCCCAGGCGAAGGACCACACCGTGCGCGTCCCGGTGGCCGGCCCCACCGAGTTCCAGGCCATCGGCGCCGACGTGAACGCGCTGATGGATCTCATCGCCGCACGCCGCGCGCAGCAGCTCGCCTTCCTCTCCGGCGTGGCGCACGACCTGCGCAACCCGCTCACCGCGCTGCGCGCCGCCGCGCAGCTCTCCGAGCGGAAGGCCGAGACGGAAGGGCAGCGGCGGCAGGTGGCGCGGGTGCTGCGACACGTCGATCGCATGAACCGCCTGGTCGACGATCTGCTCGACGTCGGTCGGCTCGAGGCGGGTCAGTTCGAGCTGCGCCTGGTGGAGGCCGACCTGCGCGACGTGGTCCGCGACACCTGCGATCTCTACGACGAGGCGTCGGAGATCCACGAGGTCCGCTGCGCGCTCCCCGCCGAGCCCGTCCGCACCCGGTTCGACCCGACCCGGATCGCGCAGGTCCTCGCCAACGTCGTCTCCAACGGGATCAAGTACGCGCCCGAAGGGGGGCCGGTGGACGTGCGCCTCCGCACCGAGGGCTCCTGGGCGGTGATCGAGGTGCAGGACCGGGGGCTCGGGATCCCTCCGGAGGAGCGCGCCTTCGTCTTCGAGCCCTTCCGGCGCTCGACGGGGCCGGCGGAGGGCATCCCGGGGGTCGGCCTCGGCCTCTCGGTCGCGCGGCGCCTCGTGCACGCCCACGGAGGCGAGATCGAGTTCGAGAGCGAGGTAGGCGAGGGCTCGACCTTCCGCATCCGCCTGCCGCTCGGTCGCTCCGCCGAGGGCCGTTGAAGCGACGCTCGGGCGGCGGGGATCCCCAAGACGAGGATCGATGCAGCCCGTTCGCCTCGGCTACGTGGCCACCTGCCTGACGCTCGGCATCGGGGCGAGCCACACCACCCGCCTCGCCAACGCGACGCCGGAGCGGCTCGAGGCGCTCGTGGAGCGAAACCTCGGCGAGCTGGAGCGGATCCTCCTCGCGCGGGTGCTCGACCTGCTGGGGCAGGGCGCCGAAGCGCGGATCGTGCTCCACCTCGGCGGCGCCGCGCTCGATCGGCCGACCGCGCTCGCCACCGCCCACCGCCTCCTCGGCGACATGCCCGGCGAGGTCCGCGCTGATGCACGGCTCCTCGACCCAGAAACGCTGCAAGGAGTCGCTGCTGCAGCTCGCAGACGCGTACGACGAGCAGGTGCGTCGGCTCTCGGATGGCGCGGCGCGGTCTTCACCGGCCGCGCATCCTCACACGTCTCCTGGTTTGTGGAGGCGCGATCGGTCAGGGGGCCGTGGTCCAGGCGGAGATCGCGCCGTAGAACATGCCCTCCGCGACCACGCAGTCCTCCACGAAGCCGGGAGCAGAGACGGCGCCGTGGTGCAGGAACTCCCATCCCGCGATCGAGCCCCGCTCGCCTTGGGAGACGGTGACCGTCTCCTCACCGAGCGTCGCCACGACGCCGTACACGAAGGTGGTGCTGCCGGTGGCGCACTCGGCGAAGAAGCCCATCTCGGCGCCGTCCGCGACGACGGGGGTGGGCGACCTCATCGAGAAGCCGCCGACCCGGGCGTGGGCCACGGTGCCCCGCGGGCCCTCCACGCGGTCCCAGTCGCCGCCGGAGAGCACGACCTCGTCGCCCTCCTGGAAGAGGCCGTCGAGCGGCTCGAACCAGGTGAAGGTGTAGGGCATGTTCCAGGGCCCCTCGAGGACCATGCTCTCGCCCGACACCGAGGCGACCACCGCAGACTGCGGCCCCTCGTAGTAGCGCTTGTTGAAGCCCAGGCGCGGATCTCGCCTGGGATCGATCTGCTCGGTGCCTGGTTCGCAGGTCGGCAGGGACGTCGTCATGCCCCAGCACTCCTCCTCGTTCTCGTCGGGAGGCGGAGGCTCCTCCGGCATGCTGGGGCAACGAACGGTCGCCAGGAGTCCCACGAGGGCAAGGGTCGTCAACTTCATGAGCCAATCTCCTTCTCACCGGGGGAGATCGACTCTATCAGCTTCGCCGCGCGAGCGGCCGGCCGCCTACTCGGCGTCGTGCCAGTGGCCGTGCTCCGGAGACCAGACCTTGCCCTCCGGCGCGGGGCCTGGCGGCGGCAGGGCGCGTGCGCCCGCGGCCGCCCCGACCTCCCGGCCGTCGGCGGTGTGCCAGTGCCCGTGCTCGGCGGACCAGACCAGGCCGTCGAGTTCGTCGGAGCCGGCGATCGACGTCACCATCCCCACCGCGCCGAGGAGGAGCGCCAGGCCCGTCAGCACCAGGGCGACCTTGGACCAGTCCTTCCTGGCGGCGGTCTGCTCGCAGCAAAACTTGTACTTCTTGCCGCTATTGCACGGGCACGGGGCGTTCCGACCGATCTTCAAGGATTCCTCCAGGGGAGCGAGGGGCGCGGGATCGCGGGCCCCCCTTTCTAACCCGGCCGCCGAATTCTTCCACCCCGCGCCGTCGATCGAGCGAGCCGGCGAACGGGCGCGGGCCCGCCTCGTCGCGTGCCTCGTCGCGTGGAGGCGAAGGTTTCCCGCCGCCCGGGCCGTCTCCATGTTCCAGCGGTTCGAGAGCACTTCAGGAGCGAGCCATGGCGGGACTCACCATCAAGAACCTCCGGTCGCCGGACGAAACCCGGCCCTTCCAGGAGGACGAGGGGCAGGTCGAGCTCTTTCACCTCGGCGGCACGACCATCGGGAAGGTCACGATGCAGCCGGGCTGGCGTTGGTCCACCCACGTGTCGCCGATGGCGGGCACCAGGACGTGCGAGGTCTCGCACGTCGGGTACTGCGTCTCGGGGCGGATGCGGGTGGTGATGGACGACGGCGAGCGGGCGGAGATCGGTCCGGGCGACGCCTTCGTCATCCGCCCCGGCCACGACGCGTGGGTCCTCGGAGACGAGCCCTTCGTCGGTTTCGACTTCGGCGGCGGCATGCCGGGCTACGCGCGGCGAGGGCGCGGGCGGGAGGAGGTGACGCCGCCGCCGATCCATTGATCGAGGGTGCGGCGGCGCGAGTCCTCGGCCGCCTCGTTGAATCTCCCCCGACTCCAACCAAAGTTTGGATTCGGGCGGTCGGCACGCGTGGCGTCGCCGGCTTCTTTGGGAACGGGGATGCGTCGATGAACGAGCACACGATCCACGCGGACGCCGCGGCGACGATCTCGCGGCTGCAGAAGAAGCATCCGAACCTGAAGCAGGAGCTCGCCGAGAGCTGGGGCTTCGCGGTCTTCCCGTACGTCGGGAGGGCGAGCGCCGTCCTCGGCGGCGCGTACGGCCACGGCGAGGTCTTCGAGCAGGGCCGATCGATCGGCTTCGCCACCTTGAGCCAGATGACGGTCGGCGTGCAGCTCGGCGGGCAGACGTTCAGCGAGCTGGTGATCTTCCCGAAGAAGGAGGTCCTCGACGAGTTCCGGACCGGGATGGTGGCCTTCACGGCGAACGCCTCCGCCGTGATCGTGAAGGCCGCCGCGTCGGGCACCACCAACTTCGACGGCGTGACGGCGCACGCCTACTCCCGCGGTGGTATGCTGCTCGAGCTGTCGCTGGGCGGGCAGAAGTTCATGTTCATCCCGCCGGCGAAACCGCCGCTGAGCGAGCTGGAGGCGGAGGGCTCTTCGAAGGAGGGCGAGGAACCGCGGGCGTCCGGCGACGCCCGCGAGGCCGAGGCGCGAGAGGCGCGGGCGTCGGGCGACTCCGGCGACGAGGAGTCCGAGGAGCGGCAGGCGTCTTCGGAGGAGGGCGGCGACGGCTCCGGCCAGCGGGCGTCCGAGGACGAGGGGGCGTCGGAGGAGGACGATCCCTCCCCCGGGGAGGACGCCTTGAAGAGCCTGCGGCAGCTCGGCTCGACCACCGCTGCGAAGAAGCTGCGCAAGCTGGGCTCCAAGGTCGTGGGCAAGCTCCGCGAGGCAGGCGGACACCTGCCCATCCCCGCGCTGCAGAAGGAGGCCGAGGCCGACAAGCGGCTCCACGCGGACGTCGTCGCCACCCTCGAGCGGATGAAGGCGAAGGATCCGAGCCTGAAGAAGCAGCTCGAAAAGGCGTATGGCTACGCGGTCTACCCCACGGTGGGCCGGGCGAGCCTCGTCCTCGGCTGCTCCTACGGGAAGGGAGAGGTGTTCAAGCAGGGCAAGCAGGTGGGCTTCGCCGGGCTCATGCAGATCACCGTCGGCGTGCAGGTCGGCGGGCAGACCTACAGCCAGCTCGTGCTCTTCCAGGACGAGGCGGCCTTCAAGCGCTTCAAGGAGGGCAAGGTCGGCTTCGCCGCCAACCTCTCCGCCGTGATCGTGAAGGCGGGCGCCGCGGCCACGAACAACTACAAGCAGGGCATGCAGGTCTACGTGCACTCCGAGGGCGGCATGGCGATCGAGGCCGTGATCGGGGGCCAGAAGCTCATCTACCGCCCGGCGGGGATGATGCGCGGGAAGCCGGCCGATCGCGATCCGGCGCTGGAGCTCGGGCGGACCCGGCCCGCGGTCGAGCCGCGCGGCGGCGCCGCGAAGGGTGAGAAGGGTGAGGGGGAGCGGCGCCGGCCCCGACACGCGGAGGAGCCGGCGCACGTCTGATGCATGTGCTCGATCCGGGACCGGCGACCGAATCCGGGCCCGGGTGACCTCGAGCACGGCGCGGCTCAGGATGGAGCCGCGCCGACCTCGAGCTTCAGGTGCTTCGTCTCGCCGGCGCGCAGCACCTTCGCCTGCAGGCTCTTCCCCACGCTGCCCGGTCCGAGCCGGGATCGGAGGTCGTCCGTCTTCCGCATCGGGTGGTCGTCCAGCGAGAGGATCGTGTCGCCGAGGAGCAGGCCTCCTTCGTCGGCCGGACCGTCGGGCTCCACGCCGAGGAGGATGAGGCCGCACTCGACGCCGAGCTTCTCCGCGAGCCGATCGGGTAGCGAGATCGGCAGCGTGGTCATGCCCAGATAGCCGCGGGCGCCTTCGCTGGGCTTCTCCTCGCCCTCGCCGGCGGCTACCTTCTTCGGCTTCTCCTCGCCCTCGCCGGCGGCCTCCTTCTTCGGCTTCTCCTCGCCTTCGCCGGCAGCTTCCTTCTTCGGCTCCTCCTCGCCTTGGCCGGCGGCCTCCTTCTTCGGCTCCTCCTCGCCTTGGCCGGCGGCCTCCTTCTTCGGCTCCTCCTCGCCTTGGCCGGCGTCCTCCTTCTTCGGCTCCTCCTCGCCTTGGCCGGCGGCCTCCTTCTTCGGCTCCTCCTCGCCTTGGCCGGCGGCCTCCTTCTTCGGCTCCTCCTCGCCCTGGCCGGCGGCCTCCTTCTTCGGCTCCTCCTCGCCCTGGCCGGCGGCCTCCTTCTTCGGCTCCTCCTCGCCCTGGCCGGCGGCTTCCCTCTTCGGCTTCTCCTCGCCTTCGCCGGGCGCGGTGCCCTTCAGCGCCCCGACGGTCCCCGCCACCGCCTCGCCGGCCCCCTCGAGCGGCCCTCCTCCGCCCGCCTTGCCATCGCCCCCCTCCTTCGTGGGTAGCGCCTCCTTCACCGCGCCGACCGTCTTGCCCGCCGCCTCGCCGATCTCCTTCGTCGGTAGGACGTCCTTCAACATGCCGACCGTGTCGGCGGCGACCTCGCCGGCCTCCCGCAGGGCGTCCTTCAGGGCCCCGATCGTCTCGGCGGCCGTCTCGCCGGCCTCGCGGAGGGCGTCGTTGAGCGTCCCGATCGTCTCGGACGCCGCCTTGGCGGTGTCCCGCAGCGGCTCGCTCGCCTTCCCCAGCGTCTCGGCGACGCCTTCGCCCACCTGCCGCACCGCCGCCTTCGTCTCCTTCTTCTTCTGCTCCGCGTACCTCGTCGCGAGAAAGCGAAGGAGCTTCTCGGTCGCGACCTTCACCTTCTCGTTGACGACCTCTGCGGTCTTTGCCCCCACGTCGGCCATGGCTGTACCCCTCGATTCGCCCTTTCGATCCCAGGATGAAGCTACACATGGCGCGCCCCGGATCCGGAGCGCCCGCGCCCTCTCCCCCGCACCCGGGATCGACGCCTCGGCCCCTCGAGGCCATCGCTCGCGACGATCCCTACGCTGATCGTGACGAGGTGAGTGATGCCGGGCAACAGCCGAGGCGGCGGCCTCCTCGACGGGCTCGCGGCGCTCGTCGAGAAGCTGGCCGAGCTGGCGGAGAAAGGGGAGCGCCTCCAGCGATCCGGAGAGGTCACCAGCTCCGACGAGAAGGTGAAGGCCGCTTACGACCTCGACGTGCGGATCGGCGTGGGCGAGGAGGCCGGCGAGGCGCCCGAGGGCCCGCGGCGCGAGGTGCGCGAGGGCAGGGCGGTCGTCCAGCCCATCCGCGAGCCCCTGGTCGACGTCTTCGACGAGGCGCCCGGCCTGCTGATCGTGGCGCAGCTCCCCGGCGTGGAATGTGGCGAGATCTCCCTCGAGCTGCGGGGAGACGTCCTCGCCATCGAGGCCGAGCACGACGGCCTCCGGTACGAGAAGGAGCTCCTCCTCCCCCGGCCGTACCCCAGGGACCGGATGCGCGCGACCTGCCGGAACGGTGTCCTCGAGATTCGGATGAACGGAGGGGAGGGCGCGGCGCCATGAGCGGGCCTCCCGCGAGCCTCACCCTGCGCGTGGCCGAGGCGCTCGGCAAGGACCTCGGCCGCGGCCTCGCCCGGCTCGATCCCGCGGACATCCGTCGGCTGGGCGCGAAGGTCGGAGACGTCGTCTCCGTCAAGGGCAAGCGGCGCAGCGTGGCCAAGGTGATGCCGGCCTACCAGGAGGCGCGAGGGAAGGGGATCGTCCAGATCGACGGCGTGACCCGCGCCAACGCCGGGGTGCAGCTCGACGAGCCGGTGGAGCTCTCCCCGACCCCCGTGCGGCTGGCGGAGTCGATCGTCCTGTCGCCCCTGGAGTTCACGCCCATGGAGCGAGACCTCCCCTACATCGGCACGCTGCTGGACGGGCTGCCCGCCGTCGAGGGCGATCGGATCCGCGCGCTCCTCTTCGGGAGCCGCTCCGCCGACTTCCGGCTGATAGAGACCGTCCCGTCCGGCCCGGTGCTCATCCACCCCACCACCACGATGGAGGTCCGGCGCGAGGAGCGGGAGGAGGCGAGGGGCCCCCGCGCCCGCGCCGTCACCTACGAGGACGTCGGCGGCCTCAAGCGGGAGCTGGGCCGGATCCGCGAGATCGTGGAGCTTCCCCTCCGCTACCCGGAGGTCTTCGAGAGGCTGGGCATCGACGCGCCCAAGGGCGTGCTGCTCCACGGCCCGCCCGGCTGCGGGAAGACGCTCATCGCCCGGGCCGTCGCCAGCGAGACGGCGGCGTCGTTCTTCACCATCACCGGCCCCGAGGTGATGCACAAGTTCTACGGGGAGAGCGAGGCCCACCTCCGCAAGCTCTTCGAGGAGGCGCAGCGCAAGGCCCCCGCGATCGTCTTCATCGACGAGATCGACGCGGTCGCCCCCAAGCGCGAGAACGTGCAGGGCGAGGTCGAGAAGCGGGTGGTCGCGCAGCTCCTCTCGCTGATGGATGGTCTGGCGGAGCGCCGGCACCTCGTCGTGCTCGCCGCCACCAACCTCCCCAACCTGCTGGATCCGGCCCTGCGCCGCCCCGGGCGGTTCGACCGCGAGATCGCCATCTCGATCCCCGACGCCCGGTCGCGAAAGGAGATCCTCGACATCCACAGCCGGGGGATGCCGCTCGCGGACGACGTGGATCTCGATCACCTCGCGGCGGTCACCCACGGCTTCGTGGGCGCCGACCTCCAGGCCCTGTGCCGGGAGGCCGCCATGATCTGCCTACGCCGGCTGATCCCGCGGATCGACTTCGCCGCTGCCGAGATCCCGTACGACGAGCTCGCCTCCCTGCGCGTGCGGATGGGGGACTTCCAGGCGGCGCTCCACGACGTGGGGCCGTCGGCGATCCGCGAGGTCTTCGTCGAGAGCCCGAACGTGCGCTGGGAGGACGTTGGCGGGCTGGGGGAGCTGAAGCAGCGGCTGATCGAGTCGATCGAGTGGCCGCTGCGCTTTCCCGAGGCGTTCGCCCGGGCGAAGGTCCGCCCGCCGAGCGGCGTGCTCCTTGACGGCCCGCCGGGATGCGGGAAGACGCTCGTCGCCAAGG
>Ga0180220_1000537_pt1 | contig 39995 bp, 34 predicted proteins | sample eDN5th37CBELigBY_FD_151335 | JGI IMG/M metagenome (GOLD analysis project Ga0180220, IMG submission 151335) | Enriched backyard soil microbial communities from Emeryville, California, USA - eDNA 5th pass 37_C BE-Lig BY (version 2) (version 2) | ecosystem: Environmental > Terrestrial > Soil >... | reverse complement strand
AAGAAGGTCACCCCGGCAGCCAATGAGGTTCGTACCTCACGCCGGGACGTCACCGAGAGGAGGTCAGATGCGCACACTCAAAGGACCGGCGATTTTCCTGGCGCAGTTCGCCGGAGACGAGGCGCCGTTCAACTCATTCGACGCGATCTGCCAGTGGGCTGCCGGTCTCGGCTACAAGGGCGTGCAGGTGCCGACCTGGGTCGAGAGCTTTATCGATCTCGAAAAGGCAGCAAGCTCGAAGGACTATTGCGACGAGCTCAAGGGTATTGCCGGCGGGCATGGCCTCACAATCACCGAGCTTTCAACGCATTTGCAGGGCCAGCTGGTCGCCGTGCACCCGGCCTACGACACCGCCTTTGACGGCTTTGCGCCCGCCAGCGTCCACGGCAATCCCAGGGCCCGTCAGGAATGGGCGGTCAAGACGATGATGAATGCGGCAAAGGCCTCGCAGAACATGGGCCTCACCGCGCACGCGACCTTTTCGGGCGCGCTCGCCTGGCCGTATCTCTATCCCTGGCCGCAACGCCCTGCCGGCCTGGTCGAGGAGGCGTTCGACGAGCTGGCGCGCCGCTGGACTCCGATCCTCGATGCCTTCGACGAAGCGGGCGTCGATGTTTGCTACGAAATCCACCCCGGCGAGGACCTGCATGACGGGGTGACATACGAGATGTTCCTGGAGCGGGTAAACAACCATCCTCGCGCCAACCTGCTCTACGATCCCAGCCACTTCGTGCTGCAGCAGCTCGACTATCTCGACTATATCGACATCTACCACGAGCGCATCCGCATGTTTCACGTCAAGGATGCTGAGTTCAACCCGACTGGCCGGCAAGGCGTCTATGGCGGCTACCAGAGCTGGGTGAATCGGGCAGGGCGGTTCCGCTCGCTGGGCGACGGCCAGGTAGACTTCGCCTCGATCTTCTCCAAGCTCGCCCAATACGATTTCGACGGTTGGGCCGTCCTTGAATGGGAATGCGCCCTCAAGCACCCCGAAGACGGCGCACGCGAAGGGGCCGAGTTCATCGCCAGCCACATCATCCGCGTGACGGAAAAGGCCTTCGACGATTTTGCCGCATCGGGTACTGACCGGGCGGCAAACCGCAAGATGCTGGGGCTGGACTAATGTCCCGGCCGGAACGGGTGCGGCTGGGGCCGACCACTGTCGTCGGCCTCCTCGTCGAGGCGCGCTGGAACGAACTGTTTCAGGCAGTGCCCGACGCATGGCATCGGCTCTTCGCGCGAGCGGATGAACTGCGTCAGCTCGCGGGAGCAGGGCGCTTCGTCGAAGTCAGCCTCGGCACGCAGGATGGCATTTATACCGAACTCATCGGCATCGAAGTCTCGGATGCAGCGACATGCCCGGCCGGGCTGCGCCGACTCCACATTCCGGCCGGCGAGTGGCTGCATCTTCATCATACCGGTGACGTGACCGGCATCGCCGAGGGCTTTGGTGCGCTCTATGCCCATGCCGAAGCGGAGGGCGTCGCGGTCAGTGACGTCAAGGTCGACTTCGGCTACACCCCGTCGGCGGACGACGGACCCCACGATCTTTATCTGAGTCTGCAAAACAACGTTGCGCCGCAATGGCGCGAACAGTCCCGCGAGGAGGCAGAACATGGCTGAGAACGGAGCACGGCCCATTCGGCTGGGCATGATCGGCGGCGGCACCGGCGCCTTCATCGGCTATGTGCACCGCATAGCCTCACGGCTCGATGGAGACTATCAGCTGGTGGCCGGGGCTCTTTCCTCGCGTCCCGAGATCGCCCGGGAGTCCGGCCGCAATCTTGGCCTTGCCGAAGACCGCATCTATACGAGCTATGAGGAAATGGCACGGGCCGAGGCAGCGCGGCCGGACGGCATCGAGGCGGTCTCGATCGTCACGCCCAACCACATGCATGTGGGACCCGCCAAGGCGTTCCTCGAAGCGGGCATCCACGTCATCTGCGACAAACCGCTCTCCAACACCCTGGAGGGCGCACGGGCGTTGACCGAGGTGAAGCCGGCAAAGGGCGCCAAGTTTCTGCTGACGCACAATTACACCGGCTATCCGCTCATGCGCCAGGCGCGCGAACTCGTGCAGTCAGGTGCGCTCGGCACGCTGCGCGTGGTGCAGGTCGAATATCCGCAGGATTGGCTGACCGAGCCAACCGATGAGGACAACAAGCAGGCAGCCTGGCGCACCGACCCGGCACGTTCGGGCGTTGGCGGTGCCATCGGTGATATCGGCACCCACGCCTATAACCTCGCCCGCTTCGTGACGGGTCTGCGAACCGAGGCGGTAGCGGCGGACCTCACCGCCTTCGTGCCGGGCCGCCGGGTCGACGACAACGTGCACATCATGCTGCGTTTCGAAGGCGGCGCCCGCGGCATGTTGTGGGCGAGCCAGGTCGCGGTGGGCGTCGAGAACGGCCTGCAACTGCGCGTTTACGGCGACAAGGGGGGCCTCGAATGGCGTCAGGAGAACCCAAACCAGATGTGGTTCACCGAGTTCGGCAAGCCCCGCCAACTGCTCACGCGCGGCGGCGCGATCTCGGGCAAGGCAGCATCGGCCATGAATGTGCGCATCCCGGCCGGACACCCGGAAGGGTACCTGGAAGCGTTCGCCACGCTCTATTCCCAGTTCGCGGCCGTCATCCGTGGCGAGGGTAGCGAATATGAGGCGCTTCTGCCCACCATGGCCGATGGCGTGGAAGGCATGCAGTTCATCGCCGCATCGGTGAAATCGAGCCAGAACGACAGCAAATGGGTCAAGCTGGCCGAGGTCTGAAGCAGCGCCAACGCCAGTACCGCAGCCGTCAGTGGGTCCAGGGCGTGCGGCGGTCGGACCGGAAATTGTCGGAATAGCTGACGCGCTTGGGAGTCGTGTCGTGGGCGGGCTGCACGACATAGGCAATGCCGTTGCGCTGGGCGTAGGTTTCGGCTGCTTCCTGCGTCTCAAAGGAGAGGCGGACCTGCTGGCGCGCGTCCGTGGAGGACGTATAGCCCATCAGCGGGTCGATAGTACGCGGCGCATCGGGTTCATAGATGAGAACCCACTGAGAAGATTTGCCTTTCCCCGACTGCATGGCGTTGCGGGCAGGGCGGTAGATGCGAGCGATCATTTCAGCGCGTTTCCTCACAACTCACGCGAATACCACACGAAAACGCTGCAAGCGCACGCGTGCGGCGCGATGGTCGGGGCAGAGTGATTCGAACACTCGACCCCCGGTTCCCAAAACCGGTGCTCTACCAGGCTGAGCTATACCCCGAAATCGCATCATCCCGTTACAAGGTTCGCCGAAAAAGGGCAAGTGCGCTCCGCGATCGAGCGGGCCTTGATGGGTCTTGGCGGGTATTGACGGAAAAACTCCACCAATTGAAATAGCGCCATGTTCGATCTCACCAAACCCTGGCCGCTCGGCCTCGACCGGCGGACCTGGCCGGTCCACGTCGCGGCTTTCCTTGCGGTCCTCTTCGCCGTGGTCTGGCTCGATGTATGGGCCTCCCAGGGTGCAATCAACTGGCCGCAGGAATGGCGGGCGCCGTTTTTCTTCATCACCGATTACGGTCTCTCCGATTGGGTGGTCATCCCTACGCTGGTGATATTCGTGCTCACCATGCTGGCACTCATACCGATGCGGCGAGCGTCGTACAGGCGCGCGACATATGAGTTGGGATTGTTGTCGAGCTACCTGCTGATCAGCGTCGGCGGCAGTGGCCTGTTCACCGCCGTCATCAAGCGCATCATCGGGCGCAGCCGACCGGTGCGGTTCGAGGATGTGGGAGCCTTCGACTTCCGGTACCTCTTAAACGACTGGACTTATCAGAGCTTTCCGTCGGGGCACACCACCACTGCCATCGCCATCGCCTTTGCGTTCGGCTTTCTGTGGCCGCGTCTGTTTCCGATCCTGCTGGTGATCGGCATTGTCGTAGGCATATCGCGCGTGCCGGTGGGCATGCATTACCCGACCGACGTCGTTGGGGGCGCGGTGGTGGGTATGCTGGGCGCCTATGCAACGCGCAATGTCTATGCCGCGCGCCACTGGATCTTCCGGGTTGAGGCCGACGGCCATGTCCGTGCCCGCGGCTTTCCGGCCATGCGGCGGGTATGGCGGCGTTGGACCGGGGCTTGAAGACTGGCCGGTGACCCTGGCACGCGCCCTAACGGGCAGCGGCATATCGAGCGATTGCGTCTGCGAGGTCCGCCTTGAGATCCGCGACGTCCTCGAAGCCGATATGGAGCCGGAAGAGATTGCAATTGCTCGTCCAGGGAACCGCCGTGCGGCAGCTTTGCGGCTTGACCGGCAGGCAGAGGCTTTCAAAGCCGCCCCAGGAATAGCCGACCGAGAACAGGCGCAGATGATCGATGAAGGCCGCGACGCTGGCCCGCGGCGCCGGTTTCAGCAGGAAGGAAAAGAGACTGCCTGAGCCGCTGAAATCCCGTTGCCAGATGTGATGGTCTGGATGGATCGGCAGGGCAGGGTGCCGCACCTCCTCGACCTCGTTCTGGTCCTCGAGCCATCGCGCGATTTCAAGGGCGCGTGCCTGGTGTTCGGCCATGCGGATTTCGAGCGTGCGCAGGCCGCGCGCGACAAGAAACGCTTCGTCGCCAGAGGTGAAGTAGCCCAGCAGCGCACGCGTCTTTGCAATGGCCGGCCAGGTAGCTTCGTTCGCCGAGATGGTGCCGGCAAAGGCGTCGGAATGGCCAACGAACATCTTGGTGCCCGCGTGCACGACGATATCGGCGCCGAGCAGGAGCGGCCGGTGATAGAGTGGACTTGCCCAGCTGTTGTCGATGATGACCCTGGCCCCATGCTCATGGGCGGCTGCTGCAATCGCGGGCAGATCCTGCACCTCGAACGTGCCGGAGCCAGGGCTTTCGCAAAAGACGACCTTCGTTTGCTCGCTCATGAGCTCGGCGATACCGGCACCGATCCGTGGATCGTAATAGCGCGCGGTGACGCCCATCCTGGCGAGGAACGTATCGGCGAAGCTGCGCGTCGGTTCATAGGCGCTATCGGTAATCAGCACCTCGTCGCCCGCTTCCACGCAACTGAGCAGCGCAATCGAGATGGCCGCCAGCCCCGAGGGGACAAGTTGCGTAGCGTGTGCGCCCTCGAGAGTTGTAACGATTTCCTCGACCGATTCGGTCGTGGGAGTGCCCGCCCGCCCGTAATAGAAGCGCTGCTGACGGGACTCGAGATCATCGAGGGTTTTGAACAGGACAGTTGAGCCGCGATAGACGGGTGTGTTGACGAACCCGAACTGATCCTGTGGATTCCGTCCACCATGCGTGAGCAATGTCCCGACGCCCGGAATCCGGCGGTTCTCTCCGTTTCCGGTGTCCTTATCGTCATTCTGCATAAAATCAGTTCACTTCCTGTATGCGCCTAAGAAAGTGACAGCTTTGCTGTCTCAAGAGCCATTCTTGCCTTGACGCCCGTGTCGTAAGGGGCTTCGATGCTTACCAGCATCGGAACCGTCACACAAAGGGGGCGGCGGTGTCGTCCGGGCACATCTCCAACGGGATGAGTTTGGGCTGAGGGTCAGGAAACAAAAGGCAATAAAATGAAAAACAAGCTCTTTATGATCGCGCTGTCGGCCGCTCTCGGTCTGACGGCGACGGCGGCCAGCGCGCAGACGCTCGACGCCGTTAAGGAAAAGGGGTATCTCCAATGCGGCGTGACCGGTGGGGTTCCGGGCTTCTCCGCGCCGGACGCGAACAACAACTGGGCCGGACTGGAAGTCGATTTCTGCCGCGCGGTTGCCGCCGCGATCTTCGACGATCCGGATGCCGTACGCTACACTCCGCTGACGTCGCAGGAACGGTTCGCGGCCCTCTCGGCTGGTGAAATCGATATCCTTTCGCGCACCACCACCTGGACGATGAGCCGCGATACCGACCTCGGCATCACCTTTATCGGCACCATGTACTATGACGGCCAGGGCTTCATGGTTCGCGAGGCCGATGGCATCACCTCGGCACTCGATCTTTCCGGCGCCGCCGTCTGCATCGAATCGGGCACGACGACCGAGTTGAACGCCGCAGACTACTTCGCCGCCAACGACATGGAATTCACGCCGGTCGTGTTCACCGATCAGGACGAAGTGGTCAAGGCGTTCGAGGATGGCCGCTGCGACGTCTATACGACGGACTCATCGGCGCTCGCTGCCGAACGCTCGAAGTTCGCCAATCCGGATGATTACATCATTCTGCCCGAGATCATCTCGAAGGAGCCGCTTGGTCCGGTGGTGCGCCAGGGCGATCAGCAATGGTTCAATATCAGTCGCTGGACCTATTTCGCGCTTCTGGAAGCCGAAGAACTGGGCGTGACCCAGGCCAATGTCGATGAGATGCTCGGTTCGGACAACCCGGCGGTCAAGCGCCTGCTGGGCGTCGAGGGCGAGTTCGGCACGCCCATAGGGCTGACCAATGATTGGGCCTATCGCATCGTCAAGCACATCGGCAATTACGGCGAGTCCTATGCGCGCCATGTCGGTCCCGAGACCGAGATCGGTCTCGAGCGAGGCCTCAACGCATTGTGGACCGACGGCGGTCTGCAATACGCAATGCCGATCCGCTAGCGCAGAGCTCTGGTCCGGCGCCTCCCACGGGAGGCGCCGGTTCGCTTTCCAAGCGAGCTTAAAAGATGTTGCGGGTGTCGTGGTCGCTGGCTGTCGGACGTGCTTGGCGCGGCGGAGGCCGGCGGGCGCCTGTCCCGTAATGCGCCCCTTTCGGCACTTGCGCTCGCGGTAAGAGGACTATTCGCCCATGGCCGTCCAAGGCAATGTTCAGCAGGCGCCGAGAGCCTCGTTCCTCAACGATCCCGTCGTGCGAGGCATCGTCTATCAGGTGCTGGTTGCAGCCGTAGTGATCGGGTTCTTCGCCTGGATCGTCTACAACACCGCACAGAACCTTTCCGCCCAGAACAAATCCACCGGTTTCGACTTTCTCTGGCAGACCTCGGGCTTCGGCATAAGTTTCACGCTGATCCCCTGGGACCGCACGTCTCTCTATTGGGAGGCGTTCCTCGTCGGTCTGCTCAATACGCTGCTGGTGGCAGCTATCGGTATCGTCTTTGCCACCATTCTCGGCTTCACCATTGGCATCGCGCGCCTTTCGTCCAACTGGCTGATCGCGCGGTTTGCGACGGTTTACGTGGAGACGATTCGCAATATCCCGCTGCTGCTGCAGCTCTTCTTCTGGTATTTCGCTGTGCTGAAGGCCATGCCGGCGGTACGCCAGAGCTACGCGCTGCCGTTCGATATCTTCATCAACCAGCGCGGCCTCTATGTTCCGCGCCCGATCCCCAACGAGACGTTCGGGTTCGTGTGGATCGCGGTAGCGGTCGGCATTCTCGCCTGCATCGGCATTGCCATCTGGGCGCGCCGCAGGCTGGAGGCGACGGGGCAGCGCTTCCCGGTGGTCTTCACATGCATCGGTGTCTTCGCGCTGATCCTGATGTTAGGCGTGTGGATAACCGGTGCGAACCTCGCGTTCGAGCCCCCGGCGCTGGAGAGATTCAACTTCCGGGGCGGATTGGAACTCGTGCCCGAATTCGTGGCGCTGGCGTTCGGGCTCATCATCTATACGGCCGCCTTCATTGCCGAGACTGTGCGTTCAGGCATTCAGGCGGTGAACAAGGGGCAGACCGAAGCCGCTCAATCTCTGGGTCTTCGCGACGATGACAGGCTGCGTCTGGTGATCATACCGCAGGCGATGCGGGTCATCATTCCGCCGCTGACCAGCCAGTATCTCAACCTGACGAAGAACTCATCGCTCGGGGCCGCAATCGGCTATCCCGAACTGGTAAACGTCTTCGCCGGCACGACGCTCAACCAGACGGGCAGGGCTATCGAAGTTATCGCCATGACCATGGCGGTCTATCTCACGATTTCCCTACTCACCTCGGCGTTCATGAACTGGTACAATGCGCGTGTCGCGCTCGTGGAACGATAGGAGCGCGGCCATGGCTTTCGTACGCGAGGACCTTTATCCAGCCCAGCCGGCGCCGACGCAGTTCACCGGGCCGCTCGCCTGGATGCGCCGCAACCTGTTTGCGACGCCCACCGACGCGGTGCTCACCATCATCGGCATCCTGTTCCTGATCTGGATCATCCCGCCGCTTTTCGGCTTTATCGCCCCGACCTTTCTCGGCGGCAATGCCGTGCCGGCGGGCGGCACCGTCGAGCAGTGCCGCGCCGAGGGGGCAGGGGCCTGCTGGGCGTTCATTGCGGCGCGCCTCAACTTCTTCATCTACGGCTTCTATCCGGTCGAGGAATATTGGCGCCCCAATATCGTCTTTGGCCTGGGTGCCCTGCTCATCATTCCGCTGCTCTGGCCGCGCGCGCCATTCAAGCGCACCAACGCCGCCCTGTTCTTCATCGTCTATCCGGTGGTCTGCTATTACCTGCTCAATGGCGGTGTCTTCGGCCTGCGATCGGTACCGACCGAGCAGTGGGGTGGATTGCTGGTCACCCTGGTGCTTTCGCTCGTCGGCATCATCTGCTCGATCCCGATCGGCATTCTGCTCGCACTCGGGCGCCAATCAAAGCTGCCGATCATCAAGACGCTCTGCGTGATGTTCATCGAGCTGTGGCGGGCCGTGCCATTGATCACGGTGCTGTTCATGGCCTCGATCATGCTGCCGCTGTTCATGCCGCAGGGCATGAGCGTCGACAAGCTGCTACGCGCGCTGGTGGGTGTTACGCTCTTTGCGTCAGCCTACCTCGCCGAGGTGGTGCGCGGCGGGCTGCAGGCGCTGCCGCGCGGCCAATACGAGGCCGCCTCGTCGCTGGGGCTCAGCTACTGGAAATCGATGGGCTTGGTCATCCTGCCGCAGGCGCTCAAGCACGTCATCCCGGGCATCGTGAACACCTTCATCGCGCTCTTCAAGGATACTTCGCTCGTTTCGATCGTCGGTATCTTCGATCTTCTCAACACCGTGCAGGCGTCGAGTTCGGATGTTAACTGGGGCTCACCGACACAGGCGGTCTCCGGCTATATCTTCGCCGCCTTCGTCTTTTGGATTTTCTGTTTCGCCATGTCGCGCTACTCCATCTTCATGGAGCGCCGGCTCGACACTGGTCACAAGGGGTAACGCGTTATGAGCCAAGTCAGCGAAACCGTCGTGGAGCGAGAGATCGACACCTCGCACATGCAGGTGTCCCAGACCGAAGTGGCCATCGATATCGTGGGCATGCACAAATGGTTCGGCGATTTTCATGTCCTGCGCGACATCAACCTGCGGGTGATGAAGGGCGAGCGCATCGTCATCGCCGGCCCCTCCGGGTCGGGCAAGTCGACCCTCATCCGCTGCGTCAATCGCCTGGAGGAGCATCAGCAGGGCGATGTCATCGTCAATGACGTGGAACTGACGTCCGACCTCAAGCGCATCGACGAGGTGCGGCGCGACGTCGGCATGGTGTTCCAGCACTTCAATCTCTTCCCGCACCTGTCGATTCTGCAAAACCTGACCCTCGCCCCCATCTGGGTGCGCGGCATTCCCAAGGCCGAAGCCGAAGCGACGGCGATGCACTACCTGGAGCGGGTCAAGATCCCCGAACAGGCGCACAAATTCCCCGGCCAGCTTTCCGGCGGCCAGCAGCAGCGCGTCGCCATCGCGCGCTCGCTATGTATGCAACCCAAGATCATGCTGTTCGACGAGCCGACATCCGCCCTCGATCCGGAAATGGTCAAGGAAGTGCTCGAAGTGATGATCTCGCTCGCCGAAGAAGGCATGACGATGATCTGCGTGACCCACGAGATGGGCTTTGCCCGCCAGGTCGCCAACCGGGTCATCTTCATGGATCAGGGACAGATCATCGAAGAAAACGAGCCCGAGGCCTTCTTCTCCAACCCGCAGCACGAGCGCACCAAGCTGTTCCTGAGCCAGATCCTGCACTGACTCTCTGGCGTGCGCACGAACCGTGGAGCGCGAGCGTTCTGCTCTTGACCGCAACAGGCGGCGCGCCAATATTGAGCGCCGGCCGGAGTCTGCGGTTCGAACTGCCGCGACGGGCTGCGCCAATCTCGTGATGTCCTTGCCGCTGGAGCCGACTTGATTTCACTGCGCACCGCGAGATTGCTGCTGGCGCGCATCGTCTGCCTGGCGATTGCCCTTGGAGCGCTTGCCGGAACGAGCGTGAGTGCGCATGCGCAGACGCTCGAGACCGTGCGCGATCGCGGCTTTCTCATCTGCGCGGCGATAGGTCCGCTCGCCGGCTTTTCCCAACAGGATGCCGAGGGCCGCTGGACGGGCTTCGATATCGATATCTGCCGCGCCATCGCCGCCGCGACGCTCGGTGACCCCAATCTGCTCGAGTTCCGTTCCCTGCGCGGCGAGAGCCGGTTTGCCCAGTTGCAGACCGGCGACGTCGACGTGATCGTGCGCAACGCGCCCTGGACGCTGCGCCGCGACACGGTCTATGGCGCCAGCTTCGTTCGGCCGACCTTCTATGATGGCCAGGCATTCATGGTGCCGCAGTCGCTGGGCATCATCTCCGCCTTCGAGCTCGACGACCAGACGATCTGCCTTGCCGATAGCGATGAGGAGCTGTCGCGGCTGCGCGAATTCTTCTTTCAGAACCAGGCCAATTACGACGAGGTCGTCTATGAGGACACGGCCGACCTGCTCGTTGCTTACCGGTCGGGCCTCTGCACCGTCGTCTCGGCGTCGGGCCGCGAGCTCTATGCCATGCGTCGCGAACTGCCCGATCCCGCCGCTCACCGCATCCTGCCCGAGCGCATCTCCAAGGAAGCGCTGGGCCCGGTGGTGCGCGAGGGCGACGATACCTGGTTCAACATCGTCGAGTGGACTGTGAATGCGCTGATCAACGCCGAGGAGGTCGGCGTCTCCGCGCTCAACATCGATTCGCTGGTTTCCACCCGCACTGCCGCCGTACGGCGCATTCTCGGCCTCGAAGAGGATTATGGAGCGCCGCTCGGCCTCAGCAAGGATTTCATGGTCAACGCGCTGCGCGCCGTCGGCAATTATGGCGAAATCTACGAGCGCAATTTCGGGCCGCAGACCGGTGCGGTGCTGCTGCGCGGCCAGAATTCGCTCTGGAGCAATGGCGGACTGCTCTACGCCCCTCCGATACGCTGACGCCTGGCTAGAGAAGCGGCGAGAACAGGCGGGCGCCCTGGGTGATGAAGCGCCAGAACCATGGGCGCCCTTTCACCTCGGCAACCGAAACCTTGCGACACCGGGCGAAATCCTCGGTCAGCATGCGCTCGACCGTGGCGACGGTTTCTTCCCCTGGAAACCACAGGGTGATCTCGAAATTGATGGCAAAGGACCGGTTGTCGAAATTGGTGCTGCCGATGGCGGCGATGCGATCATCCATCAGCACCACTTTCTCGTGCAGAAAGCCGTGCGTGTAGCGGTACATGGAAATGCCGTGCTCGACCATGGCATCGGCATGGGCGATGCTGGCGAGCCAAACCAGCATGTGGTCCGGCTTTTCCGGGAGCATGATGCGCACGTCCACACCGCGTAGCTGTGCGCCGTAAAGGGCAGTGCGCACATCGGTGTCGGGCACGAAATAGGGGCTGACGATCCAGAGGCGCTTGCGCGCCTGCGCGATGACATCGGTGAAGGCGATCGCGCATTCTTCGAGCTTGTCGGCTGGTCCCGTGCCCATGACCAGCACCGACTGGTCGCCGGGGGTAGGCACCACGTCGGGCGGATCGGCGGGCAGCAACTCGCCCGTCGCCCATTCCCAATCCTCGCGAAAGACCAGCGCGCAGGCGAGTGCCGCCGGACCGCGCACGCGCACATGGGTGTCGCGCCAGGGCCCGAAGATCGGGTCTTCGCCCAGATATTCGACACCCACATTGTGGCCGCCGACCCAGGCCACCTCGCCATCGGCAACGACGATCTTGCGGTGATTGCGATAGTTGAGGCGCGTCGGTCCGTAGAACCGCAGAAACTTGTGGCGCTGGTTGAAGGCGGCGATCTTGATGCCTTCGGCGCGAAGGCGCTTGCGGTAGGCGAGGGGCAGTTGCTTGCTGCCGACCTCGTCATAGAGCACATAGATCCTGACGCCGGCCCGCGCCCGCTCGATGAGACGTTCGGCCAACTCCTGGCCCAGCCGGTCATCGCGCATGATATAGAACTGCACCATCAGGTAGGACCTGGCTTTCGAGATGCCGTCGAAGATGGATGCGAAAGTCTCCTTGCCATCGATGAGCACATCGACCTTGTTGCCGGCAAGGAACGGCAACTCGGCAACGCCTGCCAATACCGGCCATTCATCGCCCATTTCCTGATCGATCAGCGCCAGATCGCGGGCGCGCACCGGGCGCTGGGTGCGGCCGAGCTTGATGCGGTCGACCGCGTAGTCATCGAAGAATTTCCAGCCAAAGGTCAGATAGAGCAGGGCAGTGGGGAAGGGCAGCAGTGCCAGCGAGAGCAACCATGCAATCGAACCCTGCGAGGTGCGCGAGTTCATTACCTCGCGTACGGCGCACACGAAGGCGAGCGCGTAAAACAGCGCCAGCACGACGGCGATAAGCGGCAGGTCGACGTTAAGGCCGCGCAAGATGTCGTCGATGCCGAACACGCTGGCTCCAAGATGGACTCGTGGGCAGCGAGTGTAAGCGCAATGCGCGCCTGGGCAAGTCAGCTACGTAGACGCATCCGCAAGAATGGGATGCTGGCCGCGTCAACGCGAACGCGAAACTTCCCGCAGCAGGAAGGCTGGCACGGGGCCATCGGCGCCGAAGGGCGAGTTCTCGTCGATACCCAGTTGGTCGTTGGTCACCGGCTCACGGCGCTTCTGCCGGGCGGGCTTGTTGGGTTCCTTGGGTGGCTTGGGTTCCTGGGGTGCCTCGGCTGCGGGCTTCTCGCTCGTCTCGGTCTTGCGGCGCGCAGCCCCGCGTTTGCCGCGCGAAGGTTTGGCCTCGGCTGCCTGCGGCGCCGGCTCGCCAGAAGGCGCTTCCACCCACTCGACATCGCGCTGGATCAGCTTGAGAATGGCATCGACATGCTTGGCGTCGTTCGGTCCAACAAGCGTGAACGCGGCGCCGGAGCGACCGGCACGTCCCGTGCGGCCGATGCGGTGCACATAGTCTTCGGCATGGACGGGCACGTCGAAGTTGAACACATGGCTGACGGCGGGAATGTCGAGGCCGCGCGCTGCCACGTCGCTCGCCACCAATAGCGTCAGCTTGTTGGTCTTGAACGCGTCGAGCGTTTCCATGCGGCTCTTCTGGTCCATGTCGCCATGGAGCGCGCCGGCAGAGAAACCGTGGCGCTGCAACGAGCGGGCAAGCGTTGCGACATCGCGCTTGCGGTTGCAGAAGATGATCGCATTGGTGAGGTTGTCCGCGCCGCTGATCAGTTCGCGAAGCGCAGCCCGCTTCTCCTCGGGCTTGGCGCCGACCTTCACCAGCCGCTGGGTGATGGTCTCGGCGGTCGAGTTCTGCCGCGCGACTTCGATCTTGATCGGATCGCGCAGGAACTTCCTTGTCAGCTTTTCGATCTCGGGCGGCATCGTCGCCGAGAAAAATAGGGTCTGCCGGCGCGGCGGCAGCAGGCCGCAAATGCGCTCGATGTCGGGCACGAAGCCCATGTCGAGCATGCGGTCGGCCTCGTCGATGACGAGAATCTCGACGCCGGTCAGCAGGATGCGGCCGCGCTCGAAATGGTCGAGCAGCCGGCCGGGCGTGGCAATCAGCACGTCGGCGCCGCGGTCGAGTATCTTGTTCTGCTCATCGAACGAAACCCCGCCGATCAGCAGGGCCACCGAGAGCCGGTGGTTCTTGCCATACTTCTCGAAGTTTTCGTGCACCTGGGCGGCGAGTTCCCGCGTCGGCTCGAGGATGAGCGTGCGCGGCATGCGCGCGCGAGCGCGCCCGCTTTCGAGAAGTGTGAGCATCGGCAACACGAAAGAAGCGGTCTTGCCGGTACCGGTCTGGGCGATGCCGATGATGTCCTTTTTTTCGAGGACATGCGGGATGGCCTTGGCCTGTATGTCTGTGGGCTTGGTGTAGCCAGCGGCCACTACGGCGTCGGTAACTTTGCTCGAAAGTCCAAGCCCGCTGAAATCGTCAGTCAAATCAGTGTGTCCACTTATGTGTTCGACAAAACCGTTCCGGGGCCGGAACCAATGCTTTGCCGTGTCGGTCTGCTAAATACTCCGGACAGGCGCTGTACCAGCGGCATCCGGGGTAGCACCGGCGTCGCCAAGCCGGCGACAGGAGTAAAACCGGTAGTCCAGAATGGTTTCGCGACCGCTCATTTGGCAATTTCACCAAATGCGAGAAAACACCCAGGCGGCGCGGACCTTATCTTATAGAGTCTTCGAGTCAACGATGTTTCAAGGATTTGCTTAAAGGTGAACCTCTCTCGTCAGACGTCGAGATCGGTCACGAATTGCGCATTCTCCTGTATGTAGGCGAAGCGTGCTTCGGGCCGGTTGCCCATCAGTCGGTCGACTGTCGTACGGGTCTCATCGCGATCATCGAGCACCTTGACCTGCAGCAATGTGCGCGTTGCCGGAGACATGGTCGTCTCGCGCAGATGCGCGAAGGGCATTTCGCCAAGGCCCTTGAAGCGGGTGATATCCACCTTGCCCTTGCCGTTGAACTCGCTAGCGAGCAACTCGTTCTTGTGGAGCTCGTCGCGCGCATAGAGCGTCTTGGCCCCTTGCGAGAGCCGGTAGAGCGGGGGCATGGCGAGATAGAGATGGCCGCCATCGATGAGCTTTGGCATCTCCTGGAAGAAGAAGGTGATGAGGAGCGAAGCGATGTGGGCGCCGTCCACGTCCGCGTCGGTCATGATGATGATCTTGTCGTAGCGCAGGTCATCCTCGCGATAGCGGTCGCGCGTCCCGCAGCCCAGCGCCTGCACGATGTCGCCGATCAGCTGGTTGGCCGCAAGCTTGTCGCGGCTGGCGCCCGCCACGTTGAGGATCTTGCCGCGAAGCGGCAGCACCGCCTGTGTAGCGCGGTTGCGCGCCTGTTTGGCGCTGCCCCCGGCGCTGTCGCCTTCAACGATAAAGAGTTCAGCGCCTTGCGCGGCGGTCTGCGTGCAATCGGCAAGCTTGCCGGGCAGGCGCAGCTTGCGCGTTGCACTCGCCCGGTCGATTTCCTTTTCCTTGCGCCGGCGCACGCGCTCCTCGGCGCGATCCACGGCCCAGTCGAGAAGTTTGCCCGCCTGATTGGGCGAGGCGGCGAGCCAGTGGTCGAACGCATCGCGCAGCGCATTGTCGACGATGCGGGTGGCCTCGCCCGAAGCGAGCTTGTCTTTGGTCTGGCCGACGAATTCCGGCTCGCGCACGAACACCGACAGCATCACCGTGCAACCGCTCAACACATCGTCGGCGGTCAGGATGGAAGCGGCCTTGTTCTTGGTGAGTTCGGCATAGTTCTTGAGCCCGCGCAGCAGCGCGCTTCGCAGTCCCGTTTCATGCGTGCCGCCATCGGGCGTCGGCACGGTGTTGCAGTAGGACGAGGTGCCGCCGTCGCCAAGGGTCCAGGCGATGGCCCATTCGACGGCGCCATGGCCGCCCGGCTTGCCGGCATTGCCCGAGAAAATATCATCGACGATGCGGGTTTCGCCTTCGATCCGCGCCGCCATGAAGTCCTTGAGGCCGCCGGGATAATGGAACGTCGCCTTGGCCGGCACCTCCTCGCTGGCGAGAGAGTCATCGCACGACCAGCGCAGTTCGACGCCGCCGAAGAGGTAGGCCTTGGCCCGTGTCATGCGGAAAAGCCGGGAGGCCGAGAAATGGGCGTGGGCGCCGAAGATGTCCGGGTCCGGATGGAAGCGCGTCATCGTACCGCGACGGTTGTTGACCCGCCCGACGGCTTCCACGTCCCCCAAAGGCTTGCCGCGCGAATAGGCCTGGCGATAGAGGGTCTGGTCGCGGGCAACCTCGACGACGAGCTCATCGGACAGGGCGTTCACCACCGATGCGCCAACGCCGTGCAGGCCTCCGGAGGTCTCATAGGCCTTGGAGTCGAACTTGCCGCCCGCATGCAGCGTCGTCATGATGATCTCGAGCGTCGAGCGCCCGGGAAACTTGGGATGGTTCTCGACCGGCATGCCGCGGCCGTTATCGGTGACGGTCACGTGCCCGGAAGCTTCCAGGTGCACCTCGATACGGTTCGCGTGGCCAGCGATCGCCTCGTCCATCGAGTTGTCGATGACCTCGGCAAACAGGTGATGCAGCGCGTTGGTGTCCGTGCCGCCAATATACATGCCCGGGCGCCGGCGCACCGGCTCGAGACCTTCCAGCACCTCGATGTCATGTGCCGAATAGGAGCCGCTCCCGGCCGGATGTGACGCGGCGGGTTCGGTCTTCGGCTTGCGAGGAGCAGGGGCGGCATCATCGCCGCCAAAAAGGTCTTTAACTTGCGACATCAGGATTCCTGGAGCGCCGAATCGGCATCATCTGCCTTTTAACATAGCCTAGGCTCTTCCGGGGATTTGCACCGATCCGGCGTCTTCCCCAACCTTCAGCTTTCGATATGAGTCAAGATGAACCGATGATGAACATGAGGTTCCGAGCCGGTTCAAGTCGGTGGAGCAATATGGAGGCAACCGCGCTCGTCTGAGCGCTTGTCTCCGGGTTTCGCACGTGGCACCGCCAACGGCAACTAAGCTGCGCGATCGGTATTGAGCCCCGGATAAGGAGATCGGAAATGATCAGCACCAGATCAAGGGTCGCCTCCATGATGGCGGCTGTGTTCGTCATCATCGGCGTCGGCGGCGCCGGGGCGCAATCCTTGCCCCCGCCGGCCAGCGCCTTCGGCTTGCAGTTCGGCTGGGGCGATCGCGACGATACGTTCGAGCGGCGCGGACCCGAGCTCGCCCTCTGCCTTACCGATCGGCAGATCCGCGACAGGATAGCCGAGCGCGGCTACACCGATATCGCCCTCAACGTGCCGGGCGACGAAACCGTGCAGGTGCGCGCGACCATGGACGGGCTGGTCTATCTACTCCAATACAACTTCTGCAACGATACCATCGAACGCCGAGAGGCGCTGCGAACGGCACCGTAACGCGTCCCAAGATTGGGCGTCGGCTTTACCAAGCGTTTGCTTTCTCGAAGCACTTTCTTAAGAGCACGCTGGTATAAAGTTCGTCATACGGTTTTTGTCTGGAGTTGCCGTATGCGGGAAGGTTCTGGTCGCAGTATTGCGTGTAGATGGCCAGAATTGTCCCGGGCGTCTGCAAATAAACGGGTGCGAGCCGGATTGATTGGTACTGCGTACCGGCTTGCCCTTTCTTCGTCAGCCCCGCGACCGCTGATCACAATGGCCCTTTGCGGCCTGTTCTATTTTGCTTGAACAAACCCCCCATGCGCGCCTATAATGTGCCCATCACACCAACCCGGGAGGCCCGCATGATAGAGACCTATCGTCACCATCGTCAGCGTGGCCCTGTCTGTGCCCTGCGGCAAATGCCTGCAGGGCCAGCATTTTACGGGAACTGACGCCTCTTCGTCTCACTCCGATCGCTGGTCCGCACAACCGCCCGCTGACGCATTCGCGTCGGGGCAAGTGTTAGTGGCGCCCTGGCGCCCGATCAGTGAGATATTCCCATGGGCTCGATCAGCCTTCGAAATGCCGGCATTGTGGCCGGTTCCACCTTATTTCAGAACCTTGATCTCGTCGTCGCCGATGGCGACCGCCTCGGCCTTGTTGCGGGCAATGGCGGCGGCAAGACCACCTTGCTGCGCGCGATTGCCGGGGGTGCGGAACTCAGCACCGGAGAGATCGTCACCTCGCGCGGTCTCAAGGTCGGCCATGTCGAACAGGACGTCCCGGCCAATCTGCTCGACAAGACCTTTCGCGAAACTATTGCCAGCGGCTTGAACGCTGAGGAGCGCCGCGACGAAAGCTGGCGCATCGATATAGCACTCGACGAGTTCGAGGTGCCCGAACGGTTGCGTGAACGAGCGCTGGCCGCGCTCAGCGGCGGTTGGCAACGCATGGCGCTGCTGGCGCGCGTGTGGGTCGGACAGCCAGATGCCCTGCTTCTGGACGAGCCGACCAATCACCTCGACCTCGAGCGAATCCTGGCGCTTGAGAACTGGATAAACCTCGCCGCCCGCAACATGCCGGTGATTATCGCCAGCCACGACCGCAGCTTCCTCAATGCGACCACGAACCGGACGGTGTTCCTGCGTCCGGGTGTCTCCCGGGTGTTTGCACTGCCGTTCAGCCTCGCGCGGCAGGCGCTGGTTGAAATCGACGTGGCCGATGCCGTTCAACAGGAGAAAGAACACAAGGAGGCGCGGCGGCTGCGGCGCAATGCGGGCGAACTCTACAATGTCGGCATCAACAGCGGCAGCGACCTGTTGCTGACGAAGGCCAGGCAACTCAAAGCCCGTGCCGCTGCTATCGAGGACAGGCAGAAGGACCTGCACAAGGAACGGTCCGCAGACATCCGGCTGACAAATCGCGGCACCCACGCCAAGGTCTTGCTGTCCCTCGAGGACGTGCCGGTAGCCACACCCGTCGGCGAGGTGCTGTTCCGCATCGGCAAGCTACACGTCTTCCAAGGGGATCGCATCGTCGTGCTGGGAGCCAACGGTACTGGCAAGACGCAGTTCATGCGACTACTTCACAAGGCGATGTGCGGTGAGGAAAGTTCCGGCATTCGCGTCACGCCATCGCTGGTGGTCGGTTACGCCGACCAGGCGATGAGCCAGATACCGGACCGCGAAACGCCGCTCGCCTTCATCGGATCGCGTTTCGATATTGGCGACCAGCGCGTGAAAAGTTTGCTGGCCGGCGCGGGGTTTGCCATCGAGAAGCAGGAGAGGCCGATTGCGGAACTGTCGATGGGCCAGCGCTCCCGGCTCGGGCTGCTCGCTTTGCGGCTAACCGAGCCGAACTTCTATCTGCTCGATGAGCCCACCAATCATGTGGATATCGCCGGCCAGGAACGGTTGGAGGCGGAAATCCTGGAGCACGAAGCCAGTTGCATCGTCGTCTCGCACGATCGCGCTTTCGTGCGCGCGATTGCAACGCGGTATCTGGTGATCGAGAGACGGCGACTGGTCGAGATCGACGAACCGGATGGGTTCTACGAAAGCCTGGGTGCCGCATAGTGTCGGTATAAAAGAAAAGGGGCCCTGGCGGGGGCCCCTTTGACTGGCCTGCCCGAGCGATCAGGCCGAGTAGTACATCTCGTACTCGACCGGATGCGGGGTGTGTTCGAACTTGATGACTTCGGCCATCTTGAGTTCGATGTAGGAGTCGATGAAATCATCGTCCATCACGCCGCCGGCCTTGAGGAAATCGCGGTCGGCGTCGAGGCTGGCAAGGGCTTCGCGCAGCGAGCCGGAGACGGTCGGGATGCTCTTGAGCTCCTCGGCGGGCAGTTCGTAGAGGTCCTTGTCCATCGGATCGCCCGGGTGGATCTTGTTCTTGATGCCGTCAAGACCGGCCATCAGCAGCGCGGTGAAGGCGAGGTAGGGGTTCGCCAGCGGATCGGGGAAACGCACTTCGACGCGCTTGGCCTTCGGCGACTGGCCGAAGGGGATACGGCAGGAAGCCGAGCGGTTGCGGGCCGAGTAGGCGAGCAGAACCGGTGCTTCGAAGCCGGGCACCAGGCGCTTGTAGCTGTTGGTGGTCGGATTGGTGAAGGCGTTGATGGCCTTGGCGTGCCTGATGACGCCGCCGATATAGTAGAGGCACTCGGTCGAGAGGCCGGCATACTGGTCACCGGCAAACAGCGGCTTGCCATCCTTCCAGATCGACTGGTGGCAGTGCATGCCCGAACCGTTGTCGCCATAGACGGGCTTGGGCATGAACGTTGCGGTCTTGCCATAGGCGTTGGCGACCTGCTGGATGACGTATTTGTAGATCAGGACCTGGTCGGCCGACTTGATCATCGGTGCAAACTTGATGCCGAGTTCGTGCTGGGCCGAGGCCACTTCGTGGTGGTGCTTTTCGATGGTGACGCCCATGGCGCCCATGGCTTCGAGCATCTCGCTACGGATGTCCTGGGCGCTGTCGAGCGGGGGAACCGGGAAATAGCCCTTCTTGAGACCGATGTGATGACCGGTATTGCCGGCCTCGTAATCGGCGTCCGAATTCACGGGCAGTTCGCTGGAGTCGACCTCGAAGCCGACCTTGTAGGTCGAGGTCGAGTATTTGACGTCGTCGAAGAGGAAGAATTCTGGCTCGGGACCGAAGACCACCGCGTCACCGATACCGCTCGAGGCGACATAGGCTTCTGCCTTCTTGGCAATGGAGCGCGGGTCGCGGTTGTAAGGCTGGTAGGTCGCGGGCTCGAGAATGTCGCAGTTGATGGCGAGCGTGGCGGCACCGAAGAAGGGGTCGACATAAGCCGCGTCCGGATCGGGCATCAGCACCATGTCGGACTCGTTGATCGCCTTCCAGCCAGCGATCGAGGAACCGTCGAACATCACGCCTTCTTCGAACATGTCGGCATCGACCGCGCTCTGATCCATGGTGACGTGCTGCAGCTTGCCACGCAGATCGGTGAAGCGCAGGTCGACATATTTGATGTTCTCATCCTTGATCTTCTGGAGGATGTCGCTTCCGGTGGTCATGGTTTTCCCCTGTCTAATTCGGAATGCTTGTTTGGGATTGTTTGGGATGGGCGCGTTCGTGGCGGCCGTTAAAGAGCGTCGTCGCCGAACTCGCCAGTACGGATGCGAATGGCTTGCTCAATGGGATAGACGAAGATCTTCCCATCGCCAATACGGCCGGTCTGCGCCGCATTGCGGATGGCCTCTATGGCCTTTTCGGCAAGGTCGTCAGGGCATACCACCTCGACCTTCACCTTGGGCAGGAAGTCGACGACGTATTCGGCACCACGATAGAGCTCCGTATGCCCCTTCTGCCGCCCGAACCCTTTGGCTTCGGTTACGGTTATGCCTTGCAGCCCCACCTCCTGCAGGGCCTCCTTGACCTCGTCGAGCTTGAAAGGCTTTACGATAGCCTCGATCTTTTTCATCTCTCTTGCCTTCCACGTGGCTTCAGGGCAGTTCGGGTCCCGTTATGCACGGCGCGTGCCACGTCGACTGGGAGGCAAAAAAGACCGTCAATTCAGGGGCATACAGAGACGGGTGTGGCAGACGGGGCATACAAGGAAAACGGATGCCTTACAAATATTAGGCAGTCAGCCTAATTTGTGTGCAGCAATGGTCGCCCTGAATAGGCGGGTTTGCCGCATCATTAGGCGGTGATCGGGCGCTTTCGCACAAAAATCCGGCGCTGCTGGCCGGTTCCAATAGGCTTTGACTGGCTTGGCAACTTAGTTTAGACCCTCGCGCAGCCCGGCCAAAGGGCACTCCTGCGGGTGTGGCGGAACTGGCAGACGCACTGGATTTAGGTTCCAGCGCCGCAAGGCGTGGAGGTTCGACCCCTCTCACCCGCACCACTTGTTGGCCGACACGATATTGAACGAATACGGGATAGAACCGAATGCAGGTTACTGAGACCCTGAACGAGGGCCTGAAGCGCAAATTGAGCGTCACCATTCCGGCCACGGACCTCAACACGCGCCTCGATGCCAAGCTCGACGAACTCAGGGGCAAGGCGACCCTCAAGGGGTTCCGCCCCGGCAAGGTGCCCGTCGCGCACCTGAAGAAGATCTATGGTCGCTCGGCCATGTCCGAGGTGATGCAGGAAGCCATCAATTCGACCGTCTCCGAGACGCTCGACAAGCGCGAGGAACGCGCGGCAGCCCAGCCCAAGGTCGACCTCCCGGACGATCAGTCCGTCATCAACGAAGTTCTGGACGGCAAGGCCGATCTCGCCTTTGAGGTCGAGTATGAAGTCCTGCCGCCCGTCACGTTGATGAGCTTCGACAATCTCGAGATCACCAAGCCGGTGGTCGAGGTCACGGACGAGGAAGTCGACAAGGAAGTCCAGCGCGTTTTCCGTCAGAACCGCGGCTATGAGAGCAAGGGCGACGATGGCGTCGTCGAGGAAGGCGACAATCTGGGCCTTTCCTTCGTCGGCAAGATCGATGGCGAGCCGTTCGAAGGCGGCACGTCCGACCATGCGCACCTGATCGTCGGCTCGGGCGAGTTTATCCCCGGCTTCGAAGAACAGCTGGTGGGCATGAAGAAGGGCGAGACCAGGGAAATCAAGGTCACCTTCCCGCAAGACTACCAGAACGAAGACCTTGCGGGTAAGGAAGCGACCTTCGACGTCACCGTCCTGCACATCGATGCTCCGAGTGCCGGTGAGCTCAATGACGAGTTCGCCCAGCGCCTTGGCCTCGAGAATCTCGAAAAGCTTCGTGAGGCGGTGAAGGGGCAGATGGAAAATGCCCTGGCTTCGATGGGCCGCCAGCACATGAAGCGCCAGATTCTCGACCTGCTTGACGAGGGTCACAAGTTCGACGTGCCGGCCCAGTTGGTGGAAGCCGAGTTCAACCAGATCTGGAACCGCGTGAAGCACGAGATCGAGCAGCACGGCAAGAGCTTCGAGGACGAAGGCACGACTGAGGAAGAAGCCCGCGAGCAGTATCAGGCGATTGCCGAACGGCGCGTGCGCCTTGGGCTCGTGGTCGCCGAGATCGGTAACCAGAACGACGTCACGGTCAGCGAAGAGGAGCATCAGCAGGCGCTGATCGCCGAAGTCCGCCGGTTCCCGGGTCAGGAACAGCAGGTCTACGACTACTACCGCAAGAACCCGCAGGCGCTGGCGTCACTGCGCGCGCCGGTGTTCGAGAACAAGGTCGTCGATTTCGTTGCTGAAAAGGCCAAGCAGACCGAAAAGAAGATGACCCGCGAGGAACTCGCCAAACTCATCCAGGCCGACGATGAGGAAGAGATCCACGATCACGATCATCACGACCACGACCATTGAGGTCGTCGGTAACCTGATCTGAGAAAGGGGCCGTCCGCAGGGGCGGCTCTTTTCGTTTATGTCTCGCTCTGGCTTGCATAGAAGGAACGCCGGCTATCACTCGCCCGTAACGGAGCAGGTAAATGAAGACCATCACCGGACATGAACTGCTGACCCCGCGGGAGATGGCACGCGCCGATCGCCTGGCCGCCGACGCGGGCGTTCGCACTTTCCGACTGATGGAGAATGCCGGACTTGCCGTGGCCGAGGCGATCGTCGAGCGTTACTACCAACGCTCGGTTCTGGTCCTTTGCGGTCCCGGCAACAATGGCGGCGATGGCTTCATAGCCGCACGCATTCTCAAGGAACGTGGCTGGCCGGTACACCTGCGCTTGCTTGGGGACCGTGCGGCATTGAAGGGCGACGCGGCACATGCCGCCGCCACATGGACCGGCCGCGCCGAACCGCCCGACATGGAAGAAGACCTCGACGACGCCGACCTCGTCATCGATGCGCTGCTCGGCGCCGGTCTCGACCGTGATGTGACCGGTGCATTCGCTGATGTCGTCAAGGCAGTCAATGCCAGCGGTAAACCGGTCGTCTCCATCGACGTGCCGAGCGGCGTCGATGGGGCCAGCGGACAGGTGCGAGGCACCGCGATCAACGCTGAGATGACGGTAACCTTCTTTCGCAAGAAACCGGGGCATCTGCTGCTCCCCGGACGTGAGCACTGTGGCGAGGTCATACTGGCCGATATCGGCATTCCCGATAAAGTGCTCGATGCAATAGCACCAGCATTGCACAAGAATGGACCGTATCTCTGGTCGATCCCCCAGCCCAGCCTTTCCGGCCACAAATATGACCGCGGACAGTGCCTGGTGATTTCCGGCGATCCACTTCACACAGGCGCAACGCGTCTTGCCGCCTATGGTGCACTGCGCGCAGGGGCGGGGCTTGCCTCGATCGCCGGCGCGCGCGAGGCGCTGATGGTGCACGCCGCGCATGTCTCCTCGGTCATGCTGCGCGAAGCCGATGGGGCTGACGCCTTGCGCGAGCTTCTAGCGGACAAGCGGCTCAATGCCGTTGTCATAGGTCCGGCAGCCGGGGTGGGCGAAGCCACCCGCGCCAGCGTATTGGCCGTGCTGGCTTCAGGCGCCGCGGCCGTACTCGACGCCGATGCGCTCACCAGCTTCAAGGATGATCCGCAAGCGCTGTTCGACGCGATCAAGGCAATGGATCGTCCAGTAGTGCTCACCCCCCATGAAGGAGAGTTCGAGCGTCTTTTCTCGGTTGGCGGTTCCAAGGTGGAGCGAGCGCGTGATGCCGCGGCGACTTCGGGAGCCATCGTCGTGCTCAAGGGCAGCGATACTGTTATAGCCCGGCCGGACGGACTGGCCGTCATCAACGCCAATGCCACTGGCCTTTTGGCGACCGCCGGCACCGGCGATGTGCTGACTGGGATCATCGCTGCTTTTTTGGGGCAGGGGATGCCGGGTTTCGAGGCTGCAGCCGCAGCGGTATGGGTTCATGCCGAGGCGGCTAATTGCTTCGGCAAGCCGGGCATGATCAGTGAGGACTTACCTCACTTGCTTCCCGAGGTGCTGGCGAGTTTGCAGACCGAATTACCACTCGACCACTAACCGCTCCAATCCGTGGAAGTGGTAGACGTCATTGTATCGCGGCGGCTCGGCGATCCGCAAACCCGGTAGGCGTGCAAACAACACGCGCATTGCTTCCTGCAATTCGATCCGCGCCAGCGGCGCGCCGATGCAGAAATGAATCCCTGCGCCAAAGCTGACATTGGCCCCCTCGGTGCGGAATGGATCGAAGCGGTCTGCTTGGGCAAAGCGGGATGGGTCGCGGTTGGCCGCACCCAGCATAAGGCCGATCACGTCGCCCTTCCTTAAACGTACGTTATCATCGAGAACGATATCGCTGAGCGCATAGCGGGTGAACATATGCAGGGGTGCGTCAAAGCGCAGGCACTCTTCGACCGTGGCCTCGGTCTGCTCGTCTGTGGCGAAGAGGGCGCGTGGGTCGAGCCCGCTCTCCAAAATGGATTTGACCCCGTTTCCCGTGGTGTGGACGGTGGCTTCATGACCGGCATTGAGGAGCAGGATCGCCGTCGAGATCACCTCGTCGTCGCTGAGCCTTTCGCCATTCTGCTCGGTTGTCAGCATGTGGGTCAGCAAGTCCTCCCGCGGGTGCCGCCTGCGCTCGGCGATCACCCTCGCGAGATAGTCGATAAAGTCCTGTGAGGCGCGATTGGCGACATGTTCCACCGCTTCGGTGACGCCGAACATGTACATGCGCACCATGCGGTTGGACCATTCGAGCAGTTGCGGCGCCATTTCGCCCGGTAGTCCAATCATCTCGGCAATGATGATGGCCGGCAGCGGCGCAGCGAATGCCTTTATGAGGTCCACCCGGCTTTCGGCCTCGAAGCCGTCGATCAGGTGATTGGCAAGCTGAGTGATCCGGGGGCGTAGCTGTTCCACTTGGCGGGAGACGAAGGCGCGGTTGACGAGGGTACGCAGCCGTGTGTGCGCGGGCGGCTCCAGGTTCAGCAGCGAATAGCGCTCGGCCTGGTCGAATGCGGCCGTGTGCGGCCTGGGTTCGGGCAGTCCGATCTCCTCGCGCGTTGCCACATGCAGGATGTCGCGCCCGAACCGCTTGTCGCGCAGAAGAGCATTGACGGTTTTGAACTCGGTAAAGCACCAATGGCCATATTGCTCCCAGAAGAAGGTGGGGTGCTGCGCATGCATGCGGGCATAGAACGCATAGGGGTCCTGGTAGAAGGCCGGGTCGCGCGGATCGGCGCTGGCGCGCAATTGCGGGGGGACGTCAGTAACGGGCTTCAACTGAAGGATAGCGGCCACGAGCGGCTCTCTGGATGGTAGAGTCTGGGGCAAGCCTAGCGGGCCCAATGGTCCGCACCAACCCAAATCCCGCCCAAACACGCGTTTATCTCACGCGCGGGATCGGCTAGTTGTGCCGCCGCGACCACCGTTTCAGTGAGAGAACAGAAAATGACCGACCTCACCCTCGAACAGGCCAAGGAGAATATCTATGTGTGCCTGCGCGATAACAATGAAGGCATCGACGAGCATATTGCGGCGCTCAAGACCGTCATGGCGCGTGAGGGATTGAAAGAAGCCGTGTTCGAACCCAATCGGTTGGCACTCAACAATCGCCAGGGACGCAAGACCATGCAGGCCTACTTCAAAAAACGCGGCGTGGTGGTGAACTTTGCCTCGGAGAGCTCGGCCCGGTAAACCTTGATCCAAATCCTGCCGGGCTCACCTATTGAACCCCGCCTCATTGCCGCCTATGTCTCGCTTTACCGCGCGTTAATGCGGCACAGTCTGCAATCGGCCAGTCGCGCTGATTCGTTTCTCGGCATGTTCCCCGGAGATTGGATGTCCGGCTTCCGGAACAGGGTTCGTGCTGCAACCGTGATGGCTAGGCCGGCACCGAACGCGACCCGGCGCATCAAAAGGGGCATCAAAGAATGAAAGATCCGGTCGATCTTTATATGAACACGCTCGTACCCATGGTGGTCGAGCAATCCAACAGGGGCGAACGCGCCTTTGACATCTACTCGCGCCTGCTGCGCGAGCGCATCATTTTCGTGACCGGCGTCGTCGAGGACAATATGGCCTCGCTGATCGTCGCTCAGCTGCTTTTCCTTGAATCGGAAAATCCGAAAAAGGAAATCGCCATGTATATCAACTCGCCGGGCGGTGTGGTCACGGCGGGACTTTCGGTCTACGACACCATGCAGTTCATCCGCCCGCCCGTGGCGACCATGTGCATGGGGCAGGCAGCTTCCATGGGTTCGCTGCTGCTGACCGCGGGCGAAAGCGGGATGCGCGCAGCGCTTCCGAACGCGCGCATCATGGTCCACCAGCCGTCCGGCGGCTATCAGGGCCAGGTCACCGACATCCTGATCCATGCAAAGGAAGTCGAAGGCCTTAAGCGCCGGCTCAATCAAATCTATGAGAAGCACACGGGCCGTACTTACGAAGAGATTGAAACCGCTCTCGAGCGCGATCGGTTTATGAGTCCCGAAGAAGCCAAGACTTTCGGGCTGATCGATAGCGTCTATGAGAAGCGGGCGGTTCCGGAAGCCAGCTGACGCGTGAGCGTAAACCACTATCCACAGACACTATCGAGTGTGACAAGGGCGTAATTGCGCCATGCCGGATCGACCGCTAAGGTCGGTTCGGCTTAGACTTTCTTAGGCCTCGGGCGTTAGCCTGTCCGTTAACGCTGTATTTTGGAGGCGTTTGCCTCCGGGAGTATCAGGATGTCCAAAGAGACTACGAACGGCGAGTCCTCGAAGAATACGCTGTACTGCTCGTTCTGCGGCAAGTCACAGCATGAGGTTCGCAAGCTGATCGCCGGTCCGACGGTATTCATCTGCGATGAATGCGTCGAACTCTGCATGGACATCATCCGTGAAGAGAACAAGACCTCGATGGTCAAATCCTCCGATGGCGTCCCGACCCCTGCGGAAATCTGCAAGGTGCTCGACGACTATGTCATCGGCCAGGGCCGCGCCAAGCGGGTTCTCTCCGTGGCAGTCCATAACCACTACAAGCGGCTCCACCATGCATCCAAGAACCAGGATGTGGAGCTGTCGAAGTCCAATATCCTGCTGATCGGCCCGACCGGTACCGGCAAGACGTTGTTGGCCCAGACCTTGGCACGCATCCTCGATGTGCCCTTTACCATGGCCGATGCCACGACGCTGACCGAGGCCGGTTATGTGGGCGAGGATGTGGAAAACATCATCCTCAAGCTGCTGCAGTCTGCCGACTACAATGTCGAGAAGGCTCAGCGTGGCATCGTCTATATCGACGAGGTCGACAAGATCAGCCGCAAATCCGACAACCCATCGATCACCCGTGACGTATCGGGCGAGGGTGTGCAGCAGGCCTTGCTGAAGATCATGGAGGGCACCGTTGCCTCCGTGCCGCCGCAGGGTGGCCGCAAGCACCCGCAGCAGGAGTTCCTGCAGGTCGATACCACCAACATTCTCTTCATCTGCGGCGGCGCCTTCGCCGGCCTCGAAAAGATCATTGCCGCGCGCGGCGAAGGGTCCTCGATCGGCTTCTCGGCACTCGTCAAGGATCCGCAGGATCGTCGTGTCGGCGATCTTCTCGCGGAGGTGGCACCCGAGGATCTGGTCAGGTATGGCCTCATCCCCGAATTCATCGGCCGCCTGCCGGTGCTGGCGACCCTCGAAGATCTCGATATCGCCGCCCTGATCGAAATCCTAACCCAGCCCAAGAACGCCCTGGTGCGTCAGTATCAGCGGCTGTTCCAGATGGAAGAGGTCGAGTTGACCTTCCACGAGGATGCGCTGAAAGCCATTGCGCAGAAGGCGATCGAGCGCAAGACCGGCGCGCGTGGCCTGCGTTCGATCATGGAAGCCATTCTGCTCGACACCATGTACGACCTGCCGTCGCTCGAAGGTGTGGAAGAGGTGGTGATCTCCGAGGAGGTCGTGAACGGCAAGGATGCTCGTCCGCTCTACATCTATTCGGAGCGCAAGAAAGAGGACATGCCGGCCGGCGCCTGAGCCGCCCGGTAGACCTTATGAGTTTTGCCGGAGGGTGTAGATGCGCCCTCCGGTACCGTTTTGTGAGGCCTGGTTGTGAGCGACCTTCCAGAGGACCTGCGAGCGGCCCTTCGTGACCTCGCTGCCGGCCGCTCGCGGCGTGACCTCGCCGAACGATCGCGCCAGATATCAGAACATTATCGCGAACATGTTCCCTCTGCCGCGCATGTAACACGCGGCGAGGATGCGCTGGCTTACAGCCTTAGCCGCATGCCCGCGACCTATGCTGCGGTGTCGGCCGTCATGGCCGAGGCGCGGCAACTGGTTCGGGCTTTCACTCCCATATCGCTGCTCGATGCCGGGGCAGGGCCGGGCACAGCCTCCTGGGCTGCTGCTGCATTATGGCCAGAACTCGCCAGCATCACTATGCTCGACCACAACCGCGAGTTTCTCAGCCTTGCCAGTGCGCTGGCGACAAGAGCCGAGTCCCCCGCGCTTCGCAAGGCATTGCACGTTGAAGGCGACATCGCCGGTTATTCGGGAAGCGAGACCTTCGACATCGTCGTGATGGCTTACGCGATGACGGAGCTGTCCGAAGATCGCGTTACGACGGTTGTGGCTGATCTCTGGTCAAAAACAGCCGGATTGCTCATCGTCGTGGAACCGGGGCGCACACGCGATTATCACAGATTGATGACACTACGTGCCGAGCTGCTGACGGCTGGTGCTACTTTGGTCGGTCCTTGTCCGCATGATGAGGCCTGTCCGTTGCCGGCAGGCGATTGGTGCCATTTCTCGGTGCGGCTCGCCCGTAGTCGCGACCACCAGACAATGAAGGGCGCGAGCCTGGGCTATGAGGACGAGAAGTACAGCTATCTGATCGCAGCGAGGCCGGCCCTGACGGCCGAGCGCGGCTGGAGCCGCGTCATCGGGCCTCCCTCGGCTTCGAAGTTCGACGTTACGCTGCCGCTCTGCACGCCAGAGGGTGTTCGTCGCGAACGCTTGCTCAAGCGCCAGGGTGGTGCTTTCAAGCAGGCAAGGAAACTCTCATGGGGTGACAGGGTTGATTGGCAATGAGCGCGCTCCACGCAGATCACTCTGTTCACGAATTAAGCACTACGGTTGACTTGTCGGTTGGCTAGGCGAACCTATCTAAGAAACCGGAATCAGGCTCAGCTTCGCAGGGACCTGTTGAAACGGGCGCGATTGAATCCCTCCTCAGCGCCCGGAAAGGAAAAAATGATGTCGGAAACTAATCCCACCGGCGGCGATTTCAGCCGGGACAGGGTTTATCCCGTACTGCCACTTCGCGACATCGTCGTGTTCCCCGGCATGATCGTGCCGTTGTTCGTTGGTCGAGAAAAGTCGGTCAAGGCGCTCGAAGAGGTTATGCGCGACGACAAGCATATTCTCGTCGTCACCCAGAAGAATGCCCAGGATGATGATCCTGCACCAACGGATATCTATACCACGGGCACCATTGCCACCGTGCTCCAGCTGCTCAAGCTGCCGGACGGCACGGTCAAGGTGCTGGTGGAAGGCCTCAACCGGGCAACCATCGACCGCTATTTGCAGACAGACGAGTATTTCGAGGCGGAAGCCACGACGCTTGTCGAGCCTGAGCACGATCCGGTCGAGATCGAAGCGCTGGCACGCTCGGCCCAGGCCGAGTTCGAGAACTACGTTAAGCTGAACAAGAAGATCTCGGCGGAGGTCGTGGCTGCCGTTCAGCAGATCGACAACAATTCCAAGCTCGCCGACACCATCGCGAGCCATCTGGTGATCAAGATCGCCGAGAAGGAAGACCTCCTCGCGACCGTTTCGCTCGCAGATCGCTTCACCAAGATCCTCGGTCTCATGGAAGGCGAGATCGGCGTGCTGCAGGTTGAGAAGCGCATCCGCTCGCGCGTCAAGCGGCAGATGGAGAAGACACAGCGCGAGTACTATCTCAACGAGCAGATGAAGGCCATTCAGCGCGAACTGGGCGATGGCGAGGAAGGCTCGAACGAGATCGCCGAACTCGAAGAGCGGATCAAGAAGACCAAGCTCTCGAAGGAGGCCCGCGCAAAGGCCGAGGGCGAGCTCAAGAAGCTGCGCGGCATGAGCCCCATGTCGGCAGAAGCCACGGTCGTGCGCAACTATCTCGATACGCTTCTGGGTCTGCCCTGGGGCAAGAAGAGCAAGATCAAGCGCGATCTCGATCACGCCGAGGCTGTGCTCAATGCCGACCATTACGGCCTCGAGAAGGTCAAGGAACGTATCCTCGAGTACCTTGCGGTGCAGAGCCGTACCGGCAAGCTCAAGGGACCGATCCTCTGCCTCGTGGGTCCTCCGGGCGTCGGCAAGACCTCGCTCGGCAAGTCGCTCGCCAAGGCGACCGGACGCGAGTTCGTGCGCATGGCGCTGGGCGGCGTGCGTGACGAGGCCGAAATCCGCGGTCACCGGCGTACTTATATCGGCTCGATGCCCGGCAAGGTGATCCAGTCGCTCAAGAAGGCCGGCAAGTCCAATCCGCTGTTCCTTCTCGACGAGATCGACAAGATGGGTCAGGACTTCCGCGGCGATCCGTCCTCGGCGCTTCTCGAGGTGCTCGATCCCGAGCAGAACCACACGTTCAACGACCATTACCTGGAGGTTGACTACGACCTTTCCGACGTGATGTTCGTGACGACCTCGAACACGCTGAACATCCCCGGGCCGCTGATGGACCGCATGGAGATCATCCGCCTCTCCGGTTACACCGAGGAAGAGAAGCGCGAGATCGCCCTGCACCACCTTATCCCGGAGACACTGGCCGAGAACGGCCTCGATGCCAAGGAGTTCATCCTCTCCAACGAGATGCTCACCAAGGTCATCCGCGAGTACACCCGCGAGGCCGGCGTGCGTAACCTCAAGCGCGAGATCTCCAAGCTTATGCGCAAGGCGGTTGCCGAGATCATGAAGACCAAGGCCAAGTCGATCGAGATCGATGAAGAGCGTCTGGCCAAGTATCTCGGCCCGGCCATCTTCAAGCACGGCGAGATCGAAGCCGAGTCGCAGGTTGGCCTGGTCACGGGCCTTGCATGGACATCGGTGGGCGGTGAGTTGCTGACCATCGAAGGCGTGATGACGCCCGGCAAGGGCCGCATGACTGTCACCGGCAACCTCAAGGACGTGATGAAGGAATCGATCACTGCGGCCATGGCGTATGTGCGCTCGCGCTCGATCGATTTCGGCATCAAGCCGCCGATGTTCGATACGCGCGACATCCACGTCCACGTGCCCGAGGGTGCCACGCCCAAGGACGGTCCTTCGGCCGGCATCGCCATGGCGACCGCCATCATCTCGGTGATGACCGGTATCCCGGTGCGAAACGACGTCGCCATGACCGGCGAGATCACGCTGCGGGGCAGGGTGCTGCCTATCGGTGGTCTCAAGGAGAAGCTCCTTGCGGCGCTGCGTGGCGGGATCAAGACCGTGCTGATCCCTGAGGAGAATGTGCGCGATCTCGCTGAGATCCCGGACATCGTCAAGGAAGGCATGGAAATCGTCCCGGTCAGCCGCATGGACGAAGTGGTCAAGCGCGCGCTGGTGCGCCAACCCGAGCCGATCGAATGGAATTTCGAAGAGGCACCGGCTGTCTCGACGAGCGTGGAAACCAGCGACGAGGCGACGGCCGGTCTGACTCACTGACCTCCGTTTAAACCTAACTGTAAAGCGGCGCCTTCGGGCGCCGCTTTTTTGCTGCTTGTCCAGGCTTGATCCAGGATCAGCGGCGGCGGCCTGCGCCGCCTCGGCTCTGCCCCTGATGCTCACACCGTGGCCGCAGCGGCCCAAATGCTGGAAATCCCCGGAAAACCGGGAAAATGCCCGATTGGGCCTTGCCGGAGCGGAAAATCGCGTTCATTAACAGCTTTGCACTGTCCGGCGCGCCTGAAACGCCCGGAAATCCTTGCTTTAGGCGGAGAATCGCCAAAGGGTTTCCTGCGTTTTGGTTCGCCACCCAAGGGGCGGGCATTCACTGTGAGGATACGCTATGAACAAGAACGATCTGGTTGGCGTCGTAGCCGACAAGGCCACGATTACCAAAGCACAGGCGGCCGAAGCTGTTGACGCAGTGTTCGAAGCCATTGCGGGTTCGCTCAAGAACGGCGAGGAAGTGCGCCTCGTCGGTTTCGGCACCTTCGCCGTTTCCCAGCGCAAGGCCTCGACTGGCCGCAATCCGGCCACTGGCGCCGAAATTCAGATCCCGGCCTCCAACCAGGCCAAGTTCAAGCCCGGCAAGGGCCTCAAGGACGCGATCAACGGTTAAGCCGTTCTTCGCCGATCAAGCCTCGGCCCCGTGCGCTGTGCGCCGGGGCCTTGCTTTTTAAAAGTGGGGAGTTGACGGCCCCGAGGCGAATGCCTAATCAGGGCCACCCGCGCGGCCAAGCCCTGCGAGGGCGGTTAGCTCAGTTGGTAGAGCGCCTCGTTTACACCGAGGATGTCGGGAGTTCGAGCCTCTCACCGCCCACCATTCCCAATCTTAGGAATCAAGCCTGCAGCCCGAGCTGAGTGCGCGCGTGAGCGCTTGGCACGGGCGGTTTTCCACATGCTCGCAGGGCCTTTAGAAAATTGTCACGTATGCCGGATTTCGGCGCTTGACTTGCCCCCGTCCCGCCGATACACGGAGCCCACGTTGCAGGCCTAGCCTGGCTTGCGCGGGAGTAGCTCAGTTGGTTAGAGCGCCGGCCTGTCACGCCGGAGGTCGCGGGTTCGAGCCCCGTCTCTCGCGCCACGTCTTCCGAATAGATCAAGAATATAGATCCCGGTCGGAACTCCAGCCGTTAGCCGCCGTTGGCCGGCTATGCTCGAGTGGTTGACGGAAAACACCGATCTGCTTTCGCTCGCCGTCAACGCCGGCATGCTGGTTATCTGGCTCGCCTACCTGCAGGTGTTCTTGCGCGGCTATCGGCGCCAGGTGCGGCCCAAAATCGTCATAAACCGCGGTGGTGGTGATGGCGTGAATGCTCGATGCTTCGTCAGCAATATGAGCCAGGACGCGATCTATGTGGAAGACATTCACATCAGCATCCGGTTCAGTGAGAAGCAGTGGGAAACATCGGTCATCGACGTTGTTCATGTCGACGCGAACTCCGCAAAAACTGACCCGAAGCGCTTGACGCATCAGGGGCCGCTGAAGCCCGGGGAGTATATGGAGGTCGGCCGCTATCGCGACCTGCTGGACCGTGTGCTCGCGACCAATTCCCTCGGTGAACTCGATACACTGGGCAAGCCCGACGATCTGTACGAGGTCAAGGTGGAGGTGATCGCCGACTACGCCGGCGACGATCTCCTGATTGCGGCCCGACGGCGCTTTTTCTTGCGCAGCAACGAGCAAAAATGGCTGTTCTGGCCCGCCACGGTCGGCACAGAGCAGGTGCGCTCGCGCAGTGAGCGGCAGCAGCTCGAAGAGCAGATGAGCCGTTGGTTGGAGCGGGGGTGAGGCCCTATACGCTCCCGCTTTCGTGAGCGTGGCCTATCTCGACTCGGTCCTGTATGCGGCGCATGTTCATCCTACGGGCCAGCAAAGCGTTAGGGGACAGCGTGAAGCGGGGTCTCGCCGTTGTGGCCTAATGGCAACGCAAGGACGCTGCCATGTTTTTGCCGGTCCAACGGCTCAATTCCGTTCGCATGTCCTGACAAATATCTGCTTGCAGGCGGTCGCACTGGCGACAGGCCCGGGTTCGGAACCGTGTTGGAAGGGCAGGCGTTTGCCTTTCGTTCCCGGTTCGGTGGACGTGGAGAAGGCGAATGCAGCGGTTTGGCAAATTAGCCCTGGCGGCACTGGCAACGATCGTTTCGGTGGCCGGTGCAACTGCGGCCGATGTCGTGACCGTCCCGACCTCATCACCATCGCCCATTCAGGTCCCCGTCCACGACGACGACGCCTCTTTCGACTGGTCCGGTTTCTACGCTGGTATCTTTGGCACGGTGCAGACCAGCGAAGAGGGCGATGCCCAATATGGTGCTGGCGTACAGGCTGGCGTGAACGCCTCCTTCGATTTTTATCTCGTCGGCGCCGAGGTTGCCGTCCAGGGCCTTACCGGGGAAGTTGGCGAAACTACTTACGGCCAAATTCTTGGCCGCGCCGGCCTGATCGTGACCGACGATGTCGCTGTCTACGCCGCCGGTGGCTTCGGCATGGAGCTTGGCGCCCCTGACGAGCAGGATTACTTGCTCGGCGCCGGCGTCGAGATGTCGGTTACCGACAGTATTTCGCTCCGCGCGCAATACCTGCACGGTTTCCCGGTTCAGGACGGCACGGGCCAGAATCAGTTCTCGATCGGCGCTACATATCACTTCTAAGCCTTGGGCGACTCAGACGGCAAAACGGCCTCGCATCGGCGGGGCCGTTCGCGTTTGCCGCCCTGAATTCTGCCTGCAAAACGGGGCTTTCGGCCCGAACATGCTTACAAATTTACTCAAATCTGTCCCGAACTGGGCCAGCACCGCGACAGGATTGCAACACTAACCCCCAAATGGTCATGAATCGGTGTCCAAGCCGCCCGATTTGCGTCACCAAACGCTTGTCACTCGCGTTAGGGTGAGGCATCTATCAAGCCGACTACGGTTAACTCTATGGGAGTGCAAGATATGTTTGTACGTTCGCTTACCCTCGGCGTCGCCGCTGCTGCCCTGATGGCCTCAGGTGCTCAGGCTGCTGACCTTTTCATCCCGACCACCCCGGAGCCGATCATCGCGACTCAGCCCAGCTTCAGCTGGGATGGTCTCTATGCCGGTGTTGAGGCTGGCGGCTTCTTCTACGACGACGCCGTCGTTGCTACCGACACCTATGGTGTGATCGGTGGTGCCGTTGGTGCCAACTTCGTCGCTTTCGATCCGATCCTGCTCGGTATCGAAGTTCAGGCCGACTACATCTGGGGTGACGATGCCGATGCCGGCCTCGTTCTCGCCCTTGCTCGCGTTGGTGCGGTCGTGACCGATGAGGTCATGGTCTACGCCGCTGGCGGTCTCGGTTCCGTGTTCGCCGATGGCGACAGCGAAGGCGTCTATGCTCTTGGTGCTGGCGTCGAGTTCGCCGTGACCCAGAACGTCTCGCTGCGTGGCGAGGTTCTCGGCATCGGTGACTTCGAGGATGCCGATCCCCCGATGGCTTCGGGCGACGACTTCTTCGACGCTGCCAAGGCTACCGTCGGCGTCTTCTACCACTTCTAAGACGATCGCGTTTGCAAGCGCCCGGGCTTTCGAGCCCGGGTCGCACTGCGTCTTGCAACCCAATTCGGCGAACCGGCAACGGTTCGCCGTTTTGGTTTTTGCGCGGCGAATCGGCATCTTAGCGCGGCGCTCTGGTCGCTCACCGCATGATGCTCAAATCAATAATGTTGAGAATAACAGTCAGTTTTTCTTTCCCTTGAATCGCGCAAGGGGAAGGTATAGGCCCTAGCCAGCAAACTTAGCGTCGGTTCGCGGGCCCCAATCGCCTGCGTGCCCGCGCTATCCGGTCGCCAGACCGGGAGGGAAGACAGGCTGCCGTATGACTGACTTGCTCAGTGAATATCTGCCGATAGTCATCTTTATCGGACTATCAGGCGTGATCGGTTTGGCGCTGCTCGTCGCGCCGTTCATTGTCGCCATTAAACGGCCGGATCCCGAAAAGGTTTCCGCCTATGAATGCGGCTTCGACGCATTTGACGACGCGCGCATGAAATTCGACGTGCGATTCTACCTCGTCTCGATTCTCTTCATCATCTTCGACCTCGAAGTCGCTTTCCTTTTCCCCTGGGCCGTGGCCTTCAGGGATGTTGGCTGGTTCGGCTTCTGGTCCATGATCATCTTTCTTGGCGTCCTGACGGCCGGCTTTGTCTACGAGTGGCGTAAAGGAGCGCTCGAATGGGATTGACCGATGAGACCAATACTCTGGTCGCACCCGCACCCAAGGGAATCATAGATCCACGCACCAACAAGCCGGTTGGCGCCGACGACCCTTTCTTCACTGATATCAACAATGAGCTAGCCGATAAGGGCTTCCTCGTCACTGCGACAGATGAACTCATCAACTGGGCGCGCACCGGATCGCTGATGTGGATGACGTTCGGTCTGGCCTGTTGCGCGGTCGAAATGATGCAGATGTCGATGCCTCGCTACGACGTCGAGCGATTCGGTTTTGCCCCGCGCGCTTCGCCGCGCCAATCCGATGTGATGATCGTGGCCGGTACGCTCACCAACAAGATGGCTCCGGCCCTGCGCAAGGTCTACGACCAGATGCCCGAGCCGCGCTACGTCATCTCCATGGGCAGCTGCGCCAATGGCGGCGGCTATTATCACTATTCCTATTCGGTCGTGCGTGGCTGCGACCGGGTGGTTCCCGTCGACATCTACGTCCCCGGCTGCCCTCCGACCGCCGAAGCGCTCCTCTACGGCGTGCTGCTCCTGCAAAAGAAGATTCGCCGCACCGGCACTATTGAGAGATAGGACCGCTTCGTTATGGATGAAGCCGCCATCATTGATCCGCTTGCGGAGCTTGCTGCACACATCAAATCAGGCCTCGGGGACGCTGTCCTCGACGCCGGAATTGCTTATGGCGAACTGACGATAAAGGTCTCGCGCGATTCGATCGTTTTAGTGGCGACATTCCTGCGTGACGATCCGCAGTGCCGCTTCATCAACATCATCGATCTTTGCGGGGTAGATTACCCCGAGCGAGATCAGCGCTTCGATGTGGTCTACCATTTCCTTAGTCCGCACATGAACCGCCGCATCCGCGTGAGGCTCGAGGCCGACGATATCGACCCCGTGCCCTCGATCACGAGTGTTTTCCCCGGCGCCGACTGGTACGAGCGCGAGGCCTACGACCTCTACGGCATCCTCTTCTCCGGCCATCCGGACCTGCGCCGAATTCTCACGGACTACGGCTTCGACGGGCATCCGCTGCGCAAGGACTTTCCGCTCACCGGCTTCGTCCAGGTCCGCTACGACGAAGAGCGCAAGCGCGTCATCAACGAGCCGGTTCGGCTCACCCAGGAATTCCGCTCGTTCGATTACCTGTCGCCATGGGAAGGCACCGACTATGTGTTGCCGGGCGACGAGAAGGCGAAGTGAGCGAATAGCAAATAGCGAATAGCGAATAGCGAATAGAAAGGGAGTTGCAGACGCAGATCAGTTCCTACAAGGACCTCCGGGTGTGGCAGGCAGCTATAGAGCTTGCGGTCGAATGCTATGGTGTGACCAGGGACCTTCCCGCATCAGAGACGTACGGCATGATATCGCAAATTCGACGGTCTTCCGCCTCGATTGCAGCCAACATCGCTGAAGGGCACGGTCGCGAGAACCGGGGGGTATTCGTCCAGTTTCTCCGCATCTCCCAAGGCTCCGTGAAGGAATTGGAAACTCACATTGCTATCTGTCGCCGGGTGGACTTGTTGGATGAAGCTGCGAGCAGCCGAATTCTGGAACAATGCGACGAGATCGGGCGAATGCTGAGAGCGCTGATCCGAAAGCTGCAAGAAACGAAATGAGCAACGTCGAATCGATGACCACTATTCGCTATTCGCTACTCGCTATTCGCTCGTGCAACAGCGGAGTTGTTGCATGACGATCGAAGCTGAAGTTCGTAGTTTCAACATCAACTTTGGCCCGCAGCACCCTGCGGCACATGGTGTTTTGCGTTTGGTACTCGAGCTCGATGGCGAGGTCGTCGAGCGCGTCGATCCGCATATCGGGTTGCTGCATCGCGGCACTGAAAAGCTGATCGAGTACAAGACTTACCTGCAGGCCGTGCCATATTTCGATCGCCTCGATTACGTGGCGCCGATGAATCAGGAGCATGCGTTCGCGCTCGCAGTAGAGAAACTCCTCGGCATCGAGGTTCCGCGCCGCGGCCAGCTCATACGCGTGCTCTATTCCGAGATCGGTCGTCTCCTCTCGCACCTCCTCAACGTCACGACGCAGGCCCTCGACGTCGGCGCGCTCACCCCGCCGCTCTGGGGCTTCGAAGAACGTGAAAAGCTGATGGTATTCTACGAGCGCGCCTCGGGCAGCCGCATGCATGCTGCCTTTGTGCGCCCGGGCGGCGTGCACCAGGACCTGCCGCAGGCACTGATCGACGATATCGAGGCCTTCTGTGAGAGTTTTCCCAAGGTCCTCGACGACATCGATGCGTTGATTACCGCCAATCGCATTTTCAAGCAGCGCAATGTCGATATCGGCGTCGTTTCGCTCGACGATGCTTGGGCGTGGGGCTTCTCGGGCGTGATGGTGCGCGGCTCCGGCGCCGCATGGGATCTGCGCAAGGCGCAGCCCTATGAGTGCTATGACGAGATGGATTTCGACATTCCCGTCGGCAAGAACGGCGACTGCTATGATCGGTATCTCATCCGCATGGAGGAGATGCGCCAGTCGACCCGGATCATGAAGCAGTGCATCGACAAGCTGAATGCGCCTGACGGCAAGGGTCCGGTGTCCTCGACCGACGGCAAGGTGGTGCCGCCCAAGCGCGGTGAGATGAAGCGTTCGATGGAAGCGCTGATCCACCACTTCAAGCTCTATACCGAGGGCTTCAAGGTGCCTGCCGGCGAGGTTTATGCCTGTGTCGAAGCGCCGAAGGGCGAGTTCGGCGTCTATCTCGTCTCGGACGGCACCAACCGGCCTTATCGCTGCAAGATCAAGGCACCGGGCTTTGCGCATCTGCAGGCCATGGATTTCCTCACCCGCGGGCACATGCTGGCCGACGTTTCGGCCATTCTCGGCTCGCTCGATATCGTCTTCGGAGAAGTTGATCGCTGATGGTTGCGCGTCGCCTTGCGGATGAGTCGGTGCAACCCGCCGAATTCGCCTTCAACAACGACAATGAAGATTGGGCGCAGAAGCGCATCGCGCTTTATCCCGCCGGCCGCCAACAGTCGGCGGTCATTCCGTTGCTAATGCGCGCCCAGGAGCAGGAAGGCTGGATCAGCCGCGCTGCGATGGAGACGATCGCCGAAATGCTCGGCATGCCCTATATCCGCGTGCTCGAAGTCGCGACCTTTTACACCCAATTCCAGCTCCAGCCCGTCGGCACGCGCGCCCATATCCAGGTCTGCGGTACCACGCCCTGCATGCTGCGCGGCGCCGAGGATCTACGCGCCGTCTGCCAGAAGAAGATTCATCGCGAGCCGCATCACACCAATGCGGACGGTACACTCTCCTGGGAAGAGGTGGAGTGCCTCGGCGCCTGCGTCAACGCTCCGATGGTCGCGATCTTCAACGATACCTATGAAGACCTCACCCCGGAACGGTTCGAAGAAATCATCGATGCCTTCGCTGCCGGCAAGGGCGATACCATCAAGCCGGGTACGCAGGTCGACCGCATGACCTCGGCTCCCGAGGGCGGCCGCCTGACATTGCTCGAAGAGCCGACGGCTACCCGCGAGCAGTTCGTGCCGCCTCCGCCGCCACCCGAAACTCCGGCTGAGCCTCAGCCTGCCGCACCTGCACGCAAGCAGGCGCCAACTACGGCTGCCAAGCCGCACGACGTGACGGAAGAATCGGCGCCCGCCATCAAGAAGCCAAGCCGTAGCGCCAAGGTTTCCGTTAAAAAGGCCGAGGCCGAGCGTTTGGAGGCCGATGCCGAGGCGAAGGCCAATGGCAAGCCCAACACGGCCATGCGCGAGGGGGCCGTCGGTCCGGAAGCCGAAGGCG
>Ga0180220_1000536_pt1 | contig 40101 bp, 36 predicted proteins | sample eDN5th37CBELigBY_FD_151335 | JGI IMG/M metagenome (GOLD analysis project Ga0180220, IMG submission 151335) | Enriched backyard soil microbial communities from Emeryville, California, USA - eDNA 5th pass 37_C BE-Lig BY (version 2) (version 2) | ecosystem: Environmental > Terrestrial > Soil >... | reverse complement strand
CAACCAGCATCGATGCCATGGCGGTCGGTGTGACGCTGGCGTTCGTTGACAATAATATTATGGTTACCGCAATCGCCATCGGCTTGGCCACGCTGCTTATGGTGACCATCGGAGTAATGGTGGGAAGGATGCTGGGCGCAATTGTAGGCAAACGCTCGGAAATCCTTGGCGGTATCGCGCTGGTTGGGATAGGCTCATTGATTTTGTATGAGCACCTGCAAGCGCCTTGAATCCCGCTGCGAGCCAGCAGGGAATCCGTCGCAAGCGGTCAGTTAGTCAGCATTCCGCTCGATGAGCAGAAACTATTGACGTAAGCGTCCGCCGAACCTTGCTATTACCACGATTATAAGACTCGCGCGATAGTGGCTTGCGCCAGCGTCAGAATATATTGCCTGGCGCAAGTCTTTCGTTTGCGGTAAAAGCCACCTCTGGTGGCGCCTTGGGTGCGCAGCGATGAGCCATAGTGAGCCAGAAGATGCGCCAACTGACAATGGTTGATTGGCGCGTTACGTGGCGAGGGTATCCTGCACCGGGCATATGTCGTGATTCTGGAAATAGGTGTGGCAGGGCATCTCCGGCTATTAATCTGCCAGCCAGCGAACTGCCGGCCACGTTTTCACATCCATAGCCTGTTTTACACAGCTGATCAGCTCACTTATTACACAGTGGACAGCATCTGACTGCGGACGGGCTGTTGATACGCCTAATACGATTTGGCGCTTCAATACGGGGCCGATCACTGGAGCAGCAGACAATATGCCTTTGGCCACATCTTCGATAATTGCGATCGACGGTAGAACTGTGTAGCCATGGCCATCGAGCACGAGCCTTTTCTGTACACTCATCGAGTTGGTTTCAGCCTGGATATTTAGCGGCCGACCATGAGACTGTGCTGCGTGTTCTACCAGCGTGCGAAGTCCATGGGGTGCGCTGGGCAAGATTAATGGACGCGTAAGGACATCCGTAAACTCGACTTCAATCGCCTGGGCAAGACCGCTATCGGGCGGACCTATCAACCACAGGTTTTCTTCCAGTAGCGGCTTGATCCTGATGGATGATGCCAGGTTGCTTTCATATAACAACGCTATATCGATATCGCCGGCTTCAAGCCATCCAGCCAGGTGGCCGGCATAGCCGGGCGTGATACGAAGAAGGATCCCCGGATGGTGTTCCTTGATAGCCCGTACTAATGCACTTGACAGTACGTCACTCGTGCTTGGTAACAGTCCAACTGTCACTATGCCACCAATGTCGCCCTGCGATGGCCGCAGCTCTGCCCGGGCGCGTTCTATCTCGTTCAAAACGCGTCTGGCATAAGTCTCCAGGACTTTCCCCGCCTGGGTAGGCTCCATTCCCCGCCTTCCGCGCATGAAAAGTGCCGTGCCTACATCGGCCTCGAGCTGATGCAGCTGTCTCGAAACGGCTGGCTGCACGATATTCAGCAATGCAGCGGCTTTCGTGACATTGCGGGTTTCAATGACAGTAATAAATGTGCGGAGCTGCTTCAGTTCCATGAGAGACGTTTTCAGGTATGCAAAACGGGCATCAATATGATCAAAAAATACTATTTAAAAAGGTACCACATAACAAGGTAACATGCCTGCAACCATGACGGAGATGGGGCATGCAAAGCATGCAAATGCGGGAAAGCCCAACAGCTTATTGCCATGGACGCAATGCCAGCGGGCTGATATCCAATGGCCTTCAATAATCAGACATAAGTAAATCAACGGAGATAACGCATGAACATGAAAATCAGGAGCACGTTATTGGCCATGGCCCTGGGTGCATTTTTCATCCCCCTGCAAAGCCAGGCAAACAACGACTCAGTAAAGATCGCATTTGTAACTGACATGTCTGGCCTGTATTCGGACTTTGACGGTCCCGGGGGGCTTGATGCGATCAGGATGGCTGTCAGTGATTTCGGAGGCAAAGTCCTGGGAAAGCCGATCGAAATCCTCTTTGCGGATCACCAGAACAAGGCCGACATTGCCGCCAATCGGGCGCGGCAATGGTGGGATCAGGATAATGTCGATCTGGTAATCGGTGGCTCAAACTCGTCGGCATCTTTGGCTATCAGCAATATTTCCAGGGAAAAGCGCAAGGTTTTTATCAGCGCCGGAGCTGGCGCTGACAGTCTGACTGAAGAGGCCTGCCAGCCTTACATGGTTCGATACACCTATTCCACTTCTGCCCAGGCTATTGGCACAGCGTCGGCCATGGTGCGTGATGGCGGGAAGAAATGGTATTTCGTGACGGCTGATTACGCATTCGGCCATTCTCTTGAAAAGGCCAGCGCGAATGTTGTTAAAAACCTTCGTGGCCAGGTCTTGGGGACGGTTCGCCATCCACTTGGCACCGCTGATTTTTCCTCTTTCCTGATGCAGGCCCAAGCGTCTGGAGCGGATGTCCTTGGGCTCGCCAATGGTGGCGGCGACCTTATCAACTCCATAAAGACTGCCAAAGAATTTGGTATAGCCAAAACCATGCGCCTGGCGGGATTGATGGTGTTCATTACCGACGTCCATAGCCTCGGGCTGGAAACTACCGCTGGTATGTATCTGACCGATGGATGGTATTGGGACAAAAATGACGCTTCACGTGAATTCTCGAAGCGCTTTCATGAAAAGCACCAGAAAATGCCTACGACTTTTCAGGCCGGTGACTATTCAGCCACATTGACCTACCTGAAGGCGGTTCAGGCTGCTGGCACTACAGAGGCCGATGCAGTAATGAAAGAACTGAAATCGATGAAGATCGACGATATGTTTGCCAAGGGCTATATACGCGCCGATGGCACGATGGTCCATGACATGTATCTGATGCAGGTCAAATCTCCTGCAGAATCAAAGGCGCCTTGGGACTACTACAGGATTGTGGCGACGATCCCGGGAGATGAAGCCTATGTTCCAACGAAAACAGGCGTATGCCCATTGATGGCGGGCAAAAGCTGAGCTGCGTGCATCTTCAATACGCTGATGCCTGGCGCGTCATGCATCAGCGAATCGATACTCTCAATGAAGGAAAAGGTGGGTTTTAATGAGCAAGGAATGGGTTTCAGATGTGTACAGCATCATAAAGACAATGGGCATACGGCAGGTTGCCTATGTGCCCGATGCGGGTCACGCACAACTGATCAATTTATGCAATGCCGATCCTGATCTCCATTCGGTGTCCCTGACGACGGAAGAAGAGGGCGTTGCCATGCTGGGTGGCGCATGGCTGGGCGGGCAAAAATCCATGATGCTGCTTCAATCGAGCGGGGTGGGTAATTGCATCAATATGTTCGCGCTCATTCAGGAATGCCGTATGCCCTTCCTGGCTATAGTTACCATGCGTGGCGAGTGGGGGGAATTTAATCCCTGGCAATGTCCAATGGGACAATCTACGCAGGCAGCACTGGAAGGCGCGGGCGTTTTTGTAATGCGGGTCGATGAAGAAAAGGATATACCCGAAACGGTCCACGCGGCGGCTTTGCTTGCATTCCATTCGAACCGGGCGGTAGCTGTGCTGATCAGCCAGAAGGTCCTCGGCATCAAAGATTTTAACAAGTGAGCGAAAGTTATGAGCCTGGCAACAGCGTCCACGTTGAATCGGCGCGAAAGCGTAGCAAAAATATTATCCCATCGGGGCGATGCCCTGGTGGTAGCCAGCCTGGGTAATCCCACATACGATACCTCTGCAGCCGGCGATGACCCACGGAATTTTTATGTATGGGGTGCCATGGGTGGTGCATGCATGGTAGGTCTGGGACTGGCGCTGGCGCAGCCAGAAAGGCGGGTTCTGGTATTTGCGGGCGATGGGGAGATGCTCATGGGCATAGGCTCGCTGGCCACGATAGCGGTGCAGCAGCCCCCAAACCTGAAGATTATCGTTATTGATAATGAGCATTACGGTGAGACTGGCATGCAACCCGCACACTCGGGCCGCGGCGTTAATATTGCCGGCATTGCTGCGGCCTGCGGCTTCCCCGCCGCTTATATGATTACCACGCAGGTTGAGCTGGATGAGAAGGCTGCGGAAATCTGCAGCAGACCGGGACTCGAGTGTGTTGTAGTAAAAGTCGCGGCCTCAGTCGAGCCCAGCTCGTTGCCATCGCGGGACGGTCCCTATTTGCGCAGCCGTTTCCGCGAGGCCATACTGGGACAGGGGAAAGGCGGACATAATTGATGGTTGTGTCTTTAACGCAGTCTTCAGACGGAAGGATGTAGATCATGAGCAAGCAGTTTGGCAATTTTATTGATGGAGCCTGGATCGATGGCGATCAGACGATAGAAAATATCAATCCATCCGATACACGCGACGTCATTGGAATTTATGCCAGTGCCTCTGCGGAGCAAATGAGAAGGGCAGTGGCTGCGGCCAGGCATGCGTTACCGGGGTGGGCAGCCACAACCACCCAGTTCCGTAGCGATATTCTGGCCAGGGTGGCTGCAGAAATAAGCGCCCGCAAAGAGGAAATAGGCGAGCTTGTGTCGCGCGAGGCAGGAAAAACCCGTGCAGAAGGGCTGGGCGAGGTTATCCGTGCGGCCCAGATTTTTCAGTTCTTTGCTGGCGAGGCTGTCCGGTATGGCGGAGAAAACCTTCCATCCACCAGGCCTGGCATCGGCATACAGGTAAGCCGGGATCCAGCAGGTGTTGTTGCCGCTATTACTCCCTGGAATTTTCCCATCGCTATTCCAGCCTGGAAGCTCGCTCCAGCCCTGGCTTTCGGTAATACCGCCATCCTGAAGCCTTCTGAGCTCACGCCGGCTGTCGGCGTGGAACTTATGCGGATATTTGAGCGCAATGGTACGCCCGCGGGTGTAGTCAATCTGGTGAACGGCACGGGCGGGGCTGCGGCGGAAGGGTTGCTGCAGGGCATTGATGCTGTTACGTTCACGGGCAGCGTGGCAACCGGTTACAAGGTGGCACAGGCTGCCGTCAGTAGAATGATACGTGTGCAGCTCGAGATGGGCGGAAAAAATCCCCTCGTAGTCCTGGATGATGCTGATCTGGATGTAGCGGTGGAGTGCGCATTGAATGGGGCGTTCTATTCCGCCGGCCAGCGTTGCACGGCATCGAGCCGTTTGATCGTTACCGAAAACATACACGACCGGTTTATCAACGCGCTGCAGAAACGCATGCAGGCTGTCAAGGTAGGGCCGGCGTTGGCGGCAGACACGACAATTGGGCCTGTCATCAACGAGCCCCAGTTAAACAAAATCCTGCAATACGTCGAAACAGGCAAGAAAGAAGGTGCACGTCTGGTTCAGGGAGGGAATCGTATCGAGGCTGCCACACCTGGCTACTACATGGCGCCCACCCTGTTTACAGAGACAGAGAATTCCATGCGTATCAATCGCGAAGAGGTATTCGGGCCCTTCGCTTCGGTAATACGTGTCCGGAATTACGACGAAGCCCTGGCTGTGGCAAATGATACTGAATTCGGGCTTTCATCCGGCATCTGCACAACCTCGCTCAAACATGCAAATCATTTTCGTTTGAATATTCGCAGCGGTCTGACCATGGTCAACCTTCCCACAGCCGGCCTTGACTATCATGTGCCATTCGGCGGCGTCAAGGGATCCAGCTACGGCCAGCGTGAACAGGGCCGGTATGCGGTTGATTTCTATACCAATGTAAAGACGGCTTACGTCGGCTATTGACTCCGTCCCCAGACGTGGCAGGCAAATAAAAAGGAGCAGCAGAAAAATGGAAAAAACAGGATTTATCGGTCTCGGCAGAATGGGACTTGGCATGGCGTCCAATCTGCAAAAGAAGGGCTTTGATCTTCTTGTGCTGGACCTGAATCAGAAGGCTGTCGATGCGCTGGTTGCGCTTGGTGCAACCGCTGCTGAAAACGTATGTGACATCGCACGGCAATGCAGCATCATCATCACCATGCTGCCCACCTCTGTGGAAGTGGAGCAGGTTGCGCTGGGCCCTGACGGCATTTTCGAGAATGCCGGGGAAGGGACGATCTTGATGGACATGAGCACCATCGATCCGCTTGCCACCGACCGCCTTCAGGAGGAGGCCCTCAGGCATAACATGTCGGTTGTCGATGCGCCGGTGGGACGCCTGGCAGAGCATGCTGATCGTGGCGAATCGCTGTTTATGGTCGGTGCCAGCGATGCGGACTTCAAGCGGGTTTCGCCGTTACTGGATGCCATGGGCACAACGACATACCATTGCGGCGGCGTGGGCACAGGAGGACGAACGAAACTGGTCAATAACTATGTGGCCATTACCCTGTGCCAGGTGAATGGCGAAGCGCTCGCATTGTCGCAGAAGTTCGGTCTGGATATTACCAGGACAATGCAGGTGCTGCTGGGTACGTCAGCCAATAATGGTCAATTGCGCATGAACTTTCCGAACAAGGTTCTGGTTGGGGATACTTCTCCTGGTTTCACAATAGATCTGGCCCATAAGGATCTTTCCCTGGTGATGGCCGCAGCGCACGCGGCCAGGGTGCCCATGCCGGTGGCCGCATCCGTGCGCGAATCATTCAGCCTGGCGCGCGCCGCACAGTTTGGGTCAATTGACTTCTCGGGTATAGCCGACGTCATTTGCGATCTGGCAAAAATTGACAAGCCACGCCTTCCGTCGGGCTGGCAGCCCGGTTAAAGGATTGAAGTGATTACGGCCCGGATTGGGGGTTCCTGCTGACCGGTTTCTGCCCAGAATAGCTGAAGGATGAAGATATGCAGCGGTATCAGATGTATATAGATGGTCGCCATGTCGATGCGTCGTCGGGACAGTTCTTCGTTTCGGAAAATCCATACACCGGCGAGCCCTGGGCTGAAATACCGCGAGGCAATCAAGCCGATGTAGAGGCGGCTGTCCAGGCAGCGCATAAAGCTTTTGAGCAGGGCGACTGGTCACGTTTCACGCCGACGCAGCGGGGCTCGCTGCTTCGCAAACTTGGCGATCTGGTGGCAAGGGATGCTGAAAAGCTGGCGGCAATCGAGGTGCGTGACAATGGCAAGCTCCTGGCCGAAATGCGCGGACAGCTGAATTACATCCCTCAATGGTTCTACTATTACGGGGGATTGGCTGACAAGGTTCAAGGCGCCGTCATCCCTCTGGACAAGCCGGGCTATTTCAACTTCACGCGTAATGAGCCATTGGGCGTCGCTGCTGTGATTACGCCGTGGAATTCTCCCCTTATGCTTACCGCCTGGAAGATAGCCCCTGCCCTGGCGGCCGGATGCACGGTGGTTATCAAGCCGTCTGAATTTACTTCAGCGTCGATGCTCGAGTTTGCCGGGCTCTTTACAGAGGCGGGCTTCCCGCCGGGTGTGGTAAATGTCATTACCGGCTTCGGGGACGAAGCAGGTAGCGCTCTCATAGAGCATCCTCTGGTCAGAAAAATCTCGTTTACGGGGTCTGACCGGACGGGCAAAGCCATCAATGTTGCAGCTGCGGGCCAATTCAAGCACGTCAGCCTGGAGCTGGGCGGGAAATCGCCCAATATCGTGTTCCAGGATGCCAATATGGAAGATGCAGTGAATGGAGCAATATCGGGAATATTCTCGGCTACAGGGCAGACCTGTATTGCTGGATCACGATTATTGCTGGAAGAAAGCATACATGACTCATTCATTGAAAAACTCCTGGATCTTGCTCAAACCGCTCGCATGGGCGACCCGATGGAGGCCGGTACCCAGGTTGGGCCGGTTACAACCCGTCCACAATACGAAAAAGTATTGTCTTATATAGATATTGCCAGAAAGGACGGGGCCCGGCTGGCATTGGGTGGCAAGAAAGGGGATCGACCTGAGTGTGGCAATGGCTGGTTCGTAGAGCCGACGATTTTTACGGGCGTAACGAACAATATGCGAATCGCCCAGGAAGAAGTGTTTGGCCCGGTGCTTTCAGTGATCAAATTCAGGGACGAACAAGAGGCGGTCAGGATTGCGAACGATAGCTGTTATGGCCTTGGCGCCGGTGTATGGACTGGCGATATGGCGCGTGCGCTTCGCATGGCCGAAAAAATCCAGTCCGGCACCGTATGGGTCAATACCTATCGGGCAGTCAGCGTTATGTCGCCCTTCGGAGGATACAAACATTCAGGCCTCGGTCGGGAAAACGGAATGGACGCGATCCGTGAGTATCTGCAAACCAAAAGCGTATGGATAAATTGCGGAGCGCCCAATGGAAACCCATTTGTCATGAAATGACCGGCGTCCCGGGCTTGTCCCCCAACAGGTAAAGCCATTCAGAACCGGTACGCTCAACGGACGATGGGTTCGTTGACGGGGAGAATTTGTGTCAGCGTTTCATAAAAGGAGAGCCGGCAAGGTGACCTATAAGAAAAAGCGCATCGTAACGATGCGGGTGTTTTTTATGCCAGCGGACGGCATGCAGATGCCCGATATCATGTCAAGTTGCGGGAAGTGTGCCGTATGAGCGATTTAATTCTGGAAACCAGAAATCTGTTCAAGGAATTCCGGGGTTTTGTGGCAGTCAGCGATGTGAGCCTGCGGGTTGTTCGCGGCACTATTCACGCCTTGATTGGCCCGAACGGGGCCGGCAAGACCACCTGTTTTAACCTGTTGACCAAGTTTCTGGAGCCGACTTCAGGCAAGATCCTGTTTGCCGGGAAAGACATCACTCATGAGAAGCCGCCGCAGATTGCACGGCGAGGCGTTATTCGCTCGTTTCAGATATCGGCTGTATTTCCGCAACTGACCGTGCTCGAGAATGTGCGCATTGGACTGCAGCGGGCAACGGGCCGGTCATATCATTTCTGGCGCAGCAACAAGGTTCTCGCACACCTGGATCAAAGGGCCTGCGAGCTTCTGGAAGAAGTGGGCCTGATCGAGTTCGCGCATGAAATGACGGTAAACCTGCCGTACGGACGCAAGCGCGCGCTCGAAATTGCTACAACGCTGGCGATGGAACCTGAGCTCATGTTGCTGGATGAGCCTACGCAGGGCATGGGCCATGAGGACGTCAGCCGGGTTACGCAACTGATCAAAAAAGTCAGCGCGGGGCGCACTATCCTCATGGTTGAGCACAATATGGGCGTGGTCTCGCAGATTGCCGACACTATTACCGTTCTTGCCCGGGGCGCCGTACTGGCTGAGGGAAGCTACGCGGAGGTTTCCCGTAATGCTGATGTGATGCAGGCATATATGGGGACAACCAGCGGAGAACTGGAGGGTGCTCATTAATGGCGACCGCACTCGAAATATCAGATTTGCACGCATGGTATGGCGAATCGCACGTGCTGCACGGCGTTAACCTCAGTGTCGGCAAGGGCGAAGTGGTCACTCTCCTCGGGCGCAACGGTTCGGGACGCACGACCACGTTGAGAGCGATTCTGGGGTTGACGGGCTCGCGTAAGGGCTCGGTACGCATCCGGGGCATAGAGTCTATCGACATGCCCACTTATCGGATAGCACACCTGGGTGTTGGCTATTGCCCCGAGGAGCGCGGTATCTTCGCAGGGCTTTCCTGCGAAGAAAACCTGCTATTGCCCCCCATGGTCGGTGACACACCTGGTGGCGGCATGTCACTGGCCGACATCTACGCCATGTTTCCCAACCTGTACGAGCGCCGTCATTCACCGGGGACACGTCTTTCGGGAGGAGAACAGCAAATGCTGGCTGTAGCGCGGATTCTGCGTACCGGATCTGACTTGCTGCTGCTCGACGAAATCTCCGAAGGGCTGGCTCCGGTTATTGTCCAGTCGCTGGCGCGTATGATAACCGCGCTCAGGGCAAAGGGTTACACCATCGTCATGGTTGAGCAGAATTTTCGTTTTGCCGCGCCGCTGGCTGATCGTTTCCTTGTGATGGAACACGGCCAGATTGTCGAGGAATTCACCGCGGCTGATCTGGACGCAAGGCAAGACACCCTGAAAACCCTGTTAGGTGTGTAAAGCCGCTACAACACCCGACCGCCCTGGAATTGTCAAAGGAAAGCCGACCAATGAGCCTGCGGACCCCGTTTCTCGTTAATAGTGTGAATAACCATGTCTGAATTTCTTGGCGTGCCTGTTCAGGGCCTGCTTGGACAGCTGCTCCTGGGCCTCGTGAACGGTTCATTCTATGCCGTGCTTTCATTGGGGCTGGCTGTTATTTTTGGCCTGCTCAATATCATCAACTTTGCGCACGGCGCTTTGTATATGCTGGGCGCCTTTATCGCGTGGATGGGGCTGCAGTATCTGGGCCTGGGCTACTGGCTGATGCTGATCATTGCGCCCTTGATCGTTGGGGCCTTCGGAATCATTATCGAACGTCTGCTCATTCGCCATCTCTACCAGCTCGATCATCTGTACGGACTGCTGCTCACCTTTGGCATTACATTGCTTGTCGAAGGGCTCTTTCGCAGCATGTATGGTGTATCCGGCCAGCCTTATGTCACCCCTGACTTGCTGCAGGGGGGCGTAAACCTGGGCTTCATGTATCTGCCCATCTATCGCGCCTGGGTCATAGTGGCCTCGATACTGGTCTGCATGGCAACCTGGTTCGTCATTGAAAAAACCCGGCTTGGCGCCCTGCTGCGTGCCGGAACTGAAAACCCGAAGCTGGTTGAGGCCTTTGGCGTCAATGTTCCGCTGCTCGTTACCTTGACCTATGGTTTCGGTGTGGCATTGGCAGGTTTTGCTGGTGTACTGGCAGCTCCCATCATGCAGGTTTCGCCACTTATGGGCTCGAATCTGATCATCGTAGTCTTCGCGGTGGTAGTGATTGGCGGCATGGGCTCGATCATGGGCTCTATCGTTACGGGCCTGGGTCTGGGCGTGATCGAAGGCATGACCAAGGTGTTCTGGCCGGAGGCATCCAGTACTGTAGTTTTCATCATCATGATCATTGTTCTGCTACTGCGTCCAGCGGGTCTGTTTGGGAAAGAGAAATGAATCGTCAAATTATTGGATCCCTTTTAGTAGTAGCCATCCTGCTGATACTTCCGCTCCTGGGAGCCTACCCGATCTTTTTGATGAAAGTTATGTGCTACGCCCTGTTTGCGTGCGCATTCAATCTGCTTCTGGGCTATACAGGGCTGCTGTCCTTCGGTCATGCGGCATTTTTGGGCAGTGGCGCTTACGCTGCAGGCCATTCATTGGCCGTATGGGGGCTGGCGACTCCCATGGGGCTCCTGTTCGGTACAGGTGTGGCCGCCCTCCTGGGGCTGGTCATGGGATTCCTCGCCATTCGCCGCAGTGGCATTTACTTTGCCATGATTACGCTTGCGATGGCGCAGATGGTCTTTTTCTTCTTTTTACAGGCTCCCTTCACCCATGGCGAAGACGGTCTTCAAGGAATACCACGCGGCTCGCTGCTCGGCCTGGATCTGTCTCAGGACCTCAATCTGTACTACGTAGTGCTGGGGATCTTTATTTTTGGATACTCAGTATGCTGGCGCACCATTAATTCGCCCTTCGGACAGGTGCTTAAGGCCATCCGTGAAAATGAGCCCCGGACCGTCTCGTTGGGTTATAACGTGGACAATTTCAAATTGCTCGCCTTTGTGCTGTCGGCTGCGCTGGCCGGACTGGCAGGGGCAACCAAGGCGGTAGTTTTTGTTTCCGCTACGCTGTCGGATGCAGCCTGGCAGATGTCCGGTATGGTGGTTTTAATGACCCTGGTTGGCGGGCTGGGAACGTTTACCGGGCCCGTGCTGGGAGCTCTCATTATCGTGGTTCTTGAGAACAAGGTAGGTGAATTCGGCATCTTTTTGAGCAGGCTTACCGGCATGCAATGGTTCCAGATGCTGGGGGAGTCTGTAACGATCGTGATTGGCCTGATCTTTATTGTCTGCGTCATGGCATTCCGGCGGGGCATCGTGGGCGAGCTGATCGACCATTCAAGAAGGCGCAGTCCGCGCTCTATGAGCCGGTCGCGTATCGCAAATGCAGCCGCGGGCAAAGGTTAAATTGCTTCAGGCAGGCCCGCACGCCGGGAGGCGGGCCTCCATAAAGCAGCCAGTCAACGCCTGCGCATGGTTTCCACGTTGCCGCACACCCCCAGCGACTGCCCGCTGATGTGGCGGCCGCGGCTGGAGGTGATAAACAGCACGAGGTCGGCGACTTCTTCTTCGCTGATTTTCTCGCCCATGGAAATGGTGTCCAGATAGCGTTGGTTCATCGCCTGGTCGCCGATGCCGAGCCGCTCCGCCTGGGCATGGACTTGCGTCCGATGCCGGGCATTGTCGACGATGCCGGGGAGGATGGCGTTGACGCGTATGCGATGCGCGCCCAGTTCCATGGCAAGGGTCTGCGTCAAGCCGATGATGCCCCATTTCGATGCGGCGTAAGCGCTGCGCAGGGGGTAGCCGAGGCGCCCGGCGACGGAAGACATGTTCACCAGGCTGCCTCCGCCCGCGGCTTTCAAGAGCGGGACGCCGAAGTGAGCGCAATTGAACTGCCCGACCAGGTTTACGGAGATGGCCTGGGCCCAGAGATCCGGATCGTTTTCCTCGACCGGGCCGAAGGGGCCTGTGATAGCCGCGTTGTTCACCAGTACATCCAGGCCGCCGAACGTTGCCCGGATCTCCTCCATGAGGTTTTGCACCGAGCCGGGGCTTGCGACGTCAGCGTGAGCCAGGCGCAGTCGCGGTTCGGCGAGGGAGAGCGCGGCCAGGGCGTCGCGGTTATTGTCGCATACGAAGACGCGCGCGCCCTCGTCGAGGAAAGCCCGCGCGATCGCCAGCCCGATGCCCTGGGCGCCGCCCGTGACGAGCACCCGTATTGCTTCAGGCTGGGCGTCGAAAAGGGCGGCGGATTCGACCTGCGTCATTGCTTTTTCAAGCCGAGGCTCTTGACCAGCTTGCCCAGGCTGTCGTATTCCTCGCGAATGTGCTTGGTGAAGGCCTCGCGCCTGAGTATCGCTTTCTCGACCCCCGCCGTTTCAAAGAACTTGGCCATCTCCGGTGAATTGGCGGCTGCTTCGAAAGCGTCCCCGATGCGTTTCACCGCCGCGTCCGGGGTGCCGACCGGTACGATGATGCCATGCCAGAGCAAGGTCTGCTTTTCGGGGATGCCCAGTTCGCCCAGACTGGTGGCTTTGGGCAGCGCGGCCACCGGCTTGGCGGAGGTGGCCAGCAGGCATTTGGCGGTACCGGCTTTTTCCATGGTGACGGCCGGGGGCACGGATCCGACGTAGATATCGACCACGCCGCCCAGCAGCGCGGGCATGGTTTCACCGGCGCCGCGATACGGGATGTCGCGCGCCTTGATGCCGAAGGACTGGAAGACGCGCTCGGCGGCAAGCTGGCCGGGGCCCGCGACCCCATCGGTGCCGAAGGTGTAGTTGTCCGGCTTGCTCTTCAGCGCATCGAGTAATTCCTTGCCATTGTTGGCGGGGAATTCAGGCCGGACGCATAGCACGTAGGGGGCGCTGTCGAGCTGAATGACCGGAATGTAATCATCCAGGCTATATGTGGTGTCGATGGTGTGCGGGGCCACTGTGATGGGCCCCATCCAGACGCCCGCCATGGTCAAGCCATCCGGTTTCGCGCGGGTAAGCTGGCTTACGCCGATCGCGCCGCCGGCACCGCCGACATTTTGCACGACGAGCGTCGCATCCAGATGCGGCTCGGCGTATTGAGCGATGGCGCGAAAGAGAGTGTCGGTGCCGCCGCCGGGCGCGGTGGGGATGATGAGCTTGGCGACGTCCTTGGCGACCGACAGCGGCGCGATGGCCATCAAGATGACGGCGCCGATAAATTTGTATTTATTCATGATGTTGTCTCCTTATTTGCAGATCAAATATTGCGGCGATTTACCCCGCATGCGGATTACTGCACCGCGGAACCGAATCCAAAGAGTTCATGCGGGGTCTTGGTCAGGATGCGGTCGCGGACTGCGCCGTCCGGCACCCATTCGAAAAGCCCGACGATACATTGTCGATATGTGACCTTGTCTTCGAACCCCACCCAGGGCCAGTCGGTGGCCCAGACAGCGCGCTCGCCGTTGGATAGGGCGAGAATTTTCCGGGCGAGGGCCGCCGGGTCGCTGCCGCGCAAACGAAATGGCGCCGATAGCTTGACCCAGGTGTTGCCGGCGGCGATGGCATCGAGCAGCGCGCGAAAGCCCGCGCTTTCCATCCCGCCCGCGCCGGGGTTGCCGAAGTGATCGATGACAGCGCGCGCGCCGCTGCGGTTGATGGCTTTCAGCACGGGCGGAAGAAGCTCGCCTTCCAGGTATACCTCGATATGCAGCCCCAGGTTTTTCGCCTTGGCAAGCAGGTTCGCATATTCCGGCGCGTTTATGTCCGGCAGGGTGTCGCGCTTGATCCAGTTGAGCCTAAGGCCGCATACGCCTTTATCGCGCAGTTGGCCGAGCGCCGCTTCGCCGATGCCGGGATCGACGATGGCGGTGCCCCGCAGCCGGCCGGCGCCTTGGTCCAAAGCCTCGAGCAGGACATCATTATTGGCTCCATAGAAGCTGGGCGCGGTCAATAGCCCATAAGTCACGCCATGGGCGTCCAGAACGCCGAGGTAGTCGCGGACGCTCGCGTCGCGCGCGGGCTGCGAGTGCCGCATACTGGCCAGCGGCATATCCTTTTTGATGACATGCGCATGGCAGTCGGCGGCGCCCGCCGGCAATTTGCGGGTTGCGTCAGGCAACTCGTTCATGGGCCGCTCCTGTACCGATGGGGCCGGTCTGCCCCTTGCCGTATTTGGCCTCCTTTTGCGCCGGCGTCAGATATCGCTCTTCCATGCGTTGGATTTCGCCCATGCCCATGATGTCGTTGAGCTCTTCGAAGCTCAGGGCGACGTCCGGCCGGTCCGCCGCCTTGCCGCTGCTGATGGATTCGCCCAGTATTTCCAGCCCCTTTTTCATGCCGGCCAGCGCGCAGGCGGTCAGCAGGCGCGGATAGATCACCACCGCGACGCCGAGTTCCTGAAGCTGGGCGGCGGACAGCAGCGGCGTGGTCGAGCGTTGGCGTATCCCGAAACCCATGTTGACGCACAGGGGCTTGGGCACGTTCGCCGCGACCGTGCGGATTTGTTCGGCATCCAGAAGCGCATCGGCAAAAAGCAGGTCCGCGCCAGCCTCGGCATAGGCGTTCAAGCGCCGGATGACCTCATCGAGCCCATGCGTGGCCAGGGTATCGGTCCTGGATTTGATGACGAAATCCTTGTCCTCGCGCGCCTCGCAGGCCGCCCGCAGCTTTTGCACCATCTCGTCCTGCGGAATTACTTCCTTGCCGCGCATGTGTCCGCAGCGCTTGGGCCAGACCTGGTCCTCGAGCATGACGCCCGCCGCGCCCGCGCGCTCGAAGGCGCGCACCGTGTGGTAAGCATTGATTGCGTTCCCATACCCGGTGTCGCCGTCCGCCAATAGCGCGAGCTTCGAGCATGCGGCAATGCTTCTGGCCGCCGCCACGTTTTCTTCCATGCCCATGATGCCCACGTCGACCTGGCCCAGGCGCGATTCGCTTACGCCGCTGCCGGTGATGAATGCGCTCGTATAGCCCATGTGTTCGACCAGGCGAGTGCTGAACCCGTCGAAAACGCCCGGCAGCACCAGGATTTCCGGTGCGTGGATGGCTTGGCGCAGTAATTGTGCTTTGCTCATTTTTCCTCCTTTCAAAGCTGTGGAAACTATCCTAACAAGCCGGTATTTATTAGACTAATTAAACTTTTGCCAGCTTTTACATAGGAATTCCCAATGCGTCGCTATTCGCTCGCCCAGATGGAGACGCTGGCCGCGATCTCCAGGCTGGGCTCGTTCCAGGCCGCTGCCAAGCTCGTCAACGTTACCCAGCCGACCGTTTCGCTGCGGATCCGCGAGCTGGAAGAAGCTTTCGGCAAGCAGTTTTTCGAGCGGGACGGCCGGGCCGCCAAGCTGAATGCGGACGGAGTCATCGCCGCCCACTACACGGAACAAATCCTGAAGCTGCTGGATGAAATGGAGACGCGCCTGCGCACCGGCGACCCGCTGCAGGGCACGCTGCGCGTGGGGTCGTCCGAGACCATCGCCATTGCCGTATTGCCCAAGATCATCTCCTTGTTCGGCGAACGCTATCCGAGGCTCAAGGTCGAATTGACGGTGAGCAATAGTTTTGTACTCTCGGACGAGCTTGCCGGCAATCGGCTGGATGTAGCCTTCCTGGCCGATCCGGGCTACCCGCCGCACATGCACATCGAGCCATTGGCGCTCGCCCCGGTGGGGTGGATGGGGAGCCGGGCAAGGCCGTTGGCCGGCAATCTCGCCGACCCCCAAACGCTGGCGAATGTCACCATTCTCTGCATGCCCAGGCCCTCGCCATTGCATGAAATGATGGTTCACTGGTGGGGCGCGGAGGGGGGTGAAATGTTCACCCCAAGCACCTGCAACAGCTTGGCGATGCTCGCGCGCCTGGTCGCCGGGGGCGTAGGCATCGGGGTGCTGCCGACATGCATATTGCGCGATGAAGTCCAGAAGGGCTCGGTGGTAAGGTACCGGCAAAGAACGCCCTTCGCGCCGCTGCACATTTGCGCCGCCTATCCCAAAGCGACGCGCTCGGAGGGCATTGCGGCGCTGGTAAGCATCGCCCGGCGAGTCATGCTGGATTCACGGTATTTTTCGCCGCTGGGAAGGAAACAGCGGCGGAAGTAGGCATCCCTCGTTTTGTGCAGCGGAAGCTCCGGCGAAGCACAGCGTTTCCAAGCCGGACACGGCATACGCACTGCGAGCGGTTTTCTCCAGACCGGTGAACGGCCTTGGCGGCCCTTGCCCCATGCCAGCGGGCTTGCCGTCGACATGCCGGCCTTATTGACGGCCGCTCGCGCGGGCGGCATGTCCGCCGTATGAGCTATGCATGGCGCTATCCAGGTAATGCTGGACGTTCTGGCGAATCACGCCTTCCCGCCGGTCTTGCCAAATACCCGAATCGAACAGCAATGATCGGGCCACCGCAACGATGCCCTGCATGACCGCTTTTTCGATCGCGCCGGTATTGCGATGGCTGGCGATGGCAAACTGCACGCTATAGACAAAAGAGGGATCGGCCAGAGGGCGGACTTGAAGCTGCCCGTCGCATATCTCGTCGATGATGGCGCCGATCGGAATAATCGTTGCAAGGTCCTTGCGAAGCAACAGGCGCCTGATCAGCGCAAGCGACTGCACCTGATGGCGCACGTCCAGCTTCAGCCCCCGTTCTTCCGCCTTTTTGATCAGCAAGCGTCCCACGCCTTCTTCGTAGGAGAGGGTTGCCATAAACAAGGGAATGCGGGCGATTTCTTCGATGCTGACGGCTTTGCCGCCAGATAGCCGGGCCAGCAGCTCGGGTTTGCCGACCAGGCAGAACGGCTCGTAGCCGATCGCCAAAGACCGCATGGAATGATCAGCCTCGTCGATGCCGTATGTCACCGCGCAATCAACCCGTTCTTCGATCAATAGCTCGCGCAGGCGCGCCATGAACGCTTCCACGATGATGATGTCCAGCTTCGGCGCCGCCTGGCGCATGTGGCGCAATAAATGGTCGCCGATGAGGTTGCTGATGCCGGGGGTGAGGCCCAATACTATCTGGCCGGAGTTTCCCGTCTGAAATTGCCGCAGCCTCTCGCGGCTTTCAGAGACTTTCTGGCTTATCTCGGTCGCTTCATTTGCAAAGACCAGGCCAGCAGCCGTCGGGGTGCATTTTCTTGAATTGCGGTCGAAAAGCCGCACGCCCAAATCCTCTTCCAGCGAGGCCACCGATAGGCTGATGGCTGGCTGCGCCACGCTCAGCGCCCTGGCCGCGGCGGAAAACGAGCCGTAGCGCATGACCGCGGCGAAGTGCTGTAGCTGTATCAGCGTGAATGCCATAACCGCCCTCTATCGCAACCATAAATAAAACTTCTAGATGGACTATTACGATGAACGCATATCGAGATGAAATTCAAAGAAAAAATAGGCATGCGCCACCGTGCCTACCTATCAATTGTGGCAATAGTTTAACCCTTCGAATACTCGAGAAAACACATGACGACATCGGTCCGGTCCTTCTTGTTTGTCCCAGGCGACAGCGAACGCAAACTCGCCAAGGCGGCTTCCGTGCCGGCCGACGCGCTCATTCTCGATTTGGAGGATTCGGTCAGTGCATCCAATGCGCAGGCGGCTCGGGCGCTGACGCGGGCGTATCTGGACCAGCACAAACCCGGCAATCGGTCGCAGCAGATATGGGTGCGTTGCAAGCCCATACAGGATCCGGGCGCGCTCGCCGATCTGGCGGCTGTCGTCGCGGGCTGCCCGGACGGCATCCTGGCGCCGAAGCTGCGCTCCGGCAGCGATCTTCTTGCGCTGGATCACTACCTCAGCGCACTGGAGGCTCAAGCGGGTATTGAGCCTTATTCGATCCAGGTTCTCCCGACGCTGACTGAAACGGCGCAGTCCATCCTCCTGGCCCACACTTTCATGGGGGCGACCTCGAGGCTCGTGGGCTTTTCCTGGGGGCCGATCGACCTCATGGCGGCCCTTGGGGCAAGCACCAACCGCGGACCCGACGGCGAATTTGAAAGCTTGTATGCCTACGCCCGCGGTGTTTGCCTCCTTGTCTCGAGCGCTTGCGAAGTCAGCCCGATCGATACCATATGCGCCGACTATCGGAGTCCCGATACGCTGCGTAACGAATGCATTTTCGCCCGGCAGGCCGGTTTCACGGGGAAACTGGCCATCCATCCCGATCAGATAGACATCATCAACGACCTCTTCGTCCCGACCAAGGACGAAATCGAGCATGCGCGTCGCGTCGTGCATAGTTTCGAGGCCGGCACGCTGGGCGTTGTAGGGCTGGATGGCAAGATGCTCGATATGCCTCATTTGCGCCAGGCAAGAACGATTCTGGCGCGCGCGAAGAACCTTACAACCGGGAAGTAGCCATGTCGATAGATACAGAAATTTCGGACGGCATTTGCACCATTACGATCAACCGCCCGGAAAAACATAATGCGATGGACGGCGAACATTATGCGGGCTTGTCCCGAGCCTGGGAGCGCGTCCGTGACGACCCCGAGATACTGGCGGCCATCATTACCGGCGCCGGAGAAAAAACCTTCTCCGCGGGGGCTGATCTGAAGAATATGGAGTCGGTCTTCGATGGCATGGGCGATATGTTTCTGACTCAAAAAGACCAGCTATTGAATCGTGGCCTGGAAGTATGGAAGCCCGTCATCGCAGCGGTCAACGGCAACTGCTTCGCCGGCGGCATAACGCTTTTGTTCGCCACCGATATACGCGTGTCCGTCGATACAGCCACTTTTGCCATTACCGAAGTCAAAAGAGGCTTGCTGGCCGCCAATGGCGGTACGCAGCGGCCGTTGCGGCAACTGCCTTATGCGATTGCCATGGAAATGCTGCTGACGGGCGATCCGATTTCGGCTCAGGAGGCTCATAGGTGGGGACTGGTCAATGCTGTTGTGCCCCGGGAAGAACTGATGACCAAGGCGCGCGAGTATGCGCATCGCATCATCCGCAATGGGCCGCTCGCCGTGCAGGCGACGAAAGAGCTTGCCATCAGAAGCCAGGATGTCGATATGGCGACCGGGCTCCGGATGGAGCAGGTCATGATTCGGCATCTGCTGGCCACCGAGGACGCCAAAGAAGGTCGGGCCGCCTTTGCCGAAAAACGCCAGCCGGCCTTCAAGGGAACCTAGTCCGAATGATTCAAATGATGCGCGCTATCCGCTTTTTGGCCGGAGCGCCTCGGCAAATAGAGAACGAAGCATGAGCGAGCAAACCGCCGATTGGCTGCAAGGCATCCGGGTCATTGAGTTGGGCCAGTTTCTTTCGGCGCCCTATGGCGGCATGATCTTGTCCGACTTGGGCGCGGAAGTCATCAAAATCGAAGAGCCGGCCCACGGAGACGCGGCGCGCCGCATGGGCCAGCCTTTTCGCGATGGGGATGCGCTGCTTTTCCGCGACCTCAACCGAGGCAAGCGGTCCGTAGCCCTGGACTTCAAGTCCGAGCCCGGCCGTGCGGCGCTATTGAAGCTGGTTGCGACCGCCGATGTCGTCATCAGCAATCTGCGTCCGGGGGTGGTGGCGCAATATGGCATTGACGGGCCCACCCTTACGGAGCGATTTCCTCGCCTGGTTTATTGCGACTTGTCCGCCTTCGGCCGGAGCGGGCCGCTGCGCGCGCTGCCGGGATTCGAGCCCTTGGCGCAGGCATACAGCGGCCTGGCCAGCGTCAACGGCACGCCCGACGGCCCGCCATTGAGGACGGGGCCATCCATCGTGGATATGGGTTCGGGCATGTGGATTGTAATTTCCGCTCTGGCTGCGCTGCGGAAGCGCGATAAGACGGGGCGCGGCGCAGTCATCGATCTTTCGCTGCTGGATACCGCGCTTGCATGGATATCGATGGATGTGAGCGGCTACCTGAATGAAGGGCGCGTTCCCGTGCGTCGCGCAAATGGCCATCCGCTGCTGGTTCCTTACGATGCGTTCCCGGCTCAAGACGGCCCGCTGATCATCGCCGCCGGGAGCGATGCGCAATTCGCCCGCTTGGCTCAGGTGCTGGGCCATGCGGAATGGGCGACCATGCCCGCCTATGCAAGCAACGCGTCCAGAATGAAGAATAAGCAGGCGCTGGCGGACAGCCTATCCGCCATCCTGGGCGAAAAGCCGCGCGCGCATTGGATAAAACTGCTTCAGGAGGCCGGTGTTCCGTGCTCGAGCTACAACACCATTCCAGAAGCAATTGCCTCTGAGCAAGTCCAACAGCAATCCATAATCAAAACCTCGACCAAAACACGCCGCAAAATGGTTTGTTTGCCCTTTACCATCGACGGCCGCCGGCCCGGCTGCCTCGAGGAAGCGCCCCGGCTGGGCCAAGACAACAGCCTGATGAATATTTAAGCGGAAACGCTCACCAACGCCGTGATAACTACTCGAAGGAGACAGCAAATGAAGTATCTTATTGTGTTGTTGCAAGCATTGTTATGGCTAGGCTTGACGCCGGCCCAGGCCAAGCCATCATGGGCGCCGACCCATGCAATCAATATCATCGTGCCCTTCGCGCCCGGCGCGGCAGCCGATACGACGGTTCGCGTCGTCAGCGAAGAACTATCGACGGCGCTTGGCCAGCCGGTCGTCGTGGAGAACCGCGGCGGCGCCGCGGGCGTGATCGGCGCGCGCGCCGGCGCCAGCGCCTCGCCCGATGGCTACACCTTGATCGGCGGCTCCGACCCTCCGTTTACCATTCTGCCTCATCTCCAGAGTGTTCCGTATGACCCGGCCACCGCTTTTAGCCATGTGGCTCTGATAGCCGACGTCCCCTTGTTCCTGGTGGTAAGAAAAGGATTGGAGGCAAGCAACGTCAAGGAACTCATCCAATTGGCGCAGAAATCCCCGAACTCCTTGACGATCGCATCTTCGGGCAACGGCTCCTCCGGACATTTGGCAGCCGAGCTGTTCAAGATAATGGCTAAAGCGCCCATGCTGCATGTACCCTACAAAGGTCAGGTGGCCGCGGTATCGGATGTCCTTGCAGGCCGTGTCGACGCGACCTTTAGTTCTCTGGGCCCGGTCCGTCAGCATGTCGAGGCCGGCAATCTCAAGATGCTGGCTGTTTCAACCGCGAAGCGATTTGCCGGATTGCCGAACGTACCGACGGTCGACGAGGCGGGCGTCGCCGGCTTTGACATCGCTGTGTGGATAGGCTTGTCCGCGCCCGCCGGAACGCCTCCCGAGGCCATCGAGCGCATCAATAAAGAAGTCAATGCCATTCTCAAATCGCCAAAAGTCAGCGAAAAGCTGACGGGGATGGGCTATGTTCCCGCTCCGGGTTCGGCGGCGGATATGACGCAGAGGCTTGATCAGGATTACAAGCGCTTCGGCAAATTGGTCCAGGACGCAAAAATTTCGTTCCAATGAGGCCGGCGTAAAAATCGAACGGATCAGTGCAAGAGGCCGGCCGCAAGCCGGCTTTTTTTGTCGCCGGGGCCGCCCCCGGCTCGGCGCCCTTGGGCGTGGCTGCCTTGGAGATGACAGCGCGGCGCAAGCCTCAGGACCTGCCGGCGCCCGGCATGGGGTCTTGCGTTTCGCGTTCGGCCGAACCCGGGTCGCGCGCGTCGGCCCATGATTCCTTTCCCTTCTGCGTAAGGCGAAGGTGGCCTTGTTTATCGGCTGGTTCGATGTAGTTGGCATCCTTGGCCCAGTCGATGATCTCCACGATGTGGGCGCCGCCCAATTTCAGCGATGTGCGAGAGTCGAAGAATTCCGCTTTTCGCAGTGTGGCGTGTGCGGTATCAAAAGCCCGGAGCAAGGTCCGCCAGCCGGCGGCGATCTCGCTCTCGGTCTGGCTGATTGCAGTGTTTTTTTCCATGGCGCATACAAGTAAATGGCGAACAGCGTTCGCCCGGCATTGCGAGAAGTATTCTCGGGGGATGTGACGATGGCATGCTTGCCAGACATGATGACGTTTAACCGGCCCTATATGCGTTGTTGGCGTTGTCGGGCTTCGTCACAGCTTTCGTTGAATTAGTCGTTCATGTCCACCTTAACTCTTGTGTCCGCCACTATGCAATAGTGTTTTATAAGGGTAAGCATGTAGACGGCGGCGCGATGCTCCGCCCGCGGGCGGTCGCCGGCCCGCCTCCCGGACGCGATTCGGGCCGTTGGCTTTTTGCGGGCCGCGCCGGCTGCGCCGCGTAGATCAGGCCACGCAGGCCGGACCGCGCAAGCCGCGGAATTAAGGCCGAACTTGTAGTCCCGTGCCAATGCTCTAAAATCGGGCCAAACTACTGGAGACCTTTTATGCCCGGATTATTGCCTCACGTCGACCCAGACGGCCTGCTTGAATATTCGGTGGTGTACACCGACAGAGCCTTGAACCACATGTCCAAGGCCTTCCAGGGCGTCATGAAGGACATCTCCAGAATCTTGAAAGAGGTCTACGGGGCGCACTCGGCCATCGTGGTGCCCGGCAGCGGCACATTCGGCATGGAAGCGGTCGCCCGGCAGTTCGCCACCGGCAAGAAATGCCTGGTGATACGGGACGGCTGGTTCAGCTTCCGCTGGACCCAGATCTTCGACATGGGCGGCATTCCCGCGGAAACCGTCGTGCTCAAAGCGCGGGCGCTGCGGGAAGGCCGGCAGGCGCCGTTCGCGCCTCCTCCCATCGAAGAAGTGGAGGCCGCCATCAAGAAGGAGCAGCCCGACATCGTGCTGGCCGCCCATGTCGAGACCGCGTCCGGCATCATGCTGCCCGAAACCTATTTGCGGCGGATCGCCGATGCGGTGCACGCCGGCGGCGGGCTGTTCGTGCTGGACTGCATCGCCTCGGGTGCGATCTGGGTCGATATGCGCAAGGTCGGAGCGGACATTCTGATCAGCGCGCCCCAGAAGGGATGGTCCGGGCCGGCTTGCTGCGCCCTGGTGATGCTCAGCTCCCTGGCGCGCGAACGCATCGAAACCACGACCAGCACCAGTTTTACCTGCGATCTGCGCAAATGGCTGCAGATCGCCGAAACCTACGAGAAGGAAGGCGGCTTCGCCTACCATGCGACCATGCCCACGGACGCGCTCAGGGACTTGCGCGATGTCATGCTGGAAACGCAGGCCTTCGGGTTCGAGCGGGCTCGCGCCGCGCAGCAGGAATTGGGCGACAAAGTGCGGGCGATGCTGCGCGAGCAGGGCTACAAGAGCGTGGCGGCCGAAGGCTATGAAGCGCCCGGCGTGGTGGTCAGCTATACCGATGACGACGGCATACAGTCGGCCGCCAAATTCGCACAGGCCGGTGTGCAGGCCGCGGCGGGCGTGCCGTTGCAGTGCGACGAGCCCAAGGACTTCAAGTCTTTCCGCATCGGGCTGTTCGGCCTGGATAAGCTGGGTAACGTCCAGCGCACCGTGGATACGCTGGGCAAGGCGCTGAAAGCAATATCCTCCGGGGCCTAAGCGCGGGCTTGCTTGCCGGTCTTGCGGCTCTTGCCGCGCCCCGGAAGCTGCACAATCCAGCCGCTAAACCTCGGCATGGCTTTTTGGGATAACGGGCTTTATACTCCATGACTATGGGGGGCGGCCCGTCGGGCGGCCTCCGGTCCTGAGCCACTATTGTAGGCATCACTTGATTGGAGAGCGGCATGGTCAACATGAGCCGGCGTCAATTCTTCAAGGTGACAGGTACGACATTGGCGAGTTCCAGCCTGGCCTTGCTGGGGGCCGCGCCGGCCCCCGCGATCGCCGAGGTACGCCAATACAAGCTTGCGCGCATGACGGAAACGCGCAATACCTGTCCGTACTGTTCCGTCGCCTGTGGCGTGCTCATGTACGGCCTGGGCGATGGCGCCAAAAACGCCCACCCCCGTATCGTGCATATCGAAGGCGACCCCGACCATCCCGTGAACCGGGGCACGCTCTGTCCGAAGGGCGCCGGGCTGACCGACTTCATCAACAGCCCCCACCGTCTCAAGTATCCGGAATATCGGGCGCCCGGCTCGGACAAATGGCAGCGCATTTCCTGGGATGACGCGCTGGACCGCATAGCCCGCCTCCTGAAGGACGACCGCGATGCCAACTTCATCGAGCGCACCGATGATGGCAAGACCGTCAACCGCTGGCTGACCACGGGCATGCTGGCCGCATCGGCAAGCTCCAACGAAGTCGCCTACATCACTCACAAGGTATTCCGCAGTTTCGGCGCACTGGCTTTCGACAATCAAGCGCGTGTCTGACACGGCCCGACGGTGGCAGGTCTTGCCCCGACGTTTGGCCGTGGAGCGATGACGAACCATTGGGTCGACATCAAGAACGCGGACGTTGTACTGATCATGGGCGGCAATGCCGCCGAGGCCCATCCTTGCGGCTTCAAATGGGTTACCGAGGCCAAGGCGCATAACAAGGCCAAGCTGGTGGTCGTCGACCCGCGCTTCACGCGTTCGGCGTCGGTGGCGGACTTCTACGCGCCCATACGCACGGGAACCGACATCATCTTCCTGGGCGGCGTCATACGCTATCTGCTGGAGAACGACAAAATCCAGCACGAATACGTGCGCAACTACACCGATTTGCCCTTCATCGTGCGCGAGGATTTCGCCTTCGACGGCGGCATCTATTCAGGCTACAACGAGAAAACCCGGAAGTACGATCAGTCGAGCTGGGAATACGAACTGGGCGCAGACGGCTACGTCAAGACGGACCCCACCCTGCAGCACCCGCGTTCGGTGTACCAGCTGCTGAAGAAGCATTACGACCGTTACACGCCCGAAATGGTGGCGCGCGTCTGCGGTACGCCGCAGGATAAATTCCTGAAGGTTTGTGAATTGCTGGCTTCCACGGCCACCAAGGACAGGGCGGGCACCATACTGTACGCACTGGGCTGGACGCAGCACTCCATCGGCGCGCAAATCATCCGCACCGGCGCGATGGTGCAGTTGCTGCTGGGCAATATCGGCATACCGGGCGGCGGCATGAACGCCTTGCGCGGCCACTCCAACATCCAGGGCTTGACGGATCTGGGCTTGATGTCCAATTTGCTGCCGGGCTATCTCACCCTGCCCATGGACGCGGAGCAGTCTTTCGAAGACTACATGAAGCGGCGCATTCAACTGCCTTTGCGGCCCAATCAGCTCAGCTACTGGCGCAATTACAGGAAATTCCACGTCAGCCTGATGAAGGCATGGTGGGGCGACGCCGCCCAGCCCGGCAACGATTGGGCTTATGGATACCTGCCGAAGATGGACAAGTCCTATGACATGCTGCAGGTCTACGAGCTCATGCATCAGGGCAAGATGTCCGGCTATATCTGCCAGGGCTTCAACCCGCTGGCGGCGGCGCCCTACAAGCGCAAGCTGCTCAGCGCCTTTTCCAAGCTGAAGTTCATGGTCATCATGGACCCCTTGGTCACCGAGACTTCGGAATTCTGGCGCAACGTCGGCGAGCACAATGATGTGGATCCGTCGCAAATCCAGACGGAGGTCTTCCGCCTTCCCACCACCTGTTTCGCCGAGGAAGAAGGCACGCTGGTGAATTCCGGGCGCTGGCTGCAATGGCACTGGAAGGGCGCCGAGCCGCCGGGCGAAGGCAAGAGCGACATCGAAATCATGGCGCTGCTGTACCGGCGCATGCTCGCGCTCTACAAGAAGGAAGGCGGCAAGTTCCCGGACCCCATCGTGAATCTGTCCTGGCCGTATGCCACGCCGGACAATCCCAGCGCCCAGGACCTGGCCAAAGAAATCAACGGCAGCGCCATAGCCGACCTGCGCGATCCGGCCGATCCCGCCAAGATACTGCGCAAGGCCGGCGAGCAATTGTCCGGCTTCGGCGAGCTGCGCGACGATGGCACGACCATCAGCGGCTGCTGGTTGTATACGGGCAGTTGGACGTCCGCCGGCAACCAGATGGCCCGGCGCGACAATAGCGACCCGACTGGCATAGGCCAGACGCTGAACTGGGCCTGGTCGTGGCCGGCCAATCGGCGCATCATGTACAACCGCGCTTCCTGCGACCTTGCGGGCCAGCCGTTCGATCCGCGCCGCGCCCTTATCCGCTGGAACGGCAAATCCTGGGTGGGGGCCGACGTGCCGGACTACAAGCTCGACGAAGACCCGGCGGGCGGCATGGGGCCTTTCATCATGAACCCGGAAGGCGTAGCCAGGTTCTTTGCGCGCAAGGGCATGGCCGAAGGGCCTTTCCCCGTGCACTACGAACCCTTCGAGACGCCCGTGGGCTACAACCCGCTGTTCCCGGAGAACAAGCTGGCGGTCAGCAACCCGGCCGCGCGCGTGTTCGACGACGACCTGGCCGCCATGGGCAAGGTGGCGGACTTCCCGCATGTGGGTACGACCTATCGCTTGACGGAGCACTTCCACTACTGGACCAAGCACGTCGAGCTCAACGCCATCCTGCAGCCGGAGCAGTTCGTCGAAATCGGCGAAGCCCTGGCCGAAGAGCTCGGCATCGCTCATGGCGAACGCGTCAAGGTGTCTTCCAACCGCGGCTACATCAAGGCCGTGGCGGTCGTCACCAAGCGCATCAAGGCGCTGACGGTGGAAGGTAAAACCGTGCATCAGGTCGGCATACCCATCCATTGGGGCTTTGTCGGCCTGGCCAAGCCGGGCTTCCTGACCAACACTCTGACCCCATCGGTGGGGGACGGCAATTCATATACCCCTGAATTCAAGTCCTTCCTGGTCAAGGTCGAAAAAGCGTAGGAGCGCAAGCCATGGCACTGCAATCACTGGATATCAAACGGCGCTCCGCGACCACCACGCCGCCGCCCACGGTGCGCCAGGAAGTCGTCGGCGGTGGCGTCGCCAAATTGATCGACACGACCAAGTGCATAGGCTGCAAAGCCTGCCAGGTCGCCTGTATGGAATGGAACGATCTGCGGGACGAAATCGGCATCAATGTGGGCGTCTACGACAACCCGGCCGACCTGACCGACCAGTCCTGGACAGTCATGCGGTTTTCGGAATACGAAAACACCGCGGGCGACCTGGAGTGGCTGATCCGCAAGGACGGCTGCATGCATTGCGAAGACCCGGGCTGCCTGAAGGCCTGTCCGGCGCCGGGCGCGATTGTCCAGTACAACAACGGCATCGTCGATTTCCACGAGGAAAACTGCATAGGCTGCGGCTACTGCATCACCGGCTGCCCGTTCGACATTCCGCGCATCTCGCAGAAGGACAACAAGGCCTACAAGTGCACCCTGTGTTCGGACCGTGTCGCGGTGGGGCAGGAACCGGCCTGCGTCAAGACCTGTCCGACCGGAGCCATCGTCTTCGGCACCAAGGAAGACATGCAAAAGCATGCCGACGACCGCATCGTGGATCTCAAATCCCGCGGCTTTGAAAACGCCGGGCTGTACGACCCGGCCGGCGTGGGCGGTACCCATGTCATGTATGTGCTGCATCACGCCGACCGGCCCGGGCTCTACAGCAATTTGCCCAAGGACCCGGAGATCAGCCCGATGGTCGGGCTGTGGAAGGGCATTGCCAAGCCTCTGGGCGTAGCCGCCATGGCAATGGCGGCGCTGGCCGGCTTCTTCCATTACATACGCACCGGCCCCAACGAAACGGACGAGGAAGACGAACGTAAAGCCGAGGAGATCGACCATGGATAAGGCGAAAGAAAGCAGGATGATTCTGCGCTATAGCGCCAGCCAGCGCCTCAATCACTGGGTCATCGCCATCACCTTCGTGCTGCTGGCCTTGTCCGGGCTGGCCTTGTTCCACCCGGCCTTCTACTGGCTGAGCAATCTGCTGGGCGGCGGCGTATGGACGCGCATCCTGCATCCCTTCATCGGGGTGCTGATGTTTCTTTGTTTCGCTGTGTTTGCGGCGCGCATGTTCCGCCATAACCTCATGGCGCGCCGGGACTGGCAATGGCTCGGGCGCTTTCGCGAAGTCCTGAACAAGCGCGAAGAAAACCTGCCCGAGGTGGGGCGCTACAACGGCGGCCAGAAATTGCTGTTTTTCGTGCTCATTTTCCTCGTGCTGGGCTTGCTGCTCACCGGGGTGGTCATGTGGCGTTCCTATTTCGCCTTCCTCTTCCCCATCTGGGCCATACGCCTTGCCTCCCTGCTGCATGCGCTCTTTGCATTCTTGATGATTTGCGCGATCATAGTGCATATCTATGCCGGGATCTGGGTCAAGGGTTCGGTGCGGGCCATGACGCGCGGCACGGTTACGCCCGGCTGGGCCTGGAAGCATCACCGAGCCTGGCTGCGTCAATTGCGCGGCACCACGCCTCACAAATAAGCGCCTTTCCGGCCCTGGCGCCCCGCATGGCTGCCCCGCGCCGAGCGCGCGGGGCAGCCATGTTTTCAGGAGAACCAATTTTGCAGCGAGTTCTTGCACGCGGCGAGATCGAAAGCCTCGACCATACTTCCATCCCCCGTTTGCGCCAGCCTGTGCGGGCATCGGTGTTCGCCGACAGGGCGGCGCGCCTGCGGCAGCTGGCGCAAGGCAGCCCATTGTCGGTGTACCTGTCCTTGATGGCCGATCTGGCTGATGCGCAGAATCAGGCCGTGAAGCATTGCGCCTTGCCCGGGGCGGACCCCGAGCGCGTCAGCCTCGCCCAGGCGCACGGCATGCCGCCGCTGCAGGCGGTGGGCTGGCGGCGGGATCCGGCATGGCGCGGCCTGCTTGCCCAATTGCTGGATCACATGGCCGGCGTGCAGGGCTTGCCGCCGCAGGCGGCCCTTACCATTCAGGCCTTGCGGCGGAGTTTGCAGGACCGGCCGTCGGAACTCGAATCCCAGGCGGACGCCTTGCTGGCCGAGCGTGAAAGCGACGTGGATGCCGCCACGGCTCCTTTCATCATGGCGGCCTTGCAAGTGTATTGGACCAGCCTGGCGGCGGACTTTCCGGCAAGCAGCCTTCCCGTTGTCAGCCCGCGGGGCGTGTGTCCCATTTGCGGCAGCCTGCCTGTGGCCAGCGTGGTCCGGGTGGGCGGGCAGGCCGATGGCTGCCGCTATTTATGCTGTTCCCTGTGCGCAAGCGAATGGCATCTGGTCCGCGTGACCTGTTCCCATTGCGAAAGCACCAAGGACGTAGCGTATCAGTCCATTGAAGGCGGCCCGGAAGGCATCAAGGCGGAATCCTGCGATCATTGCCACACTTACCGGAAGATTTTCTACCAGGAAAAAGTCCTGGGGGTCGATGCGGTGGCCGACGACCTGGCCAGCCTCGACCTCGATGTGGCGATGGGGGCGGCGGGCTATGCGCGCGCCAGCGGCAACCCGCTGTTGTGGCAGCACGAAAAGGTTGAGCCATGACGGCTGGCGGGGGGACTGCGGCGGAACGCAAAGCCGGGTCCAAGGCGAAGCAAGCCTGCCTGGATCGTAACGCCGAAGCCGACGGCGGTCCGGCGTCGCGGCGGGCAGGCGGCGATACGGCTGCACGCGCCGCGGACATCCCTTCCCTGGAGCGTCTGCTCGGTTCCCCCGCCATGCAAGCATTGGCGGCCGACTACGGCCGCGGCCGGCTGGCCGATATGCTGAGGTCGATGCTGGATGAGGCGCGCGCCAAGGCGCTGGATGGCCGCCTGGCACTGGGGGACCTGCAGCCCGCCGCGCTGGCGGAGCAGCTGCGGCAGCGGCTGACAGCGCAGGACCAGCCGCGGCTGCGGGCGGTCTACAACCTGACGGGCACGGTGCTGCACACCAATCTGGGCAGGGCGCTATTGCCGGATCGAGCCGTGCAGGCGGTTATACAGGCCTTGTCCGCGCCGGCCAATCTGGAATTCGACCTGGATACCGGGCGGCGCGGCGATCGCGATGACTTGGTGGAAGGCTTGCTGCGCGAACTGACCGGGGCGGAAGCGGCGACGGTGGTGAACAACAACGCGGCCGCGGTCCTGCTGATGCTGAACTCGCTGGCGAACCGGCGCGAAGCCGTTGTTTCGCGGGGGGAATTGGTGGAAATCGGCGGCGCCTTCCGCATCCCCGACATCATGCAGCGGGCCGGCGCACGCTTGGTCGAAGTCGGTACGACCAATCGTACTCATCCCGCCGATTACGAGCAGGCCATCGGCCCGCGCACCGCGCTGCTCATGAAAGTGCATTGCAGCAACTATGCGATAACAGGCTTTACCCGCAGCGTCGGCGTGTCCCAGGTAGCGGCTATCGCCCGCAGCCATGGCTTGCCCACCGCCGTCGATCTGGGCAGCGGCACCCTGCTGGACCTGGCACAATGGGGTCTGCCGCGTGAAGACACGGTGCGCGAAACCGTGCAGGCCGGCGCCGACATCGTGACTTTCAGCGGCGACAAGCTGCTTGGCGGTCCCCAGGCGGGGCTGATCGTCGGCCGCGCCGAGCTGATCCGCAAGATCAAGAAAAACCCCTTGAAAAGGGCGTTGCGCGTCGGCAAGCTGACCTTGGCCGCGCTGGAGCCCGTGCTGGCTTTGTATCGTTCGCCGGAATTGCTCGCCGACCGGCTGACCACGCTGCGCCTGCTGACCCGCCCCCAGGCGGAAATGCGCGCGCAGGCCGAGCGGCTGCAAGGGCTCATGCAAAAGGCCGTCGGGGCTGGCTATACGGTACAAACGGCCGCCATGCTCAGCCAGATAGGCAGCGGCGCTCTGCCGGTGGATCAGCTTCCCAGCCACGGCCTGGTCCTGCGGCATGCCGGCACGGGCCGCGCGGGCCGGGCGCTGCAAGAGCTGGAAAGCTGGCTGCGCAGCCTGCCGCGTCCCGTCATCGGCCGCATCTCGCAGGATGCGCTGTGGCTGGACTTGCGCTGCCTCGAAGCGCGGGACGAGGCGGCTTTCGCGGCGCAGCTCCGGGGACGGGACGCATGATCGTCGGTACGGCCGGGCATATCGACCATGGCAAGACTACCTTGGTGCGCGCGCTGACGGGCGTCGATACCGACAGGCTCAAGGAAGAGAAGGCGCGCGGCATTTCCATAGAGCTGGGCTACGCCTATGCGCCGCTGGGCAATCAGGACATACTTGGCTTCATCGACGTGCCCGGCCATGAGCGCCTGGTCCACACCATGGTCGCCGGAGCCAGCGGCATAGATTTCGGCTTGCTGGTGGTGGCCGCCGACGATGGCGTCATGCCGCAGACGCGCGAGCATCTTGCCATCTTGGCGCTGCTTGGGGTGGCCCAGGGGGCGGTGGCCCTGTCCAAGGCGGATCGCGCCGATGATGCGCGCCTGGCTTGGGTAAAGCATCAAATCAAGGAACTGGCGGCGGGGACTTTCCTGGAAGGCATGCCGGTTTTTCCGCTAGCTGCCGGCGCGCCCGGCGCTCCAGGCGTGGACGAGCTGCGCAGCCACTTGCACGCCGCGGCGCAAGCGATGGCGGCGCGCAGCGGGGCCGGATTGTTCCGGCTTGCGGTGGACCGCGCTTTCACGCTGAAAGGGCATGGCACGGTGGTGACGGGTACGGTGCACGATGGCGTGCTGCGCCTGGACGGCGACACATCGAACCTGCGCCTGATGCCGGCTGGGCTGAAGCTGCGTGTGCGCAGCCTGCATGCGCAGAACCAGCCGGCGCAGGAAGGGCGTGCGGGCCAGCGCTGCGCATTGAACCTGGCTGGAATCGACAAAGACGCCATAGCGCGCGGGGACTGGGTCGCCGATGCCCGCTGCTTTACGCCGTCGCGCAATATCGATGCAAGCCTCAGGCTGCTGCCTGGATCGGGCGCCGAGGTACGGACTTGGGCGCCCTTGCACATACATCTGGGAGCATCGCATTATCTGGCTCACGCGGTGCCCTTGTCGGCCCATTCCCTGTCCGCCGGCGAGTCCGGATGGGTGCAGCTCGTGTTCGACCAGCCGGTCTGCGCCATGCCGGGCGATCGTTTCATCGCCCGCGATGCGCAAGCCAGGCATACGGTGGGCGGGGGCGTGATCCTGGACCCGGCCGCGCCGCAGCGCAAGCGCCGTTCGCCGCAGCGCCTGGACTGGCTGCAGGCCGTCGCGGATCTGCTTGCGGGCGGGAGCTTGGCGGATTTGCTGCGGCATGCGCCTTGGGGGCTGGATGAAAACGATGTGCTGCGGCTGGCCGCGCGCCGAGGCAAGATCGATGCGATGCCGAAGGCGCCCCTGCATGGCGAAGAAGCTTCGGCCGACAGGCCGGAGTTCTTCGCGCGGCACGCCATGGAAGCGGCGCCGGAGGGCGCGCTGTGGGTCGGCGCGCAAACAGGCCAGCATGGACGCGGCTTGATTCTGCGGTCGCGCTGGGACGCGCTGGCGGATCATGTGCTGCAAACCATGGAAGTTTTTCACCAGCGCTGGCCGGATGAGCCGGGCCTGGATGCGGCGCGCCTGCGGCGCATGGCCCTGCCTGCCGCGCCCGAGACCTTGTGGCTGGCGCTGCGGGACATGCTGGTCGATAGCGGGCGCTTGCAGCGCAATGGGCCCTGGCTGCATCTGCCCGGCCATGCGGCCGAGCTGGCGCCATCCGAAGCCCTGCTGGCGGAGCGGTTGCTGCAGCGGCTTCATGCCGGCGGCTTCGATCCGCCCTGGGTGCGGGACCTTGCGCGCGACCAGAGCGAGGCCGAGCAAGAAGTCAGGCGAGTGCTGCTCAAGCTGGTGCGCCGCGGAGAGCTATACCAAGTGGTGCGCGACCTGTTCTACCATCGCGACCATATCGCGCGGCTGGCCGAATTGCTAAAAACCCTGGGCGCGGAGCAGGGGGTGGGCGCCGCCCGCTTCCGCGATGCCACCGGCCTGGGTCGCAAGCGCAGCATCCAGATACTCGAATTCTTCGACCGCGCCGGCTATACGCGCCGTCTGGGCGATGCGCATGTCCTGCGCAAGGATGGCGCCGACTTCTGGCAGCGGCTATCATAGTTGCCTCAGGGAAGGCATTCGTGTCCGGTGGCACGGCTGGGCTTCAAACCCAGTTGGGGGCGTCAGACGTTCCCAGGTAGGTTCGACTCCTGCTGCTTTCCGCCAAGCTGCATGGACATTCAATATGCAAGATTCTGCTTCCAGCCAGGGCGCTCCGCGCCTGACTTCTTTGTCGCACGGCGGCGGCTGCGGCTGCAAGATCGCTCCCGGCATACTGTCGGAACTTTTGGCCGGCATTCCGGTGGCCGGCATCCAGGGGGCCGGCCTACCGGGCGCGGCGGCGCAGGCCTGCGCCCTGATGGTAGGCGCCGAAACGTCGGACGACGCGGCGGTCTATAGGCTGAACGACCAGCAGGCGCTTATCGCCACCACTGATTTTTTCATGCCCATCGTCGACGAGCCCTACGATTTCGGGCGCATCGCGGCCGCCAACGCGCTGTCGGACGTCTATGCCATGGGCGGCAGCCCGATCATGGCGCTGGCCATCGTCGGCATGCCCATCAATGTATTGCCCAAGTCCGATATTGCGGCCATTCTGGAAGGCGGCGCGGCCGTCTGCATCCAGGCCGGCATACCGATAGCGGGCGGGCATTCCATCGATTCGGTCGAACCCATATACGGTTTGGCGGCCATGGGGCTGGCGCATCCTGGCCACATCAAGCGCAATGCCGATGCCCGGGCCGGCGACGTGCTGATACTCGGCAAGGCGCTGGGCGTGGGCGTATTGTCCGCGGCCTTGAAGAAAAACGCGCTGAGCGCGGACGGCTACCGAGCCATGCTGGACAGCACCACGCAGTTGAACCGCCCGGGGGCGACATTGGGCGGCTTGGAAAGCGTGCACGCGATGACTGACGTCACCGGTTTCGGCCTGCTGGGGCACACGCTGGAAGTAGCCCGCGCTTCTGGCTTGTCCGCGAGGCTGCGGCAGACGGACCTGCCTTGGCTGCCCGGCGTGCGCCGATTGGCCGCGCAGGGGTTCATCACCGGCGCATCGGGGCGCAATTGGTCGTCTTACGGTGATTCCATCGTGCTTGCGTCCGGGGTGGACGACACTTTGCGCGCGCTGCTATGCGACCCGCAAACTTCGGGCGGCCTGCTTGTTTCATGCGCGCCGGAAGCCGCGGCCCGGGTGCTGGATATTTTTCATTCCGAAGGCTTCGGTCAGGCCGTCGTCATCGGCGAACTTCAGGAAAGCGGCCCGCTGGTGCAGGTGGAATAGCGCCGTAGCCGCGGCGGCGCCCGCGGGCCGGGCGTGTCATGGCCGCTTCAGGGCGGCATGATAGCGGGCGACGTAACTGGCGAAATCTTCCGTGTCGCCGTCTTCGAGGCGCTTTTGTTCCACGAACGAGGCCTGGGTGGCCGCTTCATAGCGTTCCAGAGTTGCGGCATCCAGCGGCTGCGCATTCAAATAATCACGATGGGCCAGGCTTTCCCGCAAAGAATAGTCGTGCAGGCTCAGCTTCTGGTCGCGCAACGTTTTCAGAAGACGGGCCGATGGGGTCTGTTCGACATCGCGGACTTTTTCAGCCTGGCGCGCAAGCGCTGCCGTATACCGGCCGTCGCCATATGCCTGATCGAGCAGTGCGGCGTACGGGGCGATGCGCTCCACCAGTTCCTGGCTCCAGTCGGCCAGTGATTTGGGCTTGTTCTGGTCGATCAGCACCAGGCCGGGTTTGCGGCCCTCTTTGACGACCAGGCTGAAGTTATCGTGGCTGTCGTGGCAGAAGCCATTATTGGGAAACAGCTTGCTGGGCTCCGCGGCGCAAAAAAGCAGAAAAGCATCCATGAAACACGCCGTCTCGGGAGCGATGCCGATCGGGGACGTGTGATCGATATCCAGGCAGCGCACTTCGATGTATTGCACGCCGCGCTCGGCCAGCGCCGTAGCGGGGCGCTCGCAGCGGCCGGTCGTGCGCTTGGGGCGGATATTCGAATAGTATTCGTTTTCGATCTGCAGAATATTGCCGCTGAGCTGTATCCACTCGCCGTTGCGGTGGGTGCCGATGGCTTCGTAGGCGGGCCAGGGCGTCGTCACTGCCGCATACATGCGCTCCAGGAAAGTCTCCAGGTCGTTGTAGCATAGCTGCAGGTCCGACTGGGCCTTGTTCTGGTAGCCCAGGTCGCTCATGCGCAAGCTGGTGGCGTAGGGCAGGTAAAAGGTGTCGGCGTCGAATTCCTGCAAAGGCCCGGGCCGCCCGCCCATGAAGCCCTTGGACACCGCGGGCGAGGCGCCGAAGAGGTACATCAGCAGCCAGGAATAGCGGGTGAAATTGCGGATCAGGGCGAGATAGCCTTTGTTCTGCCGTTCTTGCAGCGTTGCGCCGCCCGCGTCGGTCAATTCCCAGAATGCTTCCGGCAACGAAAAGTTGTAGTGCACGCCCGCTATACATTGCATGGCCTTGCCATAGCGTTCCGCCAGGCCGCGGCGATAGACATGCTTGAGCATACCGGTATTGGATGTGCCGTACCAGGCTATGGGAATGTCGGCCTCCGGCGGCAGCAGGGCGGGCATGGATTGGTTCCAGATCAGCTCGTCGCCCAGTTTCTGCGACGTATAGCGATGGATCTGTTCCAGCTCCTGCAGCAGGCTTTCGGTAGAATCATGTGTTCCCGTTATGAGCTCGAGCAAGGCTTCCGAATAATCGGTGGTGATATGGGGGTGGGTCAGCGCCGAACCCAGCGCCCGCGGATGCGGCGTCATGGCCAATGCCCCATGTTGGTCGACACGCAGCCCTTCTTTTTCGATGCCGCGCAGTATGCCTTTGAATATCGGCGCATGCCGGCCAAGCACTGCGGGGCCCTGGTTGCTTGTTGTCATTCGGGATATCTTTAAAGAAAGTTTGTGTCGCTGGCGATTTTACCTGAGGTGGGGTTGTGATACGTATAGGCTTGATTCTGTGTCTGGCAGGCATGCTTGCCGCGTGTTCGCCGGACTACAACTGGCGCCAGGTCGCCGTGGGCGATGGCGCGGTGCAGGCCATTTTTCCCGACAAGCCACAGAATTACGAACGATCCCTTAATTTCTCAGGGCACGATGTTTCGTTCGGACTGACCAGCGTCAATGTGCAGGGCGCATCCTTCACAGTGGCCTATGCCCCTTTGCCGGAAACGCTGCGCGCGGATGCCGGCGCCAGCCGGCAGTTGGCGGACGCGGTGCTGCGTTCGCTATACCATAACCTGGGCGCCCAGGAACCGGCGCAATTGCCGGAACTCGGCAAGCCGTTTGTCATCGACGGCGCGGGCCCGAAAAAGCCCTTGCGCCTGCGCGCCACGGTCTGGCTTACGAATCGGGCGCTGGTTGAAGGCCTGGTGATGGCGGAACAGGAAAGCTTTCCGGCTGAACAGGCCGATGAGTTTTTCCGCGGGATTGAGCTGGCGCGGTAAGGCCGGGCAGCAGGCCTGCCTGCAAGGCCACCGTGATGGCGGCCTGGCGCCCATGTACGCCCAGCTTGCGGCAGGCATTGTGAATATGAAAATTGACGGTTCGTTCTGACAGGCCCAAGATCTTGCCCATTTCCCAACTGGTCTTGCCGACCGCTGCCCATTGCAGGCAACAGAGTTCCCTGTCTGTGAGCGGTTTCATGGACATTTCCTCCTCCGTTTTTCTCATTTAATTACATTTATTGATGGAATGTATCAACTTTTGTCGTAGAGGTAAAATAGACAATGGATAAAACGGCGTCGAGCCGCCAGCGCCTGTTTTCGCCGCGCTGGATGGTTGCGGCAATGCAGCAGCGGGGATGCTAAAATACTGTTTCAACTTAGCGCCGATTTGCTTGATCTGCTTGCGGGCGCCTCATAAATCCAGCTAAAGAGGTCCATATGGCCGAAGTTTCCGTACCCGATATTTCCGCAGCCTCCGCTGAAAACTTTTCGGCATCTCCCTCCAACACCATACCGCCTGGCTCAGTAGGCGTAGTGTCTCCCCGGTTCATTTCCTTTACAGAACCCCTGGCGCTGGCGAGCGGCCAGGTGCTGCCCAGTTACGAACTGGCGGTAGAGACTTACGGCGTTCTCAACGAGCAGCGCAATAACGCCGTACTGATCTGCCACGCCTTGAATGCCTCCCATCATGTGGCCGGCATCTCGGCCGACAATCCCAAGGACATCGGCTGGTGGGACAACATGGTGGGGCCGGGCAAAGCGGTGGATACCGACCGCTACTTCGTCATCGGCGTCAACAACATTGGTTCGTGCTTCGGCTCTACCGGTCCGGCCAGCATCAATCCCGCCACCGGCAAGCCCTGGGGCGGCGCCTTTCCCATGCTGACGGTCGAAGACTGGGTGCGCGCCCAGGCCCGTTTGGCGGACCGTTTCGGCATCGAGAAATTCGCTGCCGTCATGGGCGGCTCGCTGGGCGGCATGCAGGCACTCAGTTGGGCCATTACCTGCCCTGACAGGGTGGGCCACTGCATCGTCATTGCCAGCACGCCGCGCCTGTCCGCACAGAACATAGGTTTCAACGAAGTCGCCCGCCGCTCCATCATCAGCGATCCGGATTTCCATGGGGGCGACTACTACGCCCATGGCACGGTGCCGCGGCATGGCCTGTCGGTCGCACGCATGGTGGGGCATATCACCTATCTGTCGGACGACGACATGGCCACGAAGTTCGGCCGCACGCAGCGCGCGCCCGCCGACAACGGCGAATTCCACTATGGCTACGATGTCGAGTTCGAAGTGGAATCGTATCTGCGCTACCAGGGCGAAAAATTCTCCACCTATTTCGACGCCAATACGTATTTGCTGATTACGCGGGCGCTGGATTATTTCGATCCGTCGCGCAACTATGGCGGCGACTTGGCGCGGGCGCTGCAAGGAGTGACGGCGGATTTCCTGCTGGTCTCCTTTACTACGGACTGGCGTTTCCCTCCGGCCCGTTCGCGAGAAATCGTGCGCGCGCTATTGAAGAACAAGCGGCCGGTCACCTATGCGGAAATCGATGCGCCGCACGGCCACGACGCGTTTCTGCTGGACGACGCACGCTATCATGCCGTCGTGCAGGGCTATTACGATCGTATCGCCGCCAAGCTGGGTCTGCCCGAGCGCAGCCGCACGACCGGGGTGCTGGCATGAGCGCGACGGCCCCCGTTGCACCCCGGCATGTCCGGGCCGACCTGAAACGCATCGCAAGCTGGATAGAGCCGGGCAGCCGCGTGCTCGACCTGGGTTGCGCCGATGGCACCTTGCTGGCTTATCTGCAGAACAACAAGGGCGTGGTCGGCGCCGGGGTAGAACTGAACGACGAGCAAGTGATAGCGGCCGTGCGCCGCGGCGTGCAGGTCATACAGCAAAACCTGGAAGAAGGCCTGGCCTTGTTCGACGACCAGCAGTTCGATACCGTGGTGCTGTCCCGCACCCTGCAGTCCATGCACAATACAGAGCACATTCTGCGTGAAATGGCCAGGGTTGCGCGCTACGGCATCGTGTCCTTCCCCAATTTCGGCTATTGGCCGCATGGCTGGTCCATACTGATGGGACGCATGCCGGTGACGGGGGAAATGCCCTATCAGTGGTTCGATACCCCCAACATCCACCTGTGCACGCTGAAGGACTTCGAAGACCTGGCGGCGGCGCTGCAATTGCGCATTACCCATCTGGCGACATTCAACGGCAACAAAGAAGTTAAACTGCTTCCGGGCTGGCGCAGCACGCTCGCCGTATACCGCTTCGAATCGCCCAACTGACCTGATATCAACAACTCAAGAGGCCCGGCCATCGCTTCATCGCTCCGTGTTTATGCCAGCCCGCGCGTCATACCCCTATTGGTGCTCGGCTTTGCTTCCGGGCTTCCCCTGGCGCTGACGGGCGGCACGCTGCAGGCATGGGCCACCGTGGCGAATGTCTCGCTGCAGAACATCGGCTTTCTGACCCTGGTCGGCAGCGCCTACACGCTCAAGTTTTTGTGGGCTCCCCTGGTGGATCGCTACGCGCCGCCATTTCTCGGGCGCCGGCGCGGATGGATCTTCGTCACGCAATTGCTGTTGGCCGCGTCCATTGCGGCCATGGGCCTGTTTTCGCCCGCCGGAAACCTGGCCTTGCTGGCGTTGCTGGCGGTATTCGTCGCCTTTTTGTCCGCGACCCAGGACATCGCTTTCGACGCCTACAGCACCGATGTCTTGCGCAAAGAGGAGCGGGCCGCGGGCGCCGCGGTCAAGGTCCTGGGCTATCGGCTGGCGATGATCGTGTCGGGAGGGCTGGCGCTGGTGCTGGCGGACCACTGGCTGGGTTGGGAAAACATGTATTTCCTGATGGGCGGCTTCATGGCGCTGTGCGCCGTCGCCACGCTTTTGGCGCCCGAGCCGGAACTCGTCGCGAGCGCGCCGCGCTCCCTGGCGCTGGCGGTGGTCGAGCCCCTGGTCGAGTTTTTCAAGCGGCGGGGCGCCATCACGATACTGCTGCTGATCGTGTTGTATAAACTGGGCGATGCCTTCGCGGGCGCTTTGTCCACCACCTTCCTGCTGCGGGGGGCCGGCTTCAGCGTGTCGGAAGTGGGCGCCGTGAACAAAGTGTTCGGGCTGGCGGCGACCATAATCGGGGCCCTGGCGGGCGGCGCCTTGATGGCCAAACTGGGGCTGTACCGCTCGCTCATGCTCTTCGGCATCTTGCAGGGCGTGTCCAATTTCGGCTATTGGGTGCTGGCGGTCACGCCGCCGCATCTATATTCCATGGCTCTGGTGGTGGCGGTGGAGAACCTTTGCGGCGGCCTGGGCACGGCGGCCTTCGTGGCTTTGCTGATGGCGCTTTGCAAGCAAGAATTCTCCGCCACGCAATTCGCGCTGCTGTCGGCGCTGTCCGCGGTGGGGCGCACCTATCTGGCGGGCCCCTTGACGCCGCCCTTGGTGCAGTCGCTAGGCTGGCCGTCCTTCTTTGTCATCACTGTATTGATCGCCATTCCGGGCCTGCTGCTTTTGTATCTGCGCCGCGCCGAAATAGAGGGCCTGGACGAAG